>Ga0163153_10000222_pt1 | contig 101671 bp, 81 predicted proteins | sample OliLakLV19MP6IB1_FD_148629 | JGI IMG/M metagenome (GOLD analysis project Ga0163153, IMG submission 148629) | Freshwater microbial mat bacterial communities from Lake Vanda, McMurdo Dry Valleys, Antarctica - Oligotrophic Lake LV.19.MP6.IB-1 | ecosystem: Environmental > Aquatic > Freshwater >...
ACAACCTTGGCGTGGTCGCGGGCACTTCGTTCACCTATCTCGGCACGGCGGGATACGCGACGATGCCCACGCTGTGGATCGACGGCATCTCGACGACTCTGCCGTTGCCAGCAGGATTCGTGCGCGGCGCGGCGCGTGCGATCAACGACTCAGGAGTCGTTGTCGGCGAGGCGCGCACGGCAACGACCGGTGGCACGATCGTTCAGGTCGCATGGCTCAACGGTGTCGTCTTCAAGATCAACGATCTCACGGTACTCGGGTCCCCGATCATCGGTGGTTTGATCGCAGCGAACAACGAAGGTCAGCTGCTCAGCTCGGGATCGGCGCGACTGCTCACGCCGCTTGGGCTGTCGTTTGCTGATGTGAACGGCGACTGCGCGGTTGATGGCGCGGATATCGCGAAGTTGTTGAGCGAATGGGGACCGCACGAATGGTCGATCGCCGATCTCGATGACGATGGTGTCGTCGATGGCCGCGACCTTGGGCTCATGCTCGGCGAGTGGAACGCAGCAACGAAGTAGTGAGTCTTGGCGGCGTTGACCGCGGGCCGACACTGCCAACCTCGCAATGTGCGCCGGCGAGCCGACGACGGGGCCTCGCGCCGCGAGCACGAGCGAGAGGTTGCGCTTCGCAACCCGAAGCGGGCAGGGCGCAGCAAGCGAGGCCCCGCGCGGCTCGCGGATGTGTCCCGCGCGGCGCGGTCGCGCCGCCGAGTCTGCGCGAGTGGTCAACGCGAGCGGTCAGGGAGCGTCGTCTGGCGGCGAGAGTTTCCAGCCGCGCGGCGGTGACTCGACATCGATCTCCTCGATGCGAAGCGGAATCGTCACATCGCCATCCCACCAGGTGCGCAGCCCGGCGCCGTTGCTCATGAGTGCCGAGCGGATTGCCAATTCGCGCACGCCACGCACGCGAAGCGTCCAGCGTCCATCCTGCGTGTTCGCGCGCGCGAGTGCTTCGGGATCCTCGATCGGCGGTTCGAAGCGCAGTCCGCGATTGCCCGACCACCATGCGCGAAGTTGGCGGCGCACCACGCCGTCTTCGAGAATCTCCGCCTGGAATCCGATGGCGACATCGCCGAGCGGTGCGATCTCGGGCGACGATGGATTGAATCGCATGGCGAAGCGGCGCTCGCCGCGCGCCCATCGCACGAGTCCCGGTGCGGCCATGGCGCGCATCGCGTCGTCCATCGCCTGATCGTGTCGCGGTTCGAAGCACGCATCGGGATCTTCATCCTCGATGGTCAGCTCGTCGTCCGTGACGGGGAGTGGAATGGGCTGCTTCGCTCGGATGCGCACATCGACCGCGGCTTCGATCGACGCGACGGGCAACCATGCGCCATCATCGGAGAGCGCTTCGACGCGCAGTCGAACGACACCGAAGTGAATGCCTTCGGGCAGGGGCTCGAAGAGCAGCGGAATGCGTCCTGAGATCGGCCCGGGTGAGGTGAGCAGAATCGCGCGATCGATCGGCGGCAGGGCGGTGGGCGAGCGCGATGGCAGCGTGGTCTCTTCGACAACGATGCGCTGAAGCGTTCGCGCGGGCCAGGTGCGATAGACCATCAGCTCGAGCGGCAGTGCTTCGTCGATCACCCATGCCATGGGCGGCGCGATCGAACAGACGGGTGGCAGCTCGGCGAGTTGTGCTTCGATCTCGAGTATTGACGGAGGCACTGCTTCGTCGCCGAAGGTCGTCGATCGCCCCGAGCCGATCCAGCGTTCGAAGAGTCGGCCGTACTTGTCGTACCACGCCATGGTGCCCAGCGGCGCGTCATCGTCACCCTCGACGATGCACTCGAGTACGCGCCGCGCGTTCTCCTTGGACATGCGCCCGCGCGCGAAACGCTCGCCGACTTCGTCATAGAGCTCGCGAAATGGACCATCGGCGTCGATCGACGGCAGCGCCGAAATCGCGAGACGATCGGGCACCATCGTCGCCCAACCCATGTGCCCCCACGAGGTGCGCAGATGCAGCGCCAATCCAATCATGAGCGTAAGGCTCGTGATCGCGGCGATCCAGTGTCGGCGGCGACGGTGCAGCGCACGATCGCCGCGAGCGACATGGCCGCATTCGCTGCACTGCAGACTCGTGGCGCCGCTCATGTCGTGCCAGCAGCGCGGGCAGCGCGGCGAGCGGAAGTGACGGTCGCCGAAGAGTGCCCACGCGAAGAGCCAGACGAAGGAACCGAGCGCCGCGACGAGCGCCATGTTCCAGAGCGCCAGCATCAGCGGGGAAGAGGTCATCGGTCAGGTGCGGCCTTCAATCAATCGCAGCGAAACGCGCGCGCCGAGACGGCACCGGGTCACCGCGACACGCTCCGGCTCGAACTCGGACTCGGACAGTCGATGATCAGCGTACGAGCAACCAGCGGAAGAGCTCGCGCGGCGTCGGCGGTTTGCCTTGCATGAGCACGCCGACACGGAAGATGCGTGCCGCGCCCCAGAGCATGACCGCCACGCTCGCCCCGCCGGCGACCAGACTCATGACGACCTGCCACGCGGCGACGGGCTCGCTGCTCGAGGCGAGTCGCAGGATCATCACGAAGGGAATCGCGGGCGGAATGAAACTCATGACCGTCGCGAACGTGCCGTTCGGCGCGTTCGAGATCGGCAGCCAGAGTATGAGCGGAATCATGAGGATCAACATCACGGGACCGACCAGCGCCTGGGCTTCGCGCAGGTCGCTCACCGCGCTGCCGACGGCCACCATCATGGTGGCGACCATGAAGTACGCCATGACGAAGTAGAGCACCAGCCACAGATACTGGATCGGCTGGATGAGGTCGGCCATCGCCAGCATCGCGAGCGCCGACATGGCCATGCCCGCGTACATGAAGAGCATCACGAGACTCACCAGAGCCTGACCGAGCAGCTTGCCCGTCAGCAGTTGCATGGGGCTCACGGCCGAGAGCAGCACTTCCATGACGCGCGAGCTCTTCTCCTCGATGGTCGTGGTGAGCAGGTACTGGCCGCTCGTGAAGACGCAGATCCAGAGCAGGAACATGAATCCCGCGGGGATGAACATGCGCGAGAAGGCGACTTCCTGCTTGAGATCACCGCCGCGACCGAGTCGTTGCGACTCGACGCGCGGGGCCTGCATGAGCGAGCGCATGCGCGCGGCGTCCATGCCGAGATTCGCGAGGCGCGCTTCGACGACGGCTGAACGCGCCATGCGCTCCAGCCGCGATGTCACATGCCATGGCGTCGCGTTCGGCACGATGAGTCCGATCTCGGCGCGCGGTCCGTCCGCGGTCGGTGCCTCGATGGCGCTTGCCGGAATGCGCACGACGGCGAGCAGATCGCTCTGGCCGAGATCGGCAATGAGCGCATCGGCCTGCGACGGATCGCTCACCGCCTGCGCGGTGAGTTCGAGTGGTCCGCCTTCGAAGTCACTGCGCCCGGAACTGGCACCGCTTGGGTCCTTCGCGCCGCTCTCGGCCGCTTCCTGTTCGAAGAGTCGTTCGAGAATCGGCGCGACGCGCCCGGATGGATCGACGATGGCGACGGGACCCTTGACCGTCGTCGACGCGCCTTGTTTGAGCAGCGGCCCCAGCGCCACGACGCCCACCATGAGAATGGGAACGCCGATCGCGCCGAAGATGAACGCCTTGGTCAGCGCGGTGTAGCGAAACTCGCGCCACGCCACCGCCATGATCTTCGGCCATGCACGCGAGGAGGATCTAGTCGCCACCTTCGCCCCTTTCACCGCCGTCGGACGGAGGTGTGCCGCCGACGAGCTGCACGAAGACATCGTCGAGCGTGACGCGCGAAAGTTCAATGGAGCGGATCGGTGCCGCCTGCGCCGCGGCCGCCATCACGCGCTGCACATCGGCACCAGGTCGAAGCGTGAGCGATGCCGTGCGCTGCGGCGCGTCCCAGGTGACGGCGTCGACTCCGTCGATGGCGCCGAGCGCGCGTTCGAACGCGTCCAGCGAGCCATTCTGCGCCGCGCCTGGCAGCGGTTCGACGACGATCGTGCGCGGATCGAATCGCGCGGCGATCTCCTCGCGATTCGCGTCGAGAATCTTCTCGCCCTTCGCGATGAGCACGATGCGATCGCAGAGCTGATCGGCCTGCGACATCTGGTGCGTGGAGAAGAGGATCGTGGCGCCGCTGGCGCTGATCTCGCGCACCACGCTCGACATGAGGCGCGCATTCACCGGATCGAGGCCGGAGAAGGGTTCGTCAAGGATCAGCAGTTCAGGCGACTGAATGACCGCTGCCACGAACTGCACTTTCTGCTGCATGCCCTTGCTCAGTTCCTCGCAGCGCTTCGGCAGCACTTCGGCGAGTTCGAGCCGCGTGAGCCACGCATGGGCACGCCGATCCGCGTCGCGACGACCGAGTCCCTTGAGGCGACCGACGAAGCGCAGAAACTCGCCGACCTTCATCTTGCGATAGACGCCGCGCTCTTCCGGCAGGTAGCCGATGCGATCCTTCGCGTCGAGCGCGGAACCGCCGAGCACGGAGATGCGCCCCGCGTCCGGATGGATGATCGACATGAGCATGCGAATGGTGGTGCTCTTGCCGGCGCCGTTGGGTCCGAGGAATCCGCAGAGCGATCCGCGCGGGATCTCGAGGTCGAGCGAGCGCACCGCCACCGTCTCGCGAAACTGTTTGCGAGCGCCTTCGATTCGAATGGCGAGCGATTCCATGACCATTGATGACGACTGAGGACCGTCGAAGACCGCTGATGAACGCGGACCAACAAGGATCAGCGCCGATGCGAATCGACCGGCGCGACGCCGAAGAGCGCCGCGCCGGTCGGTGTGTTGCTGCGCGGAGTTGCTTACGGAGCCTTCGGTGCCTTCGGTGCGTCCGTTTCCTTGGGCGCCTTCGGGGCGCGTGGAGCCTTCGAAGCATCCGGAACCTTGGGCGCATCGGCATCCGCCGGCGTGTCGGCTGCGGCGCCAGCCTTCTTCGCTTCGATGAGCGCCTTCACCGACGCCGGTGGCGCGAACTTCTCGACGGGGATCTCTTCCTCGCTGACCTTCTCGACCGTGGTCACGAACTCCTGCATCATGGCGCGCGATGTCGTCTTCGTCGCGTACTTCGCCTTGCCGAACTCCTTGTAGTCGCTCAGCAGGGACTCGACCGGAACCTCGCCCATCGGCGACTGCGTGGTCATTCGCACGCCGCTCAGCAGATCGTCGCTTCGATTGAAGTACATGAGGGTCACACCATCGCCGAAGAGACCGGTGAGTTCGACGACCCAGGTCGAGTTGCCCTGAAGTTCGGCCGTACCGAGCGTCTTTGCGCTCTTCGCCCCATCGAGATATCCGGCAGGTCCGCGGAAGTCCGCAGCGCGAAGCATCGGATCCAACTCCGCGGGCTCCAACAGGCGCTCGCCACCCATCGGATCGACGGTCCAGCCGAAGGCGCCGTCGTAGCCCTGAAGGATCTCACCGATTCCGGGGATAGTGGTGCGGATGAGCACGAGATTCGGCGTGCGCACCAGTGTCTCGACGGTGCCTTCCATGCCTGCGGATGGAATGAGAATGCGACCGATGGTGCTGCGCGATCCCTCCGTGGGGAAGGCAGCCGCGCCGCCGGTTGCGTCGATGAACTTGGCCCAGATCTCCTTCGGCGTCGGCGCATCGTCGACCGCGGTGATTGCAGGTGCCGTGCTACCTGCGGGCGCTGGCATCTTCGGCATCGCCGGTGCGCTCGGCATGTCGGGTGCCGTCGGCGCAGTAGGCGCCTTGGGTGGATCCGTCGCATTCGGCGCAGCGGGCGCCTTGGGTGCCTTCGGAGGCGCCGGTTGTGACGGCGCATCCTGCGCGAATGCGACGCTGGCGCTGCTCAACAGCAGAGCGACCGAGACGAGCGCCGCCGTCGGACGATGTCGCACGAACGAAGACAGGGTGGGCATCATGACGAGACTCTTCCTTTTTCTTTGCTACAGATCACGCGAGGCCCGCGCGACCAACGCGATCAAGGCGTTTCGGGCACAGGCCGATGGGGGCCGACCGCGGAGCGTCCGCGGCCGCCGAACCACGAGAGAGTCATGGTACCGCCGGAGCCGTGCGGTGGATCCAGCGCACGGCGTCGAGAAGCACGGGATCGCCGTCGTTCGAGAGGTCCTTCCGTGTCAGCGCGCGGGGTTCGTCAGGGATCACGCCGTCTCCCTCGACGAGTCCACCCGAAGGCACGCGGAAGTCGGCGAACGCATGCAGCAGCACATCGCCGTTGGGCAATCGATGCATGAGCGCGGGCAGCGCCGCGCCAGCGCTCGCCTCTCCGAAGATGCGTGCGCGACCGATGTCCTGGAGGCCGCCCGCAAACACTTCGCTCGTGCTCGCGGAGAGCACATCCATGAGGATCGCCAGCGGCGCCGAGATGGGTTCCACACTGCGACCATCTCGAGTCGAGCGGCGCGGATTCAACTTGAACTCGATCGTCGACTCGCGCGTCGTCAGTGAGCCGATGCTCACCGGCTCCTGCACGAAGTGACCGCCGACGCCCATCACCATCCCACCGAAGCCGCCGGGGTTTCCGCGCAGATCGAGGATGATGCCGTCCGCATCGCGCAGTTCATCGACCGCGCGATTGAATGCGGCGGCGACCGCCGGCAGCCACACCGAGAATCGGATGTAGCCGATGCGCGCGCTCGTCGCACCCGCAGCCGCGAGCATCGTCTCGTCCACCCAGCCGGACTCGAAGAGCAGCGCCATCGGCGGAAGATTGCCGACCTTCACCATCTCGGCAGGTGATGCGCGGCGGCGCAGTTTGACGGTGTGCTCACTGTCGTCCGCGTCGACGAAGACGAGCGTGTGGGGTCTTGCGTTGCCTGAGTCGAGGCTGTTGACGAACGCACTCGCGGCGTACCGTCCCATGCTTCCGCTCGACTCGACGACTCGATCGAGTCCGCGCGTCGGATCGCGGCCATCCACCGTGACCACGGCCCATCCGGGCTTCACGCCGGCGCGTTCGGCAGAGGATCCCGGCGCCACCGCAACAATGGTGGCCTTCTCGTCGATGAGACGGAGCGTCAGACCGAAGGTGCGCTGCTCGTCGGAGAGGGCGGCGTCGTCACCATCGCCGTCAGTCGAGTCGTCACCGTCAGCAGCGCCGGCGCTCTCGCCCGAGTTCGCCGCGCTCGTGCCGGTTCCGGCGTCCGCGTACGATTCCGTCCCGGACCTCGCACTCGCATCGGCAGCGCCCGCAGCGTCGGTCTCATCCGCGGGCGCCTCTGACTCCGCCGCGTGCTTGCGATCGACGACCTCGCCGGGAATCACGGCAAAATGCGAGCGATTCAATCGCTGCAGCATCTCGTGGAGCACGCGTCGCAGTTCGTTCTGTGTCGTCGCCTGCGAGGCGCGGGGACGCATTTCCTCGCGCACAGCGATCCAGTCCACGCCACCGTGTGTCTTGTCGAAATCGATCTCATCGACGCGCGTCCACACGACATCGAAAGTCTCAAGCGCCAGCGCGTTCGTGATCGGGACCTCGGGAGGTCGGTTGCTGGCGGGCTTCGCCGTGGCGCGCGCGGCACCGGTTCCGGCGGTCGAAGCGGCTCCACCGTCGGTCGTCGACGCACCATCGCGCTTGGCCGCCGTGTTGCACGCGCCGAATGTCGCGAGCGCGGCGATCAGCAGCAGCGCACCGGCGAGACGGGTCGTGTCTTGAACGAGCGAGCCGATGCCCGCACCTGGGAGGGAAGTGACGGGTGCCATTGAACGATGGTGTACCGCCATGAGCAGGCGATGTCACACACCGGATGCACCCGTCCGTCCCTCGCCGGTCGATTCGAATGCGATCGCGAAACCGACGCCACTCAGAGGTCGCCGGCACCGCGGTAGAGCTTGACCTTGCCGAAGGTGAGCTTGGTGTCGCCATCGGGTCCGACGACACTCATCGACTTGGGCACCTGGATGCCGGAGACGGTCTGCCAGTCGCTGATGGTGTACTTGCCGGAGATCGGCACATCGCGCAGTACGTTCGTCTCAGCGGCGACAGGCATGAAGGTCACCGCGTCGATCCACATCGAGCCGGTCGTCAGGCCGTCGAGCCGCGGCTTCCCCATCTTCAGCAGGAGGCACGGTCGTCCGTTGACGAGTTCTGCGCCGACGGATTCGATCACCTCGAACTGCCCGAGCATGGTGACCATCGGGTTCCACATGTCTCCGGCTCGGCGCAGCGCCGACAGCGTGCCCGGAGCGAGGGGCACCGCCATCTTCGTTTCGCCATCGCCGACGACTGCGCGTTCGGCGCCAGCGGTCACGGAGAAGGTGAGCGAGCGCGCGGGCACGCCCTTGTAGGGAGTCTGCACCACCTGTTCAAAGAGCAGGTCGCCGCTGGCGCTGACAGTGACATCGAGCGTCATGACGCCGAAGGTGCCGGTGAGCTCACATGTGAACTCCACACGCTGAAGATCGGCGAGCTTTTCGGCACCGCCTTGGGCATTCAGCACGGTGTTGACCCACGAGCGCGTGAGCGCTGTCGGCGCTTTTGGGATCGAGAACATGCGCGCATTCAGGGTCGCCAGGTAGTCGGGGATCACAACCCTCGAGTCACTCCGGTCGCCACCTCCGGACCTGTCTTGACTTGCGAGCCCGAGCGATCCAATCGCGGCGCACGCAGCGACGATCAGGGCGCACCGGAGGATCGAAGAATGGGAGAGGAGCGTTGATCGGTGGTGCGTCATGGTTGAGACCTCCAGAGAGTTGATGAACCGGTCGAGCGAGTGTGCGCCTGATGTGCGGGCGCAGCGGTCATGCGTGTTGTGCCTGCCGTCGGGCTTGATCGGCAGGAGTGTGCAGTCCGCGCTTGCCTCACGAAGGGGATTCGCGTCGCCAACTCCGCCTGTGCGGACCGGGGACCGTTCTCGGCCGCGACCCGCAAAGGCGGAGTGTGAGGCTTGATCAGTTGGCGCCGGCCACGAGCATCGACTGAACATCCGAGGGCGTTTCGAAGGTCGATGCCGGCACGCCGTTGAAGGCGACATTGCTGAAGGTGAGTGTGCTCTGGCCCGTTTGTCCCTCGACGGCGATGCGCTTCGGGATCATCATGCCGTTCACCGTCTGCCACTCGTCGACTCGAGCGACACCGCTGACCAGAGTGCCGCTCGATGTCGCGGTTTCCTGGCCGAGCGGAAGCCCTGTCTCGTCATCGAGGTACATGACGAGCTGCTGCAGTCCCGGCGAGCGCGGGTTGGTGAAGATCAGCTTCGACGATGCGCGGCCCGCGAAGACGGCGGGGCCAGCATGGTCGACTTGACGGAACTGCGCGGTCGCGCTGCGCAGGAGACTCCACTGATCGCCCGCGCGAGCGATGCTCGCCGCCACGCCGCTCGGCATGATCTGTAGGCCACCCTCATCGAGATCGCGTGCCCATCCCGCGCTGGTGTTCGTGGTGAGCGATTGACGCCGGATCGGATCGCTTGCGCCTGGAGGCGTCAACGATTGCTCAAGCGCCACACCGGCGCCGTTCTTCGCCTTCACCTTCATGAGCATCACGCCCTGTTCATCCTCCATGGCGCAGTCGTAGGAGACGCTCTCGACCGAGTCGAAGAGCGCAGCGCCGCCCATGGCCGCCATCGCGCGGTTGACCGTTTCCTGCGCAGCGGGTGAATAGAGCGTCGGATCGCCCGCAGGTGGGGCGTCGTCCGCAGTCGCCCAGGCGCCGAAGAGCGCAAGGGATGCGGACATGATCAGGGTCGTGGTCGTCGTTCGTGGTCGCATGGAGTTTCTCCTTGGCCCGGCGGCGGAAGCGCCCTCACGCGAGAGCGCCTAGACAAAAAGTCCGGTGCGGAGTCGTCGATGGCAAGCGCGGGAGTTGCGCCGCGCGGCGTTCCAATTGCTCCCGGCGGCACGACCGGCTCAACGCAGCGGTTCTCAACCATCCGTTCATCCGGATGAACGGTTGAAAGGCCCGGTGGACCACGCTAGGCTTCCTCCGTGCAAACCCCAACCGGCCGCCACGGCTCGTTCTTCCTCGACGCTCTCCTTCGCCGAGTGCTGGTGTTCGATGGGGCGATGGGCACATCGGTGCATAACTGCACCGCGTGTACGACTGCCGACTACCTCGGCCGGGACAACTGCATCGACATCCTGGTGCGCTCGCGACCGGATGTGGTGCGCGGCATCCATGAGTCGTTCCTGAAGGTCGGCGCCGATGTCGTGGAGACGAATACCTTCGGCGCGAATGTACTCGTCGCGGCGGAATTCGATGCCGAACTCGTCTCGTGGGTCAACGATCTCAATCGCGACGCGGCGCGCATCGCGCGGGAGGCGTGCGATCGCTTCTCGACGCGCGAGCATCCGCGCTTCGTGGCGGGCAGCATGGGGCCCGGCACGAAACTCATCACGCTCGGCAACACCGACTGGCCGACGATGCTCGCGAGCTATCGCGGGCAAGCCGCGGCGCTGCTCGAAGGCGGCGTCGACTGCTTCATCATCGAAACGTGTCAGGATCTGCTGCAGGTCAAGTGCGCCATCAACGCGTGCCTCGATGCGCTCGAAGCGGCGAAGCGCACGTCCGACGAGATTCCGATTCTCGTTTCGGTGACGATGGAGTCAACGGGCACGATGCTGCTCGGTTCGGACATCGCGGCGGTCGTCAATGCGCTCGCGCCGTTTCCGATCGCGTCACTCGGTTTGAATTGCGCCACGGGCCCGGTGGAGATGGCGGAACATGTCGCCTATCTCGCGAAGCATTGGAAGCGATCGATCAGCGTGATCCCGAACGCGGGACTACCGGCGCTGATCGAGGGCCGCACCGAGTATCCACTGCAGGCCGACGCGTTCGGTGTGGCCATGCGTCGATTCCTCGAGGAATTCAAGGTGAATATCGTGGGCGGCTGCTGCGGCACCACACCCGAGCACATCACAGTGTTGGCGGACATCGTGGCCGGGCGCGTGCGCGAACCGCGCTCGATCGTGCCGCTGCCCGCCGGCTGCAGCAGTCTCTACGGCTTCGTCGAGTACAAGCAGGAGAACTCGTTTCTCATCGTCGCCGAGCGCACGAACGCCAACGGCAGTCGCGCGTTCAAGCGCCAGCTCGATGCCGAGGATTGGGACGGATTGATGGGCATGGCCAAGGAGGAACTGCGCGACGGTTCGCAGCTGCTCGATCTCTGCGTCGACTTCGTCGGGCGCGACGGTGTGCGCGACATGAGCGAAGTCTCGTCGCGCCTGGTGCGACAGGTCAACGCGCCGATCATGCTCGACTCGACACAGGCCGATGTGATCGAAGCAGGACTGCAGCGCGCCGGTGGCAAGTGCGTCGTCAACTCGATCAACCTCGAGGATGGCGAGAAGCGCTTCGACGAGATCTGCCCGCTGCTCAAGCGCTACGGCGCTGCGTGCGTGGCGCTCACCATCGACGAGGATCCCGCCGCGGGCATGGCGAAGACGGCGGATCGCAAAGTGGAGATCGCCGAGCGCATGCACGCGCTCTTCACGGAGAAGTGGGGGCTCGACGAGAGCGACCTGCTCTTCGATCCGCTCACCTTCACGATCGCGACGGGCAACGCGGATGATCGACGCCTGGCGCTCGAAACGCTCGACGGCATCGAGCGGATCTCGAAGCGCTTCCCGAAGTGCGGCATCCTGCTCGGGCTCTCGAATGTGAGCTTCGGTCTCAAACCGGCGGCGCGAGCGGTGCTCAACAGCGCGTTCCTGGCGGCGGCGCTCGAGCGTGGCTTGACCGCCGCGATCGTGCACGCGTCGCGCATCCTCCCGCGCGATCGCATCGACCCCGAGCACTGGGAAGCGGCGGAGTGGTTGATCTTCGATCGTCGTGACGAGCAGCGCCCCGACGGCAAGGCCGAGGACTTCAATCCGCTGCTTCACTTCATCGGCCTCTTCCCGGACGGCGCCGATCAGACGACCGCGCGGCGCAGTCTCGAAGAGCTCACGCTGGAGGAGCGCCTGCAACGGCACATCGTCGATGGTGACGATCGCAATCTCAGCGGCACACTGGAGGAAGCGCGCGCGAAGTACGCACCGCTGGCGATCATCAACGACCACCTGCTGGCCGGCATGAAGACGGTCGGCGAGCTCTTCGGCGCCGGTCGCATGCAACTGCCGTTCGTGCTGCAGAGCGCCTCGGTGATGAAGAAGTCCGTGTCGCTGCTCGAGCCGTTCATGGAGAAGAACGCAGCAGGGATGTCGAAGGCGAAGGTCGTGCTCGCGACGGTCGCCGGCGATGTGCACGACATCGGCAAGAACCTCGTCGACATCATTCTCTCGAACAACGGCTTCGAAGTGCACAACATCGGCATCAAGCAGCCGCTGCAGCAGATCGTCGACGCGTGGCGGCGCACCGGTGCCCATGCGATCGGCATGAGCGGGCTGCTCGTCAAGAGCGTGACCGTGATGGAGCAGAATCTGCGCGAGCTGAACGCGCTCGGCATCACGGTGCCGGTGATGCTCGGCGGTGCGGCGCTCACGCGTCACTACGCCGAGAGCCATCTGCGTGGCATCTACAAGGGCCCGCTCTACTACGGCAAGGACGCGTTCGAAGGACTCTCCGTCTGCGACGCGCTTGCAGCGGGAGAGCTGAGTCGAGTCGATGAAGAGATCGAGTCGCGACTGCGCAAGCGTGCCGATGTCGATGCGCGCGTCGGCCAACGGATCGAGCGCGCCAGCGCCGCGGGCGACGACGCGTCGAGCGCGACCGCAACGGTGTCGACCACCACCGCGGGTTCGGCGCCGGTCACCAGTCGCGTGTCGCGCAGTGTGCCGGTGCCGAAGCCACCCTTCCTCGGCGATCGCCTCGTCGAAGATCTCGACCTGCGTCAGATCTATCCGTTCGTCAACAAGGTGGCGCTCTATCGCGGTCAGTGGGGCTTCAAGAAGGGCGCGTTGGATGCAGAGGCCTACGAGCGCGTCATCGAAGATAAGGCCGATGTCGTCTTCGAGCGATTGCAGACGCTCTGCCGCGAGCAGCGCATCCTGCGCCCGGCGGTGGCGTACGGCTTCTTCGAGTGCCAATCACGCGGTGAGGAACTGCTCGTCTACGACCCCGAGTCGCCGTCGCGCGTGCTCGAGACCTTCCGCTTCCCGCGACAGTCCGCGCGCGAGCGGCTCTGCATCAGCGACTTCTTCAAGTCGGAGGCGAGCGGCGAGCGCGACATCATCGGCTTCCACTGCGTGACGATGGGTGTCGAAGTGAGTCACCGCGCCAAGCAGCTCTTCGAGCGCAACGAGTACACCGAATACCTCTACCTGCACGGCATGGGGGTGGAGTGCACGGAAGCGCTCGCCGAACTCTGGCACAAGCGCATTCGCGCGGAGCTCGGAATCGGCGGCGACGATGATCCGAAGGTGGAACGACTCTTCACGCAGCACTATCGCGGCAGCCGCTACAGCTTCGGCTATCCGGCGTGCCCCGAAATGAGCGACCAGGAGAAGCTCTTCCGACTGCTGCGCCCCGAGCGCATCGGCTGCGTGCTCACCGAGAACTGGCAGATCGTGCCGGAGCAGTCGACGAGCGCCATCATCGTGCATCATCCGGAAGCGAAGTACTTCGCGGTGTGATCGGCGCCGGCGCGCGCGGGTCCGGGCGACCACTCGCGTGCGGCAATTCGACGGCGACGGTCGCCGCCTTCGCGCGTCGCGTTCTCCACTGCAGCAGCACGACGCCGGAGAGAATGAGCGGCGTGGCGATGGTCACGCGCGCCGACGGAATCTCGGAGAGCAGAAGCCAGCCGAGCAGCACCGCCACGAGCGGGTTCACATATGCGTAGGTCGATGCCCGCGCCGCCGTCGTGTTCTGCAGCAGCCAGACATAGGAGCTGAATCCCACCATGCTGCCGACGAAGGTCAGGTAGGCCAGGGCGCTCCAATGCCGCGCGGTCGTGAGTGACCACGCGACGGGCATCCAAGGCGCCAGCACGATGCTGAGCAGCGCCATGAAGAGGCCGGCCGCGATCATCTGCATCGACGCGCTGACGAGAAGGTCCGGCGGCTGCGGCGTGCGTCGTCCAAGGATCGAACCGAGCGCCCAGCAGAGGGTGCTGATCGTGGCCAGCCCGATGCCGATCGTTTCCGCGCGCGGAGGCGTTCCCGTGACGGCGCCGAATCCCGCCAGCACACCGACACCCGCGGCGCCGAGGATCAATCCGAAAATCACGCGCATCCTTGGCGCACCCGACCGTGACTGAATCCAGTCGAAGATCACCAGCCACACCGGCGTGAACGCGATGACGAGCGCTCCCGTGCCGCTTGGAATGTCGCGCAGGGCGTACGCAAGCAGCGAGTTCGCGCCGAGCAGCATCAGCGATCCGGTGAGAAGCGCGGAGCGCCAGAAGCGCCAGTTCGCGAGCCATTCACGACGAACACGCCCGAATGACGCGAGCATCAGGAGCAGCACGAAGCCCGCTGCGGTGAATCGCATCCCGCCCATCGGGATGGGTGGGATCGTCTCGACTGCCACCTTCATGCCGAGATAGGTGGAGCCCCAGATGAGATAGACCGCTCCGAAAGCGCCGAGCAGACGAAGCGTGTGGGCTCGATTGCTCAAGTGGATCGCCGGAGTGTCGCAGATGCGCGTCGAGCAAAAAGAACGACGCCGACCCGTTGAAGGCCGGCGTCGGTTCGAAGTGTGTGGAGCGACAGTCGCTGGTCCGTCGTCGGCAAACTCAGGCTCGTCGACGACGTCCGACGAGACCGAGGCCGAGGAACGCGAGCGCGCCCGCCGGTGCCGGGATGTACTCGACGATGAACACGCCGCTGAACGAGGCGTGATCACCCGCGCTCAGATCGAAGGTCAGGGAGATCGAGATGTACTCGTTCACGGCGACAGGGCCCTCGTTGCTCGGACCTGGCAGGCCGTCGACATCATCGATGGTCGAGGTCCCGCCAGCTTCGGGCACATCGAGATTCACATCGTGAAGCAGTGCGAGCCAGCTGACCCCATCGATGGTGCCATCGAAGATCGGCCCGCCAGCGACGGAGGAGAGCATCCCGATGCCGTCGAAGTTCGCGTCGGTTACGGACGCTCCGATCGACGCGCCGATGGTGGTGGCACCTGGCCAAGCGGTCACCGGGAGTGTCATGAAGACGTTGAAGGTCTGCGTGAACTGCGTGTCGTTGGAGAAGCTGAAGTCGAAGCCAAGGACCGGATCGGGATCGGCGTAGACGGCGTAGCCGATCGTTCCGGCGCTGTTCGACTGCTGACCCGAATAGTGCCAGAGCGAGCTGTTGCCGGCAGCAACTCCGAAGCTGTCACTCCACACGCTGCTGACGAACCCGATCGACATGTTGAAGTTGATCGTCGGCGCCGTTTCGGTCTCAGCGATCGAAGTTCCACAGAGCAGAGTGGTGGCGATAAGACCCGTGATCAGATTGCGATGGTTCACGTTCATCAACTCCTCCAAGTACAACGGTTGGGGGATGACCCGGATGGGCATCGTCCCCTGATCTCTCGCGCGGCAGCGTACCCACGATCCGAGCGGGACTCAAAGTCGAGGTCAAAAAAGAACGACGCCGGCCCATCGGGGACCGGCGTCGTCGCGAGATCCAGTTGGTCAGGGACTCAGTCGCGGCGTCGACGACCCAGGAATCCGAGGCCGGCGAAGGCAAGTGCGCCAGCCGGAGCGGGCACGTACTCGACGATGAAGACGCCGGTGAACGACGCGCGATCGCCCGCCGTCAGGTCAAAGGTCAGCGTGATCGCGATGTCGGTGGTCACACCGAACGGGCCAGGGTTGCTCGGTCCCGGCAAGCCGTCCACATCAGAGATCGTCGACGTGCCGCCATTGAATGGAACGCCGACATTGACGGCGCTGAAGAGCGGCAGCCATGTGGCGCCATCGATCTTGCCGTTGAAGATGTCGCCACCGCCCACGGAAGAGAGGAACGCGCTGCCGTCGAAGTTCGCGTCGGTGACGGACGCGCCGATCGATGCGCCGATCATCGTGGCGTTCGCCCACGCCGTCACCGGAAGCGTGACGATGACATTGAATGTCTGCGTCGAACCGGTGGTGTTGTGGAAACTGAAGTCGAAGCCGAGGATCGGATCGGGATCGGCGTAGAGCGTGTAGGTCAAGCTGCCGTTGCTGTTCGACTGTCCACCGGCGTAGTACCACAGCGAACTATCTTCAGCGGCCAAGCCAAAGCTGTCCGTCCACAAAGACGATGCGCCTCCGATGGACATGTCGAAGTGGATGGTGGGCGCCGTCTCGGTCTCGGCACCGGCGAGCGCGCAGAGAACGAGAGCGGACACGGAGCCGGTGATCAAAGTCTTGGTGTTCATGGTGATCAGCTCTTCGAACAAGAACCTTGGGCGAACGCCCTGTCGGTCTCCCTCAACAGCCTGTCGAGCGCTAGATTAGCCCGGCCGCGCTCGTATCCAAGCAGAGGCATTCGATTTTGGCGATCGATCGTCCGGGCTATGCGGTCGGCGCTTGTTATCGGGAGACTCGGTCTCGAGGTCGCCTTCGATGAATCGCTTCGCCGCTCGTAGGATCCGGAACGACACACGGTTCACCGTGAACCGAGAGCGCCTTCTGCACCGCCCGTATCGCCCATGACAAGCATCCACGATCCACGAGCTCGAACGCCCTCCCCAGCGGTTGACCCGGAAGCAGTGACGATCTCCGGCTACGAGATCGACAGCCTGTACGGCCCCGCATCGACGGCCACGACATCAAAGGGTGATGCCAAGTCGCCCGATCCGCGCATCGGCGAGCCCGGTGCCTTTCCGTTCACGCGCGGCGTGCATCGTTCCATGTATCGCGAGCGACTCTGGACGATGCGCCAGTTCGCGGGCTTCGGAAGCGCCGACGACACCAACAAGCGCTTCAAGTACCTGCTTGAGAACGCGAAGGGCACGAAGGCGAACACCGGACTGTCGACGGCGTTCGATCTACCCACACTGATGGGCCGCGACAGCGACGATCCGTTGAGCGTCGGCGAGGTCGGCCGTTGCGGCGTCGCGGTGTGCACCATCGAAGACATGCATCGCCTCTACGCCGACATCCCGGTCGGCGAAGTCACGGTGAGTCAGACCATCAACGGTCCCGCGGCCGTGATCTGGGCCATGTATCTCGCGATGGCGGAGGAACTCGGCGTTCCGTGGTCGCAGATCGGCGGCACGCTTCAGAATGACATTCTGAAGGAGTTCCATTCGCAGAACGAGTTCATCTATCCACCGGAGGCGAGCGTCAAGCTCGTCGTCGACACGATCGAGTTCGCGTCGCAACATCTGCCGCGCTGGAATTCGGTGTCGATCTCGGGCTACCACATCCGCGAGGCGGGCAGCACCGCCACGCAGGAGTTGGCGTTCACACTGCGCGACGGCATGGAGTATGTCGAAGCGTGCCTGGAGCGCGGACTCGCGGTCGACACGTTCGCGCCGCGGCTCTCATTCTTCTTCAACAGTCACAATGAGTTCTTCGAAGAGATCTGCAAGCTGCGCGCGGCGCGACGCATCTGGGCGCATGCGATGCGAGATCGTTTCGGCGCGAAGAACGAGCGCTCCTGGCTCATGCGCACGCATGTGCAGACGGCGGGCTGTTCGCTCACGGAGCAGCAGCCGCTCAACAACATCGTGCGCGTGGCGTACCAGGCGCTGGCCGGTGTGCTCGGTGGCTGCCAGAGTCTGCACACGGACTCGATGGACGAGACGCTCGGCTTGCCGACGGAAACGGCGGTGCGCGTGGCGCTGCGCACGCAGCAGATCGTGGCGCATGAGACCGGCGTGCATCGCACGGTGGATCCGCTGGGCGGAAGTTGGTTCATCGAGTCGCTCACGGATCGCATCGAGAGCGATGCGAACGCAATCATTCGCGAGATCGACGACATGGGCGGTGTCGTCGAAGGCATCCATCGCGGCTACTTCCGTCGATCGATCGCCGAGGCGAGCTATCGCTTCGGACAGGAGATGGAAGCGGGCGATCGAATCATTGTGGGCATGAACGCCTACACCGAAGGCAACGAGGAAGCACCGCCGGAGATCCTGCAGATCCCGCACTCGGTCGAGGATGAACAGAACGCTCGTCTGTCGCGCTTCCGCGCGGCGCGCGATGCGAGCGGCGCGGCGCGCGCGCTCGATGCGATCCGCGAGTCGGCACGCGAAGGACGCAACGTCATGCCTTCGCTCGTGCAGGGGGCGCATGCGCGCTGCACGCTGGGCGAAATGGTGCAGGCGCTGGGCGATGTCTTCGGTCGCTACAGCGGCGGTCCCGAGTGGTAGTCGCCAGCCGAAGCGCCTGATCCTGCTGCCGCTCCATAGACTCGGCGCTTCGATGGCAGCGAGTCCCAAACATCAGGCCCCGAAGGGCACGCGCGACTTCTACCCGGGCGACTTGGCGCTGCGTCGGCACGTCGAAGCGGCGTGGCGCCGCGCGAGTGTCATTCACGGTTTCGCGGAGATCGACGGTCCGACCTTCGAGCATCTCGAGCTCTACACCGCCAAGAGCGGGCCCGGCATCGTGAACGAGCTTTTCTCGTTTCGGCGCGCGGGCGGTGAGAACGATTACGCGCTGCGCCCCGAGTTCACGCCGACGCTGGCGCGCATGGTCGCCGCGCGCGCGGCCTCGCTGCCCACGCCCGTGAAGTGGTTCGCCGTGCCGACGCACTTTCGCGCCGAGCGGCCGCAGCGCGGGCGACTGCGCGAATTCGTGCAGTGGAATGTGGATCTCATGGGACTGGCGGGGGAAGCAGCCGATGCCGAGGTCATGGCGGTGGCGATGCATGCGCTCGAGATGCTGGGGCTCTCGCCGCGCGATGTGCGCTGCCGCGTAAGTAATCGTCACACCGTGGCGGCGGTGCTTGCGGCGATCGGTGTGGCGCCGGATCGCGCTGCAGAGGCGTTCGAGTTGCTCGATCGACGCGGCAGATTGCCGGCAGACGAGGTCATCGCGCGCGGCGCGGCACTCGGGCTCGATGCGGATGCGTTCGCGAGATTGGACGCGGTAGCGGGCAACGCGGTGCCGATCGAAAGCGCGGCGGCGTTCTTCGCCGAGTTGCGAACGGAGCTGAAGGCACTCGATGGAGCGGCGCTGGCGCCGCTCGAGTCGATGGTCGAGCGACTGAAGGCGAGCGGCCTGTCCGAGTGGTGCGATCTCGACCTCGGCATCGTGCGCGGGTTGGCGTACTACACCGGCACCGTCTTTGAGATCCACGCGGCCAGCGGCGCCGAGCGCGCCATCGCGGGCGGCGGACGCTACGACGGACTCATCGAACTCTTTGGCGGACCGAGCATGCCGGCCGTCGGCTTCGGCATGGGTGATGTCGTGCTCTCGCTCATGCTTCCCGATCGCGGCTTGCTGCCGAAGGATGGCGAAGCGCTGCTGCCGCGACCGGATGTATATCTCATCGCCGGATCTCCCGAGGGCGAAGCGCGCGTGCCGTCGCTCGCGACGGAACTGCGCCGCGCCGGATTGCATGTGCGGCACAGCTATCGCGCCACGCACAACATCGGCAAGCTGCTCGGTGACGCGGGCAAGCAGCGAGCACGCAGCGCGGTCATCCTGGGGCGCGAACTGGCGGATGGAATGGTGGCGCTGAAGGACCTCGATGGCGGCGAGCAGTCGCTCGTGCCGATCGGCGAGGTCGTGGCGCAGCTGCGCACGCGATACGGCGGTGATGCGCGCGGTGGCGGAGGCGGCGCCGGGTGAGAGTGCTCGTCGTCGTTGCGGTGGAGCGCGAAGCCGCGGCGCTGCGCCATGCCTTCGATCATGTCGTCGTCGCGGGCATCGGGCGCGTGAACGCCGCCGCAGCAACGACGGAAGCGCTGATCAACGACGGGCCATTCGACGCCGTGCTCAGCGCGGGCATCGCCGGCGTGCTTCCCGGCGCGTCGCTTGAACTCGGCGAACTGGTCGTCGCGAATGCATGCGTCTACTGCGAGGAAGGCGTCATCACGCCCGATGGTTTCCGCACGATGGACACCTTCGGCTTCCCGCTCGGCGCGTTCGAAGGCAATCGCGTGCCGGTCGATGAGCGACTCGCGGCGATCGCGCCGACCGGGGCGCAGCGCGGTGGCATCGCAACCGTCGCGACCTGTTCGGGCACCGACTCGGCGGCCCACGCGGTTGCGGCGCGCACGCACTGTGTCGCCGAAGCGATGGAAGGCGCGGCGGTCGTGCATGCGGCGCTGCGCCTGGGCGTGCCGGGCATCGAGATCCGCGCCATTTCGAACACGACCGGCGATCGCGCGATGCAGCGATGGGATCTCGATCGCGCCTGTGCGGCACTGCGCACGCTGCAACCGATCAACCACCGCGGCGCGTGAGCAGCGCCTCGAATCGCGGCGCAAAGAGCGGACCGCCGAGCGTTGCATCGATCACGCGCAGTCGTTCAATGCGGGCGGGAATGCGATCAGTGTCGCTTCCGGCGCGCTGCAGACAGTCGAGTTGTCGCCATTGACAGAGCCACCAGAGTGCGGTGCGTTCCGCTGGATCGTCGCTGTAGGCGCGATCGCCGAGCAGTCGCTGATAGATGGTCAGCGCCTGCGCCAGTCGCTCGCGTTCCTGCGAGGCCTCGACCGGCAATGCGACCAGGCACTCCGCCTCCGCCAACAGCAGGTCGATGCGATCGGGCGCGAGCTCAAGCAGCGCGCGGAATCGGGGCAGTGCAGCGGCGGGCTGTGCAACGGCGCGGAGCGCTTCCGCCGTGGCCAGTTGCAGCGCCGGATTCGCAGTGCGAAGCGCATTCGAAGCGCCAGCCGGTGCGGATGGCGACTCGGTGCGCGACGGTGCGCCGTCATCGACCAACGCGGCCAGGCGCAGCACGGCTGCGCGGCGACGCGGATCGGCGCGTGTTGGTTCGCCGGGTTCGAGTGGCGGTGCCAATCGCGCGAGTGCATCGAGCAGTGCGGACTCGAACGCGGGTTGCCACGCCGGCGATGTGGCCGATTGCGATGGCCGAGAGGTCCCGGACGAACCGGATGATCCAGATGGACCGGATGCCGCGGCGACCAGCACCGGATCAGTGGCGAGATCACGATCGACGAGGGCCAGCGCCATCACGCGTCGGTGGCGCAGCGCGATCGCGTGACGAGGCACCTGATCGGGGACCGGTCCTGCATCGAGCGCCGCGAGCGCGGCGTTGCCGTCGAACGACGCGAGTGCGACGCTGGCGGTCGCGATCGCCAACCGCGCGAGAAGGTCGCGCATCTCGTCCGTGTCGGCGAGCGCCGAGAGCGCTGGTCGTGTCGACACGAGCGCGCCCGCAAGCTCGTCGCGATCGCCGGGAGCGACCGGGTCGGAAACCGCCAGCGCCTCGGCCAGGAGCACCAGACGCTCCACCCGCCATCGACCGCGTGCCGGATGATCGGGAAACGATGTCACGGCGAGGTCGATCGCACGGCGCATGAGAGTCCGCGCAGGTGAGCTCGGATCGCCGTCATCGAGCGCTCGCGCAAGCCGGATCGCGTGCTCGATGGCGAGCGAGGACTCGGGCTCCGTACGGAAGCGATCCGCGCGTTCGATCAGTCGATCGACGGCCTCGCCATGCCGACCCAGTCGAACGAGCGCGCTCGCCGATGCTTCAAGCGCGGCCGCGCGCCACGGGTCGTCCGCGTCGAGTGCGGCGAGTGATGCGTCGAGGCGCGCCAGTGAAGCCAGCTCGGAGTTCTCGCGGCGCGAGAGCGCTTCGGCTGCGGCGAGATCAGCAAGCGCCGCGCCGTGCATCGCCTCGATGTCGCTCTCGGCGAGATCCGCGAGTCGGGCGAGCATGGCATCGCGCTGCGCCGATCGGCGCGCCGGCGGGACCTGCGCCAACCACACGCCGAGCGGTCCGGTCCAGTGTCGACCGTCGAGCGGAGCGCCTTCGAGTGCTGCGTTGCGTCGCAGTCGGGACTCGAGCATGGCCGCGCGTCGTTGGGCGGACTCCGCGTCGGTCGGGTCAGTGAACGATCGGTCGGTCCGCAGCGCATCGCTCTGCGAGCGGATGCGTTCGACCGCTGCCTGATGGTCTCCCGTCGCGTCGGATGCGAGAGCACGAAACCACTCGACGCGTCGCCTGGCGCCCGCATCGTTTCCAGCAGCGTGTTGCGCCGAGGCGAGGGCCGAGTCGAGTCCGGCTGCATCGCCTGCGTGCGCCGCTGCGAGCATGGCGGCAAGTGACGAGTGCAGCAGCGCTTCGTCCTCGAGTTCCTCGAGCAACGGCATGAGTCGAGCGAGTGCCGCGAGTCCGCGCTCCCTCCGACGCACGGAAGTCGTCTCGACGAGCGATGCCGCGAGCGCCTCGGCGAGACCGTGCAGGAGCGGGAGGCGGCGCGGCACCTCAATCAACTCGTATGTGTCGAGCAGCGCGGCGCCGCTTGCGTCGAGCGGGCGCGCCGGATCAGAGAGGCGAGCGATGGCGCGTGCGGCGGCGCCTTCGGCACGCTCGGTGAGATCGAGCATCATCGCGATGAGCGAACTCACGCGGCGCCACTCCTCGTGCGAGGGAAGGCCGAAGAGCGCGCTGTCGAGATCGCCGCCCAGCGGAAGCACCGTGACGAAGCAATCCTCTGCGGCATCTGCGAGCCAGCGACCGACGCGCAGATCGTCGGCGTGCGTCGACGCGAGTTCGCGAGAGCCGTCGAGCAGCGATTCGGCGGCGCGCCGTCGTGCGTCCAGTGAAAGTGACGGATCGCGAGCATCGCGTCGCAGCGCCTGCAGTCGTTCGAGCACATCGCGCGGCGCGGAGGCCTCTGGCGCTGGCGCGACGGGTGGGGGCGTTGTCTGTACGGCCCCGGCCTGCGCGGGACCGATCAGTGCGAGTGCGATGATCAGTGGCACGATCGGCATCGCGGCAATGCTGACGCGGATCATGGCGCAGCGCCGTTGGGTTCGCTCGGCGAGGCATCGAGCGCACCGGCGAAGCCGACATTGCGATAGCCGGCGCGGAGCAGCGCGTTGAATGCCGCCACCGTGTCGTCCCACGGGCAATCGCGATCGGGATCGAGCAGGATCGGATGATCGGATGCGAAGAGACCAACGCGCTCGCCGGGTGCACCGCTGCCTTCCGATGGTGCACTGCCGTCGCGCCGAGCCTCGCGCATCACGCGCTCAAGCGAGGCGATCGAGTCGACCTCGGCAAAGCGCGGTTCGAGAGTCACGCTCGTTCCCGACGGGCCGACGACGACGCGCACGCGCAGCGGAGGTTCGCGCAGCACAAGCGCCGCGGTACTCGCAGGCTGTTCGATGGCCGAGCGCGCCTCCATCGGCGGCACATCGACGCGGAAGATGCGCTCGCCCTCAAGCGACTGCGCGGTGCACACGAAGAAGATGAGCAACTGAAAGGTCACATCGATCATCGGTGTGAGATTCACTCGAATGCGTCCACCGCGATGGCGCAGACGATCGCTGCGGCGCCGCGAATCGTGGCGAGCCGCGGGATCGATCGCTTCGCGCACGGGATCCGATTCGCGCGGAAGCGGATCGAGCAGCATGCGCTTCCATCCGGCGTCGTTCACGGCTGCGACTCCTCGGAGACGACCAGGCGCAACCGTGCCGCGCGCCCAGGCGTGGCGACCGCCGCGCTGCGCGACGCAGCTTCGAAGAGCGGTGCGATCGATCGCCACGGAAGTCGACGATCCGCACGCAGCGCCAACTCCGTCGCCGGTTGCTCGCGCAGCAATTGCACGAGCGTCTCTCCGAGCGCCGCGCGACCCTTGGGCGTTGGTTCGTAGTCGCGACCGGCGAGTCGGTAGTAGCGCAGGGCACCCTCATCGTCGGCAATGGCGTTGATGACGGCGCGAGGCTGATCGTTCGGGCGCCCGGCGGCTGACGGACTCGGCGCCGGCAGCTCGAGTTTCGCTGCGTCGACGGCGGAGATGTGAGAGACGAGCGCAAAGAACACGATGAGCAGAAAGCCCATATCGATCAGCGGCGTGAGCACCGACTCAATGCTCGCGAAGCCGCGCCGATGAAGATGGCTCACGCCGTTGCTCCAGCGCCAGCGGCGTTGCTCGCGCGGCCGTCCGCTGCCGATCCGGCGCCGTCGGCGCTCGCCGACGGCGGCGCAAAGTCGCCGAGCAGTTCTTCGACACGGCGCGTCGCCTCCGTTGCGAGCGCATCGACCTTGTTGCGAATGCCCGCGTAGGCCGCGAGCGCTGGAATCGCGATGAGCAATCCCCAGAAGGTCGTGACGAGCGCGGTGCCGATGCCACCGGCGAGCACTGCGGGATCGGCGCTGCCGCCGGAGGCGGCGATCGATTGGAACGCCATGATCATGCCGTACACAGTGCCGAAGAGACCGATCATCGGCGAGACCTGACCGAGAATGTTGAGCGCCTCGATGGAGCGGAAGCGCGCCACCGTCAGTTCCTCCGACGCCTGTTCGACGGTGCGCACCATCGATGGCAGTCCTTGATGCCGATGCTGCAGACCCGCGACGAGCATGCGGCTGAAGTCGCTCGCTTCCGAAGCCACGAGTCCTGCCGCTTCGTCCGCGCGACCGGACGACGCGAGACTGCGCACGCGGTCGGCGAACGATGCGGGCAGGATCCCGGCGCGGCGATTGCGCAGCATGAGCGTGACCGTGAGCGCGATGTTGACGACGCTGAGCAGGATCAACAGCCAGATCAAGGAACTGCCGATCCACTCGACATGCCGAGTGCCGTCCGCGTCGGTCGCGAAGGTGATGAAGAAGATGCTGCCGAGACTCTGCATCAGTGACGCGCTCCGTGTGTGGTCATCAATCTGGGAAGGGACATCTGCTCACTCGAGTGCGGGCGCACCGTCAGGTCCGTGCGCGCCCGGCGCGAGTCCAAGTTCTTCGCGCGACAGAAAGCGAAAGGCGTTGGGACCACCATGCGCGGCGGCAAGGCGCTCAAGCACGGAGACCGATCCGCGATCAAGGAACGCGATGCACTGGATGCGCACGCGTCGTCGCCCGCTTCGTGAGGTCGGCGGATTCAGGCGCTCGACGGCGGCCAGCAGCTCGTCAACGGAGATTTCGTACTCACCCGCGCCGGTGACGCCCGCGGAAAGCAGAAAGATGAGATCGGGTTCGAGTGCCATCGCGGACTTGAGCGCCGCGATCGGATTGCTGCGTCCGGTCGGAAAGACCTGCTTCTCGAACCACGCGACGGCCGCGCGAACGTTCTCGCTTGTCGCGGGCATGAGCTTGCCTGGCGGAACGGGAAGCGCTTCGTTTCGCTGGAAGAAGATGATGGCGAAGCTCTGGCGCTGATCGAGGCGTGCGAGGCTGTTCGCGAGTTCGCGTGCAATGGCGGGGAACGTGCCGATGAGCGAGCCCGACGCGTCCACCACATAGACGACGCGCCGTGCGTTGCTGGCGCGCAGCCCGGCGAAGCTGGCGTTGCGCGAGTCGGAATCGAGAGCCAGCGACTCGATCGCAGGCGCATGTTCCTCTTCGGGCACGACACCAGGTCGGCGATCGAGCGCCTCGACGATCGCACTCGGAATCGGTGCGGGGTCGACGGCGCGATCGGTGGGCGTCGCATTCTCCTCGGAAGGCGGTGGCGTGACGGGGTCGAATGCCGGCGCACGGAAGTCCATGAGCATGACGACCGGCGGCTCTTTTTCGATGGCGCGCGCAATCACCGTCCAGGTCACGAAGAAAGCAGCCGCAGCAATGACGGAGTGGCCGAGCAGCGAGCCGGCCCACGCGAGTGTGCCGATGCGTCGATCATCGCGGCGCGGACGACCACCGAGATCACGAACGCGCTGGGCATCGGCGGCGCCCGGCGGAGTGCCGGCGACGAGTACGCTGCCAGCGCGACGCATCACGATCCGCCGCCTCCACTTCGCGGCACGGCGCGCGGCTTGGCGGCGCGGCCGAAGATGGCGCGGTCGAGACTCAATCCGCCCGGTCCCGCGAAGAGCACCCCGAGCGCCAGCGCCAGCAGCGACACCTGCAGGAAGACACGCTGATAGTCGGCCATCGGCATGCCGTAGATATAGGGATGGGCCTGCAGCGCGAGCAGCGAGGTCGTCTTGATCGCGCCGCCCATGACCGCAGCAAGGCCAAGTGCGGAAAGTCGTGAGAAGAGGCCGACCAGAATCAGCCCGCCACCGACGAACTCGATGATGGCCACGAGCCACGCAGTGATGCGCGGTGCGGGCAGGCCCGCGTCGGCGATGACGAACGCAAGCAGCTCGCACTGACGAACGGTGTGCGCCTCGCTCGTCGGCGCAGCGGTGTTCGGCGCGGCGATTGGCGGCGCGTCCGCTGGTTTCGCCGCACCGCTTGGCGCACCGTCGGTCTGCTTCGCATCCGTGCTCGATCCGCCGGTCGCGCTCTTGTCGTCCTTGGCGCCTGCCTTGTCGGTTGCGCCCTTGTCGTCCTTTTTGACTTGATCGTCTCTCATGCTTCCGGGAGACACGACAGGCGTGCGCGTCGCCGCGGACTCCGTCGCGCCGGTCGCCGCGCCTTCCGCAGAAGGCGGTCTCCATCCCCAACCCATCGCTTCCAGTCGCGCGGCTTGCGCCGCATCGATTGGCGCGCGGTCGAAGAGTTTCTGATAGCCCGCAGGAAGGAACGCGGCGCAGAGCACCACTCGCGCGATGAGTGGAACGATGTTGACGGCGGCGAAGTGGCTGCTGCTCATGGTGTTTGTCTCCGTGCGAACGCGGCTATCCTAAAGAGTGCCGCGCGGGCGTGGCGGAATTGGCAGACGCGCCGGGCTTAGGACCCGGTGGGCTCAACCCCGTGCAGGTTCAACTCCTGTCGCCCGCATTCGTCGCAGCCTGTCGAACTCGCACTTAGCGCTGAGATCATTCGAGCCGATAGATCCGGTCGACCCCCATGCACGCTTCAAAGGCCAACGGCGCGAATGCAAGCTCGGCCGCGCCTTCCAGTAGTGGCGCCGGGAGCGATCGCCCCGCCAGTTCGTGGTCGCCCAATTCGTGGCGCACCAAACCATGCCTGCAGCAGCCGCCCTGGCCTGACCCGACGGCGCTCGATCGCGCACTGACCGAGTTGCGATCGCTTCCGCCGCTCGTCACGAGCTGGGAGATCGAAGCACTGAAGTCGCAGCTCGCCGACGCGGCGAAGGGCGAACGCTTCCTGCTTCACGGTGGCGACTGCTGCGAACAGTTCGACGAGTGCACTTCGTCGGCGATCGCTGCGAAGCTCAAGATCCTGCTGCAGATGAGTTTGGTGCTGGTGCACGGTGGGCGCCGTCCTGTGATCCGCGTCGGTCGCTTTGCGGGTCAGTACGCGAAGCCGCGCTCGAGCGACACGGAGTCGCGCGGCGATGTGACGCTGCCGAGCTACCGCGGCGACAACGTGAATCGCGCCGAGTTCACCGCCGCTGATCGCACGCCGGATCCATTTCGACTCATCGACGGTCACGCGCGCAGCGCCATGACGCTGAACTTCATTCGTGCGCTCATCGACGGCGGCTTTGCGGATCTTCATCACCCGGAGAATTGGGATCTCGAATTCGTGAAGCACTCGCCGCTCGCGGCGGACTACCAGAAGATGGTGGAGCAACTCGGCGAGAGTCTGCGATTCATGGAGACGCTCGCAGGTGCGCAGGTACTCGGAACGAATCGCGTCGACTTCTATTCGAGTCACGAGGGACTCATCCTCGACTACGAGGAGGCGCTCACGCGCACGGTGCCGCATCGCGAGGGTTTCTACGACCTGTCCACGCACTTCCCGTGGGTCGGCTATCGCACGGTCGATCCCGATGGCGCGCATGTTGAATTCTTCCGCGGCATTGCGAACCCCATCGGTGTCAAGCTCGGGCCGGACATGTCGCCCGAGTCGCTGCGCCGCGCGCTCGAGGCGCTTGATCCGAAGCGCGAGCCCGGTCGACTGGTGCTCATCTGTCGATTCGGCGCCCACCAGGTCGCCAAGTCGCTGCCGCCGATGATCGACGAGGTCGGCCGCCTCGGGCGCACGGCCGTGTGGGTCTGCGATCCGATGCACGGCAACACGGAGACGGTGGTGCCTGCGAGCGGCGCCGGCAAGGGCGTGCCGGTGAAGACGCGGAAATTCGCGCACATCCTGGCGGAGCTGGAACAGAGTTTCGAGATCCATCGCGCAAAGGGCGTGCCGCTCGGTGGTGTGCACATCGAGTTGACGGGCGAAGATGTGACCGAGTGCACGGGCGGTGCGCGCGGTCTCGGCGATGAAGAGTTGGCGCGCGCCTATCGCAGCCGCGTCGATCCGCGACTGAACTATGAACAGTCGCTCGAGATGGCGATGCTCATCGCCCGGCGCATGCGCGGCGCGACATGACGCGGTGCGAACCGATGTGACGCGATGCCGTACCGCGGCTCGCGCTCGCGGCTAGAATCCGCCCCTCATGCCGCGGCAGCCTCGACGCGTGGCCATCACCGGGATCGGCCCGATCACACCCTTCGGACTCGGCATGGAGCCGCTTTGGAACGGCCTGCTCGAGGGTCGTTCGATGCTCGGCCTTTCTCCGATCTTCGACTCGACGGGGTTCCCGTGCCCGTTCGTGGGCGCGATCCACCCGGACAAGTTCGAATTGCGCAGCGTGGTGCCGAAGTCCTATCGCAAGGCGATGAAGGTCATGTCGCGCGACATCGAGCTCGCGGTCGGCGCCGCGCATGCGGCGATGGCGAGCGCGGGCATCGTGACGAAGGCGCATGAGCCCGCCGACGGTCGACTCACGATCGCGCCCGATCGCATGGGGTGCCACATCGGTGCGGGTCTCATCGCCGCGGAAGAGAACGAACTCACGACCGCGCTTTCAACGGCCGTCGGACCCGACGGCAAGTTCAGCCTGGGTCTCTGGGGTGCCGGCGGCATCGAGAACATGACGCCGCTCTGGATGCTCAAGTACCTGCCCAACATGCTCGCCTGCCATGTGACGATCATTCACGACTGCCAAGGGCCGTCGAACACGATCACCTGCGCCGAGGTCAGCGGCCTGCTGAGCATGGGCGAGTCGATGCGCGTGATCGAGCGCGGCGATGCAGACGCGTGCATCTCCGGCGGCGCCGAGAACAAGTCGAATCTCATGGCGATGCTGCGCCAGTACTACGCGGGTCGCACACCGAAGTGCTCGACCAACGACGATCCGACGACGCTCGTGCGCCCCTTCGCGAAGGGCGCGCGCGGATGCGCTCCCGGCGAAGGCGGTGGTCTGCTCATTCTCGAATCGGAGGAGTCGATCGCGCGCCGTGGCGCCACCGCGATGGCGGCGCTCGAAGGATTCGGCGCCAGCCAGAGTCCATGCACCGACAGTGCCGGCATCGAGCCCGACGCGGAGGGCATTGCCGACGCGATCAGCAACGCCTTGGATGACGCGAGCGCCGACATCGACTCCATCGATGCGATCGTTCCCTTCGGTTCAGGCGTGGTTGTGTTCGATGCCGCCGAGCGCGAAGCGCTCGCGCGCGTCTTCGGTTCGCGCGCCAAGTCGATTCCGCTTGTGACCATCACGCCGTCGATCGGCAGTTGCGGCGCGGGAGCCGGCGCGATTGCCGCGTGCGTCGCCGTCGAGTGCATGCGTCAGCAGAAGTTGCCGGCGCGGATCAACACGACCGGCGTCACGGATCTCGATGCGAACGCCACGCCGGCGCGCGCGGCCGTGCTCAACCGCGTTCTGGTGGTGACCCCCAGTTTCGGCGGGCAAAATGGGGCGATTGTGCTGGGGAGAGTCGCATGAAGTCGATCGCACCCGTCGCGTTGATGAACCGGAGCCGCCCATGAGCGCACCAGACCGCGTGGTGGTCACGGGCATGGGTTGGATCACGCCGCTCGGGCACGATCTTGACTCGGCATGGGCGCGCCTCATGAAGGGTGAGAGCGGCATGGCGCCGATCACGCGCTTCGATGCACGCACCTTTCCAACGACCTTCGCAGCGGAAGTGCGCGATCTCGACCTCTCACGCTTCCTGCCGAATGCCGCCGCGCATGCGACGGCCGGACCCAACACTGCGTTCGCGCTCGGTGCCGCGGCGCAGGCCTGGAAGCAGGCAGGCTTCGATCGAACGCCACCGAAGAAGCCTCGACGCGTCGGTTGCTATCTCGGCGCGGGTGAGGGCGTGCTCGACTTCGACAACTATGTGGCGACCAACCTCGGCGGCTGGGATGCAGCGACCGGCAAGATCGACGGTCGCAAGTGGATCGAGACCGCGCTTGGATGCATGGATCGCATGCGCGAGATCGAGCAGGAACCGAACATGCCGCTGGCGCATCTGGCGCGCGAGTTCAACCTGCGCGGACCGTCGTACAACTGTCTGACCGCGTGCGCCGCCAGCACGCAGGCGATCGGCGAGGCGTTCAGCATTCTGCGGCGCGGCGACGCCGATGTGATGATCTCGGGCGGCACGCACACCATGATCCATCCCTTCGGCGTGACCGGATTCAACCGGCTCACGGCGCTGAGCACCTTCAAGGGTGATCCGACGAAAGCCAGTCGACCCTTCTGCACCAGTCGCGACGGATTCGTGATGGGCGAAGGCAGCGGCATGATCGTGCTCGAAACACTGACGCACGCAATGGAGCGCGGCGCCACACCGCTCGCCGAAGTGATCGGCTACGGCTCAAGCGCCGATGCGTTCCGTATCACGGACATTCAGCCGGAGGGGCGCGGTGCCGCAGCCGCCATGACGCAGAGTCTGCGCCAGGCGGGACTTGATCCGCAGTCGACGCGACCCGATGGACGACCGGTCATCGACTACATCTCGGCGCACGGCACCAGCACCAAGGAGAACGACTCGATCGAGACGCGCGCGGTGCGCGTCGTCTTCGGCGGTCTGGCAAAGAAGATTCCCATGAGTTCCATCAAGAGCATGATGGGACATCTGATCGCGGCCGCGGGTTCTGTCGAGTTCATCACCTGTGTGCTGGCCATTACCCACGGCAGGATTCCGCCGACCATCAATCATCACGATCCCGATCCCGCGCTCGACCTCGACTATGTGCCGAACACGGCGCGCGAAGCGCCGGTCGACACCTGTCTCTCCAACTCCTTCGGGTTCGGCGGTCAGAACGACGCCGTCATCGTGACGCGCTTCGTCGCGTGAGCCGACCTGAAGCGCGCCTCTCCGCGCATGTCCACGCAAGCACCGAGCATGATCCGAGCATGAACGACGCGCCTGCCTGCGCCACGTGCGTGCCGAAGCGACTCGGTCAGGTCGCGCTCGTGCTCGTCCTCCTCACGCTCGTCGGCGCGTGGATGGTCCAGTCGAAGCCCGGTTGGTGGGAACCACCGGCGGGCGCGCCGCGCGGCGGCACGCGCGTCGCCGAGGAGCGCGCGACCGAAGCGTCGAACGCCAACGAGCATGGCGGTCTGCTCAACCACAACTCGCTCACCTTGGCGGACGAGCGTGCTCGCGCACTTGAACAGGGACTCGTCTCCGAATTCACGCGAGTGCGGCCGGCAGGGGAGCAGTGGGCCATTCGCGTGCGCAGCGCGGATGCCAACGCGTGGCTGGCGCTGCGGCTGCCCCAGTGGTTGGCGCACGATCGAGAGTTGCCGTGGCCCGATGGCGTTGACATGGTGCAATTGCATCTGGCAACGGGCGATCGGATCACGCTCGGCGCGGATCGCGGAGGTTGGGTCTGGTCCGCGACGATGCTCGTGGTGCTCGAAGATGGTCGCCTCACGCTTCAGCCCGTGGGCGGCGCGCTCGGTCGACTCTGGATTCCATGGATGTCGAGTGCCGACGGTTCTTCGGATGGCGCACTCAGCATTGCCGCCTTCGTGCCCGAACTCGCTCATCCCGTCGACGCGATCGTGCCGCTTCCTGACGGTCGCCGCGTGAAGCTGCTCGACTTCGAATTCGCCGACGACGAGGCGCTCTTCCGTTTTGAGACGCTGCCGCGATGAATCGGCAAGCACGACGCTGGTGACACGCTCGACGCCAGCGACACACTTGACGTTGGTGACACGCTCGACGATGGCCACTCGTCGCGTGCGCGGCGTGAAGCCTCGTTGATAGACTTCGGCCCCGTTCGCACTCACACCAATGCCGCAACTCACCATCAACGGCGAGACCTACGACTTCGAGAAGGGCGAGACGATCCTTCAGGTCGCGCTGCGCAACGAAGTCGAGATTCCGCACTACTGCTATCACCCCGGCCTCTCGATCGTGGCGAATTGCCGCATCTGCCTGGCCGAGGTCTGGGCGCCGAACGCCAAGACCGGCACGCTCGAACCGGGTGCCAAGCTCTTCCCCACATGCCAACATCCTGCGGCTGAAGGCCAGGTCGTCCACACGGAGAGCCCGAAGGCGATCTCGAATCAGAAGTCGGTGATGGAGTACCTGCTCATCAACCACCCGGTCGATTGCCCGGTGTGCGATCAGGCTGGCGAATGCCATCTGCAGGACTACAGCTATCAGTACGGTCGCGGGCAGAGTCGCTTCCAGGAGCAGAAGGACAAGAAGCCGAAGAAGGACCTCGGCCCGCATGTGCTGCTCTACAGCGATCGCTGCATCATGTGCACACGCTGCGTGCGCTTCACGCGCGAGGTGACCGGCACCGGCGAACTCCTGGTCGAAGGTCGCGGCAGCACCGAGCAGATCGACATCTTTCCGGGCGTGGCGCTCGACAACGAACTCTCGGGAAATGTCATCGACATCTGCCCGGTCGGTGCGCTGCTCGACAAGGACTTCCTCTTTCAGCAGCGCGTGTGGTTCCTCAAGAAGACGCCGTCGATCGATGGCATCACCGCGAGCGGCGACAACATCTCCGTGGAGCACAACGAGGGTCGTGTCTATCGCGTGAAGCCGCGCCACAACGCCGAGGTGAATCAATGGTGGATCACCGACGAAGTGCGCTACGGCTGGAAGTTCGTGCATCGCGAAGATCGACTGCTCTTGCCGACGGTGAAGGGCGTGGAGTACTGGCCGCTCGAAGCTGCGGCAGAGGCGTGGGCGACGGCGCTTGAGCGCACGAACGCGCTGCTCGAGTCCGTTGCGAGTGGCGCGAGTGGCGCGAGTGCCGCGAACGGCGCGAGTGCCGCGAACGGCGCGAGTGCCGCTAACGGCGCAGGTGAGGGGAAGAGCGCGGCGGGTGCGAACAGTGTCCCCGGGCGAAACACCACAAAGCGCATCGGACTGCTCGTCTCGCCCATGCTCAGCTGCGAAGACGCGTTCTGGCTGGCGCGCTGGGTGCGCGCGATCGATGCCAACGCCACGCTCGCCGTCGGTCCGGTGCCGCGCATGGGAACGGATCGAGCGTTCCCCTCTGGATTCACCGTCAGTGCCGAGAAGGCGCCGAATGCGCGCGGTGTGCGTCGCGTGCTCGAAGCGCTCGGCGGGGCCAGCGTGCTCGACGCCGACGCACTCCTGGCCGAAGTACAGAAGGGCGCAATTGGCGCGGCGGTTGTCACCGGGAACTACCCGAGCGGTTGGGTCACACCGGCGATGCGCGCGGCGCTCTCATCCGTTCCCTTCATCCTGATCGACACGCTGCCGAACGAACTCAGCTCGCTCGCGGATGTCGTCATCCCCGGCGCCGCGTGGGTCGAGAAGGAAGGCTGCTTCGAGAATCGCAACGGCCGCATCCAGGCGTTCGAACGCGCGTTTGCGCCTGTCGATTTCGCCCGCGCCGAAGCGCAGATCGCGCTTGATCTGTTGGCACAACTCGATGGCGCGATTCCGGCCGCGTACTCGGCTGCATCCACGCGCAGCGAGATGGCCAAGAGCGGGCTCACCGGCTTCAGTGCGATCCACGAAACGCCCGCGCGAGCGACGACCGAGCCGGACATGGTGTACATCGAGATCTGAGTCGCACTGCTGAGTCGGACGCCGAGCGCGGCGCGCACGAATTCATGAGCCACCACCATCACCTTCGACCGGCTGAACCAGCGCATCCCGTTCACGCACTGATCGCCGGGCGCTGGAGTCCGTACACGATCGACTCGCGACCGGTGTCGAGTGCCGATCTGCATGCGATCTTCGAAGCCGCGCGCTGGGCGCCGTCGTCCTACAACGAACAGCCGTGGCGATACATCGTGGCCACGAGCGAGCAGCCCGAAGCGCATGCGCGACTCTGCTCTTGTCTGGTCGACGGCAACCAGGCATGGGCGAAGCACGCGCCCGTCCTGGCGCTCGGGTGCTTCGTCAAGAACTTCGCGAAGAACGGCAAGCCGAACACCGCCGCCGCGCACGACCTCGGCCAGGCCGCCGCCATGCTCTCGATCGAGGCCGCCGAGCGCGGACTGGTGGTGCACCAGATGGTCGGCATCCTGCCGGATCGCGCGCGAGAACTCTTCTCGGTGCCGGCCGATGTCGAGGTGCTCACGGGATTGGCCATCGGCTATCCCGGCGATGCGTCGAAGCATCCATCCGATGCGGCACGACGCGCGCGCAAGCCGATCGCGTCCTTTGTCTTCGGTGACGGCTGGGAGAAGCCCGGACCCGTGCGCTGAAGTGGTCGAGACGGCTCGGCATCGATGCATCGAGTGATCGAGGCATCGAGCGATCAAATCGTCAAGGCAGGAAGTCGACTTTCGCTGTCGCAAGGTCGTACATCGCGCCGGCGATCAGCAGCTTGCCTTCGTTGACGAGCGCATCGAGTACCGGACTCGAGGCTCGGATGTGCGCCATCGTCATCTGCACATTCGTGCGCGCGACGGCATCGACGAATGCCGCGTTGCTCGAGCAGCGCTCACCCGTGCACTTCGTCGCGGCAACGGCAGGCTCGATGCGCTCGAGCAGTCCCGTGAGATGGCCGAGTCGCACGCGGTCGATCGCGCCGATAACGGCACCGCAGCCGCTGTGTCCCATGACCAGGATCACCTTCGCGCCGACGACCTTGCACGCGAACTCCATGCTTCCGATGACATTCGTGTCGGCGATGTTCCCCGCCAGCCGCGCGTTGAAGACTTCGCCGATGCCGAGGTCGAGAATGATCTCGGCAGGCGCTCTTGAATCGATGCAGGTGAGCAGGATCGCCGCGGGATTCTGCGCTCCGACCGTTGCCTCCTGCTCCTGCAGAAAGTTGCGATCGAGTCGCTCGCCTCTTCGGAAGCGCTCGTTGCCACGCCGCATCATCTCGAGGATCTCGCGCGGCGACATCGCATCACGCTGCTCGCGCGTGAGATGACGAACGGATGCGGGTTGATCCGACGGCGGGGCATCGGGATGGCTCGTGCGGGGCTGGTCAGGCATGTGCGAAGAAGCGGAAGGAGCAGACACGAGGGGCACGGGACACGGTAAGGCCGGGCGCTGCCGCAAGGCGGTTCAAGAGCGACTCATCATCGCATGTGGCTGCTGAGTTTGTCGAGTGCCGCTCACACTCGTGCTTGTCCAGTGATGGATGCGAGGTACTCTTGGCATCGCGACGCGAACGGCTCCTGTGGGGGATCCGCAAGCGTGCATGTGGGAGTGATGAGATGGATCGATGTGGGAGCCTTTTGCGCCGATGGACCGGGGTCGTTCCGGTGATCGGTGCGAGCGTTGTGACGTCGTTGATGTGCGCGCCAGCGTCACTTGCGCAATCGCTGAGCTTCGTCGATGTGACGCAGCCCAGTGGTCTCATCGCCAAACACGATCCGTCGGGGTCGCTGCTCTTCGCGCCGAGCGTGATCTCTGACCTGCTCGGACCAGTCGTGGTGGGGGACTTCAACAACGACGGCTGGCAGGATGTCTTCTTCGTCAGCAGCGGGAAGCAGTTCGATCGACTCTTCATCAACAACGGCAACGGCACGTTCACCGATCAGGCGGCGGCGTGGGGTGTGGCGGTGAAGCACATGGGATTGGCTGCGTGTGTGGGCGACTACGACGGAGATGGTTGGATGGACATCTTTGTGACGAGCGCGGGGCTCGACGGCGCATCGCTCGCGAAGGGAAAGCACCGGCTCTACCGCAATCTCGGTGGCACCGGATTCGAGCAAGTGGCACAGGCAGCAGGCGTTGCGACGGCGTCGCCGATCACCGCCGACGGACTCGGTTGCGCGTTCGGCGACTTCGATCTCGATGGTGATCTCGATCTCTTCGTGACGGGCTACTTTCTTGCGGCGAAGGGCAATCGACTCTTCCGCAACAACGGCAACGGAACCTTCACGGACATCTCCGTGGCGGCGGGGTTCGTGCCGCTCGCGATCCACGGCTTCTCACCGCGCTTCATCGACATGGATGGTGACCGGCGGCCCGAGTTGCTGATCGCGGCGGACTTTCATACCTCGCGCTACTTCGTCAACAACGGCGACAGCACCTTTACGAACTTCACGGCGCAAAGCGGCACCGGCACCGACGACAACGGCATGGGCTCGGTGGTCGGCGACTTCGACGGCGACGGTCGACTCGATTGGTTCGTGACCAGCATCTGGGGAACGGGCAGCCCGGAGACGCCGGGAACAGGCAATCGCCTTTATCGCAATACGGCGGCACACGCGTACACGAGCGTGGCGCAGCAGTGGGGCGTGCTCAACGGCAACTGGGCCTGGGGCGCCAGCGGCGTCGATCTCGATCACGACGGCTCACTCGATCTCGTGCAGACGAACGGGTGGTTCACCACGCCGCAGTTTCAGAATCAACCGACGCGCGTCTGGATCAACGATGGCACCGGGCACTTCACCGATCGCGCCGCAGAGAGCGGACTGATGCACACGATGCATGGGCGTGGACTGCTGAGTTTCGATTACGACAACGACGGTGATCGCGATGTGCTCATCTCGTCGAGCAAGGATTTTCTGCGCCTCTATCGCAACGACTTGATCACCGCCGGCGGTTCAACGAGCAACCGTCGCTGGTTGCGCGTGGCGATCGACTCGAGCGCGGCGCCGCGCGTGGCGCCGCATGGAATCGGCGCTCTCATCGAAGTCCGCACCGGCGCGAAGTCGCAGCGTCGCTTCATCGACGGTGGCTCCAACTTCCAATCGCAGGACGAACTCGCGGCGCACTTCGGCCTTGGCGCCGCTTCGATCATCGACGAATTGCGCGTGAGCTGGACGGACGGCACCAGCACGCTGTTGCGATCCGTGCCCGTCAATCAGCGCCTCACGATCAACATTGGTCGGCGCTGCGATCTGGACGACAGCGGCAGCGTCAACGGTGCGGACCTCGCGATCCTGCTTGGCGCATGGGGGCCGATCGTCGACACCGATCCGATCGATCTCAACGCCGATGGCACAGTCGACGCGATGGATGTCGCGCTGCTGCTCGGCAGTTGGGGCACCTAGCGCCGCGTTCGGCCACCGCCGCGCGCGGATCCACGCTTACGGAGTCAGTGGGAACGAGCTGCGCACGCGACGGCCGCCATCGAACTCGACTTCGACCCAGAGCTTCGCACCATCGGCGAGCGGTTTGGGAACTTCGGCGTGGGTGTGCCAACGATTCGGCTTCTTCGGGTCCTCGATCTCGGCGCGAGCCTTGACCGATCCCTTGCCGTCTTCGCTGCCGACCCAGAATCGCACCGAGTTCGGCTTCGATGCCGCGTTCACATCGACATCGACGGCGATCTCGCCGCCGGCGGTCACGGCGCCTTCATCGCGATCAGCGGTGAACGAGACTCCGTCGACGGTGTTCGCGCCGAGTCGAATCGATGGACCGTGCGCCGCATTGCCGCCGGCCATGCCTACGTCGTGATCACCGTCGGCGTGATCGTGCGCGTGGTCCTTGTCGCCGTCGGCGTGAGCATGAGCGTGTCCGTCAGCGGCTTTTGGCGCTGCCGTCGTCGTCTTCGGCTTGGGCGCCGGTTTTTCCGAGCAGGACGACATCGCGAAGACAGCGAGCGCCATCGAGGCCGTGAGAAGAGATGCAGTTCGAAGTGTGGAACAACGCATAGGAGACCTCCAGAGATCAGTGCGGAGTGGAACGACGGACGGGTGAGAACGCACTGGCAGGCACGCGCTTCACGAGCGCATAGCCTACCGGTACGACGACGAGATTCAGCAGAGTCGATGTGATCAGTCCACCGAGTACCACGATGGCCATGGGTGCGAGCAGCTCGCTTCCCGGGCGCCCCGAGGCGAGCGCCAGCGGCAGCAATCCGAGCGCCGCGCAGAGCGCCGTCATCAGAATCGGCGAGAGTCGCTCCAGCGAGCCGCGCATGATCGTCTCGGGCAACGCGCAGTTCTCGACTTCGACCAGGTGTCGATAGTGGTTGACGAGCAGCAAACCGTTTCGCAGTGCGATGCCGAAGAGCGTGATAAAGCCCACCATGCTCGCAATCGAGATGATCGGTACGGAGCCGTTCCCAACGCCCAGCAACGCCGCGCTCGTTCGGATGAGTCCGGCCGATGCGCCGCCGTGGAACGCCTCGCTGACGATGATCGCAGCGATGCCGCCGATGAGTCCGAGCGGCAGGTTGACCATCACCAGCAATGAGACGCCGAGTGATCCGGTCGAGACGCGCAACAGCAGCACCATCGCCACTGTCACGGCAAGGCCGAAGAGCAGCAGTCGGCGGGACGCCGATTCGCGCGCTTCGAATTGACCGCCGAACTCGACCGTGGCGCCGCGCGCGGCGACGATCGGTTCAACACGAGCGCGCACCTCTGCAACGAGATCTCCCAGATTGTGCCCCTCGGCGACATTGAGCGACACGACGGCCTTGCGTCGGCCGCCTTCGCGCGCAATCACTCCGCTCGTCGACTCGGGATCGACATCCGCGACTTCGCCAAGGCGTACGCTGGCACCGACATCATTGCGAAGCAGCAACTCGCGCACCTGCTCGATGGTCTCTCGCTGATCGTCCGCCAATCGCACCACCACGCCGTAGCGCCGATGCGCCTGCGCCACTTCGGCGACACGCACGCCATTGAGCGCCGCCTGCACTTGTCGCGCGGCAGCGGCAGGGGTCAATCCAGCCGCAGCAAGGTCCGCGCGGCGGAAGCGCACCGAGAGCGACGGAATGACCACCTCGCGATTCGCAGTGACATCGCGCGCACCGGGTAGTTCGCGCAGCACCCCTTCGATCGACTTCGCCAACTCGCGAAGCGTGGGCAGATCCTCACCGAAGACATTGATTGCAATGGCGGCGGGCGTGCCCGAGAGGATGTGCGAGAGTCGATGTTCGATGGGCTGACCGATCTGCACAGTGAGCCCCGGCACATCCGACACGATGCGCGCAACCTCTCGACGGACGAGGTTGACATCGGCACCGGGCTCGAGCGCGAGATCGACCTCGCTGTTGAAGACCGGCTCGGCGTGTTCGTCTCGTTCAGCGCGTCCTGTTCGCCGCGTCACCGTGCGAACGCCGGGTGTGTCGATGAGTCGCCGCTCAACCTCTTTCGCGGCGCGATCAGTCTCTGTGAGCGATGTGCCGGGCGGCGCGGAGACGAACACCGTGAGCGAGCCCTCGTTGAACGACGGCAGGAACGAGGTTCCGAAGCGAGTCGCGGCCACGAGCGCCAGCAGCGTGAGCGCGGCCGAAGTGGCGATGACCCATGTCCGGTGCGTCAGCGACCAGCGCAGTGAGGGTTCGTAGAGGCGCTTGAGGCGCACCACGAACCAGCCATCACCGTGTCCCGCGAGCGCCCCGTCGCCGGAGCGCTCGGCTGCGGGAGATGCGCCGGGCTTGGGCGCGGCACGATTCGCTCGCGGCCGTCCCACGCTGCCGAGCAGCAGACTGCACGCGGCGGGTGTGACAGTCAGGGCCACGAGCAGCGAGGCGAGAATCGACACCACATAGGTGATCGCCAGCGGGCGGAAGAAGCGTCCTTCGATGCCCTCGAGCGCGAACATCGGCGCGAAGACGAGCACGATGATGAGCGTGGCCATCACCATCGCGGGACGGATTTCGTTGCTCGCGTCGAGCACGATCTGCATGACGGTGCGGCGAGACTCTGGCGCCAACGATGCGTTTTCGCGCAGTCGGCGATGCACATTCTCCACATCGATGATCGCGTCGTCGACGAGTACGCCGACCGCGACCGCCAGTCCGCCCAAGGTCATCACATTGATCGTGAGTCCGAGGCCGTCCATGACCAGCAGCGTCGCGGCCAGCGAAAGCGGCAGCGCCGCGAGTGTGATGAGCGTGGTGCGCACATTCAGCAGGAAGAGAATGAGCACGCCTGCCACGATGATTGCGGCGTCGCGCAGCACATGCAAGAGGTTCGAAACGGAGCGCTCGATGAAGTCCGACTGTCGGAACACCGCTCGCTCGAGCACGATGCCGGGTGGGGCCGCCGCCATGATCGGATCGAGTGCGCGATCGACAGCGGTGGTGAGCGCGAGCGTGTTCGTGTTCGGCGACTTCTGTACGGAGAGCACCACGGCAGGCCGGCCCTGACTGGCAGCCGTGCCGCGCTGCGGTGCAGCACCGAGGCGCACATCCGCGACTTCGCCCAGCAGAATGGGTGTGGAGCCACGGCGCTCGACGAGCGTTGTCGCCAGATCGCGCGGAGTCGTGACTCGCGCGGATTGGCGGATCGGGTACTCGCGCCGATCGACATCGCGAAGGAATCCGGCGCTCGATGTGTCGTGTGCCTGCTCTGCAGCGCTGACGACATCGTCGATCGAGAGACCCATGAGCGCCAATCGATCGAGGTCCACATTGACCTGGAACTCAGGCAGTTCACCGCCGATGACCGCCACCTGCGCCACACCCGGAACGGCGAGCAGTCGTTGACGCAGATCGAACTCAGCCCATGCGCGCAGCTCGAGTGGCGACACGCTTGCGTCGGGCGATGAGACGGCCAAGAGCATGATCTCGCCGGTGATCGATGTGATCGGCGTCATCTCCGAGTGCGTGTCCGGCGGCAGGATCTCGCGCACCGACGCCAGTCGCTCCGAGACGAATTGGCGCGCGCGAAGCAGGTCCTCGCCCCAGCCGAACTCGATCCAGAGCAGTCCAAGCGAAGGTGCGCTGGCGCTGCGCACTCGGCGCACGCCCGGCAGTCCGAGCATCGTTGCTTCGAGCGGCACCGTGACCGTCTGTTCGACTTCGTCGGCGGCCAATCCGGGTGCTTCAGTGAGCAGCACCACCGTCGGCGCGTTCAATTCAGGGAAGACATCGACGGGCATGTCCGGCAGGCGCACGATGGCCCACGCGAGCAGCGCTCCGGCGAGCAGCAGGACGACGGTTCCTTGCCGCAGCGAGAATGCGATGAGTTGTTTGAGCATGCGTGGGTCTTCGTTGGAGTCGGTCGAAGGTCGAGCGTGGGCGCGGAGCGTGCTCGACTAGTGATCGTCGGCACCCTCGTGGAAGGTGCCATCGGAGTGGAAGTGACCGCCCTTGGGCATCGACGCGCTCGTCGCGACCATGAGTTGGTACGCGCCGTCGAGCACCACTTCATCGCCCTCACGCAGTCCGCTGCGCACCACGATCCAGCGACCGTCATCGATGCCGAGATCCGCGTCGATGCGAATCGCCTTGTCAGGATCGCGCGGATCGCGCCGGAAGATGAGAGCGCTCGCGCCATCGCGCACCACCGCGCGAATGGGAATCGCCAGTTCGGCCGCGTCCTCGCCCGCCAGTGTGATCTCGAGCATCGTGGCAACACCCGGCTTCGCCCACACCGGCACAGCGGCGCCGCCGTCGGGCACGAGCACGACGTCGATTGTTCGGCGCTCGGCATCGGCCGTCGGTGCCATGATGAGCGACCCGAGAAGCGGCGCAGTGGGCGATGCCTCGCCGCTGCCAGCGATCGCACTCGTCATGTCGCCGTTGGGAGCGATGGCTCGGGCGTGTGGCTTCGACGGTAGTCGCGCGGCATCGCTCTGCAGCAGCGCCGCGCGGACCTGCACCTGCGACAGATCGACGAGGTCCATGATGCTTGCGGTCGCTTCGACCTGGGCGCCCGAGACCGTGTGGATGCGCGACACGGCGCCGTCGAACGGCGCCACACGCTCGATCACGGCGATCGACTGCCATGCAGGGCGGTCGCCCTCTCGCGCCGAGAGCTCTTCCACCGTGCGGCCGGCCAACGACGACGCCGTTGCCAGCAGCAGACTCAGACTGGTTCGCGCTGCCTGCAGCCGCGCGATCGCATCAGCGCCGCGCGCAGCGAGCGCCGCCTCCTTCTCTCCGGTCTCCGCCAGATCCGATCGCGCCTTCGCAAGTTCCACGCGGGACTCGGCCAATTCGCCCCCCGGTGCACCACCGACTTCTAACAGTTTCTGAAGCTGTTGGACCCGCGCGGCGCGGAGCTCGATCGTCTCCCGCAGACTCTGCTCGTGATGAGCGTGCGCTTCCATCAACGGCTTGAGGCTCGCCACTTCGATCTCCGCCATGCTCAGCGCCGTTTCCGTCCGGGCGAGTTGCTGCTGCAGCTCGCGCCAATGCGGCGACTGGAGGCGATAGAGCGGTTCACCGCGCCGGACGGTCTGGAACTCGCGCACGAGCACTTCGACGGCGCCGGCCGTTGGAGCGCGCTCCTCGCGACGAGCCGATGGCGGCAGCTCCACACGCGCGGGCACACGCAGCGTGCGCGCCACTTCGCGCGGTTCCGCGCGCGCGAAGGTGATGCCGAGATTGCGGCGCACGACGGGTCCGATCTCGACGCGGTTGGTGACCGCAGGTGCGGCAGCCTCCGTCGTCTTCGGCTTCGTGTCGACGCGATCGCATCCCCCAAGCGCGAGGCACAGCGTGGCGGCGAGGCAGATCGTGGCCGCGGCGACCGCAGTCGATCGACGATGACGAGAGGGCGTTCGCAGCAAACAGTCGTGTCTCATGGGGCGGCATCCTTCACGGACACATCGGTCGGTGGACCAACGAGTTCGTCGATGTGGGCGATGGCGGTCGATTCGGCGGCGCGCGCATCGATGGTGCGCAGCCGGGCGTCGTAGCGACTTCGAAGTGTCTCGAGCAGCAGCAGGGGATCAACGCGACCGAGTTCGGCGCTTCGGCGGACCTCCTCATTCTGCCGATCGACGATCGGGAGCAGATCGCGCTCGAGTTGCAATCGCACCTCGCTCGCCGCTCGCGCTCGCACGCTCGCGACTTCGAGTCGAGAGACGAGGTGTTCATACAGTGCGTCGAACGACTCGCGCGCCTCTTCGCGCTGCGCCATCGACTCGGCCACGCCCTGTTGATTGCGATTCCAGATCGGCATCGGCAGCGACAGGCCGAGGAGCACGCGCGACTGCGCGTCCTCACTCTTGTAACCCGGGCCGATGGTGAGATCGGGGTATTGGCGACGCACTTCGAGCGCGAGCGCCGCCTCGGCGACTTCGTACTGCCGCCGCGCCGCCGCGAGTTCCAGACTGCGCGACTCGAAGGCGCGGCGCACCTCGTCGTTCGAAGTGGCGAGCAGCGGCGACGGTGGCAGCGTCACTTGCGGCACGAATTGCACCGGCGCGCTTGGCGCCAATCCCAGCAGATCGAGCAGTTCGAGCTCGAGTTCGCGCGTGCGCGCCGCGACCATCACACGCTCAGCTCGGCCCGACGCCAGTTCAACGGAAAAGAGCCTCGCATCAACGCGAGCCAGCACGCCCGCCTCCTCGAGTCGCGCTGCCAGTGCGGCGACCGATTCGACCTCGGCGACCAGTTGTTCGAGCAGTTCCGCGCGAAGGCGCTGCGACGACCACTCCACCCACGCACTGCGCACGCTCATTCGCAATTGCCATTCGTGCGCGGCGATCGTCTCCAACTCCGCCTCGAGCGCTCGATCGGCACGGGCACGCTCCGCCTCAAGTCGACCGGAGATCGGAATGGTGATGCCGACGGTGGCGCCGACGATCCACGGATTCGGAACATCCTGAACGATGCGCTCGAGTTCGACGCCGAGCACCGGGTCTTCCCAGATGCCTGCGTTCTCCGCCGTTGCACGCGCCACGGAGGACGCCCTGCGCATCACGCGCAGCTCACGATTGAAAACGACGCCGACGGCTTCCGCCTCGGCGAGCGTCAATCCGTCGGAGGGATCGAACGCCCCGCGCTCGGGCTCGAGAACGGCGAGCCGCTCCGCGAAAGAACGCACGGAGTCGTCACTCGCAGAGCGATCGAGCCACTGCTGGCGCGTGAGCTCGAGATCGAGCGGCTTCGGCTCGTAGGTGGTGCAGGCGCCGAGCAGCCAAAGCAGCGCCAGCGCGCACGGCACGGTGAGCGAACGCAGCGAAGAGTGGAGAACACGAGAGAGCAGACGAAGAGACACGATCCAGGACTCCTGAAGGAGTGCGCCCATGTGGCGCAGGCGGCGGAAGTTGCGGGCGCGCGATCACGGGTGACCGCAGCGACCGCGCATCGCGCAGCGACAGCGCTCGCGCGATGAACGCTCGCGAGGAGTCTCAAACCCGAATGCGTGTGCTTCGAAGGCCCGGCGGCGGACTGCCGCTGCGGCGTTCGACTCGCGGAAGCCAATGCCGTGCCGAAGACAAGGGCGCGTCGATGACGGGGTTCGTCGACGCGAATCGAATCGGCGCCGCATGCACGAGATCCTTGCTCACCACCTGGGCTGGCGTCGTCGAATCGATGCAGCCGAGATGAGAGTGTGACGGCGCGTCACGCGGCTCGTGTGGAGGCGTCTGGTCCGAAGGTGTCTGGTCTGACGGCGCTGGATCGATCGAGGTCGACGCGCTCAGTGCATCACGATGGCCCGAGCATCCATGGGAGCAGGACCCGGCGCCGCCGTCCGTTCGATCGCTGAGCACCGAATGCACGCGCGGTCCCGCGTCGTTTCGTGCCTGAGCAATCGAAAGGGTGTCGGAGCCCCCGCAGAATCCGATGACGCCTCGACAGTGGTGCGCGCGAAGCGCCGCCGTGACCAGCAGTCCGGCGATGAGCAGCATGACTGTCAATGAGCGCGACACGAGGCCGAGTGTAGCGCCGGTTCGATCCGCGTGCAAACGCAATCAGCGCATGGAGGTCCGCTTGACGGATGGGCGCGCCTTCGCGCGAGGTGACGCCGTCGTGACACTCAAGGCGCTGCGCTTCGGCGACATCGTCTTCGCGACGGCCGCAGACTTCTTCTTCGCCGTGGGCGTTGGTGGCACATCGCACGCGATGTTCGCCTTCGCCGCCGCGTTGATCAGTGCTCCGAGAACATCGAGATCGATGTCAGCGAGTCTCTTGATGTAGAGACAGCCGACGCCCATCTTGTGTGGACCGAGCCTGGCGAGCATCTTCTTCGCGGTGGGATCAACAGCGCCGCAACTGAGGTAGAGGGAGATGTTCCCCTTGCGTGGCGCGAACCCGATGGCGAACCAGTCGACCTCGCGTCCGCTCTCAGAGCGAATGTGGACATCGCGCACGCCGATGAGCGTGCCCCACATGTGGGCCTTGGCGCCGGTCGCCTTCTCCATCATTCTCACCAATGTCGTCGAGTCGGCGCGCGCCACTGGGTCCTTCAGACCTGCGATGAACGCGCTGACGCTTGCCTGTGTCTTCTTCGTCTTGTTTTCAGCCACGAGGTCCTCCAGCCGGGCAGCGTACCTTCCCCGTGCGATGAAACACGCGCTCGAGAGAATCGACGGCTCATGGACGATCGCGCGGCTTGATGTGCCGGAGCCGATTCCGGAGTGGGTGTGCGCGCTCCAGCGCGGCGCCGACTTCGTGAGCATTACGCGCACGCGCGATGAGCTCTCGATCGTGGCGCTGGACGAACACATCCCGGCTTCGGTGCGCGCCGAGCGCGGTTGGTCGCTCTGGCGCGTGGCCGGCACGATCGAGTTCAGCGAAGTCGGCGTGCTCGCGAGCATCGCCGCACCACTTGCGGCGGCCGGCATCAGCTGTTTGGCGATCGCGACTTTCGACACGGACTACCTGCTCGTCCGCAGCGATCGCACCGATGACGCGGTGCAAGTGCTCACATCGGCGGGCATCATCGTTCGCTGACCGGCCTGACGCATGGTGCGTATCCTCTGCGCCGATGCTGCGGCCAGACGGAATCGAGCCATCCATCCGCCGCGCGCATTGGACACCGTGCGCGGTTGCGGTTGCGCTCTTGGCAGCGCCGATGGGCTGCACCTCCTTCTATGTGGCGCAGGTCGCGTGCCCGCCGAATCACGGCAAGACGATCGATCTCGACTCGCAGAACGATGCCGAACGCGCCCGGTCGATGGGCGCCGACCGATTCATGCGCGTGGCGGTCGGACCGCCCGATGCGTCGATCGGCGCGTGGATCATCGACCCGCCCGCCGGCAGCGCACCGCGCGGCACGATTCTCGTCCTGCACGGCGTCGCCGATGGGCCGATCTGGATGCGCGGCAAAGCGCGATACCTGGCGCAGCAGGGCTACCGCGCGGTGCTGGTGGGGCTGCGCGGGTACGGCGAGTCGACTGGTGAGTTTCGCGGCTTCGGTGTGCTCGAACGGCGCGATCTGCGACAGGTCGTCGATGCGCTCGACGACAACGGACTGCTTGCGGGGTCGCTCGGCGCCTGGGGCATGTCATACGGCGGCGCCGTCGCGATCGAGTTCGCCGGCGACGATCCGCGCGTGCGCGCCGTCGTGGCGGTCGGCGCCTTCTCCGACATGCGCAGCGCCGTGCCCGGCGCGCTCAAGACCTTCTTCCCGGTCCTGACATGGTTCATGAGCGATGCCGATCACGCGCGCATCGTCGATGAGGCGGGCGCGCTCGGAGGCTTCGATCCCGACGACGCCTCGCCGTTGCGTCAGATCAAGCGCACCACGGCACCGGTGCTGGTCATCCACGGCGAGTGGGACGCGATCATTCCCTTCGAGCACGCGCAACGATTGCACGCAGCGGCACCCGCGCACTCGCGATTGATCGCGCTGCCGGCGACTGGCCACTTTGGCTCGTATCTCGACTTCGGAGCGCGCGTGCAGGAGGCATCGCTCGAGTGGTTCGATCGCTGGCTCGCGCCGGAGTGGACTCCGTGAGTGCTCTCGCCACCGGACTGAGCGTCAGCACTGCGTGGATCATCTTGATCATTGCGGGGCTCTTCGAGATCGGCTGGGCGGTGTCGTTGAAGTACTCGGAGGGATTCACGCGACCTCTTCCCAGCGTGATCACCGTCGTGCTGCTCGCGATCAGCATGGTGCTGCTGGGGATTGCGCAGCGTGCGCTCCCGTTGGGGACCGCCTACGCCGTGTGGGTCGGCGTCGGCGCATTCGGTGCTGCGGTGTTCGGCATCGTGCTCTTCCGCGAGCCTGTCACCGTTGTGCGCGTGCTCTGCCTGGCAGCGCTCATCGGCGCCATCGTCGGGCTGCGCCTGACGAGTGCGCCGGCGCCGAGCGCGCCATGAGCTGTGCATGAGCTGAGCATGTGCTGATCATGAGCTCCCCAAGATTCGTTCGCGAGGTGTGGGCGCAAGCATGGCCCACCGTCATCACGATGATCAGCTACACGCTGATGCAATTCGTGGACGCGATCATGGTGGCGCAAGTGAGTCCCGTGGCGCTCGCCGCTCAAGGAAGCGGCGGCATCTGGAGCTTCGCGCCGATGGCGTTTCTCTTCGGCACGATTTCGCTGGTGAACGCGTTCATTTCGCAGAGTCTCGGTGCGGGACGGCACGACGCCGTGGCGCGCTACGCGTGGGCCGGTCTCTGGGTGGCGGGCCTCGCATGGTTGTTCATCATGGTGCCGTGGGGATTCGCGCTGCCGTTCATCTTCGACGCGCTTCCGCACGGAGAGGAACTGGTTCACAAAGAGACGATCTACGGACAGATCCTTGCGTTCGGCTCGCTCTTCGCGCTCACATCGAAGACGATGAGCAATGTCTTCTTCGGACTGCATCGACCGCGCGTGATCACAGTGGCGGCGATCACGGGCAACATCGCCAACGCGCTGCTCAACTATGTGCTGATCTTCGGCGAGCAGGGCATTCCCGCCTGGGGATTGCCCGGCGTTCCGGGTGTTCCCGCGCTCGGTATCGCGGGTGCGGCGCTCGGCACGCTCGGCGGCGTGGCGGTCGAAGTGCTCGTGCCGCTCTCGTTGCTCTTCGGTCGCACGATGCATGCGCGATATGGCACTCGAAGCGCGTGGCGCTTTCCGCGTCGTCAGGTGCTCGATCTGCTTCGAGTCGGTTCGCCTGCATCGATCCAATTCGGCAACGAGATCGTCTGCTGGGCCGTCTTCATGACAGTGCTCGTCGGCAGCTTCGGAGCGCTCCACCAGACCGCCGGTTGGGCCGTGCTGCGCTACATGCATCTCTCGTTCATGCCCGCGGTCGGATTCAGTGTTGCGGCGACGAGCCTCGTCGGACGCTCGATCGGTGAAGGACGACCGGATCTCGCCCGAGGTCGGGCGCGCACCGCCGCGTTGATGGCCACGGCCTACATGGGCATCTGCGCACTGCTCATGGTGGTCTTGCGCGAGCCGCTGCTTGCGGTCTTCGCGAGCGGTGAGGGCACGAGTGCCGAAGACGCGGCGGAGATCCTCAGGATCGGCGGGGCAATGATGATCTGCGCAGCCGTCTTCCAGGTGTTCGATGCGATCGGCATCGTCTACAGCGGTGGGTTGCGCGGCGCTGGAGACACGCTCGTGCCGAGCATCGTCACGCTGATCGCGAGCTGGTCGCTCATCGTGGGACTCGGCTGGGCGCTCGTTGCCTTCGTGCCGCAACTTGAGAGTCTGGGACCTTGGATCGCGGTCGCGGCCTACCTGATCGCGCTGGGCATCTGGATGGCCGTGCGCTTCGAACGAGGCGGATGGATGCATCGGCGCCTCGTGAAACCGGCAGAGCCAGCGGTGCAAGGGTCCGACGCGGTTGGTTGAGGCAGCGATCGAGTCTCGCTATCCTGCACGGTCTTCGCCTGCGGTGGTGGATCGCGTCCGATGTTGGTCGGCGCCGAACCGCGCGGTGAATCAAGGAGTGCGCATGAGCATGCAAGGCCTCGATACGGTGATCGGTACCAAGGCGGTGGCTGCGGACCCGAAGGCAGCGGCCGAGCATTTCGAGCGAGGTTTGACGCTTGAGGCCGATGGCGATCGATGGCAAGCGATCGTCGAGTATCGACTTGCGGTCGAGAAGAATCGCTCGTCGGGCCACCTCTTCCGTCTGGCCTTCGTGGCTGACCTGCTCGGCTACGACGACGAGGCGATGCACACCTACGAGGAGTTGGTGAGCCTGCCCGAGCCGCCGGTCAACGCGCTCATCAATCTGGCGGTACTGCTCGAGGACCTCGGCGACTTCGTCCGCGCCGAGCGCCTGCTGCGCAAAGTACTCGACGCCGATCCGAACCATGTTCGCGCGCGGCTCTTCATCCGCGATGTGGCGGCGAGCAAGAACATGTACTACGACGAGGAGATCGCGCGCGACACTGCCAAGCAGAACGCGATGCTCGATACGCCCGTCACCGACTTCGAACTCTCCGTGCGCAGCCGCAACTGCCTGCGCAAGATGCAGATCAAGACGCTGGGCGATCTGCTCCGCATCACCGAAGCGGAACTGCTTTCGTACAAGAACTTCGGCGAGACCTCGCTCGTCGAGATCCGCGAGATGCTGAATTCGAAGGGACTGCGCCTGGGGCAGTCGCTCGATTCGGGTCACTACGCTCGCATCCGACGCGAAGTCGCCGAGACGCTCAAGGGCAGCGTGCCCGACGCCGTGCTCAACAAGCCCGTCGGCAGTCTCGAACTGAGCGTCCGCGCCCGCAAGGCGCTGCAGCTTCTCGGCGTGCAATCGCTCGGCGATCTGGCGAGCCGCACCGAGGCCGAGCTCATGGGCATCAAGAACTTCGGGCAGACGAGCCTGGAGGAGATCAAGGGCCGGCTCGCCGATCATGAGCTGCAGTTGCGAAACCTGGAGTAGGCGGCGCGCCGATAGAAGGACGACATGACCGACGCCAAGGACGGCAGCCGCGCTCGCGTTCTCTTCATCTCTGGGGTAGCCACGATCGCTGCGCTGATCGTCGTTGCCGCGTGGCTCGGCCCCGGTGGCTGTCAGTCGCGCGGTGCCGACGAAACGATGGCCGACCGTCTTCCGCGTCCGCGTTCTCCACTCGAAGATGCCGTCGACCTGCGACGACCGGCGGGTGAGCCCGCGGCGGTTGTCATCGTCGAACCACCTGAAGAGCGACCTTTCCCGCCGTCAACCGAACCGGTGGTGCGTGTGCGCGTGGCGGTGCTGCGCGGGCCGCCTGCGGAACTCACGGCGTCGCGCGGTTCCTTCGTGGTCACGGAAGTCGATGCCGCGGGCGCGGGCAGCAGCAGCGGCGCAGGCCATACCGGCGGCGGTGCGAGCGAGCGCTACGCATCGCCGCTCTCGATCTCGAACGATGGCACCGGGTGGACGATTCAAGATGGTGCCGGCAGCGCCCGGCGCCTGCGGCGCATCGACCATCGACGCCCGATCGAGGTGCGCATCGTCGACGCGGGCGGTCGAGCCGATGTCGTCGATCTCAGCGACAGTCCACCGATCACATTTGCCGGCAGTCGTTGGCCAGGCGTAATGCGTCTGCACGCGCGCAGTGACCCGGTCGGCGGCATCGATGTCGTCGTGCTCGTCGGTCTGGAGCGCTATCTTCCGGGCGTGCTCGCGAAGGAGCTCTACCGAACATGGGACCTTGAGACCTACCGCGCGCAGGCGATCGCCGCGCGAAGCTACGCCGTCTGCGAGAACGCGCACTGGACTCGGCGCCGGCACTTCGACATGGTTGCCGGTGAGGCGAGCCAGGCGTGGATCGGCGAGACCGATCACTCGAATGCACAGCGCGGCGCGGCCGACACGCGCGGCATGCTGCTGATCGAAGACGGCCGCGTGGTGCCGGCGTACTACTCGAGTTGCTGCGGCGGCGCGGCGGCCGATGCGATCGACGCGGTCACGCGGAATCCGAATCAAGACATTGCGGCGCTGGCGCTCGGGCGCGAGCCGAGCGGACGCCGCGCGAATTGCTGCAACAGCGCGCCGACCTACGCCTGGACGGAGCGCGTGCCGGCGGATGAAGTGGCGCGCCGCATCGCTGCGTGGGGGCGCGAGAACGGCCGAAGCGAACTCGCGCAGTTCCGCGGTCTGGCCTCGATCAGTGTCGCGTCGGTGAACGAAGCGGGCCGGACGCGCACGCTGTTCGTCGTCGATGGCACGGGTAGTCGTGCCACGATCGGCGCCGAGTCACTCCGCGCGGCGATCAACGGCGCCTACGAGGACCCGAGTCGATCCACTTCCGGAGACGCGGCGAAGCGTCGCACACTCAAGAGCAGCAATGTGCAGGCGTCGATTCAGGGTGCCGTGGTTGTCTTCGAGGGGCGCGGGCATGGTCACGGTGTCGGCCTCTGCCAGTACGGCGCCGAAGCGATGGCGCGCGGCGGCCAATCGTGGCGAGACATCTTGGCGCGCTACTACGCGGGTGCGACGCCTGCGCGCTGCTGGTAGGCCATGTTCACCGGCATCATCGAACGCATCGGTACGGTCGGTGAGGTGTGCGACGGTCGCGAGCCGCGCCAGGCCGAGGCGCCGCGCGAAGTCGACGAGCGACGCGCGAGTGCCGATGCGGGCGCACGACGCATTTCGATCGTCACCGACGGTTGGCCACATTCGCCCACGACGGGCGAGTCGATTTCGGTCAGCGGCTGCTGTCTGACGCTGGTCGGAGTGGAGCGAGCATCGCTGCTCTTCGATGTGATTCCGCAGACGCTCACGATGACGACGCTCGGGCAGTGGCAACCCGGGCAACGCGTGAATCTCGAGCGATCGGCGACGCCGACGACGCTGCTCGGTGGACACTTGGTCCAGGGTCATGTCGACGGCGTCGGGCGCGTGATCAAGATCGAGCGCACGCAGGAGTGGCGCGTGCGCGTGAGTGCACCGGTGGAGGTCGCGCCGTTTCTCGTTTCGCGCGGCAGCATCTCGATCGACGGCGTGTCGCTCACCGTTGCGGCCGTGAACGAGTCGAGTTTCGATGTGTGCCTGATTCCGGAGACCGTCGCACGGACCACGCTCGGCACACTGAGCGACGGGGACTCGGTGAATCTCGAGGTCGATGCCATCGCGAAACTCGTCGATGCGTCCGTGCGCCGCGCGCTCGGACGCTGAGCGTGATGAACGCGATGGGTGCGATGGGTGCGAAGAAGGCGAGCGAGTCGCCGCGCTGCCGGCCTCGACCGATCATCCCGCAGTGAGCCATGAGCACGCGGCGCGATCCAGCCTCGGGCGCGGTGCACGGGACCACACTCGCAGGCGCTCCACGGTGCAGCACTCGATGAACGCGCTCGCCTCCATCGCCACCGGTGCATCGAGTGCACCGATCCAATGCGCCACGAGTCCGATCACGCGGCGCGGATCGACGCCGCGTTCGCGCAGCGTGGCAAGCGAGAGATCGCCGTCGCACTTGCTGAGTCGGCGACCGTCGGCATCGAGCACACAAGGCAGATGCCACCAGCGCGGAACCGCAAGTCCCAACGCGCGCGCGATCACTGTCTGGATCGCCGCCGACGGCAGCAGATCCTCTCCGCGCACGACATCGGTGACGCCCGCAGCGCCGTCATCGATCACCACCGCAAGCTGGTAGGACGCCACCGCGGCTTTGCTCCAGATGATCGGATCACCCGGGGTTTCGGCGAGCGCGAAGCGGTGCGCTCCGAGCACCTCGTCAAGGACCTCGATCGGATCCTCTGGTATGCGCAGGCGATGGTTGACGCGTTGGTCGGTGAACTCCCATGCGGCTCCCGGCGGAGGCCGAAGCGACGGCGGGAAACACAACGCAGAGGACGAAGCAGGCGAGCGCGATGGCTGCGAGCCTGGAGCACTCGCTCGGAGCGGAACCGACTCATGCGGCGCACTTGCAGGACTCGATTCGATCTCGGGGTCACCACCGCCGGCCGCGCGCACCTCGGCGCGCGAGTGCGGACTCGCAAAGACCATGCCGCGCGCTGCGAGCGTCTCCATCGCGCGGACATATGCATCGCCGCGCTGCGACTGCGGCACGCTCGTCTCGTCGAAGTCGATGCCGAGCCACGCGAGCGACGCAAGAATCTCGGCTGCTGCGCCGGGCTTCACGCGCGGTGCATCGAGATCCTCGATGCGCAACACCAGTCGCCATCCGCGCGACCGCGCCATCGCCCAGTTCACGAGAAAAGTGCACGCGTTTCCAATGTGCAGCGCTCCGCTCGGGCTCGGAGCGAGCCTCGAGACCGTCGTTGGGGGGCGAGTTCCCTCGTCACGCGTCACGCGGATATCATGCCCGCCAATGACACGCCTCACTCAGGCGCAGGTGGACGATCGGCTGGAGAAGCTCGAGAAGTGGACCCAGTCGGGCGACTCCATTCAGCGGACCTTCCTCTTCAAGGACTTCGTCGAAGCGATGAAGTTCGTGAACGCGATCGCCCTCGAGGCGGAGCGTGCGCAACATCACCCGGACATTCTGGTGCGTTGGAACAAGGTCTCGCTGACTCTCTCGACCCATGATGCGAATGGCATCACTGAGAAGGACATGGAGTGTGCCAGCGCCGCAGACAAGCTTGGGACCACGCACAAGGCAAAGTGAGCTGGGAACGGCGCGGTGAGCCGGAAACGACGCCGCGAGCTGAGAACGACGCCGTCGACTCAGTTCAATCGCACGTCGCGCAGCGCCTGCCGCAGGAACGACGCTCGAATCGCCTTCGATGCCTGCTCGTCCTGCGCTGCGGGTTCCGCGGCCGTCAGATGAGCTGGCTGCGTCTGGACCAGCAGTGAGCTGAGCTGCTCGAACGGAATGCCGCTGACGAGCCCGGCCGCAATGCCCAGGCGCAGACTCGAGAGCAGCTTCAACGATTCGTCGGCGGTCAGCAGCCGTGCCGAGCGCAGCATCGCCACCGCGCGGTGCACCTTGTCCTCGGCAACGAGACGCGAGCGATCCATGAGCATGGCGCGAGCCTCGCGCTCGTAGCAGACGATGAGCGGCACGATGCGCTGCGAGAACTCCTCGAGCAGATCGTCTTCACTCACACCGAGCGTGACCTGGTTCGAGATCTGGAAGAAGCTGCCGATCGCTTCGGTGCCTTCGCCGTAGAAGCCGCGAACAGCGAGATTGAGTTCCTTTGCGGCGCGCTTCACACGCTCGAGTTCACCGGTGAGCTTGAGCGATGGCAGATGCACCATCGCCGAGAGTCGAATGCCGCAGCCGACATTCGTGGGACACGCGGTGAGATGACCCCATCGCGGACTGAACGCGTAATCGACGGCGGCGCCGAGCGCGTCATCGAAGCGTGACGCAAGCTGCATGGCGCTCGCAAGATCCAGTCCCGGCAGCACCGCCTGGATGCGAAGGTGATCCTCTTCGTTCACCATGACGGAGAGCGAACGCTGATTGCTCAGTCCGAGCGCACGCGGAATCTCCGCCGCCGCGAAGTTGCGACTGATGAGATGGCGTTCGACCAGCAGCTGCCTGCGATGCGCGGGCGTCTGCGACATCGGCAACCATTCGAGATCCGGCGCCGCTTCAGGCGGCACCTTCGCGTGGCGAATGATCTCGACGACTTCGCGCCGCTGCGCATCGCTGGCCCGGCCCACGAAGGGAAATCCCGCGATGTTGCGCGCGAGTCGAATACGGCTTGAAACAACGACATCGGCATCGGGACCTGCGGCGCCGACTGGACCCTCGTGCGCGCCGAGCCTCACGATGCGGGCTCCGCGCCGCCCGGGCTCGAGTCGCTGCCACTGCTCTTTGACTTCGCACCGCGGGTCTTCGCTCCGGTGTCACCACTCTTCGCGCCAGGGCCGGTGGTCTTCGATCCCGTGCCATCAGCTTTGGAACCAGCGCCGCTCGCCTTCGCCGCGGCTCCGGTCGCATCGAGCTGATGCAGCCGATCGCGAATGCGCGCCGCGCGCTCGTACTGCTCCGCTGCGACGGCGGCTTCGAGTTCCTGCAGCAGCCGAGCGCGGCGCAATCCGCGTTCCACGCTGCCGCTTGTGAGGTGCGGCGAACGGCCGACATGATGGGTTGCGCCTGCCTGTGCGCGAGCGATCAGTGTGCCGAGATCCGGCTGGAAAGCCTCGTAGCACGCGGGGCATCCGAGCGAGCCGCTCTGGCGGAACTCGAGTGCAGTGAGTCCGCACACGGTGCAGGTGCCCGCGCTTTTCGCGCGCCGCGCCATGCCGTGCTGCTCCACGATCTTCGAAAGCAGTGCCGCGACGGGTGTGACGGGGACCTCGTAGCCGAGCGCCTCCGCGTGTTCCGTGCAGAGGTGGACTTCCTTCGTGACGCCGTTCTTGATGACGACTTCATGGACGACCGCAGTCTTGTCGCAGTGGTCGCAATTCTTCATCACTGAGGCGATTCTATTCGTCTCGGGCGATCGCTCACTGAGCGGCTGCCTGACGAATGCCCACGAGCGTTTTCAGAAGGGCAGGGATGGAGTCGAGCGGCAGCGCCGTACTCGCATCACTGAGTGCGTCTTTCGGCTCAGGATGGCACTCGAGGAAGATCGCATCGACACCCGCCGCGACCGCCGCTCGTGCCAACAACGGTGCGCGATCCGGTCGACCGCCGGTCACCGTGCCGCTGGCACCCGGCAACTGCGTCGAATGCGTCACATCGAAGCAGACCGGTGCGCCGAGTTCGCGCAGATCACCGAGTCCGATGAAGTCGTTGACGAGACGGTGGTAACCGAAGAAGGTTCCGCGCTCGGTGAGCATCACATGGCGGCATCCGCTCTCGCGCAGCTTGCCGAGCACACCAGTCATCTCGACCGGCGCCATGAACTGTCCCTTCTTCACATTCACCGGCTTGCCAGTGTCGGCCGCGGCGCGCAGCAGGTCCGTCTGCCGACAGAGGAACGCGGGAACCTGCAGCATGTCGACTACGGCCGCCGCAACGGCAGCATGTGCGGGCTCGTGGATGTCGGTGGTGACGGGCACTTCAAGCTCGTCGCGCAGACGGCGCAAGCGATCCAGGCCGTTCGAGGCTCCCGGACCTCGATGGCTGGCCATGCTCGTGCGATTGGCCTTGTCGAAACTGGCCTTGAAGACGAACGGCAGATGAAGCTCGCGGCACGCGTCGCGAATCGTTTCCCCGATGCGGAGATTGATCGCATCTTCTTCGAGCACGCATGGACCCGCGATCACCAGCATCGTCGAAGCGGGTCGTTCGAAGAATGCGAGCAGCGGAGCGGCGTAGGTGGGAGCGGGCATGGCGTCTGGATCGGTCGTCACGCCCGTCTTCGGAAGAGCCGACGCGACTGCGGGCGTTTTGTATCCGACATTGGTGTCGGGCGGCGCCGGACCGGCGCCGGAAGGAGGCACGCATGAGCAATCAGTTCATGGGACCTGATGCGTTTGGAGAGTTCGTCCACAAGCTGTTCCGCCGCAATTGGCCGGACCGCCGTTCCGAATTGAGCGACTCACTCTCGCTCGTCGTGGATGGTCGCAGCTTGGGGTTGGAGAACCTCTTTCGCATGTGCCGGCAGGATCCCGATCGTGCCGTCGACATCGTGGAGCATTACTTCGATCGGCTGCTCGAAGGTGACGCGCTCGGCGCGATCCCGATGCCGTTCGCGGTCGCGCGCCATCGCATCATGCCGCGCATCCAACCCGAGTCGATCTTCACGCACATGGATCGCCAGTTGGTCGCTCATGTGCCGTTCGTGAACGGAACCGTCGTCGTCTTCGTGATCGATCTGCCGCATGTGACGGTCAGCGTCACGACGGAACAGATGATTCGCTGGGGCGTGCAGCCGGAGGAGCTCGAAGAAGTGGCGCGCGAGAACCTGGCGAAGCATTCGCCCGAGTTGCGCGTGCAGGTCGTCGACTCGACCGAGGGCGGGCGCGCTGCGCTCGTGTCGATGCAGGACGGCTATGACGCGGCGCGACTGCTGCTCAATAGACTTCACTCGCAGCTCGCTCCGGAACTGAAGGGCGACTTCTATGTGGCCACGCCGGCGCGCGACATGTTCCTGGCGTTGACCTGCGATCCGAGCGAGTTCGTCACGCGGCTGCAGACGCGCGTGGAGCGCGACTACCAGCGACTGCCGTATCCAATCACGAGTTCGCTCTTCATCGTCACGCGCGATGGCGTCGCCGGGACCGCCGCGGCGGCGTAGTCTTCGTCCTGTGCTGCTGCTGATCGACAACTACGACTCGTTCACCTTCAACCTGGCGCACGCGTTCCAGATGTTGCGCCCGGAGCTCGAAGTGCGCGTCGTTCGCAACGACGCGATCACGCCACGCGAAGCCGAAGCACTGGCACCGACGCATCTCGTGATTTCGCCGGGACCGTGCACGCCGAAGGAGTCGGGCGTGTCGCCTGAGTTGATTTCGCTCTTTCGCGGTCGCATTCCGATTCTCGGCGTCTGTCTCGGTCATCAGGCGATCGGCGCGTGCCACGGTATGACGGTGCGACGCAACGATCGACCGGTGCACGGCAAGACTTCGATGATCCATCACGATGGCCGCGGCATCTACGCGGGAATGCCCGAGCCATTCCAGGCCACGCGCTACCACTCGCTCATTGTGGATCGAGAAACCGTGCCCGACGACTTCGAGGTCTCCGCTTGGACTGACGCTGGCGAAGTGATGGGCTTGCGCTGGAAGGGCGCGGCCACGAACGCAACGCTCGACGGTGTGCAGTTCCATCCCGAGAGCTTCCTCACGCTCGACGGTCCGCGTCTGCTCGGCAACTTTCTGGGCGACGAGGTCAATCACCCGAGCGGTGTGAAGGTCATGCCGCTCTCGGCGTAGAAGTTCACGAGGTCGCCGGTCTGGAAGTCCGAGGCGAGCTGCCCGGCGCAGACATCGAGCCAGATCGGCACGACGGCGCGGATGAGCAGTCGATTGCGCTCAAGATCCGCCGCGATCACCGCGCCTTGCACGATGCGCGGATGACCTTCGATGGGCTCGATGAACGATCCACCGGCCGCGGCCTTGTGCATGCGCAGCGCACGCCCGCGCACCACACCCGAAGCGCGGCGACCGGGTTCGCTTGGAAACGCAGCAAGTGGCGCGCCGGGCTTCAAGTGCAGGCAGTACACGCTGCCGGGAATCGTGAGCACGATTTCGAGATCCGAGGCGCTTTCGATGCGCACGCGCGCGGTGTCATCGAATCCCGAGCATCGGTCAGCAGGTTGACTCACGGGGGTGGTGCTCATGTTCACTTCCTTCACTCGCTGGTGATGACGCGCTTGCGCTGACCGCTGGCGGAGTAGACGACGACTTCGCCATCTCCGCGAGCGTCGACGCTGGCACGCACGATCGGTTGACCATCCGCGCCGCGCACCGTCAGCGCGCCGCCGGGTCCGTCCGACGCGGCGCCGAGCACGAGCGCGGGCTGTCCGTCGAGTCCGGCGATGTTCATCTGCCCACCGGCGCTGCTGCATCCAATGGCGGCGACGCGCTTGCCCCCGGTGAAGAACGAGAGCAGCCCCATGTCCTGTGTGCTCGACTCCAGCACGATGTTGGCATCGCCGCCGGAGCCGATCGTGAGGCGACCGCTGCCGTCGCTGCGCGCGTCGACTTCGAAGACGGGGCGAGCGCTGGCGGCACTCGCAGCACTCGGCGAACTCGCTGCGTTCGGCGCACTCGCGGACGCTCGGTTTGCGGCGGCGGTGCTGATCTGAATCATGCCTGCTTTGCCGCCTTCTCCCGCGCCGATGACAGCGAGTGGCGCGCCGCTACTCGAGAATGCTTCGAAGACGCCGCCGCCGGTGCCCGACGCCAGCGCCGTCGCCGTCGCGCCGTTCATGTCACCGACACGCACGAGTCCCGCGCCGAGTGTGTTGCTGCCGGCGTAGAGCACTTCCTTGCCATTGGCGTTGACGATGCTGATCGCCGCGCCGCGCTCGCGCGAAACACCGGCCTGGAAGCCGGGCTTGCCGTCGGCCCACGATGACTCCAGTCGCCCGCCGTCCTTCGTGGCGAAGGCGCTCAGCACCTGCTGGCCAGTTTCGTTCCAGAGCACGAGATCACCGCCGAAGTCGGAAGAGCCGAGCCGAAGCGTGTTCGCACCGCTCTTGCTCCAGATATCGAGCTGACCACCACTCGGCGACCCAGTCGCGACGAGCACGGCCTTGCCATCGGCACCGATGATCTCGAGTCGGGTCGTGCGCAGCGTCTCCATGACACTCGCGCTGGGTGCGACCAAGGCACCGCAGACACCAAGCGCAAGCACGGTGCTCGACGCGATCGCAGCGCGGCGCCAATTCCGCGCGCGGCGCTCCGCACCCACGAGCATGAGTTCGATCCGATCAAGACGCTGTTCGACTGAGTGCATGCACGACTCCAGGAAGTTGAGGGACGGTTAGCATACGAATCCCGCGTCCGCGCATGGGCGAGTGCCTCGCGTGCGCTCCGCGTTCAACGCACGCTGAACGGAGTTCCATCCATGCCTCGAACGGCCGCGCGCACCGCCAAAACCACCACGAAACGCCGGAGCAAAGCGACGCCTCGCGCGAAACGATCGCTCGGCGTGGCGCTCCTGGGCACGCGCTTCATGGGTCGAGCGCATTCAACTGCGTGGCTCCAGTGCGGGCGCTTCTTCGACCTGCCGTTCGAAGTGGACCGACGACTCGCTGCGGGTCGCGACGGAACTCACGCCAAGCGTTTCGCGCGTCAATGGGGTTGGACCTCCGGCAGCGCCGAGTGGCGCGACGCGCTCGCCGATCCCGAAGTGGCGATCATCGATGTCGCCACGCCAAACAATCTGCACGCAGAGATGTCGATCGAGGCGCTGCGCGCCGGCAAACATGTCGCGTGTGAGAAGCCGCTCGCTGGCACGCTCAACGACGCGCGCCGCATGCGCCTTGCCGCGGCTCAGGCGGCGAAGCGCGGTCTCAAGACCTTCGTGTGGTTCAACTATCGGCGCTGCCCCGCGGTGGCGTTCGCGCACCAGCTCGTGGGCGAGGGTCGCCTCGGCCGCATCCATCATGTGCGTGCGTGCTACCTCCAGGATTGGGGACGCAACGCACCGGCGGGCCTCTGGCGCTTTCGACGCGCGGAGGCGGGCTCCGGCGCGCACGGTGATCTCAACGCGCACATCGTGGACATGGCGCGATTCATCACCGGCGATGAGATCGTCGAGGTCGCTGGTGCCATCGAGCACACGATCTCCAGGAAGCACGAAGTCGATGATGCCGTGCTCTTCCTCGCCCATTTCGCGCACGGCGCTGTGGCGAGCTTCGAAGGCACGCGCTTCGCAACCGGCAATCAGAACCGCAACACCATCGAGATCAACGGTGAACGAGGCTCGCTGCGATTCGACTTCGAGCGCATGAACGAACTGCAGTGGTGGGACGACACGCTGCCGTCCAAGCTGCGCGGCTGGAGCCGCATCATGTGCACCAACGCCGGCGATCATCCCTACGCCGGCGCGTATTGGCCGCCCGCGCATCTCATCGGCTACGAGCACGGTTTCACGAGCATGGCCGCGGACATCGTGCGCGTGCTCGGCGGCAAGAAGCCGGAGATTCCGCTGCCGGACTTCGAAGATGCGTGGCGCACGCAATGCGTACTCGAGGCCGCGCTGCGATCGGCGCGCACGCGTCGACCCGTGGCACTCAGCAGCGTGCGCTGATTGGTGCGCGCTCCGCGGTGCGCACTGCGCCGCCAACGTCCCGCTCGTGAACGAAGTCACGAACCTTGAGCCCGGAATCACCGCGAGTTGCGCAAAGTTCGTGGACTGACGCGTCGTCTCGTCGATAGGCTTGAGCGCAGCACAGGAAGGAGGGCGTCAATGCCCCATCGTGGATCCTGTCGTTTTTGGGCCGTCAGCGTGGGAGGGCACCATGTCACACCGTGACATCGATCATCTCGTGAACGCGCTCATGCCGGCCGCCAAGTCAATGTTGGCGCGGCAGCGGGCGCTTCCTCCGATCGGCGCCGAGATGTTGCCCGATGGCGAGGTCATCACGCGCTGCACACACGGTCACGTTGCGCCTGAGCTGGACCCGAAGCGCGCAGTGAAGGACTTCGAAGCCGAGTTCAAGCAGAAGGCCGATCGCGGCGAGGTGCGCGCCGTCGCCATCTGCATGAGTGTGACGACGGCCTCGCGCAAGACCGCGCGCAAGACGCATGCGATCTGCATCGCCGTCGAACACCAGTCCGGCGAAGCGATTGATGTCTACTGCCCGTATCACAAGGGTTGGTTCGGTCGATTCAGGTTCGACGAGCCGTTCACGCAACGGCGCACGGCGCACATCTTCAAGCCTTCGCCCCACCTGACGACGCTGCGCGGCAACTTGGCGTCTCCTACACTTCCGGGCCTTGGCCAAGGCCGAACACAACCGCAGTGAGCGCGACGCACGAGATGTCCGCGTCGCACGAAACGAGCGCATCGATCCCGCACCTACGCTGAGCGTGGACGAATTGGCGACGGCCTCGGAGCGCGCCATCGCCGCGCTGCGTTCGCTGCAACGAGACGACGGCCACTGGTGCGCTGAACTCGAAGGCGACTCGATCCTTCAGAGCGAATACTTGCTGATGAAGTGGATTCTGGGGCAGGAGCGCGAACCGCTCGCCGATGGTCGCCCCGCCGCGACGCTCTTGAAGATCGTGGCGCAGCTCCGCTCGCAGCAGCGACCCGATGGTGGTTGGGGCCAATACCCGGGCTCAGGCGTCGATCTTTCGGCGACCGTCAAGGGCTACTTCGTGCTCAAGCTCTACGGCGATGCGCCAGATGCGCCGCACATGGTGCGCGCACGCGAGATGGTGCTCAACATGGGCGGTGCCGAGCGCGCGAACTCGTTCTCGAAGTTCTATCTGGCGTGCCTGGGGCAGATCTCGTGGAACGCCGTGCCCGCGATTCCGCCCGAGCTGGTCTACCTGCCCAAGTGGTTCTACTTCCACATGGACAAGATGAGCGCGTGGAGCCGCACCATGCTGCTGCCGCTGGCGCTGGTCGTCACGCTGCGGCCGACGCGTCGACTTCCTCCGCAGCTCTGCATCGATGAGCTCTATGTGAGCCTGCGCGATCGTCACCGCATGCTGATGCGCGCCGATGTGCCTGCGCGTTGGCGATGGTTCTTCGGTGCCATCGACTCGCTGCTGAAGGTGGCGCACGGACTTGGTGGATCACCGCTACGCCGTCGCGCGATCGCGCGCTCGCAGAAGTGGATGCTTGAGCGCATGGGACAGGATGCGCCTGCGCCGACTGAAGGCCTCGGCGCCATTTTTCCGCCGATGGTCTATGCGCAAGTCGTCTTCAAGGCGCTCGGATGGGAGCGATCGAATCCCATTTGGCGCCGTGCCGAGCATGAACTCGATGCGTTCATGATCGAGGAAGGCGATCGCATTCGACTGCAGCCGTGCTTCAGTCCGGTGTGGGACACCGGCATTGCGCTCTATGCGCTCGCTGACGCCGGGCTCGGCGCGGACGATGCGTCCGTGCAACGCGCCGCGTCATGGCTCACCTCGCGCGAGTGTCGCCATCGCGGCGATTGGGCTGCGAACCTGAGGCCGGGAGTGGAAGCCTCAGGCTGGTGGTTCGAGTACCGCAACGCCTGGTATCCCGATGTCGATGACACGGCGATGGTGGCGATGGCGCTGCGTCGCACCGGAACTCCCGAAGGCATCGAGGCGGCATCGCGAGGTGTGCGCTGGATCATCTCCATGCAGAACGACGACGGCGGATGGGCTGCGTTCGACAGGACGACTGATCGGCACATCTACGAATACATCCCATTCGCCGATCACAACGCGATTCAGGATCCGAGCTGTCCCGACATCACCGGGCGCGTGCTCGAGTGTCTCGCGTGGCACGGACACCGCGCGGATCATCCGGCGATCGCGCAAGCGATTGCGTACGTGCGCTCGCATCAGGAATCGGAAGGGTGCTGGTTCGGCCGATGGGGTGTGAACTACATCTACGGCACTTGGCAGTCGGTCATTGGGCCGATCCGCTGCGGCGTCTCGCGCGAGGAAATGTGGATCCAGCGCGCAGGGCGGTGGATGAAGAGCGTGCAGAAACCCGACGGAAGTTTCGGCGAGAGCGCGAATTCCTACTTGGATGCGGCGCTCAAGGGGCAGGGGCCGAGCACGGCAAGTCAGACGGCGTGGGCGGCGATGGTGCTTCAGGAGATCTATGGCGCCGATGATCCCGATCTGCGCCGCGCACTCGAGTGGCTGGCGCGCACGCAGTTGAGCGCGTCCGATGCGCGAGATCCGAAGCGCAATCCCGATCGCGATCCTCCGGGAAGCTGGTGCGAGCGAGAGTTCACTGGCACGGGATTCCCACGCGTCTTCTATCTGCGCTATCACCTCTACCGGCTGTACTTCCCGCTCATGGCGCTCTCGCGATTCGTGAGCGCGAAGCAGAGTGCAACGAATGGGGCAGAAACCGTGAGAGTCGCGCCATCATCAGAGGAAACAGTGAATGCGGAGGAACAGTTGGCGGCTCGACTTCCGTAGGAGCGCACCTGAGCACACTCGCGCGCAGCTCAACGACCGGGGCACATGGCCTTCGCGGTGTGCGCGCCGGCGGATCTGGGCCGGATCAAAATGGCGTCTCGGCTCGAATCGTGAGCGGCTCGTTCGTGCTCGGGTGCGTGAAGGTCAATTCCTGCGAGTGCAACAGCATGCGCAGACCAGCCGGACGGAGCTCGGCGGGCGCATAGAGATCGTCGCCGAGGATCGGGTGTCCGATCTGCAGCAAGTGCACGCGGAGCTGATGCCCGCGCCCCGTGAGCGGCTCCAACTCGAGGCGCGCACATGAAAGTGGATCCGGCAGTTGGTCGAGGCCGTGCAGCGCCGTGGCAGCGATGTCCACCACTTCGTGAGCGCGCATGCCGCGCCGCAGCACGCGCCAACGCGTGACGCTGGGGCGACCGTTCACGAGGTCGATCATCTGGCGCGGTGCCGCGTCGAGATTCTTGCGGATCGGCAGATTCACGTCACCTGCGTCCGCGGTCGGCGCGCCGTCCACGACGGCGATGTAGCGCTTGCTCGTGCGCCGTTCCTGAAACTGCATGCTGAGTGCGCGATGGGTGTCGGCATCAAGCGCCAACACGATCACGCCCGAAGTGTCGCGATCGAGTCGATGCACGATGCGCGCACCGGGGAAGTGCCGTACCGCGCGCGCCACGAGGCAATCCGCCTTCTCCGGGCCGATGCCCGGGACACTCAGCAGGCCATGCGCCTTGTCGAGCACGATGAGCGCCGAGTCTGCGTGCAGCACGCGGAATCCATCGAAGTCGCATGGTGCATACGGTGCCGCAGTCACTGGGTCGCAAGCCTAGACTGGCCGACCCATGTCCAAACTGGCCAGTTCCCTCTGCATGTCCGCCTCGTCCAAACTCGGGCCGCTGTGCGCGATCGTCGTGGTAGGAACCACGATCATCGCGAGCGTTGCCGCGCACGAGCAGTCGAGCGCGCCCGCGGCGCCGAGTGAGCCGATCGATTGGCGAGCGACGGAAGCGGGAGTGCTGGAGCACCAGACTCAGCTCTCGTTCCCGGAGCAGTTCGTGAAGGCTGGGGAGGCGTACTTCTCACCGGATGGCGCGCGCGTGATCTTCCAGGCGGTCGAGCAACCCGAGTCGGGGCGTGAGCCCGACGAGTTCTACGCCATGTTCGTCGCGGATCTCGTGCGCGACGAGGCTCCACGATGGGCGCTTGCAAATGTGCGCCGCGTGAGTCCTGTCGGCAGCGCCAACACCTGCGGCTGGTTTCACCCGACCGATCCCGATCGCATCATGTTTGCAAGCACGATTGGTCCTCCGACCGCATCCGCGCCTCCCGGATATCAGCGCGGCACGAATCGTTATCGCTGGAGTTTCCCGCCGGAGACGCGGATCGTTGAAGCGAATCTGCGCACGCTGCCCGTCATTGCGCTGCGCGGCGCAGCGAATGCAGCGGTCGATATCGCTGCGAAGGATCTGACGGTTCTCGCGGGCGACGGTCAGGCGTATGTTGCCGAGGGATCGCTCTCCTGCGATGGTCGAACGCTGCTCTATTGCTCGCTCGCCGCCAACCAGGGTGATCTGCTCGTCAAGGACATGAAGAGCGGCGCAGTGACACCAATCGTCGTGGCACCTGGATACGACGGTGGGCCGTTCTTCTCTCCCGATGGCCAGCGCATCTGCTTTCGAAGCGATCGCGCTGGAAACAACCTGCTGCAGATCTATGTCGCCGACCTTGCTCTCGACGCGACGGGTCGTGTCACCGGCGCCTCGCAGGAGTACGCGCTCACCGCCAACAACGATGTCAACTGGTGTCCCTTCTGGCATCCGGAGGGCACGCATCTCGTCTACGCCACGAGCGCCATCAGTCACCGCAACTACGAGATCTTCTTGATCGATGCGCACAGCGACGACTCGGCCACGCCGCCGCAGCGTCGTTACGGCACGAATCCGCGCCGCGTCACCAACGCCGATGGCGCGGATGTGCTTCCTGCGTTCGACGCGACCGGCCGGCTCATGATGTGGACGAGCCAGCGCGCCAGCGATCGCACGAGTCAGCTCTGGATCGCCGACTTCGTGATGCCGCTGGCGCCCGTCCGTTCCGATGCGGGCGCGACAGGTGCGTCGCGCGAGAGACGAGACGGAACCGGCGCATCGCGCTGAGCTGACATGGCCGCATTCCGCGAGCGCCGTCATCTCATTCCCTACCGCAGCGCGCGGCTGCCGTCGATCTTCACCGATGTGCTCGTGATCGGCTCCGGTGTCGCGGGCCTGCGCGGCGCGATCGAGGCGGCGCGCGGCGGCGAGGTGATCGTGCTGGCGAAGGAGTCGCTCGAGATGTCGAACACCGCCTGGGCGCAGGGCGGCATCGCGGCTGCGATTGACGCGGACGACTCGCTGGAGAGCCATGAGCGCGACACGCTGGAAGCCGGCGCCGGTCTCTGCGAACCCTCGGCCGTTCACACGCTCGTTTCCGAAGGACCGCGCGATGTGGAGCGATTGCTCGAGTGGGGCATGCGCCTCGATCGCGATCGCTCCGGAGCCATCAGTCTCGGCCTCGAAGGCGGTCATCGCCGACATCGCATCCTCCATGCCGATGGTGACGCGACCGGCTTCGAACTCGCGCGCGTGCTGCTCGAACGCGCGCGGCAGACGGAGCGCCTGCGCATCTTCGAGCGCTGTTTCGCCGTGGATCTTGTCGTGGAGCGCGATGGTCGCGTCACGGGAGCGCTGACCTGGCACCCGCGCCACGGACTTCAACTCGTGCGCGCGAGTGCCACACTGCTCGCGACCGGCGGCGCGGGACAGGTCTATCGCGAGACCACGAACCCGCGCGTTGCAACAGGTGACGGACTGGCGATGGCGTGGCGTGCGGGGGCGCTCATGGCCGATCTCGAGTTCATGCAGTTTCATCCGACCACGCTCTACATCGCCGGTGCGCATCGCGCACTGATCAGCGAAGCAGTGCGCGGCGAGGGAGCGCATCTCGTCGATCGATCGGGAGCGCGATTCATGGAGTCGCGTCATCCGATGGCGGAGCTGGCACCACGCGATGTGGTCTCTCGCGCGATCATCGAACACCTTGGACAGACCGGCGAGTCGCATGTCTTTCTCGACGCGCGGCACCTGGGCACCGAACGGTTCGCGGCGCGCTTTCCGGGGCTGTCGCGGATGCTTGACGGCTTCTCGCTCGACGCGGGCAAGGATCTGATTCCGGTCCATCCGGCGGCGCACTACATGATCGGCGGCGTCGTCACGGACGAGCACGGTCGCACGAATCTGCCGGGACTTTTCGCGGCTGGAGAGGTCGCGTGCAGCGGCGTGCACGGTGCCAATCGACTCGCCAGCAACAGTCTGCTCGAAGGTCTCGTCTTCGGTCGTCGCGCCGCTGAGGCGATCCTCGCATCGCCGCTCGAGCGCCCCGCGCCGCATGACTTCGAGTGCACCGTACCGGTGAACGATCGCGCCGAACTCGATCTCGCCGACATCAGACAGAGTCTGCGCAGTGCGATGTGGCGCCATGTCGGCGTGCTGCGCGACGGCGCGCGCCTGCGCGATGTGAAGGACATGTTTCGATTCTGGGCGCGCTATGGCCTGCAGGCCGTGTTCAACGATCCCGCAGGCTGGCAGACGCAGAATCTGCTGATGATCGGTTCACTCATGACGATCGCCGCCATCGCGCGCGAGGAGAGTCGAGGCACGCACGCTCGCAGCGATCATCCATCGTCGACGCCGACGGGCGAGGTTCACCGACTCTGGAGCGTGGAGCAGCACGACTCGGCCACGGTTCCCGTGGGGCAACTGGCGAGCGCAGTATCCTGACGCCGTGCACGACAGCATGGCGCGAGTGAGACAAGCCTTCGTGGGGCGCGGCGGCAAGCGGTCGTGGCGCGCCATGCTGGCGCTCGCGCCGGTGCTCGCCTTTGCGCGAATGTTGTTGCTCGCGCCGGTGCTGGCGTCGGCGCTGCTCGGATGCGAGCGCGTCGAGTACATCCATCGGCCCGCGTTCTACGCGGAAGCCTCGGGACGGCCGCTCGAGGAGACGTGGGTCAAGCCTGACGGCACGCGCGTGGTGGTGAGCGACAAGCGGCGCGAAGGGGATGGCCCCAAGGTGCTGCAGTTCATGAGGGTCGAGATCATGGACGAGACCGACGAGCAGCGCGAGGCGCGCGAGAAGCAGGAGGAGGAGGAGGGCATCCGCGAGCTCACCGCACGCGAGGAACTCGACGACGGCACGCTCATCCTCCGCGCGTGGACGCCCGACCAGGTGCTGGCGCATCTCATGACGTGCCTCCGCAACGAGGAGTACGACGCGCTCTATGTGCACATGCTTGATCCCGAAGTGCGCTCGCGCTGGGAGTCAACGCAAGGTGGCGTCGTCGGATGGCGCACCTACTGCGAAACGAACCGGCGCGACCTGATGGCCATGCTGAATCGCATGAGCTTCTCGCTGCTCGGAGGCGATGTCGTCATCGAGAAGACGGGACCGAGCCGGTTGCGCACGCGCTTCTCACCGCGACTGGAGCGGCAGTTCAAGTTCCGCTCGGTGGAGATGCACTACACCGCTGAGGGTCTGAAGCTCGTCGCCATCCGCGAGTGATCGCCGATCGTCACTTCGTCGAAGCAGGTTCCCGCGGTGGGGGCGGAGTCGGCGCGTGTTCGGCACGGAAGGAGAGGTGCTCCTTCTCCGGATCGCGCGTGACCCAGATCGTGTCACCGGGATTGAACTCGCCCGAGAGCAGGTTCTCCGAGAGCGGATCCTCGACGTACTGCGACAGCGCTCGACGCAGCGGTCGCGCGCCGAAGTCGGGGTTGTAGCCCTTGTCGATGAGGAAGTCCTTCGCGGGCTGATCGAGCTCCATCTTCATCTGCTTGGTATGCAGGCGCTCGCGCACTTTCGCCAGCTCGAACTCGATGATGTGATTGAGATCTTCCTTGATGAGCGGTCGGAAGACGATCGTGTCATCGAGTCGGTTGATGAACTCGGGGCGGAAGTGCTTCTCGACTTCGCCCATGAGCGACTTCTTCATCTTCTCGTAGTCCTGCACCTCGCTGCGCTTGGTGAAGCCGAAGGCGCTGCCGCCGCGGATCACATCGGCGCCGATGTTCGAGGTCATGATCACGATCGTGTTGCGGAAGTCGATATGCCGGCCGAAGCTGTCGGTGAGTCGGCCTTCTTCCATGACCTGGAGCAGCATGTTGAAGACATCGGGATGCGCCTTCTCGACTTCGTCGAGCAGCACGACTGCGTAGGGACGACGACGGATGCGCTCGGTGAGCTGTCCACCCTCCTCGTAGCCGACATATCCGGGCGGCGCACCGATCAGGCGCGACACATTGTGCTTCTCCATGTACTCGCTCATGTCGAGTGTCATGAGCGCGTCCTGGTCGCCGAACATGAACTCGGCGAGCGCCTTGGCGAGCAGCGTCTTTCCGACGCCGGTCGGTCCGAGGAACATGAACGAGCCCATCGGGCGCTTCGGATCCTTGAGTCCGCTGCGGGCCTTGCGAATGGCGCGGGAGACGGCCTTGACGGCTTCCTCCTGGCCGACGATGCGCTTGTGCAGTTCGTTCTCGAGCTGGAGCAGTCGCTGCGACTCCTCCTTCTCCAGACGCGTGAGCGGCACACCGGTCATCTTGCTGACGACCTCGGCGATCACGTTCTCATCGACGACGCCGTCGACTTCGTTCATGCGCTCGCGCCACGCCAGCTGCACGCGCTCCTTCTCCTTGCGGAGCTTCTCCGCCTGATCGCGCAGTTCGGCGGCCTTCTCGTAGTCGGCGCTCTTGACGGACTCGTCCTTCTCGATCGAGAGGCGCTCGATGCGCTCCTCGAGATCCGCGAGATCCGGCGGCTTCGTCATGCTCTTCAGTCGCAGGCGAGCGCCGGCTTCATCGATCACGTCGATCGACTTGTCGGGCTGCACACGGCCGGTGATGTATCGCGCGGAGAGATCGACGGCGGCGCGCAGCGCCTCGTCGGTGTACTTCACGCGATGGTGCGTGGCGTAGCGTTCGCGCAGTCCCTTGAGGATCTCGAAGGTCTGATCGGTCGTCGGCGGATCGACGGAAATCGGCTGGAAGCGCCGCTCAAGCGCCGCGTCCTTCTCGATGTATTTGCGGTACTCGTCGAAGGTCGTGGCGCCGATGCATTGGATCTCTCCGCGTGCGAGCGATGGCTTGAGCACATTGCTGGCGTCGATGGCACCTTCGGCGCCGCCGGCACCGACCAGCGTGTGCAGCTCGTCGATGAAGAGGATCACATTCTTCGCGCGGCGCACTTCGCTCATGACGGCCTTGATGCGCTCTTCGAATTGACCGCGGTACTTGGTGCCTGCGACCATCATGGCGAGATCGAGCACGACGAGTCGCTTGTCATGCAGCAGGTCGGGGACCTCCTGCGACACGATCGACTGCGCCAGGCCTTCGACGATCGCGGTCTTGCCGACGCCCGCTTCACCGAGCAGCACGGGGTTGTTCTTGGTGCGACGGCAGAGCACCTGGATGAGGCGCTCGATCTCGCGCTGTCGACCGATGACGGGATCGAGCTCGCCACTCTTGGCGAGTTCGGTGAGATCGCGGCCGAAGCTGTCGAGCGCGGGCGTCTTGCTCTTGCCGCGGCGCGTCGCCGTTCCGGGCGTCGCTTCGGGCGGACCTGGCTGTTCCGCTGCTTCGGGCTGCGCCGGGCCACCTTCCTGCTCGCTCTCGGCACCCGCGCCGAGCAGATTGAGCACTTCCTCACGGACTTCCTCGAGCTTCAGGCCGAGGTTCATCAACACTTGCGCGGCGACGCCGTCCTGCTCGCGCAGGAGTCCGAGCAGCAGATGCTCGGTGCCGACATAGTTGTGGTTGAGATTGCGCGCCTCTTCGATCGCGTACTCGATCACCTTCTTCGCGCGCGGCGTCTGCGGTAGTTTGCCCATCGTGACCATCTCGGGGCCACTCTTGACGAGCTTCTCGACTTCGAGGCGCACCTTGCGCAGATCGATGTCGAGGTTCTTGAGCACATTCGCGCCGACGCCGGAGCCTTCCTTCACGAGACCGAGCAGGATGTGCTCCGTCCCGATGTACTCGTGATTGAAGCGCTGCGCTTCCTGATTCGCGAGCGCCATGACTTTGCGGGCACGATCGGTGAGTCGTTCAAACATGCGTCCTCCTTGAAAGCGGATCACCCTTGCGATCCAATCCGACTACGCCCTCTCCGAGATGGTGGACCTTGGGATCGTAGAGTCCCAAGGGCCCTCTGTCCGACGAGCAGAGCAAACCAGAGTCCTCGTCGTTTCGGCGTGCGGCGCCGTTTCGGAAGCATCGACCGAGGGCCACGGCCTCTTCAGGCGATCCCTGCATCGAGAATCACATTGCCTGCGTAGGCTGACGAAGGGATTCTCGCCAGATGACTGCCAAAACGGCGCATTCGACACGATCCTTCTGTGCGGTCGCGCGATCTCGATCGAGGCGCGGCACGGCACTGCGCCCGTGGCGCCCGGTGCACTCGCTGCGCTCGCAGGTCGTGGCGACATTCGCTGCGCTCTTCGTGCTGATTGGTCCCTTGGCTCAGGCCGGGCGCGCGGGCGTTGCCGAAGTCGTGCTGCCCAGACCGATCGAGATTCGCACGAAAACGTATGAAGGCGCTCAAGTCCGGGGCATGCTTGAGAAGTGGAACGACGAGGCGTTCACCGGCACGTTCGGAGCGCGGCGATGGACCGAGTTGCCGGCGCCTGAACTCAATCGCGTCTATCGCATGGTGATGGACGAGCGGAGCGCCGAGCAGTGGATCGCGCTGGGTGAATTGCTGATGCAGGTGAAGGGCGGCGATCGCATGAGCGAGACGGCGTTCTCTCGCGCTCGCAGGCTCGACAAGGAGAGCGGGCCCGCGATCGAGGCGGCGCGCGTGCGTGGAACCGAGAAGAAGCGGATCGAATCCGAGCGTCGCCTACGCGACATTCTCCCTGAAGGCCAGGACTTCGATGCGCGGCCGTGGCCGATCCTGAGCGACACTGAGCGAAGCGCCGCGACGGATGAGATGAAGAAGGACGCCGAGCGCATCATGCGCGACGCGGGCGCGAGCATGCCGCTCATCGAGACGAAGTACTTTCTGCTCTACGCGGAACTGCCTCCGCAGGAGGCGGCGCGCTGGGCTTCGCAACTCGACGGCATGTACGACATGGTGATGAAGCTGCTCCATGTGGAGCCGGAGATGAACCTCTTCTGGGGCAAGGCCGTGGTCTTCATCTTTCCCACGCGCGAGCGCTTCCGTGTCGTCGAGGCCTCGGCGTTTTCATTCATGGTGCCGGAAGGCGTGCTTGGGCTCTGCCATATGAAGGGACCGAAGGTCTTCATCAACAGCTACCGCGACGCGGACGAGTTCATGTTCACCTCGGTGCTGCTTCACGAGACGACGCATGGGATCATGCATCGCTACCTCACGCCCAAGCGCCTGCCGACATGGGCGAACGAGGGATTCGCGGATCGCATCGCGCACATGGCGATGACGCGCGTGAATCTGCGCAATCCGATGGATCGCCTTCGGCGCGAGCAGGGCGTCGCGTACATGCGGCAGAGCGGGGACGTGGCCCGCGTCATGCGCATGGACTACGAGAACGGCACCTGGCCCGGCGAGAACTCGGTTGGCTACGCGGTCGGGTACATGCTCTGCAATTTCATGCTCGATGTCGTGCCGAGGTTGACACCGCCGAAGGGCAAGGACCGCTTCAAGGACTGGGTCGTCGCGGTGAAGGGCGGCAAGCCCTGGGACAAGGCGCTCGCGGATGACTACGGTTTCAGCGCCGAGGTCATCGCTGCCGAGGCCGTGAAGTGGTTCCGCACCAACGATTGAGAATGTAACGGGGGACAGCCTCCCCTTACATTCGATCGGCCTTCTTTCGCGACTGGGCCCGGTGCCACGGCCGAATGTAACGGGAGGCTGTCCCCCGTTACAAACGGTCTTTAGCGGTCGCCGTCCTCGATGTTCATCATCGCAAGGAAGCGCGTGAAGCTGCCCGACGCGACGGCCCGGTCGACGAGCTCCTTCCGCGCGAAGGTGCGCACCACATCTGCCAGCAATTCGAGCTGCGCTTGATGCGCGTCGGCCGGCGTCAGGATCATCACGAGCAGTCGCGAGAGCTGGCCGTCGCGCGCATCGAACGCGACGCCGGCGGGCACGAGCGCCACGACGACGATCGGTCGGTCGAGTCCAGCGAGCCGGCCGAGCGGAACCGCGAGTCCATTCGGCAGCGCCGTCGGCATCGTCTGTTCGCGATCCCACACCACGCGGTGGATCTCATCCGCGGGAACGCCGGCCACGGGTGCCGCGGTCAACGCCAGTCGACGAATGGCTGACTCGCTCGACGCAGCCGTGACATACGGCAGGAATGTTCGTGAAGAGAGATGCGCACGCAGTCGCGCCGGACGAGGTCGACGCAACACTGCCTGCATGATCGGCCCCGCGATGATGCTCGTGACGAGCGCCATGATCACGAGCGCCACAAAGAGTCGTTCGCCGATGACGCCCGCTTGCAGCGCCAGCATCGCGAGCACGATCTCCATGGCACCGCGCGCATTGAGCGCGAAGCCGATCGCCCACGCCTGTCGCTTCGGGAAACCCGCCAGCATCGCACCGATGCTGCTGCCGATCGACTCTCCTGCACACGCCACGACCAGGATGATCGCAACGAGCACCGGGTCGAAGTTCGCAACGAAGTCGACGCGAAGACCGATCGACGCAAAGAAGAGCGGCGCGAACACCGAGGCGATGAACTGCTCCACCGTTGCACGCGTGCGTTGCTGCAGGTGACTCGAATCGCCGATCGCAACGCCGACGAGGAACGCGCCGAAGATCGCGTGCACGCCAATCCACTCGGTCATCGCGGCGCCCGCCAGACCCAGCGTGATCGCAAGACTCAGCACGCCTGCCGGCCACTGCGTGTGCGCCTGGATCCACGGCAGTGCCCGATCGATGAGCCATCGCCCGATCGTGAGCACAAACACGGCGAACGTCACGGTCAGAAGGATCGTGAGGCCGACGCCGGAGCCGACGGCACTCAGCGCACCAAGCGCCGGTGTACCGGTGCCGATGAGCGCCAAGACGAGCGCGAATCCCATCCATCCGACGAGATCGTGCACGACTGCCGACGCCATCACCACCATGCCCAGGTCGCTGCGGAAGAGATTGAGATCCATCAGAATCTTCGCGGCGACCGGCAGTGCAGCGATCGAAAGCGCAATGCCAAGGAAAAGGCTGAAGACAAACGGATCAGCATGCGGCTCCATGCCGACGAGCGCCGGAACGAACTGGCCCAGCGTGAAGCCGATCGAGAACGGCACGGAGATGCCGCATGCCGCAATGACGATCGCCGAGCGTCGCAATCGGATGATGCGCGAGAAGTCGATCTCCATGCCCGCCACGAGCATGAAGAGCGTCACGCAGAGAATCGTGATGCCTTGCAGTGCCGTGGCTCCCGCGCCGTCGCGCGGAAAGATCCACGATTGCGCGCCGGGAAGCAGTGCACCGAAGATCGTCGGACCCAGCACGATGCCGGCGAAGATCTCGCCGAGCACCGCAGGCTGCCGGAAGCGCCGCGCCACCTCACCGAGCAGCCGCGCCGTGCCAAGCAGCAGCGCCATCGAGAGAAAGAGGGCGGTGATGGCGTGGTGGTCAAGCACTGCCTGAGACTCACTCGAGAGCCACACGTCCATCGACGAGGCGCACCACGCGATCGGCGCGGGCGGCAACATTCACATCGTGCGTGACCATCACCATCGTCAGTCCGGCGCGATGCCGCGCCGCAAGCAGGTCGAGAATCTCGCCGCCGGTCCGCGCATCAAGATTGCCCGTGGGTTCGTCGGCAAGCAGCAGCGCGGGGTTGTTCACGAGCGCGCGTGCCATCGCCACACGCTGACACTCTCCACCCGAGAGTTCGCGCGGGCGATGACGAAGTCGATGGTCCAGTCCGAAGTCCTTGAGCAGCGCCGTCGCTCTCGCTCGCACCTCGCCTCGAATCGACCACCACTTGAACGGTCCGCGCCCGACGCGCGCCGGCAGCATCGTGTTCTCCAGCACCGAAAGTTCCGGCAGCAGGTGATAGAACTGGAAGACGAAGCCGACTTGATCGCGTCGATAGCGATCGCGCGCGCGACCGGAGAACTTCGCCAGATCGCTCGTGCCGATCAGAATGCGACCGCCACCGGCATCGGGTCGATCGAGCGCCCCCAGGAGATGCATGAGCGTGCTCTTGCCGCTGCCGGAACTTCCGAGCACGGCGACCCACTCGCCGCGCATCACGCGCAACGATGCGCCCTTGAGCACGGGCACGCTCACCTTGCCGAGTTGATACGTGCGGCTCACATCGCACGCTTCGAGCAGCAAGGACGAAGTCGGAGGCGCCGCGCCGCGTGCGTCGCGTCGAGTGGAGGTGCTACTCATAGCGAAGCGCCCTCACCGGATCGATGTCGGCCGCACGCGCTGCGGGCACGCTGGCGCCCAGCACACTGAAAACGACGGCGCCGATCACGGTGATGCCGGCGGTCCACCAGTCGACGCTGCTCGGAATGCGGGTGAAGTAGTAGACGCGCGGATCCCAGATGACCGTGCCTTTGTGCAGCGCCAACCCCGTGGCGATTCCTGCGAGCGCGATCGCCACGACATACCAGATGAGTGTCCAGAGAATCGTGTCGCGGAAGCCGGACCACACCGCGCCCGCAAGCGCCAGCGCCGCGAGCGCCGCCACGATCACCACGACCCAGTTCGGCACCGGATGCGAAATGAGCGTGTGCACCGCGTTGATGTTGCTCACGAAGAGATACGCAAGGCCCACGCCGGCAGCGCTGCCGACGGCTCCGATCACCACGCCGTATTGGAGGAAGATCGAGAGCACGCCACCGCGCCCCGCGCCGACCGCGCGAAGAATGCCGATGTCCCGTGTCTTCTCCGCCACGATCGCCCAGAAGATGCTCAGCACCAGACCCGCGCAGACGAGATAGATGATCGAGAAGAGGATCCGCATCATCTCTCGCTCGCGCTCCACGGGACCGATGAGTTCCGCGAGCTGCTCTTCCCACGCGTTGATCGTCACCATGTCGCGCTCGGGCAGATGGCGCTCCGACTTCGGAAGTTGCTGCTGTTGCGCGTAGAGCAGGTCGTAGGCGAACTCCACCGCGCGTTTGAGTTCGCGCGAATCGAACCCGGGTTTTGCACGCACAAAGAGATGTGTGGCGCGCGCGGGTGCCGTGCCGATGCGCGGCAGCGATCCATCAGGTCCAGGTACCGCGTTGCGGTCATAGATCGGCTGTTCGTTCAGTCGCAGCAGGCGCTGGCCTTCCTCCAACGGAATCATGATGCGCTGCTTGTCGACCTGAAAGACCCCGCTCGAAAACTCGTTGACGACCGGCATGACGAGATCGCGCATGTCACCGATGCTGCGCCCGCGGCCGGAGACCGGTGCGACACTGAGCGTCACTTCGTGATTGGGCATCCACCAGTCACCGATGGCGCGGTAGCTGCCGTCACCTTCGCGCTTGTTGCCGATGCTCACATGGATGCCAAGAATGGCGCCAGGTCGACCGTTCACGCCGACCATGCGCTTCGTGCGTTCTTCGAGATCGGGCGGAAGCACGAGTCGCAGATCGTCCGGCCGCATCGCGCGCGCAGCAGCGTCCGTGGCGGGCGGCTTCCACCAGATGGTGCGATCGAATCCGGTCACCGCAGCGAACCGCACGGGATCGATCGCCCAGACCTGCACCGGATTGACGCTCTTCTCTTCACCGAACGGATACGGCATGCGCAGCACGCCGTAGGTTTCGACGACCGGCGCCGCCGCCTCAGCCTCGGGTTGCTTCAGGATCTCCGCGATGAGCGACTCGTAGTCGGGGATGCCCTGCAGTTGGCGCGTGACGATGACATCGCCCCACAGCGTTCGCCCGCTCGTGCGCACCATCTCGAGGAAGCCGCTCATCACACTCACCACGGTGATGACGAGCGCCACGCAGAGTCCCACTGCGGCGACCGCAATCAGCGGAATCACGCGCGAAGTGAGATAGCGCCGGACGAGGAGGAACGGATACACGAGGGCGGCATGGTACCGGTCGCCCGCCACCCACCCGTGAGCCGTACGATGCCTGCATGATCACTGCCCCGCGTGAATCGAAGTCGATCGGATGGTTGGCGTGTTGCGTCAGTGTGTTCGCTGCATTCGGCATCGGCGTCACGAGTGCATTCGCGCAAGATCCAATCCCGGGACGAGGCGCGCCGCCTGGTGCGGCCCAGCCTGCCGCGCGCGATTCGGGTGGATTCACGCTGCGCTCGAAGGCTTTCGCCGACAGCACGCGCATTCCCGATCGCAACACGATCGAGGGCGAGGATCTCTCGCCTCCGCTGGCGTGGAGCTCGGCACCGGAGAAGACGAAATCGTTCGCCATCATCTGCGAGGACATCGATCTTCGCGGTCGACCGTTCGTGCACTGGGTGATCTACGGCATCCCGGCCGACGTCACTGAGTTGCCCGAAGGATTGCCGCGCGAACGCGAACTCACCACGCCGATCGCGGCGCTGCAGGGCTCGTGCAGCTTCCCGAAGGACAACACCGGCTATCGCGGGCCGGCAACGCCGCGCGGCAACCAGCCGCATCGCTATCGCTTCACTGTCTATGCGCTCAGCGCGATCCCCGAGGTCAAGCCCGGGCTCAACGCGGAGACGATTCGTGCGCGCATGAAGGACATGATCCTGGCGGAGGCGTCGTTGATCGGGACCTACTCGCGTGCGCGCCGTCCCGGCGAGACACCGCCCGGCGTGCAGGAACGCGAAGTGATTCCGGGTGCGCCGGCATCGCCGCCTTCGGCACCCAACTCGCCGCCGCAGGCACCGTCTGCTCCAACGGCGCCTCCCGCGCCGTAGCGCGCGACTCAAGCGGGGCCGGGCACGCCGATCGGCACCACGATCACACGACCGGTCCACTCGCTCGCGCTCTTGTGTTCGAAGCCGCGCTTCGGAGCGACCATGGTGCATGTCACGGTTGCACGCACGGCCGCACCGAGCGGTTTGCCCGTGTCCGCATCGAGCCCTGACGGCAGATCGACGGAGAGGATCGGGCCGTTGAACCGATTCATCGCGCCGATGACGCGCGCGGCGTTCGCTTCGGCGGCACGGTCGAGACCCGTGCCGAGGAGTGCGTCGACGAGCAGGTCACCACGGAGTTCTTCGTCAGCTTCGTCATGTGCGTCATGCGCGTCACTCTCGACACGCTCGAGTCGTTCGTCAGGTTCGTCGCCTTCGTCGCCATCGGTGCCGACAAACGGAACGCTTAGGATGCCGAGCGCCGCGCACATCTTGGCGTTGCGCTCGGCGTCGCTTCCCGCGCGCGGTGCCGAGAAGGGGCGCAGTCGCGGCGTGGCGCCGGCAACGAGGCACTGTCGCGCGATCGCGTAGCCGTCGCCGCCGTTGTTGCCGCTGCCACAGACGATCTCGATCCGGACCGCTGGCCACGCATCTCCTGCGAGTTCACGCAGCGCTGCCATGCAACCGATCGCGGCGTTCTCCATGAGCACGATGCCCGGGACGCCGAGCGCATCCATGGCATGACGATCAAATGCGATTGCCTCCGCGCGAGTGAACGCTCGCATGTTGAGACGCTACCACCGCCGCCGCGTTCAAGTCGGCGCGGACCAGCGTCGGCGCGGACCAGCGTCGGCGCGGACCAGCGTCGGCGCGGGCCAGTGTCGGCGCGGACCAGCGTTGGCGCGGGCCAGCGCGTATGTGGGCCAGTGCGTGCGTGGGCCAGTGCGTGCGTGGGCGATGATGACGACCGTGCAGCGACCAACGGGTTCGTGCTTCGAGGCGGATGCGCGCGTGTGCCTGTTACGCTGCCCGCGATGGAGAGCCTTCGCATCGCCCTCATGATCGGCGCCGGATTGTGCGGCGTCGGGGTGATCTATTGGATGGTGGCGCTCGTGCGCATCGTGCGCGAACTCGTGCAGCTGCCGCGTGTTCGCGAAGGTCTCTCGCTCGCCACGCCCGACGGCGGATGGCCGCTCGTGAGCGTGATCGTGCCCGCACACAACGAAGAGGATCTGGCACCGCGCTGCGCCGAATCGCTGCTTGCGAGCGACTATCCGTCACTCGAAGCGATCTTCGTTCTCGATCGCTGTTCCGATCGCACGCTCGAGCGATTGCGCCCGATCGCCGAGCGCGACCCGCGGCTGCACATCATTGAAAACGACAGTTGCCCGCCGGATTGGGCGGGCAAATGCAACGCGGCGCGCGTGGGTTCGGAGAAGGCCTCCGGAGACGCGCTGCTCTTCACGGATGCCGACACCGTCTTTGATCCGGGACTCGTGCGCGCCTCCGTGGCGCTGCTGCGTCATCGCGGGCTCTCGCTGCTTTCGCTGCTGCCGACGCTGACGCGCGAGCGCTTCTTCGAGCGGGCCGTGCAGCCGGTCGCGATGCTGACGCTGCTGCGCATGTACCCGATCTCGAGCGCGAATCGCCCCGTCAATCCGCGCGTCTTCGCGAACGGGCAGTTCATGCTCTTTGAGCGATCGATGTACGAGAAGCTCGGCGGACACACGGCGGTGAAGGACGACTTGCTGGAAGACATCGCGTTCGCGCGCGCCGTGCGCGATCAGGGTGGTGGTCGCTGCGGCCTCTTCGTGGCGGAGTCGATGCTCGTGGTGCGCATGTACGAGTCGCTCGGTGCGTTCGTCGAAGGATGGAAGCGCATCTTCATCGAAGCGTGTCTGCGCCAGCCGTCGCGACTGCGCCGCAAGGCCGCGGAGGTGCTCGCGCTGGGTGTCGGTCTGCCCGCAGTGCAGCTGATCACCGTGGTGCTGGCGCTCGTGGCACTGAGTGTCGATCGTTCGTCGAGCACGATCGCATCGATCGCTCTCGGTGCCGCCGTCGTCGGCTTCGCGCTCCAGTCGATTTCGCTCTTCTTCTGCTATCGCCAGGCCGATGCGCCGATTCTTGGCGTGATCTTTCATCCCTTTGGATCGTGGATGGTCGCGCGATCGCTTCGCGGCGGTGCCGCGGATCTCGACCGGCGCCGTCCCGTGCGTTGGGGCGGTCGCGAATACGTGCTCGAGCCGCGCTAGACGAACCAGTCGCCATCAGGCCCTGACATCATCGCCAACTGACTCATGCGCATTCTGCTCACCAACGACGACGACACCTTCTCCAACTGACCCATGCGCATTCTGCTCACCAACGACGACGGCATCTTCGCACCCGGAATCGAGGCGCTCTACGCAGCGGTCAAGTCGCTCGGCCAAGTGACCGTCGTCGCGCCAGCCACGGTGCAGAGCGCGGAGAGTCACGGCATCACATTTCATCGTCCGCTCATGACGCGCGAGGTGAAGCTGCCGGAGATAGAGGGGCTCGCTGTTGAAGGCACGCCCGCCGACTGCGTGAAGCTGGCGCTCAAGAGTCTCTGGCCGGCGCAGCACGGTGCCGGCGCTCGCCCTGATCTCGTCATCAGCGGCATGAATTTCGGCGCGAACGTCGGAATCAACGTCATCTATTCCGGCACGGTGGCGGCAGCGATCGAAGCGGCGTTCCTCGGCGTTCCGGCGATCGCAGTGAGTCTCTACATCGGCGATCGTCGACAGGCGCACCTTGGTCGCGCGGCGGAGATTGCGCGAGCCGTCATCGATCGCGTGCTGGAACATCCGCTCGAGCCGCATCGTGTCGTGAACATCAACATTCCGATCACCGAGCGCGCCGACGCGCCGATGCCGGCCGTGCGAGTCGTCTCCATGAACACCGCCGCCGCCGCCGATGGATACGAGCGACGCATGGCGCCCGAGGGGAACGCGTATCACTGGCCCACCGGCAACGGCATGGAATTCGTGCACACGGCCGAAGCGAGCGATGTGGAGGCGCTGGCGCAATCCGCCGTGACGATCACGCCGCTCCACTTTGATCTCACCGATCACACGCGGTTGGCCGCGTGGCGAGCGCGGTTCGAGAGGGACGCGCCGACTGCGACGACCACGACATCTGCGAGGCGCGTGCCGCGCTCGTGAGCCGGTCGACCGAGTCGATGGTCTCGCCAGTCACCCGACGCGCGCAGGTCCCGGCGTCTTAGCGCACCAGCATGCGCATCGAGAACTTCAATCGCTCGTCGGGCTTCACCTGCGTGAGTCGCTCGCCGCGTGCGCGCCACTTGTAGAGGCAGTCGATGAGGCGATCATCGAGCTGAGGAGCGCCGGAACTTGCGATCATCGTGACCTTGCGAACACGACCGGTGCGATCGAACTGGAGTTCGAACTCGGGATTGCGTCCAGCGCCCGTCTGAATCGCGATGTACTCGGGCAGCATCTCCGGCCGACGCGTGAGGATCTGCAGTCCATGCGCGGCGAGCGGCTTTCCGTTGCGCCACTTGTCGGCGGGCACATCGACGGTCGATGTCGGATCCGCCTCGCGATCGGTGAGTTCACCGCTGACGGGAGGACCGGGCGTACCTGACTCTTGCGTCGGTTCACCAGGCGCATCCGCCGATTCGGGCGCAGCCTCAGGGCGCGCAGGCGCAGCGGGCGCCGCCGACGGATCAGGCTCGTGATGCGGCGGTGCCGTCGTTCCGTCCTGCGGAACAGGCACGGGCTTGATCTCGGGCGTCGGCGCAGCGGGTGACGGATCGGGAATAGTCGGCGCAATCGCGGGCGCGATGGCCACCTCAGGAGGACGCGCCGAGTCGCCGGTCTTCTCCGGTCGTGGATTCGCTCCAGGCGCCGGTGGTTCGCGTTCCGGATCGTCGGTGGGCGCGGGACTCGGCGCTGGCGGCTGCTCCGCCGGCGTTGCTTCCGGTGGAGAGTCGCGTGCGCCGGGACCATCGCTCGGTCGCACGATCGGTTCGATCTTCGGCGCTTCATTCGGCGCCGTCTTCGGCGGAAGCGGCACGCCTTCTGCTGCTGTCGGCGGATCGTCCGAACGCGGAAGCGTGAGGCTCGGCGGCAGTGCGGGCGTCACCGTGTTCGAAGTCTCAGGTGCATCGGGCGCCGCAGCGGGTATCGGTGTCGGCGCGGGCGCCGGTGTCGGTGTTGGCGCGGGCCTCGGCGTGGCAGCACGGTCGTTCGTCAACTCCGTCGGTGGTATCGGAGTCGGACGCGCGTTCGCCGCGTTCGGTGAAGGCGCTGGTGCAAGTGGAGTCTCGCGCGCCAGCGGCGCCGACTCGACCGCGCGCACTTCCGCAGGCGGCGCGTTGGGCGTGCGATCAGGTTCGAGCTCGGGCGCGGTCGGTCGCGCGCGCGCCATCTGTCCCGTGTCGGCAGCGCGTTCGACGGCCGTCACCGGACTTGGTGGCGCTTCGTCCGGAAGCACCGGCAAGAGCGGTGACGCAAGACTCATCGCGCCCGGTGGTGCCGCAGCAGGCTCGCCGCCACCTGCTTCGGTCATGCGCATCGCCGCTTGTTCGATCTCCGAAAGCCGCGCGAGATGTTCCTGATACTCGTCGTATCCGATCCATGTCGTCAGCGGCTGTTTGGAACCGTTGTCGATGCCGAGTTCCACGCGTTCCAACTCGGTGGCGCGACGGCTCAACGGATTGGGCCGTTGCTCCGGCTCCTGCGCGCGGGTCTGGGTCGGCTGCGCCGGCTCCGGCTCGTCATTCACATTCGCCGACGATGCTGGACCCACGCCCATCGCGGCGCCGATCCAAGGTACGAGCACGAGCGCGTGGATCGCGATCGACGCACCGATGCAGACAGAAAGTGGAATGGAGTCGCGCCTGGTCACGCTGCGTGCCATCGTAGTCCGCTCACGCGCGGCGGCCGTCAGCGCGGCCGTGGGCGTCCCACAAGGGAGATCGGCACGCCCACTTCATGCACTCGACTCAGAATGTCCTGAAGCAGCGGCGCACGATCGACATCGGTCTGTCCCTCCGCCACGGCGAGATAGAAAACGGTGCCAGGCTCGCGCTCGCGCTCCGCGATGAGACGCGGGGCAATGTTCTCGAGCGAGATCGTCTCGCGATTGAAGTAGAGATTGCCGTCGAGATCCATGCTCACGGTGGCGGCCGGCACATTCGTCGCCGCCTCTCCCGTGGTGAAGCTCTTCAACTCCATCGGCAGGATGTCGACGCGCACCATCAGCACCAGCGAGTAGATGAAGAAGGTCATCAAGAAGACCATGATGTCGATGAGCGGCGTCAGCTCGATGCGTGGCTCGAAGCGAGATCGTCGCAGTCGTTTCATGGTGGTCAGTGCGCCGAGAGCGCGCGGACGGCGGCGCAGTCCGAGCGCGAGCGCGCGGTCAGAGGCTCATCTGCATCGACGCGAGCGCCGCGGTCACGTCCTCGTTGAAGTCGAAGACCTTGTCGAGTCCGGTCACGAGCAGCACGCTCCAGACGGTGTCGCGCACACCGCAGAGTCGCAGTCGCTTGCCGAGCGAGCCCACTCTCTTGCGAAGGCGCAGCAGTTGGGCCAGGTTCGATGAGTTCAAGCCCATTACATTGCGAAGGTCGAGCACGACATGGCGCGCTTCGCCGCACTCGAGGCGCGACATGAGGTTGCCCATCTCTTCCGAGAAGATCGGTTCCTCAGCGAGCTCTGCGAGCAGGATCTCCTCCGACCACTCTGTCAACGGCATGGACGCAGCATATGGGGGCGGCGGAATGTAACGGGGGACAGCCTCCCGTTACATTCGGAAGCGAATACCGACTTGGGCGAGAGAGAAAGCCGATCGAATGTAACAGGAGGCTGTCCCCCGTCGTCGCGAATGTAACGGGTGGCTGTCCCCTTTAAGCGTCGGCTTCGGCGACGACCTTTGCGGCGGCGATCAGCTGATCGTCATCGCGCAGCTTGATGACACGCACGCCCTGGGTGTTTCGGCCGATCTGGCTGACTTCGCCGGCACTGATGCGCACGATCATGCCCCCGCGGCTGATGAGCATGAGGTCGTCCTCAGATTTCACGCTGCGGATCGCCACGACCCGACCGTTGCGTCCCTCGGTCTTGATGTCGATGCGGCCCTTGCCGCCGCGACTCTGTGCACGCGTGGAGCCATCCTCGCTCTTGACGAGATACTCAAGGTGCGGCGTCCGCTTGCCGTAGCCGCGCTCGGTCATCGTGAGCAGATCCGCGGCATCGTCGCAGCGCACGGCGCCGACAACCTCGTCACCGTCCGCGAGGTCGACGCCCTTCACGCCCGCCGCAGCGCGACCCATGACGCGCGCATCGTTCTCATCGAAGCGGATCGCCATGCCGGTGGCGGTGGCGAGCAGCACATGGTCTTCGCCGCTGGTGAGCATCACATCGACGAGCTTGTCGCCGTCGTTCAGCTTCACCGCGATGATGCCGGAGCGGTTGACATTGCGATAGTCCTGCAGCGCAGTGCGCTTCACGCGCCCCTGCGATGTCACGAAGAAGAGGTAATCCTCGCGCGAACTGAACCCCGCGACCGGCCGGAAGGTGCGGATCGACTCGTCTTCGCGCATCTCAAGCAGCTGCCGCGTGTGCCGACCCTTCGTGGTGCGCGACATCTCGGGGATCTGCCAGACCTTCATCTTGAAGACGCGCCCGGTCGTGGTGAAGCAGAGCAGATCATCGTGGCTAGAGCCGGTGAAGATCTCCTCGATGAAGTCGCCTTCCTTCGCATCGCTGCCGCGGATGCCGACACCACCACGCCCCTGCGTGCGATAGGTGTCGGCGGGCAGTCGCTTCACATAGCCCTCGTGGCTGATGGTGACGACGACTTCGTGCTCCGCAATGAGTGCCTCGATGTCGAAGTCCTCGGCTTCGTCGACTTCGATCGTCGTGCGTCGCTTGCTGCCGAACTTCTCCTTCAGCTCGATCGTGTCCTCGCGAATGATGTCGAGCACGAGCTTCTCGTCCGCGAGAATCGCTTCGTAGCCTTCGATCTCCTCAAGCAGCTTGGTGAACTCCGCCGCGAGCTTCTCCACTTCGAGTCCGACCAACTGGATGAGTCGCATGGCGCCGATCGCTTCGGCCTGCACGCGCGTGAGCTTGGCGCCGCCGGGCACGAGCTGAGTGCGATCGATCAGCTGCTTCGGAATGAACGGCGCGTAGCGATGATCGGGATCGATGCGGAAGCCGCGCGCCATCAACGCCACGATCGCCTCTTCACGCTCGCGACTGTTGCGGATGATCTTGATGACTTCATCGATGTCGCAGACGGCGTAGATCAGACCCTCGAGCCGATGCGCCTGCTGCTTCGCCTGCCGCAGCAGGAAGGCCGTGCGCCGACGCACCACTTCGCGTCGATGATCGATGTAGCACTGAATGAGCTGCTTGAGCCCCAGTGTGCGCGGCTGATGACTGACCAGCGCAATGTTGATGATGCCGAAAGTGCTCTGAAGCGGCGTGTATTCATAGAGCTGCTTCTCGACGACCTCGGGATCAGCGCCCTTGCGCAGCACCACCACCACGCGCGTCTGCGCCTCGCGCCCGGAGTGGTTCTTGACATCCGCAACATTCTCGATGCGACCTTCGCGACTCGCTTCGACGATCTTCTCGATGAGATTGCTCTGCACCACCTGGTACGGGATCTCGTCGATGATGATCGCGTCGCGTGTGCCGTCCTTCGTGTGATGCACGCGGCCGCGCACGGTGAGTCGACCGCGACCCGTGGCGTACGCCTCGACGATGCCGCGGCGGCCGACGATGGTGCCGCCCGTCGGGAAGTCCGGCCCCGGCACGAGCTTCATCAACTCATCGAGACCGATCTCCGCGTTGTCGATGGTCGCGACGATGGCGTCGCAGATCTCGCCGACATTGTGCGGCGGCATGGCGCTGGCCATGCCTACGGCAATGCCGGTTGAGCCGTTGACGAGCAGATTCGGAAAGCGACCCGGAAGAACGGTCGGTTCTTCGAGGCGCTCGTCGTAGTTCGGCTTGAAGTCGACAGTGTCCTTGTCGATGTCCTCGAGCATCGCGACCGCCGCCGCGGTCATGCGCGCTTCGGTGTATCGCATGGCCGCAGGGGGATCGCCTTCGATCGAACCGAAGTTGCCCTGCTTGTCGACGAGCAGTTGCCGCGTCTTCCATGACTGCCCGAGGTTGACGAGCGTTGGATAGATGACGCTCTCGCCGTGCGGGTGATAGTTGCCGCTCGTATCGCCGCAGATCTTGGCGCACTTGATGTGCTTGCGACCCGGCGTCAGATTCAGATCGTGCATGGCCACCAGCACGCGTCGCTGGCTGGGCTTGAGACCATCACGAACATCGGGCAGCGCCCGGTCCATGATGGTGCTCATCGCATAGGTCAGATAGCTGTCATGCAGCTCCTGTTCGATCTCTTGATCGAGCACGCGATCGGCGGGCGCGGGGTCCGGATGTTCCTGTGTGTCAGCCATGCGAGGTCAGCGAATGCAGCGAAGAAACGTGCGTGGAAATCGGCGACATCGTCGCGATGAGGTCGAAGAGCGAAGAGCGACGATTCTACGCGAAATCGATGCGTTCCGGCACCGCTTCCGCGCTTCGGCGCGGTGCTTGAATCGACTCGACTCACGACTGCGATCGGCTGCGTGAACCAGCGCGGAAGCGAAGCCGGAGCGCTCGTTTCACACCCTTCTTTGCAGGATGCCGCAGTGCATGGCGGATGAGCCACCGGCGCTCGGCGGACGCGCCCGCCAGCCATTCTTCGCAGAGATCAAACGCGAGTGTCGGGTGGTCCTTCGCAATGTCGCCGATGTGATTGGCCACGCTGCGCCGCACATAAAGTTCGGCATCATCCTTGAGCGCCTCGAGAATCGGCAGTACGGGCCGCGGATCGCGCACGAACGCTGGCAGATGCATCGCCCACGGCAAGCGCGGCCGCGAACCTTCGGATGAAAGACGGCGCACATGCGGATCGCGATCGCGCGTCCACTTCATGAGCTGCGCCAGCGTGCGCTCGGGTGAACGGATCAGAAAGTGTCGGATTGAGAACTCGGCGGTGAAACGGCGCGTGAGTTCGTACTGCGCGCGCATCGAAATCTCGAATGGATCCGCGCCGCCGTTGTGTTCCTTGTCCAGTCCATAGGCGCCGACGAAGAAGACATGCGGCAAGTAGAAAAAAACGCTCATGCCCTGCCTGGCTGTCTGCGTGAGCGGGGGCGTCAGCGATCGAAGCAGCACGCGCACGGCCTGTGCATACTTCGGCGGAAGGTGCGATCGCATCGCGCGGGCCAGGTGATGTCCGCGCTCGAGAAGGCTCAGCGGCGCCAGTCCATCGAGTGCCGTTCGGCGAAAAGCTGGCGCGTCGAAGTGCTTGTGCACGGCTGCAAGATTGTGAGCCAGGCAGTCGATCGCATCACGATCGAGCAGCGTCTTGAGCGTGCGACCTTTCTCGATCGAGCGCGGCGCCGCTGGCAGTCGAAGTTCGGTCGATGAGTTTCGGCTGGCGGTCGATTCACGCGGCTTCTTCACGGCGCGCCCTCCCCCCGAATCGGCTCCAGCAGCAGCAGCGACTCAAGGTTGCCCTCGCCGCCGCGCGACTTCGCGCTCTTGCCTCCGGTGATCGGCGACTCGACGCTCGCGAGTACGCGCGCGCCGTATGACGGCATCTGTTCTGCGACGCGCGCCATCACGCGCCGCGCTTCATTGTGCGCAAGGAACCCGTTGTGAAGCAGATGCTTCTCGTCAGCCTGCAGTTCGTAATGGGGCTTGATAAGCGTGATGATGCGACCGCACGGTCGTGGTGGCGAAGCATTCGGGTCGATCGCGCGCGCGCTCGAAGGTGGTGCGAGCCAGCGCAGTGCGGCCGGCACCGAGAGTCGTTGCGGCGTCCAGGCGAGATCGATGACCACGAGATCGACCAGATCACCGAGTTGCGTCGGCGGCTCCGCGTGCAGCGCGTTCGTGCGCTCGCGCACCGTGACGCGCGGATCATTGCGAAGTTTCCATTCGAGCGTGCCGTAGCCCGTGTCGACCGCGATCACATGCGCGGCGCCGCGCTGAAGCAGGCAATCCGTGAAGCCACCCTTGTTGCATCCGAAGTCGGCGCAGCGCGCACCTTGCGGATCCACACCGGTCACCCCCAGCGCGCCGCTCGACGCAAACGCGTCAAGTGCGAACGCAAGCTTGATGCCCGCGCGGCTCACGAATGGCGAGGCGGCCTTGCTCATCACTCCGCACCGGTGCCGTCCACGCCGTGCACGCCGACACTACCGACCCCGCCGACTCCGCTGGACATCCTGACCACTTCGTCCACACCAACCACGGCAATTCCCAGTCGATCGGCTGCCGCAATCACCGCCGGTCGATCGACCATGATCACGCGACCTGCGCCAAGTGCAATGCAGCGCCCGCCCGATTTCGCGAGGCGCTCGATTGTCTGCACGCCGATCGTCGGCACATCCGCGCGACGATCGTGATCCGCCTTCGCGGTCTTCATCAGCGTCCATCCCTTGGCGCGGCAGAGCGTGCCCGCGCGGTCGATGAGCGCGTCCGTACCTTCGACCGCTTCGACGGCGATGACATCGCGATCGCGCACGGCGAGCGCTTGCCCAATGTCGAGTTCCACGATACGCGCGAGCAACGACCAACCGAAGTCGACATCGGCCTGCGCGTCGCGCGATGGCGGCACGCGTCCCATGACGCCCGCAAGCGCCAGATGATCGGGGATGTACGCGGTCGAATCGATGATCGTGATGCCCGCCGTTGCGAGTTCGTCCGCCACCGCCGCCAGCAGTGCGTGGTTGCGGCGGTCGTGTCGAAGACGACGGTACCAAAGCAGTGCGGCCCGCAGATCCGGCAGTTGCTGAAAGACTCGCAGCGGGTGGTGCATGCGCGTCTTGGCAACGCGACCGACCATGATCGCTTCGCGCACGCCTTCGCGGCGCAACACGCGGATCCAGCGGCCGATCTGCACGATGCCGGCCGTGTGGAAGCGATCGCAGAGTGCACGCAGCGCGGGGTCGAACTGGTGTCGCAGTCCAACACCGATCACGGGGCGACCAGCTGCCCGCGCACCCGCCGCAATCAAGAGCGGCAATTGTCCGCCGCCCGCGATCAATCCGAGCGGGCCGCTATCACCGGCGCGCCCGCCATCACCGGTGCGTCCGGCGTGCGTGTTGCCGCCGCTCTCTGATGGGTTTGGTTGCCCGCGAGTCGTCACGCGTGACATTGGAACCGCCGCGGCACCGCGCGTCGAGCGACGGTTCTGCGGACAGAAAGGAAGCCGGAGGAGGGTCGCCCGGCTTCGCTGTGCGAGAGCACCGGGCAACCCCCCGGTGAAACGGCGTCAAGCAAGCGCTCGCTACTGAAACAATCTCTCCGAATTCCGCGCCATCATCTCAGAGCCGCATACTGCGAGCTGCGATCCAGTGCAGAGCCTCGGTCAGGCGCGCGACACCGGCGCGCCGCTTAGCGCGGACCCATCGGCAGAAATCGCTGCGGGTCGTATTCGGCGGCCGCTCGTCCATCGGCGGCCTCCTTCGCACATGCATCGAGCACCCAATCGGGATCGGGATGAACATGAAGCAGCGCCCGCGCCGCCGGCTTGACGAATCGATGTTCGACAGAGTGATCGATCATCGCCAGCATCGGGTCGTAGTAGCCGCGATCGTTCACGATGCCGATCGGCTTGTGATGATCGCCGATCTGTCGCGCCACAAGAATCTCGAAGAACTCCTCGAAAGTGCCAAGTCCTCCCGGCAACACCAGAAACGCATCCGCTCGCTCCGCCAGTTGACGCTTGCGCTCGCGCATCGAGCCGACCACCACGAGTTCGTCGCATCCGTCCCAGCCCTGTTCGAGTGCAAGGAACTTCTCAGTGATGATGCCTTCGACGCGACCACCCTCGGCCTTCGCGCTGCGCGCAATCACGCCCATCAATCCGATGCCGCCGCCGCCGTAGACGAGGGTCGCACCGCGCTTCGCAATGGCGCGCGCCAGTCGATCGGCGGTCTGGGCGAACGCCTCTTCAAGGTGCGGCGAACTCGAGCAATAGACGGTGATGGAGCGAAGCGTGGTCATGAGCGGGTGCGCGGCGATCGTCCCGTGCCTCGGCCGAGCGGTCGATACGATAGGGCCCGATGACTGCAACGGCGCTGGCGCTTCTCCTCGTCGGCTTCATCATTTCGGTGCCGACGACGGAGTTGCTCGTGCGACTCGGCACTCGCTGGAAGACGCTCGATTCAGCCGGGGCGAAGGGACATGCGAAGGTCCTTCGCGGCGTGCCGAACATCGGCGGCATCGCGATCACGCTCGCCCTTGCGCTTCCGCTCGCTGCAGGACTCACGATCATTTCGCTGGGTCGCTTCGATGTCGCGCTGAATCTCGAAGAGATGGTCGAGCCGTACCTGAAGCGATTGAGTGAAAGCGCTCCATTCGGGTGGGGATTTCTCGGTGGTCTGATCATCATTCATGTGCTGGGGCTGATCGATGACCGCCGCGCGCTGCGCCCGGGACTCAAGCTTCTTGTGCAGATCGTGGTGGCGGCGGCGCTCGTCGTCTTCTTCGATGTGCGACTGCTCGTCATGCTCGATGACATCGGCGGCAGTGGCTACATGCTCTCCGTGCTGCTGTCGGTGCTCTGGATCGTCACCGTCACGAACGCGCTGAACTTCCTCGACAACATGGATGGACTTGCGGGCGGCGTGGGGCTGATCGCGGGATCGCTGCTGCTCGCTGCAGCACTCATCGTGGAACAGTGGTTCATCGCCGGTGTGCTGGCGCTGCTCGTCGGTGGAATCGCTGGTTTCCTGCCGAAGAATTTTCCGCTGCGCTCGTCGGCGCGCATCTTCATGGGCGACAGTGGCTCGCTCGTGATCGGCTATGTGCTGGCGGTCATGACGATTCGCACGACCTTCACCGAGCCGGAAAATCCGAGTTACGCGCTGGGTAGCGCGTGGTACGGCGTGCTCATGCCCGTGGTGATCCTTGCGGTTCCGCTTTATGACCTGGTCGCGGTCTCGCTTCTGCGACTGTCGCAGGGGCGCAGTCCGCTCGTGGGTGATCAACAGCACTTGTCGCATCGACTCGTCGATCGAGGGCTTTCGAAGCGACAAGCAGTGCTCGTCATCTGGGCGCTTGCATTCATCACGGGCGTCGGCGGCGTGAGCCTCGGCACCGTTCGACCGTGGCAAGCGGCGCTCATCGGCATCCAGGTGATCGCCACTCTTCTCGTGCTGGGCGTGCTTGAACGCACGACGCGCAAGTGACACACGCCATGGCCGAGCCGCGATTGACCTCAGCCTCGGCGAAATCGCTCGCGGGAACAATCACGCGCGAGCGCGTGGCGCTGGCGCTGCTCGCGGCGGTCGCGTCGGCGCGAGCGCTCGTTTCGATTGCGCCCGCGCTGCGATTCGACAGCGATCCCGCGATCGTGCCCGGCGCTTTCGCTGGACTCGGTCCGAGCGGAAGTCTGCTGCTCGATGCGCTCGGTGCGGCAGCGATCGCATTCCTCGCGGCTGCACGATTGCGCGCCTCCCGCGCTGATCCTTCGCGTTCGGCAGGAGCGACCACCGCGCTGCTGCTTCTGCTGCCGCTGCCGGCGTTCCTTCTGGTGTTGCTCTCTCCTGGCGGTAGCTTCGCCGATCTCTGGCGCGGTGCCACATGGTTCGTGGCGGCGCTTGCGGCGGTGTCGATCGCCGGCAGTGATCGCGCCGGCCGCGCGATCGTGCTCGGTGCACTCGCCGGCGCGGCAGCCGCGATGCTGCTGCGCGGCGCCAGTCAACTGCTCGTCGAACATCCGGCGATGGTGGCTGAGTTCGAGCGTTCGCGCGATGCCTTCCTTGCAAGTCGTGGTTGGACGCCGGGCTCGGCCGCGGCGCTCGCCTATGAACGACGATTGCGACAGCCCGAAGCGAGCGGCTGGTTCGGACTCGCGAACGTCTACTCAGGCGCCATGGTCGCGGCGACGCTGCTCTTCAGCTCGCTCGCATGGGCGACGCGCCGCGCTCAGTCGCTGAGCTCGGCGCGTCGCGTGGCACCGTTCGCCGGCGCCATCTGCGCCGCACTAGCGATCGGCGCCACGATCACCGTGCTCATCAATGGCTCGAAGGGCGCCATCGCCGTGCTCATCATCGGGTGCGCTGCGTTTGCGCTTCTGGTGTTCATGTCGCGCGAGTCGCGCATGTCGAGCATGTCGCACACGACTCGCGCGTCGCCCATGTCACAAACGGCGCACACGACACTTCAGAGCGGCGAGTCGAGTGACGGCGCGCGCCGATGGATTCCGCGCCTGCTCGTGCTCCTTCTCTTTCTCGCTCCCTTCGTTGTATTCGTGCGCGGCGCCATTCTCGGCGAGACCTCGATGGCCGAACGGAGCCTGCTCTTCCGCTGGCACTACGTTCTGGGATCGCTTCGCACGCTGGTCGAGTCGCCGCTTTCGGGCGTCGGTGTCGGTGGTTTCCAGGATGCCTACACGCGCATGCGTATATGGATGTCGCCGGAGGAAGTCGTCAGCGCGCACTCGATCGCACTCGACTGGCTTGCCGCGTTCGGTATCGGCGGCGTGGCGGTCATCGCGATCGTGATCATGCTGCTCGTTCGTGCATTGCGCGCACCATTCGAGCCGCCACTCGAGCAGGCACTCGAGCAGGCACTCGATACGCGAACCGCGAGCGCGCCCGCAACTGCGCCCGCGCCCGCAACCGCCGCTTCGGCCGATCTGGCGCAGGTCTCAGCAGCGGGCCCTGCGCCAGCGCTCATGGCGGCCGGATCCGCCGGTCTCGGCGCAGCGCTGGCGATGGCGCTGACATCGTCCACCGACCTCAGCGCCGAATCAATGGGGCTTCGGCTGCTGGCGCTCGTGGCAGCCGTCGTCGTGGCGCTCGTCGCCGCGCGGATTGTGGAAGCGGGGGAGCGTCGGCTTGTTGACGCGGGAGCGGCGGCTGCAGCGCTCGCGCTGTTGGTCCACGCGCAGATCGACATGAGCTTCTGGTTGCCGGGCAGCGTCTGGTGGTGCTGGCTGCTCGTCGGAGCTGCGGCTGCTGGCGCGCGCCCCGTGCGCCGCGCGTTCGACCGCATCGCACTCGCGTTGACGGGCGCCGGTGCCATGGCCGCAGCACTCGCACTCGGCGTCATGTCCGTACGCGCAGGTGTGCAGGAGCGCACCGCCGAACACGCAGCACTGCAGATCGAAGCGGCCGCCGCGGCCGGCGCTCCGCTGCCGCGATTGGAAGCATCGCACCTGCTGGCGGACGTGGCGGATGTGATCCCGGGCAACACGGTGGTGTGGCAGGCCGCCATCGAACAGTCGATTCTTTCGGTCGATCAACTCCCGCTCGCGGAGAGTGGCGCGAGACTCGCGCGGCTGCTCGAGACGCGCGACTTCGCGGAAGCGGCACTCGCCGCCCGTCCCGAGCTGATGACGATGAGACTCGTCGCCGATGTGCGACTGCGCGAAGCGATCGAGTGGCGCCGTTCGCGCAGCGGAACGATCGTTCCGGGTCCCGATGTCAACGCACCCGAAGCCGATGCCGCGCTGATTGCTTCGATCCGCGCCGTGCTCGAGCGCGACCCGCGATCGTTGCCGATGTGGCGCCGACTCGTCGAAGCGCAGAGGCTCATCGGTGATGCAACGGGCGCCGCCGAGTCCGCGACTCGCGCACTCGAAGTCAACGCGAGCTACGCGCTCGATCCGCTGCGACAACTCTCCACGCGCGATCGCGCCGCGCTCGAGCGCGCTATCGCTTCGCCATCGTCGCTCGCTCCGCCGCCGCGTTGACCGCGTCGATCACCTGTTGGCCGGTGTACGCATCGCTGCGCAGCATGAGCGAGCCATCGGGTGCATAGACGAGCAGCAACGGGATCGTGGCGCTGCCGGCTTCGCGCAGTCGCCTCTTCTGATCAGGTTCGCCGCCCGTGATATCGACCGTGATGAGAGTCACATCGGGCTGCGAGAGTCGATCAGTCACGGCGTCGGAGGTCAGCATCGCCTTCTCCAAGACCTTGCAGGAGATGCACCAATGCGCCGTGAACTTCATGACGACGACCTGGCCCTTCTCTCGCGCCAGCGCCTCGGCCTGCGGTGAGTAGAGCGCCCAATCGAGTCTGGTGTCCTGCGCGGACATGACGCGCCCACCGAGGATCGACGCCAGCACGATCAACGCGCCGAGTGAACCGAAGGTCAGGCGCGGGCCGGTTCGCTTCGTGATGCGGAAGGTTCGATAGAGCAACCACGCGCCGGCGATGCCCGCGACGCCGGCAACGACCCAGTAGTACTCGTAGCTGCGCCAATGGAAGATGCCCGCAAGCGCGGTCGAGATGAAGAGCACGCCCGCCGCCGCGAGCAGCAGTGACATCACCTGTTTCACGAGCTCACTTGCGGGACCCGCCTTCGGTACATGCTTGACGAGCGCCGGGAACGCGGAGAGCACCAGATACGGCAGTGCCATGCCCGCACCCATCGCGGTGAACATGCCGATGATCATGGGGCGCGAGTCGACCTTCAGCGCGTAGCTCACGGCGGAGAAGACGAACGGTCCGCTGCACGGCGTGCTCAGCACCGCGGTGATGATGCCCACGAAGAAGCTGCCCTTGAGCGTCTCGTGCTTGGGTTCGAATGCATAGATGAAGTCCGGCAGGTGAAGACTGAAGAACCCGCTCATGGCGACGGCCATCACCACGATGAACGCGCCGATCAGGAGCGTCACGATCGGATACTGGAAGATGATGTTGACGGCGTCGATCTTCAGGATCGCCATCGCCAAGCCGAGCGTGAGGAAGAACGAAAGCACGCCGAGGCTCATCACGCCGCCGAGCAGCACGCTCCGCGCGCGACTGCCTGCCGTCTGCGTCAAGCCGATGATCTTGAGCGGGATGATCGGCAGCACGCACGGCGTGAGATTGAGCAGCAATCCGCCGACGAACATGAGTGCGACAAGGATCACCATTCCCAGACCGTCCGGGTCCACATCGAACTGCACGACGAAGAGATTGAAGTGAACGAGTCCATCGTCGCCGACACCTCCGCCGACGAGCGGGTCGCTGCTCGCGCCGGCCTCGCCGGAGAGAATGCGGCCGAACACCGACGGATCGAAACTCGCGAAGAGGGCCGCGTCGGCGCCGGCGCTTCCCCCGGAGCCTGCACCAGTGCCGCCCCGCGCACTTCCCGACGCACCTGCGCCTGCAGCGGCGGCCTGCGCCAGTGACTCTGCAGTGGCGAACACTTCGAGCGGGATCTCGACATCCACGTCCTCGGGTGCGATGCATCCCTTCTCGTTGCACGCCTGGAAGGAGACGGTCAACTTGATCGTGCGCGCGCCGGGCGCGGCATCGGCCGCCACGATCACCGGGAGATAGGCAACTGCGTGACCCTCGTAGAACGCGAATGACTGCGGTCCGTCGCCGAGGTCGGCGGTGATCGCGTGGAACTCGGGCCACTGGATGAAACCGGTTGCGACATCAAGTCCGGGCACCGGATCAGCGAGGTCGATCGCCGTGTAGATGGCTCCACCGAATCGCGCAAATGACTTGGGAAGCGACGCGGCTTGCGTGGCCGAGGTCCAGATGTGCCAACCCGGCTTGAAACTGAAGATGACGGCGATCGGAAGCGGATCGCCGGGAATCACGCGATTGCGGGACGCAACGCCGTGCACCTGGACCTCGGCGTCAAGCCCGGAATCAGTGTCGCCGCCGGCGCCGAGCGCACCGCGAAGTCCCGGGATTCCGGTGAGCGAAGGGACCGCCTGAGCTCCCGGCCGGCCTTGAGTCTGCAGCGCAAGCAGTGGTGAAACCAGCGCCGTTGCGGCGGCCACCAAGAGTGCCCAGCGGGTCGAAGAAGCGATCATGCGGAGAAGCCTACGGCCGGCGCCGCTTTCGGGTGCGTTGATCAATCACTGGAACCAACCAGCCCGGACGGCCGATATCGACCCGGATGGACTCCTCTCAAGGCGATCGTGCGCGAACGGCCACCGGTTCACCGCTCGACGCGGCCGAGCACGGCGCGCTGCGCGACGCGGTCGATCGCGGCGACTTCGACTCCCCGTCACCGGCGCAGATGTTCACGCGCCGCCGACGCGGTCAGGAGTCGGTCGAGATCCGTGCATACGACTTCAAGCGTCCCGAGCGCATCGGCAAGGAGCAGATGCGCGCACTCAACACGCTGCACGAGACATTCGCTCGCAGCTACGGCGCGGGACTCTCCGGATTGCTGCGCACCATCGTCGAGATCGCCGTCGAGCGCTGCGAGCAGACGAGCTACGCAGAGTTCATCGCGGAGTTGCCGAATCCAACGAGTCTCAATCTTCTCAACTGCGGAAAACTCGAAGGTCACTTCCTGCTCGAAGTCAGCCCGACCGTCATCTACCCCGTGATCGATCGTCTGCTCGGCGGCAGCAACCGTGCGGTCTTCGTGCCGCAACGCCCCATGACGCCGATCGAAACGCGGCTCGTGCGCAATCTGCTGGAGCGCGGAATCGTGGCGCTGACCGAAGCGTGGCAGGGACTGCAACCAATGGAGTTCACGCTCGGCGAGATGGAGAGCAATCCTCAGCTGGTGCAGGTGGTGCCGCCGAACGAAGTCGTCGTCGCCATCACCTTCGATGTGCGCCTCGGCACCTGCAACGGACCGATGCGCCTGTGCCTACCGTACAACGCGATCGAGCCATTGATGGATCGACTCAACAGTCAGAGTTGGCTCGCGGCGGGACGATCACGGCGCGCGCCGGATGCGCAGCAGCGGCTGTCGCGCACACTCTCGGGCGCACGACTCACCATCGATGCGGTGCTCGCAGAAACGACGATGACGCTGAGCGAACTTCGCTCGCTGGAGCCCGGAGATCTGATCGTGACCAATCGACGAGCCACCGAATCAGCGCTCGTCCGGGTCGAAGGAAAGCCGAAGTTTTCCGCCCGTTTGGGACAGAGTCGGGGACGGCGCGCCGTGGTGATAGAAAAGCCATAGCGTCGCGCGAATCGGCGCTGGCAGCTCAATGCTGACAGATGGGTCGTTTCGCCGCAAGCCGTTGAAGACACTGCAGTTGCAAGGCTGGCGGTGCGGCCACGCTTTGCCTCACGGCTTGAGATTCAGGCCCGGGAGCGGTATTATCCGCGGCAACGGTCTTTGTATGAGGCCGTCGTTTTCGTCCCAGACCCAGTCCCAGACCTCAGTCCATGTCCGGTTCCAGCATGATCGTGCAGGTTCCAATGCCCATCGCCGACTTCCGATGACGCCGTACGCGTCCATCGCAAGCCGTCGATCCGAACTCGCCAGGCGAGTCGGAGGCGCGTCCCGGCTGTGCCAGGAGTGCACGATGCCGTAACGCCGCCCGTGCAGGGAAGGGAGAGTCGTCCAAGCCTCGGGCTTCGGAGACTCGCAAAGGGACGGGTCATGTTCGGCACCGCAGCCGAGCGTGGCCCGTGTTGTTTTTCGCGGCCGACCTTCGACAGTTCGACAACTCGACATCTCGACATCTCGACATCTCAACGCAGGACCGTCCATGAATTCGGAAACCCTTCGCATCCTCGACTCCATCGCGCGCGATCGAAACATCGATCGCGAGTTGCTGCTCACCGACCTTGAACAGGCGCTGGTGAGCGCCGCGCGCAAGCACTTCAACTCGCTCGACACCGAAGAGTTCGGCTGCGAGATCGACCGCCTCACCGGCGCCGTCAATCTCTGGCGCAACAACGAAGGTGAGGTCGAGACGATTTCGCTGGAGAGCCTCGGACGCATTCCCGCGCAGACCGCCAAGCAGGTGATGATCCAGCGCTTCCGCGAGGATGAGCGCAACAGTCTGCTTGAGGAATTCTCGAAGCGACAGGGCGAACTCGTCACCGGCACGGCGCAGCGCTACGAGGGTGGCGTGCTCATGGTCCAGGTCGATCGCACCGAGGGTTTCATGCCGCGATCGGAGCAGATCCAGGGCGAGCAGTTCCAGCCCGGTGATCGCGTGCGCTGCCTGATCCTCGATGTGCGCGATGGCGGCCACCAGGTCCGCATCGTGCTCTCTCGCGCTCATCAGGACTTCATTCGCCGGCTCTTCGAAGCGGAAGTGCCCGAAGTCGCCGAGCGCGTGATCGAGATCAAGGCCATGGCGCGCGAACCGGGGTTCCGCACGAAGCTGGCAGTGGCCTCCGTCGACAGCAAGGTCGATGCGGTCGGCGCCTGCGTCGGCGTGCGCGGCAGCCGCATCCGCAACATCGTGAATGAACTCGGTGGCGAGAAGATCGACATCGTGCGCTGGAACGAGTCGAGCCAGGTGCTGCTCGCCAACGCGCTCAAGCCCGCTGAAGTCGAGGAAGTCAGCCTCTGCATGGAACTCGGTCGCGCCACGATCGTGGTGCGCGACGATCAGCTTTCGCTCGCCATCGGTCGACGCGGACAGAATGTGCGACTCGCCGCGCGCTTGACGGGTTGGGACATCGACATCCTCACGCCGGCCGAGTTCGACAAGGGACTCGAGGCACTCGAGCAGACCGTGCGTCCGCTTGAAGAGGTCACGAGCGAGATTCTCGACAAGATGGGTGCGCTCGGACTCATCAGCGTCTTCGATGTGGAGGAAGTCGGCGAAGGCATTCTCCTTGAGGCGCTCGCCTTGACGGACGAACTCGCCGGTCGCATCGTCGAGGCGTGCAGCGCCAAGGCGCGCATCGTGGAAGAGGAGCAGGCGCGCGAAGCCGAAGAGGCGGAAGTACGGAAGGCGGAGGAGCAGGCGGCGGCGGATGTACTGCTCGGCGGCCCGGACGCCGTCGCGGAGGTCGATGCAGCGGCAGAGAGTGCCGCAGACGACATTCTTGGTGGAGGCAGTGCGCCCATCGCGCGATGAGCGAATGCGCGGCAGCGGCGCCGCAGTGAGAACGGTCAACAGCGGTCAACAACGGACGGCAAGGAGCCAGATTTGTCGAAGATCCAGAAGGTGCGCATCACGCAGCTCGCGAAGGAGCTGGGCGTCACCACCAAGGACATCATCACGAAGTGCAAGGCCGAGGACATCCCCGGCGTCGACAAACCGCAGGCAACGGTCTCGGCCGGTCTGGCGCTGACGATTCGCGAGTGGTTCGGCGCCAGCGAATCCGCGACCGCCGTCGAGAAGGCCGCTCCGGTCGATGTCGAAGTGGCGCGCGCCCGCGCAGGGAAAGCCCCGCGCCGAGCCCGCAAGACCACCGACTCCGCATCGGATGATGGCGACCACGGCTCGGACAGTGCCACCGCCACGGCCGTCGAGACTCCGGAGATGTCGCCGCCGAAGTCGCTCGTCAAGGGACGGACCACCCGAATCAGCGTGGCGACGGAGTCGAGCGCCACGATCGAAGCGCCAGCAGAGTTCGTCGCGAGTGCGCCCACTGCGCCTGCGGGGACAGCGCCTTCCGCACCAGCGAGTGATGCGCCGAGAGGAACCAGCGCGCCGCCCGCGCCCCCTGCGCACTCCTCACCGACCGCGCTGCCGAGCGATGGGGACGATCCCGTTGCGCCACCGATCGGCAAGGCGCACGCGATCAGCTCGCCACATGCGTTCCCGCCCGCGGCACCGCCCGCGACGAGCGCCCCGCGCATCGCGGCGTCGGCGACTCACGCACTGACAGGAGCGCACGCCGCAAGCGGAGGAGGCACCTCACCTGCTGCCAGCGCCACGCGCGCGCCGGCCGCACCGACTCGACCGGCAGGCCCACCCGTGCCCCAGCCGCGGATGAACGTGCCCGATCGGCCAAATGAGGTGAAGCCCGTCGGCCCGATGCTCGGGCAACCCGTTCGCACACAACTCAGCGGTCCGCGCGTCATTCGCGTGGAACAGCCGGACCAAGTGCCCGCACCGCGTCCGCGCAGTGCCGCTCCCGGTGGCCCCGCACGCGGCGGTCCGCGCGTGGGTCGTGGCACTGAGGGTCCCGCCGGTGCCGATGACCGGCGTGGCGGTGCACGAACTGGTCCACCTGGCCAGCAGGGCGCACGCAACCGTCGTCGCGCGATCGCCGACAGTCCCGGCCGCACGGCCCGCGCCGCAGGCACGGAAGGCGAAGTGCCCTTCGAGCCATGGCGCGAGCAGGATCTGCTCGAGCGCGAGAAGCGACTCAACCGTTCGGGCGGCTTCTTCAAGGCGCATCGACGCGATCACGCCAAGCGCGCGTCGCCTTCGTCGCAACGATCCGAACCCGGCGAACCAGCCGGTCCCGCGCGAATCACGACGCCCGTCTACATCAAGGATCTCTCCGCCGCGACCGGCGTCAAGGCAGTCGACATCCTGAAGCAGTTGCTGCTGAAGGGTGTCATCGCGAACGTCAACTCCACGCTCAACGCGGAGCAGGCGATGGAGGTCATGTTGGAGTTCGACATCGAGATCGAAGCGATCGATGCTCGCTCCGCCACCGAGAACATCGAGGACACCTTCAAACAGCGTCAACGCACCGACGAACAGCCGCGCAGCCCTGTCGTCACCATCCTCGGCCATGTCGATCACGGCAAGACGAGTCTGCTCGATCGCATCCGCAACACCAATGTTGCGGCGGGCGAAGCGGGCGGCATCACGCAGGCCACGAGCGCATTCTGCGTTCCGGTCAAGGCCGGCGACGGCGAACGCGTCATCACCTTCATCGATACCCCCGGCCACGAAGCGTTCACGAACATGCGTGCACGCGGCGCGCAGGTGACGGATCTCGTGGTGCTCGTCGTGGCCGCCGACGACGGCGTCATGCCGCAGACGATCGAGAGCATCAACCACGCGAAGGCGGCCGAAGTGCCGATCATCGTGGCGCTCAACAAGATCGACAAGGCGGAAGCGACGGACACGAACATCCAGCGCATCTTCGGCCAGCTCAATCAGCACGGTCTCAACCCGACCGAGTGGGGCGGCACCATCGATGTTGTGCGCACGAGTGCGACCAAAGCCACTGGCATCCAGGAACTGCTGGATGTTCTCGACTACCAGGCGGAGTTGCTCGCGCTCAAGGCGGACTTCGCCGGCACCGCGGTCGGCACGGTGCTCGAAGCGCAGATGGAAGAGGGACGCGGGCCGGTCGCGCGCATTCTCGTGCAGGAAGGTCTGCTCAAGAAGGGCAATGTCGTCGTCATCGGCCGAGCGTTCGGTCGCGTGCGCGACATCGTGGGCGATCGCGGTCAGCGCGTCGACGAAGCAGGTCCGAGCACGCCGGTGGCGATCTCGGGCATCGATCAGCTGCCGGATGCGGGCGATCGTTTCTATGTCGCGTCGTCGCTGAAGGAAGCGGAGGAAGCCGCGATCGAGCGCCGTCGTCTCGAGCGCGAGCGCGAACTCGCCGCGCCGAAGATCACGCTCGACAATGTCTTCGAGCATCTCGGCAAGGGCGATCGCAAGGAACTCGGGCTCGTTGTGAAGGGCGATGTGGCGGGCTCGGTCGAAACGCTGCGCACGGTGCTTGCGAAGATCAAGACCGAAGAGGTCGCGGTCAGTGTCAAGCACTGCGCGGTCGGCGGCATCAACGAGAGCGATGTGGCGCTCGCAGCCGCGACCGGTGCGATCATCGTCGGCTTCAACGTCACCACGAGCGCCAAGGCGCGTGCAGCAGCGGAGTCCCGGAAGATCGAGATCCGGCTCTACGAAGTCATCTACGACCTCACCGACGATGTCGAGAAGGCCGTCGCGGGCATGCTGGCGCCCGAGCTCAAGCTCGAGGTCATCGGTCACGCCGAAGTGCGGCAGGTCTTCCGCATCTCCAAGGTCGGCGCCATCGCCGGCTGCTATGTCACCGACGGCAACATGGAGCGCAACGCGCAGATCCGTGTCACGCGCGGCGGCATCGTGGTCGAGAAGGATCGCCGGCTGGAGCAGCTCAAGCGCTTCAAGGACGACGCCAAGGAAGTTCGCGCCGGCAACGAGTGCGGCATGAAGATCGTCGGCTACGACGACATCAAGGAAGGCGACGTGCTCGAGTGCTACCGAACCATCAGTGTGGCACGCACCCTCGCGAGCAGCGCCTGATCCGCCATGCAAAGGGCAGGCGCGGAACATCCTGATGATCGAGCAGCGGACGGCCCGTCTCGGTCGCCTCGGCAAGGCCACCTGCAGGCGCGGCTTCGTCGTGCGCTGCAGATGCTGCTTGCGAAGGGATTGAACGATCCGCGCATTCGCGGCTTGGTGAGTGTGACCGAAATGGACCTGGCGCCCGATCAATCGCACGCGGTCGTTCGCGTCTCGGTCCTGCCCGCAGAGTCGGGCCGGCTCACCGTCGCCGGATTGCGACACGCCGCGCCGCGCATCGCGGTGGAACTGGGGCGCGTGGTGCGCGCTCGACGCATGCCGACACTCGATTTCCAGCTCGACGAGCGCCTCAAGAAGCAGGCGGCGCTCGATGCAGCGCTCAATGAAACGAAGGGGGAGGACGCTCCGTGAAGCACGAAGGCTCGACGACCCGCCTGAACGCACTGCTCCGCAGCCATGTGGTGCCGGTGCCGGACGAACCTGTCGATCCGCCCGATCTGGTCGAACTGCTCGTGCACTCGTTCCTCCTGTGGGAGGCATCGCACGCGCAGGCGGATGCCGCGATGGCGCGGATCCGCTCAGCGACCGTGAGCTTCAACGACTTCCGCGTCTGCCTGGTCAAGGAAGTCATCGATCTGCTCGGCGTGCGCTACCCGCTGGTGCAGGAGCGCGCGATTCGCGTGCGCGCATCGGTCAACGACCTCTTCCGTCGAGAGCATGCGGTCTCGCTCGATCGCGCGTCCGATTTGAACAAGCGCGAGGCGCGCACCTACCTCGAGAGCCTGCAGGGCATGGTGCCGTTCGTGTCGGCGCGGGTGGCGCTGATCGGCATGGGGGCGCATGCCATTCCGCTCGATGAGCAGACGCTCGCGACGCTCGCACATCACAAGATCGTGCACCCGGAGACCTCGATCGTGGAGGCGACGGGCTGGCTGCAGCGCCATATTCCCGCGGACAAGGCGATGTCCGCGCACCTCTCGCTGCACAACGCGGCAGAGATGCTCGTCGCCAAGCTCACGCCGCGCGGCATGTCGAAGATCCTG
>Ga0163153_10000225_pt1 | contig 101377 bp, 90 predicted proteins | sample OliLakLV19MP6IB1_FD_148629 | JGI IMG/M metagenome (GOLD analysis project Ga0163153, IMG submission 148629) | Freshwater microbial mat bacterial communities from Lake Vanda, McMurdo Dry Valleys, Antarctica - Oligotrophic Lake LV.19.MP6.IB-1 | ecosystem: Environmental > Aquatic > Freshwater >...
TAACAGGGTGAAATTGCGAATGAAATTCATGCTCGATCTCCTCTCAGAAACGGTTGTGTTTTTATTGAAACCGTAACAACGACTGCGGATTTTGTCGGGTTTGCCGCAGCATGGCAACAACCAATCGCGACACAACCAATCACGACCAAATTGGTTAATGCATGTAGACTCGGTCTCGTTCATCCGCTTCCCGTTCGAGCCATCCGCCCGCTGCGACGGGAACCTTGACGCCAACTGAGAGTCAGTCACACACTCGACCCATGCGTAGCCTCAGCAAAAAAATCCTCGCTTCCCTGACCGTCAGCATCCTCGCCGGCTGCGCCACCGCGCCGGTCAATTACACCGCGGCCGATGCACCGCATGCCGCGCCGCCGGTGCGCACGACTGCGGCACGGCCGGTCATCGGATTGGTGCTGGGTGCGGGCGGCTCGCGCGGCTTTGCCCATGTCGGTGTGCTGAAGGCACTTGAAGATGCCGGCATTGAGGCGGATGTCATCGTCGGTGTCAGCTCCGGTGCAGTGGTTGCCGCGTTGCACGCTGGTGGCATGCGTGCCGCCGAACTGAAAGCGGCAGCACTCAAAATCGAGGACGACGACCTGATTGATTTCACGCTGTTTGGCCCTGGAATGATCGAAGGCGGGCGATTGCAGCAATACATCAATCAAACTGTGCGCAACCGCCCGATCGAGGCTCTGCAGAAACCGTTTGCCGCGGTGGTCGCTGAACGCGCAAGCAACCGCATGGTGATTTTCAACCGCGGCAATACTGGCATGGCAGTACGCGCTTCAGCCAGTGTGCCCAAGCTGTTCTGGCCGGTGCTGATCCGCGGCACCGAATATGTCGACGGCGGCGTGGCGAACCGCCTGCCGGCGTCGGTTGCGCGCGACATGGGCGCCGATATCGTCATCGCGGTCGATGTGTCATGGCGCGGCGTGTCCGCTGACAAGGCCGACATCGTGATCAGGCCACAGACCATCCGCACCCGCATTACTGATTTTTCGCAGAAGATCGCCAACCTCGCCGCGGGTGAAGAAGCGGCGCAGGAAGCGGTGCCACAGATTCGTGAACTGCTCGTTCGTGTGGCCGCTGAAAAATCGCGGCCGCTGCAGGTCGGCACCACGCGCTAGCGCAATGTGAACTGCCGTCCCGGCGCCACCGGGCGCCTTGTTATGATGCTTCCGGGTTTTTACGGAGCGCACATCATGGCAGCGAATCAAAGAGCCGGAGACCAGGCCGGCGATCAACGGGCATTTGCCGGTATTAAAGTACTTGACCTGACACGCGTGCTGGCGGGGCCGTTCTGCGCTTATCAGCTGGCGCTGCTTGGCGCGGAAGTCATCAAGATCGAGCCGCCGGGCCGGGGCGAAACGGTGCGCTGGCGCACCGAGTCCGATCCTTCCTTCGGCCAGCAGGGCCTGTCACTGGGTTTCATGACCCAGTCGTCAAACAAACGTTTCCTGGCGCTGGATCTGAACAAGCCCGAAGGCCGTGACATTTTCCTGAAACTCGCCGCAGAGTGCGATGTCGTGGTGCAGAACCTGCGCAGTGGCTCCGCTGAAAAACGTGGCATCGGTTATGAGGCTGTAAAAGCGGTCAACCCCGAGGTGGTGTTCATGTCGATCACCGCCTACGGCAATACCGGGCCCAAACAGAGTCATCCCGCCTACGACAGCGTAATCCAGGCCTGGTCCGGCTTCATGAGCGTGACCGGCACCAAAGAGAGCGGTCCGCTGAAAGCCGGTCCGCCGATCATTGATTACTCCACCGGGCTGGCTGCGGCTTATGCGGTGTCGGCTGCGCTGTATCAAAAACAGCGCACCGGCAAAGGCCAGTACATCGACCTGTCGATGCTCGACACCAACATCATCCTGATGGCGTCGGTAGTGACCGCCTACATGAACACGGGTGCTGCGCCGAAACAGGGCGGAAACGATGCGGCGAGTCGCTCGCCGGCATCAACCACCTTCAACACCGCTGACGGTCTGATCGCCTTTGCCATCAACGAGGAACATCAGCACCAGGGACTGCTGAAGACGCTGGGGCTGACGGGGCTCAACGACGATCCGCGCTTCGCCACCAGCCCCGCGCGCCGCGACAACATCCCGGCGTTACGCGCGCTGATGCAGGAAAAACTGATGACCAAAACAGCGGCGGAATGGGAACCGCTGTTCAACAAAGCCGGCGCGCCGGCCGGGCGTGTGCGCACTATTCCCGAATGCATGGCGGAAGTGCAAACCGAATCACGCGGGTTGTTCCACAGTTTCCCGCCGTCTGCCACCGGCTTCGTCAAGGACCTCAAGGTGCCGCTGTCACCCTTCACCTATGCACATGACGGTCCACGCGCCGACACACCGCCGCGATCGGTGGGCGCGGACAGTGATGCGATACTCGGTGAGCTCGGATACGATGCCAAAGCCATTGCCGCGTTGCGCGCGCAGCGTGTCATATAACAAAGAGCCCGGATGATAGATCCGCTGATACTGCTGTTTGCATTGGGTGTTGCCGCAAGACTGGCGCGGTCGGATCTGCGTTTTCCTGAGCCGGTCTACGAAGCGCTGTCGATCTACCTGCTGCTTGCCATCGGCCTGAAGGGTGGTGTCGAGCTGTCCCATCAGCCTCTGGCCGGTCTGGCATGGCCGGCTGCCACAGCCGTTGTCCTTGGCTTTGCCGTGCCGTTCATGGTGTTTCCGCTGCTGCGGCATCTGGTCGGACTGGCACGTGCCGATGCGGCAAGCGTTGCCGCGCATTATGGCTCGGTGTCGGTTGTGACTTTTGCCATCGCCGTTGCTTTCCTCGAACGTCGCGGCGTCGCAGTAGAGAGTTTCATGCCGGTTCTGCTTGCGCTGATGGAGGCGCCGGGAATCATCGCCGGTGTGCTGCTGGCGAGGGCAGGCAGTCTGGGCGGTTCCACGGTGCTGCGCGAAGTCGCGGTGAACAAGGGTATCGTGCTGCTGGCCGGAGGGATTTTGGTCGGTTTCATTGCCGGAGGCGACGGATACGCATCACTGAAACCCCTGTTCAGCGACCTTTTTCGCGGCGTGCTTGCGCTCTATTTGCTTGAACTCGGACTTGTTGTCGGCGGGCGATTCCCGGATTTGCGCAGGGCTGGATGGCGCCTGGTCTGCTTCGGTGTTGTAACGCCCGCGGTATTTGGCGTTTTGGGTTTACTCTGCGGCGCATGGATGCTTGGACTGTCTGCCGGAGGTGCCGTGGTGTTCGGCATATTGATGGCCAGCGCCTCCTATATCGCCGCACCCGCGGCCATGCGCATGGCGGTGCCTGAAGCCAATCCGGCGCTGGGCATATCGGCGGCGCTGGCAGTGACTTTTCCGTTCAATGTTTTTGTCAATATTCCATTGCTCGCCAGATTGGGAGGGGCCTTATGAGCGCGGCTACCCACCGACGTTGCCAGTTGACCATCATTGCCGAGTTTGTTCTGGAGCAGCGGCTGACCGCTGCGGTCGGCCGCTTCGGCGCCCATGGTTATACCGTTCACGAGGTGCGCGGGGCGAGTTATGCGGATGATGGCGTGCGAAGCCGTGACGGCACCGGGGACACTGACCGCACCATCGAAATGAAGATCGTCTGCGAACGGGATGTTGCCGAAGCTATCGCCGGGCATGTGCTGCAGGAATTCGCGCCGAATTTTTCGGTACGCCTGCTACTCTCCGAAGTCGAAGTATTCCGCCCCGGGAAATACTAGAGCCTGTTAACAATTACTTCATGAGTGCGACGGCGACGATTTGGCCCTGGGACGCGCGAAACCCCGGGCGCGGTCTGCCACCGGCTCCGTGCGCTGACACACCGCCGCGGCCGGTGGGTGAGGACAACGCGGCTATTCTGGGTGAACTGGGTTATGACGCGTAGGCGATTGCTGCGTTTCGCGACAAAAAAATAAGCTAGGTATGGCGGACGGAAAAACCAGATCAAATTAAACCGCCGATGAACGCAGATCAGCCCGAATCAGAAAAATGCGCCGAATGCGTGCAATAAAAATTTATTAATCCTGTCGGTTCAGCGGGTGTTCTTCGGCGTTCTTGATTTTATCGGCGTTAATCGGCATTCATCCGCGGTTAACGTTTTGACCCTGATTTTGGAATTGGTTCAGGGCAGTGCCGGAGCGAGGCTGGCGCGCATCTGCGGCACACGGGCCATGCGCCATCCGGCAATGGCCTGCTTCCAGAATGTTTTTGTGTCCTGCGGAGAGCAGTCCACGCTGTCCTGACCGAGGAAGATCAGTGCAGCGTTCAGTACCGGCACCGGAGAGGCGGGGTCGATGGGTGCTGCCAGTGTCTGCTTGGAGAGTTTTTCGCCGACAACATTGACGGCCACCGGCAGGTGGGCATAACGCGGCGTCGCAAAACCGAGCAATTGCTGCAAATAAATCTGCCGCAGCGTCGAGTCCAGCAGGTCGGCGCCGCGCACGACATCGGTAATACCCTGCATCGCATCGTCCACCACCACCGCGAGTTGATAGGCGTAGGGCCCGTCGGCGCGTTTCAGCACAAAATCGCCGATCTGGCGTTCGAGGTTGTGGGCGACCCTGCCCTGGATGGCGTCCTTGAATTCGATGAGTGCGCCTTCGGTCAGCACCCGTTCAGCGCGGGTCGCGCGGCCCGCCAGCAAGCCTTTGCGGCAGGTGCCGGTATACACCGGGCCGTCGATACCGCTCACCGCGGAATCGGCGATTTCGCGGCGGCTGCAGGCGCAGGGATACACCAGTTTGCGTTTTTTCAGTTTGGCCAGCGCTGCCTGGTAGGCATCGGTGCGCGTCCCCTGATACAGCACGGTTTCGTCCCAGGACATGCCCAGCGCTTTCAGGGTGTGCAGAATCGCATCGGCTGCACCCGGCACATTGCGTTGCTGGTCGATGTCTTCCATGCGCACCAGCCATATGCCCTTGTGGGATTTGGCGTCCAGATAACTGCCGACAGCAGTCACCAGTGAGCCGAAATGCAGCGGTCCGGTGGGCGAGGGTGCGAAGCGGCCGCGGTAAGCGGGCGATGCGGCGGTTGAGGGTGATGATGCCATACTAGAATACTAGTCTACCCCCAAATGATGGCCCCCATGTCCGTAACAACAGTTTTCGTAAACCGGGAGACTCAGGAATGAAAAGGACAGGCACATGAAAACCAGGGCTGCGGTCGCGCACAAAGCCGGTGCGCCGCTCACCATCGAAACTGTGGACCTCGACGGCCCGCGCGCCGGTGAAGTGCTGGTCGAAATCAAGGCCACCGGCATTTGCCATACTGACGAATTCACCCGCTCCGGTGCCGATCCCGAGGGTCTTTTCCCGGCGATCCTCGGCCACGAAGGCGCAGGCGTGGTGGTCGATATCGGGCCGGGCGTGACCAGCCTGAAAAAGGGCGATCATGTGATTCCGCTGTACACCCCGGAATGCCGCCAGTGTGAATACTGCTTGAGCGGCAAGACCAACCTGTGCCAGGCGATCCGCGTGACGCAAGGTCAGGGCGTGATGCCAGACGGCAGCAGTCGTTTTTCGGTGGGCGGCAAGAAGGTGTTCCATTACATGGGCACCTCGACCTTCGCCAATTACACCGTGGTGCCGGAAATCGCGCTGGCAAAAATCCGTGAGGATGCGCCCTTTGACAAGGTCTGTTACATCGGCTGTGGCGTCACCACCGGTATCGGCGCAGTGATCAACACCGCCAAAGTCGAACCCGGTGCGAATGTGGTGGTGTTCGGCCTCGGCGGCATCGGCCTCAATGTGATCCAGGGCGCGCGGCTCGCCGGCGCCAACATGATCGTCGGCGTCGATCTCAATCCCTCACGCAAGTTGCTCGCCGAAAAATTCGGCATGACCCATTTTGTGAATCCGAAGGAAGTTGAAGGCGATCTGGTGCCGTACCTGGTGAATCTCACGAAGGGCGGCGCGGATTACAGCTTTGAATGTATCGGCAATGTCGACGTGATGCGCCAGGCGCTGGAGTGTTGTCACAAAGGCTGGGGCGTGTCGGTGATCATCGGCGTCGCCGGAGCAGGACAGGAAATCAAGACCCGCCCGTTCCAGCTCGTCACCGGTCGCGTGTGGAAAGGCACGGCCTTTGGCGGTGCCAAGGGTCGGCGCGATGTGCCGAAAATTGTTGACTGGTACATGGACGGCAAGATCAACATTGATGACCTGATTACGCACAAGTTGAAGCTGGAAGATATCAACAAGGGATTTGATCTGATGCACTCTGGCGAGTCGATACGCAGCGTGGTGGTGTTTTGAGATGACTGGATCACCACACCGCTTGGACTTTATAAGCAATTGTTTTTATTATGTTTTTACGATGCTGTCCGTGCTGCGGCTTTCGGGATTTATTGAAATTGATTCGCGCTATGATGCCCTGCATCGGAGGTGTTTATGAGCCAGGCTGTGATTCACCGCGATCCCGACATTCAGGGCGGCGTCCCGGTATTTACCGCTACACGTGTGCCGCTGAAAAATCTGTTTGATTGCCTTAAGGCCGGCGAAAGTCTGGATCAGTTCCTTGAGGATTATCCGTCCGTTTCGCGCGAGCAGGCCGTGACCGCGCTGGAACTGGCACGCGAGGCCGCCCCCGAGCATGCGCCTGCTGCTTGATGAATCCTTGCCGAGGCGCCTTACCCGCTTGCTTGAGGGGCATGAAGTTGAGTCAGTACAACGGGCAGGCTGGGCAGGCGTCAAAAAACGGTGAACTGCTGAAACTGGCCTCGTCGAAATACGACGCGTTCATCACCGCCGATCAAAACATGCAGTATCAGCAGAACCCCGGCACTTTGCCGCTCGCGGTTTTTGTGCTGGCCGCGCACAGCACCGCGTTTGTTGATCTGGTGCCGCTGATGCCCGGGTTGCTGAAGCGATTGTCTGATCATCAACCCCGGACATTGATCCGAACCGAAGCATAAGCGTAGCCCGTATGAAACGAAGTGAAATACGGGAACCAAGACCAACCTTCCCGTAATCCGCTGTGCTCCATACGGGCTACAACCCGCTGATGATTGTCGGCGTGTTGTATGGACTATCATGTCGCCATGAATGCCGTAACCAAATCTGCCACAGGGATTTTTGCTTTCGACAACACTTACGCCCGCGATCTGGAGGGGCTATACGTGCCGTGGCAGGCGGCCGAGGCACCTGCGTCGAAGCTGGTGAAACTCAACCATGCGCTGGCCGAGGAGTTAGGGCTCGACGCCAAGGCGCTGGATTCTGCTGAAGGCACTCTGATTTTCTCCGGTAACCAGTTACCGGAAAGTACCAAAACCATCGCCCTTGCCTACGCCGGCCACCAGTTCGGCGGCTTCTCGCCGCAACTCGGCGACGGCCGCGCGCTGCTGCTGGGTGAAGTCATCGACAGACACGGCCAGCGCCGCGATGTCGCGTTCAAAGGTTCCGGCCGCACTCCCTTTTCGCGTGGCGGTGACGGCAAGGCCGCGCTGGGCCCGGTGCTGCGCGAGTACATCATCGGCGAGGCGATGCACGCGCTGGGCATTCCGACCACGCGCGCCTTGGCGGCAGTGACCACCGGCGAATTCGTGCGCCGTGAACGCAATCTGCCCGGTGCGGTGCTGACCCGCGTCGCAGCCAGTCATATCCGTGTCGGCACTTTCCAGTTCGTCACGGTGCGTGGAGACATGGTGCTGCTGAAAAAACTCGCCGACTACACGATCAACCGCCATTACCCGGAGCTCAAGGGCCAGCCCGATGCTTACCTCGGTTTGCTGAAAGCAGTCTGCGAACGGCAGGCGGCGCTGATCGCGCGCTGGATGAACGTCGGCTTCATTCACGGTGTGATGAACACCGACAACATGACGCTGTCCGGTGAAACCATCGACTACGGGCCCTGTGCGTTCATGGACCACTACAACCCGGCGACGGTGTTCAGTTCCATCGACGAACAGGGGCGTTATGCCTATGTGAACCAGCCGCTGATTGCGAACTGGAATCTGTCACGGCTGGCCGAGGCTTTGCTGCCATTGTTGGCTGATGAGCAAAATAAGGATCAGGACAAAGCGGTCGCGCAGGCGATGGAGGTGCTGGAAGGTTTTCTGGCGCGATATCAGCATTACTGGCTGCAGGGCATGCGGCAGAAGCTGGGGCTGTCGCGCGACACGGCTGATGATTTCGCGCTGGCTACGGATTTTCTGACGACCATGCAAGGCCAGAACGTCGATTTCACGCAGGCCTTCCGCCGTCTATCGGATACCGCCGAAGCCGCCGATGCATCACGTGAAGGCTGGTTGCGCAAGCTCTATGCTGATGACGCCGCGCTCGACGCCTGGCTGCCACGCTGGCGCGCGCGCCAGAACGCGGAATCAGTCGCACCGGAAAAACGTGCGCAGGCGATGCGCGCCGTGAATCCGGTGTATATCCCGCGCAACCATAAAGTCGAGGAAGCGCTGGCGGCTGCGGTAAATCTCGCTGATTACGCGCCGTTTGAAAAACTGCTGACGGTGTTGCAGCGGCCGTTTGAAGAGCAAATCGAGTTCGCGGCTTACTCGCAGCCGGCGTCGGCCAGCGAGTCAGCCGGTTATCAAACGTTTTGTGGTACTTGAGCGGCCCGCCCACCTTCACCATTTGACGCAATGGACTGGGCGCGACCGAAGGTCTCGTAGTCTCGTAGGGCGGGAGTAGCGCGGCGAATCCCGCCTTCCGGGTAAACAGCTGGGCGGCGGGATGCACTTCGTTTCTCCCGCCCTACAAATGCTGATGCCGGGTTGTTGTGTTCTTATTCCGTGGCCCAGCGAAAATCAACGGTTTGCAGCTTGGCCGTACCTAGCGTAATCGGAGGTTTGACGTCTTTGCCCGCAAACGGCGCAACGATTTGATAGCTCCCGGCCGGCAATTTGATCAGGAACCACGGTCCTGCAGATGTGGCATCCACCAGCGTTTTTCCTTTTGCGTCGGCGATCACCACCTTCACGTCACTGACGTAATTGCCTGATTGCAGGGAAATACCAGGTTTCGTAGGGCGGGTGTGGCGCGGCGAATCCCGCCTTCCGGGTAAACAGCTGGGCGGCGGGATGCACTTCGTTTCTGCCGCCCTACAAATGCTGATGCCGGGTTGTTGTGTTCTTATTCCGTGGCCCAGCGAAAATCAACGGTTTGCAGCTTGGCCGTACCTAGCGTAATCGGACGTTTGACGTCTTTGCCCGCAAACGTCGCAACGATTTGATAGCTCCCGGCCGGCAATTTGACCAGGAACCACGGTCCTGCAGATGTTGCATCCACCAGTGTTTTTCCTTTTGCGTCGGCGATCACCACCTTTACGTCACTGACGTAATTGCCGGATTGCAGGGCAAATACCAGTTTGAGATTGAAGTCTTTGGCGAGCGATTCGAGTTTTCTGATCGAGCTGTCTCCGACACCGCCCGATACATAAGAGACGCCGCCGCTGGTCTGGACCGTGGCATCGGCGCTGATGGCATTACTCATGGACAGCAGCGTCGTGCCGCCGAGGATCAAGGCGGCAAAGCCGTGCACGAATTTGTCTGGAATTGATTTCATTTACTGATTCTCCGATAGGAACGATAAACAGACATGGGGCGGGCTGGTTCCCGATATGCTGATTATTCGTATTTGCGCAGCAGATTCCGTGCGCTGGCGTACATCAGGGACTGCCTGTGTCCGAGCCGTATTAGATAAGTAATTGTTTTTATTGATATTTTATGCGGCATCCGCAGTGTATAGCTGCACCACCTTGCCTTCTTCGTCATTCACCGCCCTGGCCTGCGCTTCCCAACGCACCAGCTCCATGCGTCCATCCATGTGTTCGACGACAGCGGTGCAGCTGTCCACCCAATCGCCGCAGTTGATGTAGGTCACGTTCTCGATCCTGCGCAGCGCCGCAGTGTGAATGTGGCCGCAGATCACGCCGTCGAGTCCGCGTTGGGCGGCGGTACGCGCGACTGCGGTTTCGAAATCACTGATGAAACTCACCGCCTTCAGCACATTGCGTTTGGCGTAGTCGGCCAGGGACCAGTGGCCGCTGATGCCAAACTTGCGGCGCAGCCACGACAGTCCGCGGTTGAGGTGGATGAGGAAGCTGTAGGAAATGTCGCCGAGCACCGATACCCAGCGGTGCAGTGCGGTGACCTGGTCGTATTCATCGCCGTGCAGCAGCAGGAATTTTTTGCTGTCGGCAGTGATGTGCACGTGTTCACGCACCAGCAGCACATCGGCGAAATTCGAGTCGACATGTTCACGCAGCAGCTCGCCGTGATTGCCGGGTGGATGTCGGACAGGAACAGCGTGCGGACTTGTCGGCCGATGAAACGAAAGTGATTGCAGTGCGGCCTCACTGAAGCTATTCTGCCAGCTACTGATTGCCGACCCAAAGAACTGCATCAATGCAGCCGCTACGCAACTCGAGCAGGGTTTTTTCAAGGTCAATCGGCGCTACCCGCTGAAGCAGTCCACTGAAACTGCGTTGCGGATCGCCATGGAGGAGGGCAGGACGTGCGCAAGACTTATATCGTCGCAGCATTGATTTCCGGTATTTGCAGTTGGTTTAGTCCGGTTTTCGCGGCTTATCCGGAACGTCCGGTTCGTGTGGTGATCCCGTTCGCTCCGGGCGGCGGGCTGGATATCCTGACGCGGCTGGTCGGCAGATCGCTGAGCGACGACTGGAAGCAATCGGTGGTCATCGACAATCGGGCCGGGGCTAACGGCCTCATCGGCATGGAGCTGGTCGCGCGGGCGACACCCAATGGTTATACCCTGATGGCGATGGCCAGCGGTCGTCTGGATGCGCATAACCTGCAGTACTTCGCGCCGATCGCGCTGTTTGCGGCGCCGCCGTCACTGTTTGTGGTGAACCCGACGGTGAAGGCGACAACGGTCAAGGAATTCATCGTGCTGGCCAAGGCGCAGCCGGGCAAAATGAATTACGCCTCTACCGGCAGCGGCGCAATATCGCATCTCGCGTTCGAGTTGTTTAAATCGATGGCCGACGTGAATGTCAATCACATTCCGTATAAAGGCATCGGCCAGGCGATTCCAGATCTCACCGGCGGGCGTGTCGAAACCACTATCGGGCCGGTGCAGGCGATGCAGCCCCATGTCCGCTCCGGCCGTCTGCGCGCGCTGGGTGTGACCAGTGACAAGCGTCTGCGCTCGATGCCCGAAGTGCCGACGGTGGCGGAATCGGGGCTGCCTGGATTCGAGACCTACGGCTGGTTCGGCATGTTTGCGCCGGCGAAAGCGCCGGGCGCACTGATCGCCAGGATTAATGCCGATATCAACAAGGGGCTGCAGTCATCCGAGATCATCGCCCGCCTTGACGATGCCGGCGCCGAACCCGCCAAATTTACTCCCGCTGAATACCGCGCTTTTATCGAGCGCGAAAACACACAATGGGAAAAGGTGATCCGCGAAAAGAATATTCAGGTCGAGCGTATGCGGCTCAATCTGTAATGCCGCGTGCGTCACCGGTTTGCGCGGGATAGCTGGCGGCAGCCGGTGATTTATAAGCACTTGATTTTTTTACTATTTTACGCCGCATCCGCAGTGTATAGCTGCACCACCTTGCCTTCTTCGTCATTCACCGCCCTGGCCTGCGCTTCCCAACGCACCAGCTCCATGCGTCCATCCATGTGTTCGACGACAGCGGTGCAGCTGTCCACCCAATCGCCGCAGTTGATGTAGGTCACGTTCTCGATCCTGCGCAGCGCCGCAGTGTGAATGTGGCCGCAGATCACGCCGTCGAGTCCGCGTTGGGCGGCGGTACGCGCGACTGCGGTTTCGAAATCACTGATGAAACTCACCGCCTTCAGCACATTGCGTTTGGCGTAGTCGGCCAGGGACCAGTGGCCGCTGATGCCAAACTTGCGGCGCAGCCACGACAGTCCGCGGTTGAGGTGGATGAGGAAGCTGTAGGAAATGTCGCCGAGCACCGATACCCAGCGGTGCAGTGCGGTGACCTGGTCGTATTCATCGCCGTGCAGCAGCAGGAATTTTTTGCCGTCGGCAGTGGTGTGCACGTATTCGCGCACCAGCAGCACATCGCCGAAATTCGAGTCGACATGTTCACGCAGCAGCTCGTCGTGGTTGCCGGGAATCAGGAACACCTTGGTATTGTGGCGGGCTTTTTTCAGCACTTTCTGCACGATGGTGTTGTGCGAGGCAGGCCAGTAGACCGAACGACTCATCGCCCAGAAGTCGATGATGTCGCCGACCAGGAACAGATTTTCGCATTCGTATTCCTTGAGGAAACCGAGCAGTTTGTCGGCCTGGCAGGCGCGGGTGCCGAGATGGATGTCGGACAGAAACAGCGTGCGGACGCGGGTTGTCACGGGATCGGCACGCTGCGGGTCTGATTGCAATGGCTTTTCATTGCCCGCAGGGTAGCGTGACCATGTTTCGGCAATGTGACGCGCCATGGGGCGGCGCGGGATGTTTCGTTACAATGCGGGCATGACGATTCCGTTACTGACTGAGTTGCCGTACCGCAGCGACAGCGCCGCGTTGTTCGAAGCGGTCGCTGATCGGCCGTGGGCGGTATTCCTCGACAGCGGCCTGCACCATCCGGGGCAGGCGCGTTACGACATCATCGCCGCCGAGCCCTATGTGCGGCTGGTCACGCGCGGCGCGCTGACCGAGGTGCACGCCGAACATACCGGGTTGTCGCGTGCGGATCCCTTTGAATTGCTGCGCCAGCATGTGGCGATGGATGCGGGCTGCCCACCAAGAGGACTTTCTTCGGGGCGTGCCGGTGAACTGCCGTTCAGTGGCGGCGCGATCGGTTATTTCGGTTACGACCTGACGCGGCGCATCGAACGCCTGCCGGCGCGTGCGCGCGATGCCGAACGCATCCCCGACATGGCCATCGGCATTTACGACTGGGCCGTGGTGGTCGATCATTCCGAGCGCCGCGCCTGGCTGGCCGGGCAGGGGCGCGATCCCGATACCGATCTGAAATGGAATGCGCTGGTGCGCTTGTTCAGCGATACGCCACCCGAACGTCGCCGCGTGCCGTTCCGCGTGACATCTCCGGTGACCTCGAACCTGACGCCGCAGCATTACGGTCGTGCGTTCGAGCGCGTGCTCGATTACATCAGCGCCGGCGATTGTTATCAGGTGAATCTGGCGCAGCGCTTTTCAGCGCAGGCCAGCGGTGATCCCTGGCTCGCCTATCAACGCCTGCGCTTGATCAATCCTGCGCCATATTCGGCATTTCTGTCGACGCCGTATGCGCAAATCCTGTCGGCGTCGCCGGAACGTTTTCTGCGTGTCGAAAACCGCCAGGTCGAAACCAAGCCGATCAAGGGCACGCGGCCGCGCGCCGGCCATCCGCGGCTCGATGCCGAGCTGATTGCCGAACTGGTCGCCAGCGAAAAAGACCGTGCCGAGAACCTGATGATCGTTGACCTGCTGCGCAACGACCTGTCGAAAAACTGCGAGTTGGGTTCGGTGAAGGTACCGAAACTGTTCGAAGTCGAAAGTTTTGCCACGGTACATCACTTGGTCAGCACGGTGACCGGCAAGCTGGCGCCAGGGCGCGATGCCATCGATCTGTTGCGCGGTGCCTTCCCCGGTGGTTCGATCACCGGCGCGCCGAAGGTGCGGGCGATGCAGATCATCGAGGAAATCGAACCGCAGCGCCGCGGCGTGTACTGTGGGGCCATCGGATACGTCGGTTACGACGGCAATATGGACACCAACATTGCGATCCGCACGCTGGTGTATTCCCACGGCACAGTGCGTTTCTGGGCCGGCGGCGGCATCGTCGCCGATTCGCAGCGCGACGCCGAGTATCAGGAAACCTTCGACAAGGCGTCTGCGCTGCTGAGCCTGCTGCAGCAGAGCGCCGCATGCGCCAGCGGCAACGCCTGATGGTCATCGTTCTGTAACGTTCCGGCCTTAAGGTGTTCGACTTCCATAATCGGGAGCGCACATGAGCCACAGTTACAGCGACGGGCGGAACCTCAACGATTCGCCGAATGCCACGTTTGATCAGATCCTTGAAGCCCGGCTGTCACGCCGCGGCCTGCTGAAAGGCGCTGCTGCGCTGGCGGTCGCCGGCAGCCTGCCGCTGGCGGGTTGCGCAACCGGTCTCAAGCGCGAGGGCAAACTCGGTTTCAGCGCCATTTCCGTTTCTACGGCTGATGCGGTTCGTGTCCCTGATGGGTATGCAGCGAACGTGTTGTATGCCTGGGGCGATCCCGTCGGCCACCCCTCAGGCTCGCCGGCGTTCAAACAGGACGCCGGCAACACCGCCGACGAACAGGCGCTGCAGGCGGGCATGCACCACGACGGTATTCATTATTTCCCGCTGCCTTTCGGCTCGGAGAATTCGAGCAACGGCCTGCTGGTGATGAATCACGAATACAGCGACGACGGCCTGCTGCATACCGATGGCTTCGCCAACTGGAGCGCCGACAAGGTGCGCAAGGCGCAGAATGCGCACGGCTGTTCGGTGGTGGAGGTGCGCAATGCCGGCGGCAAATGGGAAGTGCTGCGGCCCTCGCCGTTTGCGCGACGCGTGACTGCACGTACGCCAATGAAAGTAGCGGGGCCGGCAGCCGGCAGCGCCGCGATGAAAACCGCCGCCGATCCCGTGGGCATGACCGTGCTGGGCACCTTCAACAACTGCGCGCACGGCTATACGCCGTGGGGCACCTACCTGACCTGCGAGGAAAACTGGGACACCTATTTCATCAACAGCGGCGCGCTGACTGCCGACCACCGCCGCAACGGTGTTTCGGCCAAAGGTCGCGGTTATCGCTGGAACGAGTTCGACGAGCGTTTTGACGCCGGCAAACATCCCAACGAACCCAACCGTCATGGCTGGGTGGTCGAGTTCGATCCCTACGATCCGCAGTCGCAGCCGGTCAAGCGTACTGCGCTGGGCCGCTTCAGCCACGAAGGCGCATGGCCGGCGACCGCGCGCGACGGACGGCTGGTGATGTACATGGGGGACGACCGCGTTTTCGAGTACATCTACAAGTTTGTGTCGCGCGACGTGTGGAATCGCAACGACCGCAATGCCAACCGCAATATTTTGGATCACGGCACCTTGTATGTCGCAAAGTTCAGTGATGACGGTTCCGGCGAGTGGCTCGAACTGACCCACGGCAAGGGCAAGCTGACGAAAGAATCCGGCTTTGCCGACCAGGCCGATGTGCTGATCCGCACCCGCGCTGCGGGCGATGCGGCTGGCGCGACGAAAATGGACCGCCCGGAATGGATTGCAGTGCATCCTGCCACCAATGAGGTCTATTGCACGCTGACCAACAACAGCCAGCGGGGCGCCAAGGACCGGGCTGGTACTGACCGCGCCAATCCGCGGGTGAGCAATGTGTTCGGCCAGATCATCCGCTGGCGCGAGGCAGGAAACGATCCGGCCGGCATGAAATTCGAATGGGATCTGTTCGCAATCGCCGGTGATCCGCAGCATCCCGATGCGGCGCAGCGCGGCAACATCAAGGGTGACGCCTTCGGCAGTCCGGATGGATTGTGGTTCGACGATGGGGGATTGTTGTGGATCCAGACCGACGTCTCGACCAGCACGCTCAACAAAGGGCCCTACGAGCGGCTGGGCAACAACATGATGCTGACGGCCGACATCAGGACTGGCGAAATTCGCCGTTTCCTCACCGGGCCCAGCGGTTGTGAAGTGACCGGTGTTGTCAGCACACCCGACGGCAAGACCATGTTCGTCAACATCCAGCACCCGGGGGAAACCTCGTCCGAGCGCAATGATCCGCGGAATCCAAAAGTGGTCAGTTCCTGGCCTGATGGTCCTGCCGGCGGACGCCCGCGCTCGGCGACCGTGGTGATTCGCAAGAACGACGGCGGAGTTATCGGTACCTGAGTGGCAGCCAGTCGGTAGCTGAGGGGTTTCCGATTTTGTGACATCATCGCGCTTCATGCGAAAAGGAGCGCGATGATGGCTGTTTTGGAATTAACCCAAGAGAATTTTGAATCGACGGTCACCGGCAACAAAATCGTTATCATCGATTTCTGGGCGCCGTGGTGCGGTCCCTGCAAAGGATTCGCGCCGGTATTCGAGGCTGCCTCGGAGCAACATCCCGACGTGGTCTTTGCCAAGATCAATTCCGATGACGAGCAGGCGTTGTCCGCGCATTTCGGCATCCGCTCGATTCCGACCCTGATCCTGTTCCGCGATGAGGTCGTCGTGTTCATGCAAGCCGGTGCACTGCCGGCGTCCGGCCTTGACAGCGTGCTGACGCAGGCGAAAGCGCTGGATATGGACAAGGTGCGGAATGACATCGCCTCGCGCCAGGCCGCAGAGCAACAGCAGCAGTAAAATACCAATAAAATCAATTACTTATTACGCGGCATCGCATGGCCGCGATGGGGTAACGCCCTGCAAAGACTGTGTAACCGAGAGGAGCGGCGATGACCACGCGTGGTTTCTGGATTGATCATTTTCCCGGTAATTTCCTGTGGTCCAACGCCGCGCTGGCCTGCAAAGGCATGGCGCCCTACGGCGTGGTGGCGATGGATGAGATTGACCGCATCGCCGAAAAACTGAAAACACGACAGGGCGAGCCGCAGGCCTGGCAGGAAGAATGGTGCGCGATGGCGGCGCAGGTGGAAAAAACCGCGGACGCTGCGGCGGCACAAGGCCATGATCGCACCGCAGGCAATTACTACCTGCGCGCCGGCAACTACTACTACACCGGCGAGCGTTTCATTCCACCGGGCGAGGCCAAGGCTGCGGTCGCACGCAAGGCCTATCGTTGTTTTCAGGCGGGTTTGAGCCGCAGTTATCCAAACCTGGAATTCGTTGAGGTTCCGTATGAGGGGGCGACACTGCCGGCGCTGTTCATGAAGGCGCCAGGAGTATCGTCGAGCGCACCGACTGTAGTCATTTTCAACGGCATGGATAACTGCAAGGAAATGAGCGTGGTTTTTGCCGGCCTCGAATTTGCGAAGCGCGGCATGCACACGCTGGCGATTGACGGACCGGGCCAGGGCGAGACGCTGCGATTCCGCGGCATTCCCAGCCGTTACGATTACGAAATACCGGGCCGCGCGGCGTATGACTATGTTGCGCAACGCGCCGATGTCGATCCGGCGCGGGTGGTGATCATGGGCTACAGCTTCGGCGGTTATTACTCGGGACGCATTGCCGCGTTCGAGCAGCGTTACGCCGCGGGTGTGGCGATGACGGCATTGCACTGGGATCTGGCGGCGTGGCAGATCCGCATCAAGGAAAAGGCGCAGGCCGAGGGTACCAAGGTCGCGCAGTCGAACTTCCAGTTTCAGTGGGTGGTCGGCGCGGCGGATGCCGATGCCGGCATCGAAGTCGCGAAGCGTTTTACGCTGAAGGACGTCGCGCACCAGATTACCATGCCTTTCCTGGTGACCCACGGTGCCAACGACCGTGTGGTGCCAGCAGAAAACGCGCAGAAGCTCTTTGATGCCATCGGCTCGAAGCGAAAAACCCTGCGCGTGTTTACCGCCGAAGACGGCGGTGCCGAGCACGCCCATGTCGACAACCGGCAGGCGGGCGTTGATTTTGTCGCAGACTGGATCGCCGCCAATCTGCCGGCCTGAGGGCTTGTGACTGGCGCAGGCACTGCGCCGGTGGGGGGCATATCCTCTCTGACAGCGCGTGTTCAGTCGCGGTAAACTTCGGGCTCTTGTTGTGGTCTGACCCCGGGTTACCCGAAATCACTCCTTTTTCCCATGAAACGCATTGTTTATCTTGCGGTCGCGGTTGCATTGCTGGTCGCTGCAGGTCTGAGCTGGCGGCATTTTTCCAAACCACAGCTCCCGCCCGCAGCAAAATCCGCGGCAGCCGGACCGGCGCGTGCCTTGCCGGTGAAGGCGGCGTTGGTGCGCAAGGATACGGTGACCGATAGCGTCAGTGCGGTGGGCACGCTGCTCGCCAATGAGTCGGTGATGATCCGGCCGGAAATCGACGGTCGCATTGAGGCTATTCATTTCCAGGAAGGGCAACTGGTGCGCAAGGGCGACAAACTGGTATCGCTGGACGCATCCGAGGTGGAAGCGCAACTCGCCTCCGCGGTGGCCGCCGCCAATCTGAATCGCAGCCGGCTGAAACGTACCGAGGAATTACACGAGAGAAAATTCATCAGCGCCCAGGCGCTGGATGATGCGCGTGAAAATCTCAATCAGACCAATGCGCGTGAATCCGAGATCAAGGCCAAGCTGGCGAAAAGTGTGGTTCGCGCGCCGTTCGAAGGCGTGACCGGTTTGCGCCAGGTCAGCCCCGGTGCCTACGCCAAGGCCGGGCAGGATGTGGCGCGGCTGGAAGGCATCGGCGTCCTCAAGCTCGATTTCCGCGTGCCCGAACTGTATTTGCGCAAGATCCGTGTCGGCCAGTCGTTGGCGGTAACGGTGGATGCCTATCCTGCCGAAACCTTCAACGGCGCGATTTACGCCATCGAACCCTCGGTCGACGAGGCGACGCGTACGGTGCTGATCCGCGCGCGCCTGCCCAATCCGGGCGCACGCCTGAAACCGGGCATGTTTGCCCGGGTTAATCTCACGCTGGAGCAGCGCGAAAATGCGCTGCTGGTGCCGGAGCAGGCCATCGTGCCGCGCGGCAGCGAACGCTTTGTATTCCGCATCATCGACGGCAAGGCGGTACTGACCAGGGTGCACATGGGCCTGCGCAGTCCCGGCGAGGTCGAAATTGTGTCCGGGCTTGAAGCCGGGCAGGCCATCGTTGCCGATGGTCAACTGAAACTGCAGGACGGAGCAGCTGTTGCCGTGATGGCGGGAAAACCGCCGGCAGCGAAGCCTTAAAGCGCCCAACAAAAAGACCAGATCCAATTAAACCGCCGATGAACGCGGATGAACGCAGATCAAACCGACTCAAAAAGCGCGCTGAAGTGCGGACGGTAATAATATATAAAATACAATGACTTACATTATTTCAGTGCGCAGCTTTGCAGGATTTTTGATTTTATCGGCGTTAATCCGCGGTTCATCGGCGGTTAACGCTTTCTGATTTTAATATCGGCGCTTAGTCATGTTCCTGCCCGAGCTATCTGTCAAACGTCCCGTGCTGGCTACGGTGATGAGCCTGCTGATTGTGCTGATCGGCATCATTTCCTTCGACCGGCTGACGGTGCGCGAGTATCCGAAAATCGATACGCCGGTGGTGTCGGTGAGGACGGTGTACACGGGGGCCAGCCCGCAGGTCATCGAATCACAGGTGACGCAGCCGCTGGAAGACAGTATTTCCGGCATCGAGGGCGTCAAAACGCTGAAGTCGGTCAGCCGCGAGGAAGTCAGCCAGATCACCGTCGAGTTCACCAACGACCGTGATCCGGACCTCGCCGCCAATGACGTGCGCGACCGGGTGTCGCGCGCACGCGCGCGCCTGCCCGACGAAGTTGACGAGCCGATCATTACCAAAGTCGAGGCCGATGCCCAGGCGATCATCTGGCTGCGCCTCTACTCGCAGCAGCACGGGGCACTGGAAATTTCGGATTACGCTGACCGCTACGTCGCCGATCGCCTGAAAACCCTGACCGGCGTGGCCTCGGTGATCATCGGCGGCGAACGCCGTTATGCGATGCGCATCTGGCTTGACCGCGAACGGCTGGCAGCTTACGCGCTGACACCGCAGGATGTTGAGACCGCACTGCGACGGCAGAACATCGAGGTGCCATCGGGGCGCATCGAGAGCAGCCAGCGCGAGTTTACGGTGCTCTCCGAATCCGATTTGCGCACGCCGCAACAGTTCAACCAGTTGATCATCCGCGAGATCAAGGGTTATCCGGTACGCCTGAGTGACGTGGGGCGCGCCGAACTCGGTGCGGCTGATGAACGCAACATCCTGCGCGTCAACGGCAATCCGGCGGTGGGTCTGGGCATCGTCAAACAGTCGACCGCCAACACGCTGGCGGTCGCACAGGCGGTCAAGGCCGAGGTGCCGAAGCTTGCTGCAGCGCTGCCGCCGGGCATGCAGATCGCCATCGCTTTCGACACCTCGGTGTTCATCGAGAAGTCGATCACCTCGGTGTACACGGTGATGGGCGAGGCGCTGGCGCTGGTGGTGCTGGTGATATTTTTCTTCCTGCGCTCGCTGCGGGCAACGCTGATCCCCTTTGTGACCATTCCGGTGTCGTTGATCGGTGCCTGTTTCCTGATCTGGATCATGGGGTTTTCGATCAATGTGCTGACGCTGCTCGGCATCGTGCTGGCGGTGGGGCTGGTGGTCGATGACGCGATTGTGGTGCTCGAGAACATCCATCGTCATATTGAAGATGGCATGACGCCGGTCGAGGCGGCATTGACCGGCGGCCGGGAAATTGCCTTTGCCGTGGTGGCGATGACGGTGACGCTGGCCGCGGTGTTTGCGCCGCTGGCGTTTGCCACCGGCAATACCGGCCGGCTGTTCCTCGAGTTCGCGCTGACGGTGGCCTCGGCCGTCGTGGTCTCAGGGTTTGTCGCGCTGACGCTGACGCCGATGATGTGTTCGAAATTGCTGCGCCGCGAGCCCGCCCACGGCCGCGTCTACAACGCGCTGGAGCGGTTTTTTACGGCGATGTCCTCCGGCTACGAGCGGTGGCTGCGCTGGAGCCTGACACACCGCCTGCACGTGGTGGCCATGTTCGTGGCGGTCGCCGTCGGCGGCGGTGCATTGTTCATGACCATCAAATCTGAACTGTCGCCGCTGGAAGACCGCGGCTTTTTTCTTGGCGTGATGTCGGCCCCGGAGGGTGCCACCAAGGAATACACCGACGGTTACGCGCGCATCTGGGAAAAAATTTACAGCGAAGTGCCGGAGATCAATTCCTATTTCGTGGTCGTGGCGCCGGGTCTCGACCGTCCCAATCCGGTGAATTTTGCCCTGTCGTTCGTGCGCCTGACGGACTGGAGCGAGCGCAGCCGCAAGACGCAGGAAGTCACCGCGTCGATTGCGCCAAAAATGTTCGCAGCCATGCCCGGCGTGCTGGCATTCGCGGTGAATCCGCCGTCGCTCGGGCAGAATTTCCGCAATCAGCCGGTACAGTTCGTGGTGCAGGGCAATTCATACGAGGAACTCGACCGCACGGTCACCGCGCTGGTGGCGAAGGCACGCCAGTCCCCGGCGCTGACCAATGTCGACAGCGACCTGAAGCTCAACAAGCCGCAATTGACGGTGGACATTGACCGTGAAAAGGCCGCAGCGCTGGGTATTGAAATCGAGGCCATAGGCCGCACGCTGGAGACCCTGCTCGGCGGCCGCCAGGTGACGCGGTTCAAGCGCGAGGGCAAGCAGTACGATGTCATCGTCAAACTCGAGGACAAGGACCGCCGCCAGCCCACCGATCTGACCGCGATCTACGTGCGCGGCGCGAGCGGCAGCATTACCCAATTGTCGAATTTGGTGACTGTGCGCGAAACGGTCGCGCCCAAGGAGCTCAACCACTTCAACCGGCTGCGCGCGGCGATCATTTCCGCCAACATCACGCCCGGTTATTCCATGTCCGAGGCGCTGGGCTTCATGGAGCAGGCCGCAGGCGAGGTGTTGACGCCGGAGTATCAGACTGCGCTTGATGGCCAGACGCGCGAATTCCGCGAATCCGGCAAACAGCTCTATCTTATATTTGTGCTGGCGCTGGCGTTCATCTACCTGGTGCTGGCCGCGCAGTTCGAAAGTTTCCGTGGCCCGCTGGTGATCATGCTCACCGTGCCGCTGGCGGTGACCGGTGCCTTGCTGATCATGAAGCTCACGGGAGGCACGCTTAACGTCTACAGCCAGATCGGGCTGGTGATGCTGATCGGGCTGATCACCAAAAACGGCATCCTGATCGTCGAGTTCGCCAATCAGTTGCGCGACCGGGGCCGGGAAAAAATCGAGGCGCTGGTCGAGGCCTGCGCGCTGCGGCTGCGGCCGATCCTGATGACCACGCTGGCCACCGTGCTCGGCGCGGTGCCGCTGGCGATGGCCACCGGTGCCGGCGCTGAATCGCGTTCGGCGATCGGCTGGGTGATTGTCGGCGGCATGAGCTTCGGCACGCTGTTCACACTGTTCGTGATCCCGGTGGCTTATGCGTACATCGTCGGCGACCGTGCGGTAGTGGCAGCAGAAGCTGCGCCGGCGACATCTGCTGCCGGGCACTGATCGGGGCGCTGTTGTTTTTAAGCCGCCGTTTTAAAACTGCTTCAGGAACAGTCCGCGTGCAAAGCGCGCTCCAGCCAGTCCTTGGCGCTGACCTGCTCGACAAACCACTTCAGGGCTTTGCCGCGATGCGCGGTGCGCCAGGCGAGGTACATCATCTGGCTGACCTTGGGTTCTTCGGTGCGGCGGATCACCAGTTCGCCTTTGGCTGCTGCAATGGTGGCCAGGCACAGCGGCAGGTAACCCACGCCCAGCCCCATCGCCTGCGCGCGCAGTTTGGCCGCGGTGTCGGACACCGTCAGCGTTTCCTGTCCGGTCAGCAATCCCGTGGTGCGCGGCGGCAGGTTGCGTGAACTGTCAGCGACGCTGATCGCGCGATGGGCAAGGATGTCGGCACGGGTCAGCGGTTCGGCTGCGGCAGCCAGCGGATGTGTCGGCGCGATGGCGAAGACCCAGTCGACTTCACCCAGCGCCCGCGTCTGGTAACCGCCGCCGGCGGGTCCGTCGCCCGAGGCGCCGATGGCGAGGTCGGCGCGGCCCGATGCCAGTGCATCCCAGCAACCACCCAGCACTTCAGTGGAAAAACGCAGGCGGGTATTGGTGGTCAGCGCGTGAAAATTGCGCGCCAGTTCGAGCATGACCGTGGACGAAATGAGGCCGTCGAATGCGATGCGCAGTTCCGCTTCCCAGCCGGTGGCAATGCGTTTGACGTGCGCTTCAAGATCGCCGGCGGCGCGCAGCAGGTGGCGGCCTTGGTTCAGCAGTTCGTGTCCTGCAGGCGTGAGTTTTGCGCGATGGCCGCGACGGTCGAACAGCAGTACGTCGAGATCTTCTTCAAGTTTCTGCACGGTGTAGGTGACGGCGGAGGGCACACGATGCAGTTCCTGCGCGGCGGCGGCGAAGCTGCCTTTGCGGTCTATGGCGTCGATCACCAGCAATGCGTCGAGAGAGAGTCTCATCTTCGATCCGATCTTGACGCATTTAAATAATAAATTATCATTAATAAATATAACACATTGTTTTTAAATATAAATATTGTTCATAAAATTTGACTAATACAGTCAAATACTTTTGCTATCAAGTGCCGGTCAGCACTCCCAGAATGCGTTCCATGCACTACCTGATCAACGCAACCGAAAAGGAACGCAACATGTTGACTCTGCGCAAAAGTGAAGACCGCGGCCACGCCAACCACGGTTGGCTGGATTCGTATCACAGCTTTTCCTTCGCCAGTTACCAGGACCCGCAGCACATGGGTTATGGCCCGCTGCGCGTCATCAACGAAGACCGTGTGCAGGCCGGCTCGGGCTTCGGCACGCACGGCCATCGCGACATGGAAATCATCAGCTATGTGCTGGAAGGCAGCCTGGGCCACGAGGACTCGATGGGCAACGGTTCTTCGATCGTTCCCGGTGACGTGCAGCGCATGAGCGCTGGCACGGGCGTGCACCACTCCGAGTTCAACCACAACAAGTCGGGTGTGACGCATTTCCTGCAGATCTGGATCGAGCCGAAGCTCACCGGTATCAAGCCGTCCTATGAGCAGAAGCATTTTTCTGCCGAAGACAAACGCGGCCGCCTGCGCCTGATTGTGTCGCCTGATGATCGCGATGGTTCGGTGGGCATGAACCAGGATGCGTTCCTGTATGCCGGTTTGTTTGACGGCGCAGAGCGTGGCGAACTGCTTGTGGCGCAAGGCCGCCGGACTTATGTCCATGTCGCACGCGGCAGCATCACGGTGAACGGTCAGGTGCTGGGTGCAGGTGACGCGCTGAAAACCGGGGCCGGCACACTGATGCTGGAAAAAGGACAGGCGGCGGAAGTGCTGGTCTTCGACCTGCCTTGAATGTTCATTCGTAAATTTTGATTCTTTGGAAAGGAAATATCATGAGCCAGTATCCCATTGCCGTAATTGTCGGCAGCCTGCGCAAGGATTCCTTCAACGGCAAACTTGCCACCGCACTGGCGAAGCTTGCCCCGGCGGAGTTTTTGTTCAAGCCGCTGCGCATCGACAACCTGCCACACTACAATCAGGATGACGATGGCAAGTTTGTCGAGGCGGTGATACGCCTCAAGCAGGAGATCGCGGCTGCGCGTGGCCTGCTGTTCCTGACGCCCGAGTACAACCGCTCAATCCCGGGGGTGCTGAAAAACGCGATTGATCATGCTTCGAGGCCTTATGGCCAGAGCGTCTGGGGCGGCAAGCCCGCGGGCGTGTTGGGCGTTTCGGTCGGTGCCATCGGTACGGCATTGGCACAGCAGCACCTGCGCAATATCCTTGCCTATCTTGATGTGCCGACGCTGGGCCAGCCTGAAGCATTCCTTCAAGCGAAGGAAGGCCTGTTTGATGCGGACGGCAATATCGGTCCGGACAGCCGCGGGTTCCTGCAGGGCTGGATGGATCGTTATGTGGCATGGGTGAAGAAGCACGCTGTTTAAACGCAAAAAAATTAGGGGCATTGTTTGTTGCCATGACTACACGCCAACCTGCACTCTTTTTATCCCACGGCGCGCCGACGCTGGCGCTGGAGCCGGGGGCCACGCGCGGTTTTCTCGCGCAACTCGGCGCCGGGCTCGGGCGTCCCAGGGCGATAATCGTGATGTCTGCACACTGGGAAACGGCGGCACCTGCGGTCAGTGCCACGCCGCAACCGGAAACCATTCATGATTTTTACGGTTTCCCGGCGGCGCTGTACCGGATGCGTTATCCGGCACCGGGCGCGCCTGCGCTCGCAGAGCAGGCGCTGCAGTTGCTTGCCGGCGCCGGTTTGGTCGCGACGGCAGTGCCGGATCGCGGCCTTGATCACGGCGCGTGGGTGCCGTTAATGCTGATGTTTCCGGATGCCGATGTTCCGGTGGCGCAGCTTGCGGTGCAGACCCGGCTGGGCCCGGCGCATCATTTTCGTCTCGGCGAGGCCTTGCGGCCATTGCGCGATGAAGGCGTGCTGATCATCGGCTCCGGCAGCGCGACTCACAACCTGCGCGAATTCCGCAGCCATGGTTACGATTCACCGCCGCCGGACTGGGTCAGCGCATTCAACGACTGGCTGTCAGGGGCGATCGGGGCGGGACGCACCGCGGATCTGCTCGACTATCGCCGGCTGGCACCGGAGGCAGTGCGCAATCATCCGACGGAGGAGCACCTGCTGCCCTTATTCGCGGCTTACGGCGCGGGGACGCCCGGTATGCCGCCGCAGCACATCCACAGCGGTTACACCTACGGCGTGATCGGCATGGACGCCTGGCGTTTCGACTGAAGCCGCGATTCATGGCCGTGACAGTTTCATTCCGCTACACTTTGCAGCGGAGCAGGTTCGTCAGAAAAGGGTAACCATGGAACAAATGACCGGCCTGCTGGCACAGCACGGCCTGCTGCTCGTGTTTGCCAACGTGCTGCTGACGCAGGCCGGCATCCCGCTGCCGGCAGTGCCGATGCTGGTGGTTGCGGGCGCGCTGGCAGCGCAGGGCGAATTCGGCTACACCGCGTTGTTGCTGACGGCACTGGCGGCGACTCTTGCCGGTGACATCCCCTGGTATTTTGCCGGCCAGCGTTACGGTCATCGCGTGCTGCGCACCTTGTGCCGGATTTCGATCGAGCCGGATTCCTGCGTCAAACAGACCGAATCCATTTTCGAGCGCTGGGGTGCGCCGTCGCTGATCGTGGCCAAATATATTCCCGGATTCGCGACGGTTGCGCCGCCCTTGGCCGGTGCGATGCGGCTCGGGCTGCCGTCCTTTCTGTTCTTCAGCACCCTCGGCGCTTTGCTGTGGATTGCAGTGCCGGTGGTACTTGGTGCCGTGTTTCATGCCGAGGTCGAGTGGGCACTCGAACGACTGACCGAACTTGGTTCTGGCGCATTGTTGATGCTGGGTGCGGTGATTGTTATCTACGCCGGCATCAAGGCGGCACAGCGTTACCTGTTCCTGCGCATGCTGCGCGCGGCGCGGATGACGGTACAGGAACTGCGCGAACTGCTGCAGGGTGCAATGCCGCCGGTGGTGGTCGACGTGCGCTCGCACGCCGTGCGCCAGCTCGATCCGCGGCGCATACCCGGCGCCATCGCGGTGAACATGGATGATGCCGCCGCCGCGTTGCAGGAGATTCCTCCGGATCGCGATGTGGTGGTGTATTGCAGTTGACCCAACGAAGCCAGCGCGGCGCGTGTCGCCCGCATGCTGATGGACCGGGGGTTTCGCCGGGTGCGTCCGTTGGAAGGCGGACTCGAGGCGTGGATTGCCGGTGGCGGAGCGGTGGCATTTTTTTCCGTGGAATGATCGCCGGCCGGCACCGCCATGACTGATCCGCAAAACGCAGTTCCGCCCTCCGCGTGGTCCCCGCTGCGGCAACCGCTGTTCCGCGCGCTGTGGCTGGCCACCGTAATCTCCAATATCGGCACCTGGATCCATGAGGTCGGCGCCGGCTGGCTGATGGTCACGCTCGACCCGCACCCGGTGATGGTGTCGCTGGTGCAGGCCGCCACTGCACTGCCGATATTCCTGCTGGCGCTGCCTGCTGGTGCGCTGGCCGATATTGTTGACCGCCGCCGCTACCTGATTTTTACGCAGCTGTGGATGCTGACGGTCGCCGTGCTGCTGGCGGTGGTCACTGCACTGGGCTGGATCAATGCCTGGGCGCTGCTTGCGTTCACCTTCGCGCTGGCCTGCGGTGCGGCGCTGAACACGCCGGCATGGGCGGCCACGGTGCCGGAACTGGTGCCGCGTCCGCAACTGCCGGCAGCCATTGCGCTGAACAGCTTGGGCATCAACCTTGCCCGCGCTGTCGGTCCAGCGCTGGCCGGCGTGCTGGTTGCTGCGGCGGGCCCACAGGCTGCGTTCCTGCTCAATGCCTTTTCGTTTGTCGTGGTCATCATTGTGCTGGCGCGCTGGCAACGCGAGACCCGGCCGAGCACGCTGCCGGCGGAACGGTTTTTCGGCGCGATGCGCGCCGGTGTGCGTTATGTGCGCGAAGCGGCGGCGCTGCAATCCGTGATGGCGCGCGCCGGGGCGTTTTTCGTTTTTGCGACAGCCACCTGGGCTTTACTGCCGCTGATCGCGCGCGATGCCGGAGGTGGTGCTGATACCTACGGCCTGCTGCTCGCCGGCATCGGCGCTGGGGCAGTCGGTGCCGCGATGGTGATGCCGCGATTGCGCCGGCGTTTTTCGCGGGACGTGCTGGTACGCGGTGCGACGGTGCTGTATGCGGTGGCGACAGTGGGTATCGCGCTGGCGGGCAGCATGGCGCTGCTGTTGCCGGCGATGCTTGCCGGGGGTGCTGCCTGGCTGGGCGTGCTGTCGACGTTGCATGTCAGTGCGCAAACTGTGGTGCCGCAATGGGTTCGTGCCCGTGCGCTGTCGGCGTATCTGATGGTTTACGCGGCGGGCATGACCGGCGGCGCCGTGTTGTGGGGCGCAGTGGCGGGGCGCTGGGGTGTGCCGCTGGCGCTGCTGCTGGCGGCCGTTGGCGGACTGTTGGCCATGTTCGCCACCTGGCGCTTGTCACTGGGCAGCGAGGACGGATTGTCGCGTACCGAACCGGCGGCGTTGCTGCAGGCACATCCGCAGCATCACACGAAAATTGCGCCGGAGCGCGGTCCGGTGGCGGTGCATGTTGAATACCTGATCGCGCCGGCGGACGCCGCCGGTTTTATCGCGGCCGCGCAGTCCATGCAGCGCATCCGCCGCCGCGACGGCGCCTTGTCCTGGGGATTGTTCGAGGACGCGGCGGTGGCCGGGCGCTATGTCGAAACTTTTGTCGTTGAATCCTGGGCCGAACACCTGCGCCAGCATCATCGCAGCACGGCCGAAGACACGACGGTGGTGGCGCGGGTACGCGCCTATCATCATGGCGACAGGCCGCCGCGGGTAACACACTGGGTCGCCGCCGATGCCGCGGGCGACGCCGTCGATGAAGTCATTTAAACAGCAGTAACCCACTCAACGGAGGCAACTATGCAGGAACGCAAGGCAATCACCAGTGTACCCATCAACGAACTCGCAGCACGGCGCTGGAGTCCGCGCGCGTTTGACGCAGCACAGGGTGTGAGCAAGAGGCAGTTAACTGCTTTGATCGAAGCAGCGCGCTGGGCGCCTTCGTGCTTCGGCGCTGAACCCTGGCGTTTCCTGCTGTGGAACCGCGCTGACGATGCCGCGGGCTGGCAGCAGGCCTTTGACTGCCTGTCGGAGAACAACCGCAAGTGGTGCAAAAACGTGCCGCTGCTGTTGCTGGCCTGCGCCGGGGCCACGTTCGAACACAACGGACAACCCAACCGCTGGGCGCAGTACGACACCGGCATGGCCGGTCTGTCTGTGACGCTGGAGGCGGTGGCGCAGGGGCTGGTGGCGCACCAGATGGGTGGTTTTGATATCGGCAAGACGCGCGCGGCGTTTGCGATCCCCGACGATTTCGCGCCGATGGCGATGATTGCCGTCGGTCATCAGGCTGCGGCGGAAACCATAGAAGACGAAGAAACGCGGCAGAAGGAACTCAAGCCCCGCGCCCGGAAACCGGTGGTCGAGCGTTTTTACGGCGGGAGTTGGGGTCGGGCCGCCGGTTGAGGGCGGACCGGATTCAGAATCAGGCGGCAGTGGCTGTCTGGCGCGGCGCGAGCGTGCCCGAGGCAATCACTTGCGGCGCCTCGCTGTTGGGGAAATTGAATTCCAGCAGGGTGCCCACCGGGTCGCGCATGAAAATCTGGTAGCCGGCGTCCGGCACGTTCTGCTGTTCGTATTTGAGATTCATGCTGTCCAGCTTGGCCTGGAATTGCGCAGCGCCGTGGGTATCGAATGCTATGTGGTCGACGCTGCTGTGGTGTTTTTCCTGCAGGAAGCCGTCAGCGCAGCGTGCGCTGACATGCACCAGCGGATGACCCTCAAGATACAGCCAGATGCCGGGATTGGGAAAATTCGGCCGAGGACCTTTATGCAGCCCGAGCACTTCGCCGTAAAACTTTTCAATGGCAGCGAGATCGCTCAGCGCGCAGCGGATGTTGAGGTGGTGAATGCGGTCGATTTTCATCAAAGTCTCCGGTAGCTGGTTTCAGCCTATGGTTTGTTTATAACCAATTGATTTTATTGATTATTTTTTTCGTTTCAGATGCGTTGGAGGATATACTGTAATCCTCTGACTGCAGCCATGCAACGCGCATCTGTCCGCATTGTGCAAAATCAGATGACCACTTACCATGACGCAGCATCACAGTTGCATGGTGCAGTCCGCAGCGAATCACAATAAACAACAGGGCACAGGCCTGATTTTAAACAATAGGGCACAGGCCTGATTTGCAGAAGGAGGAATCGCATGAGATTTTTATCGAGGCCGTCTGTGGTGTTGGCGGCGCTGTTCGTGTCGGGGGCCGCGCAGGCTCAGGCGTTTCCCGAGAGGCCGGTGCGCATGGTAGTGCCACTGCCCCCGGGAACGGCCAGCGATTTCCTGGCGCGTACGGTGGGAGCAGTACTGGCCGAGCAATACGGCCAGCAGATCGTGGTCGACAATCGTCCCGGTGCCGGCGGTTTGATCGGCAGCGGCATCGTTGCCAAGGCCAGTCCCGATGGCTACACCTATGCCATGATCGCGCCGCCGCACATCGTGGCGGCATTGCTGCAGAAAGAACCGCCATACCATCCGCTGCGTGATTTCACGATGGTGACCGAAGTCGCATCGATTCCGAACATACTCGCGGTCACGCCCGGTCTGCCGGCGAAGAATGTGAAGGAGTTTGTCGCGCTGCTGCAGAAGGATCCGGCCAAATACAACTTCGCAACCGTGGGTGTGGGCACCTTGGCACACATTGCCGCCGAGATATTCAACCAGGCCGCCGGGGTGAAAACGATCCATGTGCCGTTCAAGCTGGTTCCCGATTTATTCAGCGAAACGGCGTCCGGCCGCGTGCATTACACGCTGCTGACGGTGCCTACGGCAGCACCGGTGGTGCGCGATGGCCGGCTGCGCGCGCTGGCAGTGACTTCTGCAAAGCGCAATCCGGCGTTTCCCAATCTGCCGTCGATCGTTGAGGAAGGTTTGCCGGCTGCGCAGTCGGATGGCTGGTTCGGCATTGTGGGGCCGGCAAAAATGCCGAAAAAGATCGCTGCGCAGCTTGCGACCGACGTGCACAAAGTGATTGTCCAGCAGCGCATCAAGGACAACTTTGCGCGCCAGGGCGCGGAAGCGGCGGTGGATTCAGGTCCCGAAGCCTTCGACAGGCTGATGACCGACGAATACAAACGCTACGTCAAGCTGGTCAAGGACGTGGGAATGAAAACCCAATGAGGAGTGAGGAGTGAGGGGCGTAATCCGTGCGGGGGTTGACGTTCCGATCATCACTCTTCACGCATCACTCATAACTGCAGTCCCGTCCATCCGCCGCCCAGGGCTTTCACCACATCGGCGATGGCCGCGCGTTGTGCGCGCAGCGCATCGACACGGTTGAGTTCGGCGCTGAGCAGACTGCGTTCTGCGTCGAGCACTTCGAGCTGACTGGTCAGTCCGTTGACATAACGGATGCGTGCCAGACGCAGGGTTTCGGTCAGCGCAGTCGCACGCGCGTTTTCTGCATTGAACACCTCGCGAGCCTTGGTCTGCGCCACCAGCGCATCGTGGGTTTCACGGAATGCCGTCTGCAATGTTTTCTGATACTGCGCCAGTGCCTGCCGTTCACGGGCTTCCACCGCTTCGATTTCGCCGAACAGCCGGCCGCCCTGAAATATCGGCTGTGCCAGCCCGAAGCCCAGGCTCCAGATGCGTGCCGGTGACGTGAACAGGTTGGTCAGTGCGGCGCTTTCGCTGCCGAGGTAGCCGCTGAGCCCGATCTGCGGAAACAGCAGGGCGCGGGCGGCGCCGATGCGCGCATTGGCGGCGATCAGTCTTTGTTCCGCGGTCACCACGTCAGGCCGGCGCAGCAGCAGCGACGAGGGCAGGTCGGCCGGGACTATCGGTGAGGCTGGCTGACCGGATTCGACGTTACGGACGACGGTCTCATTGATCAGCGCGCGCGGACTGCGGCCGAGTAGTACGCCCAGCGCGAGTTCCTCGCCGGTGCGGCGGCGTTCGAGCGCAGGCAGTTGCGCCTGCGCCGCGGCAACTTCGGCTTCAAGTTGGCGCAGCGCAAATTCATTGATCAGCCCGGCGTCGGCACGGATGCGCTGCAAGCGCAGGTTGTCCTGGCGCAGCGCCAGCGCTTTATGCGTCGCAACGATCTGTGCATCGTAGGCCACCAGCGCGTAATAGGACTGCGTGACTTCGGTGGTCAGTGCGATGCGTACGGTTTCGCGCGCTGCCGTCGTCGCCAGCAGCTCGGCCCGCGCGGCCTTCGCGCTGTCACGCAGGCGGCCCCAGAGGTCGAGTTCATAGGAGACGTTGAGCTGCCCGCGGTAATTGTTGTTTTCCAGAGCACCCGGAAACTGCGTCGCTGTGCTGTCGGAACGCCGCGTACGGTCGCGCTGGAACGCAGCACCAACCGAGGGCACCAGTTGTGCATCGGCAACCCGCGCCAGTGCCCGCACTTCATCAAGACGCGCCGTAGCCAGCGCCAGGTCCTGGTTGCTTTCCAGTGCTTCGCTGATCAGACGTTCAAGCGTGGCATCGCCATACACTGTCCACCAGCGCTCGGTCGCCATGGCTTTGCCCTGTGCCGGCGCTGCACTCCAGGCTTCCGGCAGATCGGTCGCAGGGCGTTCGTAGGTCGGGCCCATGCTGCAGCCGCCCATCAGGGCAGCAGCAATCATGTACATCAGCGATTTTTTATTCATTGCCGGATTCCTTGCTGGGCGGGGCATGGCGCGGGGTATGGATGGTGCGCAAAGCCTGCTCGCGATGATGTGCGACTTCACTTTCGATTTCTTCAGTGGAGCGTGAGTCCGACAGCTTACGGTCGACGATCAGCTTGTAGAACCAAGGGATGAAGAAAATCGCGAGGAAGGTCGCTGCCAGCATGCCGCCCATGACACCGGTGCCCGCTGAATGGCGGGCGCCGGCGCCGGCACCGCTGGAAATGACCAGCGGTACCACGCCGAGGATGAAGGCGAGTGACGTCATCAGGATCGGGCGGAAACGCAGCCGCGCCGCTTCAATGGCCGCTGCCGCAGTCGACATGCCTTCATTTTTTTTCATCACCGCGAATTCAACGATCAGGATCGCGTTTTTAGCGGCCAGGCCGAGCAGGGTGACCAGGCCGATCTGGAAATACACGTCATTGCTCAGACGTGCGATGCCGGCCAGCGGTGACAGCAGGCCCTGCAGCCACGGAATCCCCGACGCCAGGTAATACGGCATCGGCAGCAGGTTGTTGATGAAAATGGCCGCCAGCGCGCCGAAGGTGCCGAAGGGCAGCGCCAGCATCACCGCCAGTGGCAGCGACCAGCGGTCGTACTGCGCGGCGAGAATCAGGAACACCATCAGTGCCGCGAGTCCCAGCGCGATGATCGACGTGCCGCCGGAGCGTTTTTCCTGGAACGAGGAGCCGCCCCAGTCAAAGGTGAAATCGGCCGGCAATGTGGCCTTCGCGATACGCTCCATTCCGGCGATGGCCTCACCTGAGCTGTAACCTGGTTTGGCCGAACCGAAGATTTTCACCGCGGGCAGATTGTTGAAACGATCCAGCGAGTCCGGGCCCGAGGAATAGTTGACCTTGGCCAGGGCAGACAGCGGCACCATTGCGCCTTTATCCGAACGCACGTACACCGCACCGACGTCGTCGGGGCGTTTGCGATAACCGGGTTCCGCCGACATCAGCACCTGCCAGGTCCGGCCGAATTTGTTGAAGTCGTTGACGTAGGCAGTGCCCAATGTCGCGGCGAGCGTGCTGTAGATCTCGTCGATCGGCACGCCCAGTGTTTTGGCTTTCTCACGGTCGGTTTCGACATAGAGCTGCGGCACGTTGGCGCGCCACAGCGTGTTGACCTGGCCGAACATCGGGTCCTTGGCCACGGCACCCAGCAGTTGCTGGGTGGCCTCGGCGAGTTTTTGCGCGCCGCCTTCGCCGCGGTTCTGGATATAGAACTCGAAGCCGCCGGCGGTGCCCAAGCCGAAAATCGGCGGTGGGCCGAAAGCCAGCGCCAGGCCTTCCTTGATATGCGCCGTCTTCATGAAAAACTCGCCGACCAGCTGGCCGGTCGAGACCGTACGCTCGTCCCAGTGTTTCTGAGTGACGAAAATCGTCGCCGCGCTGTTGCGGAAACCGCCGCCGAGGAAGTCAAGGCCGGTAAAGGCGATGGCGGTTTCGTTGGCCGGGTTCGACTTGATGATGTCCACCACTTCGTTGACCACCTTGTCGGTGCGCTCAAGGGTCGCGCCATCCGGCAGGAACACCGCCGCAATGTAGTAACCCTGGTCCTCATCAGGCACCAGCGATCCTGGCGTGGCGCGCCACAGGCCGAAGGTCAGCGCGACCATGCCGGCAAACAGCAGTATGGCAATCAGGCCGCGGCGCAGCATCCAGGTCACGCCGTCGACATAACGCCCGGTCATGCGGCTGAACCAGTTGTTGAACCAGGTGAAGAAGCGACCGGGTTTGCCGTGCTGGCGTTTCAGGATCAGCACACACAGCGAAGGCGTCAGCGTCAGTGCAACGATGCCCGAGATCACCACGGCAATCGAGATGGTAACTGCGAACTGGCGGTAGAGCTCGCCGGTCAGGCCGCCGAGGAAGGCGATCGGCACAAACACCGCGCACAGCGTCAGCACGATGGCGATGATCGGACTGGTGACCTCGCGCATCGCCTTGATCGCTGCCTCGCGGGCATCCAGGTGCTCCTCGTGCATGATGCGTTCGACGTTCTCCAGCACCACGATGGCATCATCGACGACGATACCGATGGCGAGCACCATGCCGAACAGCGTCAGCGTGTTGATTGAATAACCGAGCAGCAGCAGGCCGGCGAAGGTGCCGATCAGCGATACCGGCACCGCGGCAAACGGGATCAGCGTTGCGCGCCAGTTCTGCAGGAACAGGAACACCACCAGGAACACCAGTGCCATCGCTTCGAGCAGGGTGTACACCACTTCGCGGATCGAGACCTCGACAAAACGCGTGGTGTCGTACACCACCGAGTGGGTGAGGCCCTGCGGGAAGGCCTCGGCCAGCGGGGTCATCACCGATTTCACGCGCTCGGCTGTGGCCAGCGCGTTGGAATTGGGCTGCAGGAAAATGCCGACCAGAGTCGCGGTTTTTCCGTTGACACGACCGATGAACTCGTAATCCTTGGAGCCGAGCTCAACGCGCGCGACATCCTTCAGCCGTAGCAACGTGCCGTCGGGATTGGCGCGGACGACGATGTTCTCGAATTCCGCGGGCTCCGACAGCCGGCCTTTGGTGGTAATCGTATACACCAGTTCCTGCGGCCCGCCGGTCGGCGACTGGCCGATTTTTCCGGCGGCGAACTGCGCGTTCTGCTCGTTCAGCGCGCGCGTCAGGTCGGCCGGTGTCAGCTTCAGCTGCGCCATGCGGTCGGGACGTGTCCAGATGCGCATCGCATAATCCTTGGCACCGAAAATCTGCACATTGGTGGTGCCGGGAATGCGCTTCAGCGCGTCGAGCACGTTGAGCGTGACGTAATTCGATATGAACAGGTCATCACGGCTGCCGTCAGGCGAACTGAATGCGATCACCTGCAGGAATGCCGACGAACCCTTTTCGACGGTGACGCCCTGGCGCCGGACTTCCAGCGGCAGGCGCGGCTCGGCCTGTTTGACGCGGTTGTTGACGTTCAGCGCCGCCTTGTCGACGTCGGCGCCGATTTCAAAAGTAATCTGGATTTCAACCACACCGCTCGAGGTCGAGTTCGAACTCATGTAGAGCATGTTCTCGACACCGGTGATCTGGTTTTCCAGCGGCGCGGCGACGGTCTGTTCAAGCGTCTGGGCCGAGGCGCCCGGATATATCGCGCGCACGGTGACGACCGGCGGTGCGATTTCCGGGTATTGCGCAATCGGCAGCACGCGTATTGCGGCCAGGCCGGCGAGTACGATGAAGATCGATACCACCACCGCGAAAATCGGGCGGTCTATGAAAAAACGTGACATGGTTTTCAGTCCGCGGGTTCAGGATTTCACGGCCGGCTTGGCCGCGGGTTTGTCTTTGGGCGAGCTCGCCGGCTTATTTTCCGACTTCGCTGCCGGTTTGCCATTGGTCTCCGGCGTAGCAGAGGCAGTGACGTTGACCGGTGCTCCGGGGCCGATTTTCATGACGCCGTCGACGATCACGCGTTCTCCGGGTTTGAGGCCGGCGTTGATGACCCAGCCGTCAGTGACCCAGGCGCCGACTTCGACCGGGCGCGGTTCGGCTTTGGAATCGGCATTGACCACGTAGACGAATTTTCCGGCCGGACCTTCCAGTACCGCGCGCTGCGGAATCACGATGGCCGCGGGGCGGGTCGATCCGGAAAGTGTGATGCGCACGAATTCACCGGCACGCAACTGGTTGGCGGGATTGGCAAATTCGGCGCGTGATTCGCTGGAGCCGGTCTGGGTGTTGACCCGCACGTCGCTGAAGTTGACTGCGCCGCTGCGCGCGTACTCCTGGCCGTCGCCGAGTTTCAGCGTGGCTTTGAGTTTGCCGTCGGCGGGCAGCTTGATGCGGCCGGCTTCAACGTCACGCCGCAGCGCGAGGTGGTCGCGGTCGGAGACGCCGAAAATCACGTACATCGGATCAGTCTGGGTGACCGTGGTCAGCAACACGCCGGGGCCGGAAACCAGCGTGCCTTCGGATACCGCGGCGCGACTGGCGACGCCGGCGATCGGCGCTTCGACGCGCGTCCATTCCATGTTGAGGCGGGCTTCGTTGAGCCGGGCGCGCACGCTTTCGACCTGGGCTGCAGCGATGCGCTCGCTGGATGTCGCGTCATCCAGTTCTTTCTGGCTGACGGCCTTGGCTTCATAAACCGGTTTCAGGCGGGCCAGTTCACGCTGCGTCTGCTGCAGCTGCGCCTCGGCGACACCGAGGTCGGCTGCGGCGCGCGCCTGGGCAAGCTGAAACGGGGCGGGGTCGATGTTGAACAGGGATTCACCCCGGCGCACTGTGCTGCCCTCGCGGTAATTGCGTTTGAGCAGGATGCCGCTGACCCGGGCGCGCACCTCGACTTCGCGGTAGCCCGCGGTCTGCGCGGTGTATTCCAGTGAGATCGGCACATCGCGCGCCTCGGTGGTGATCACGGAGACCGGCGCCGGCGGAAAAGCGGGCGGGCCGCCGGCCGGGCCGCAGGCGGCAATCAGGCTGGCGGCGAGCAACAGCGACGCCGCAATGGCTGCGCGGCGCAGATGATGGGGACGAAGAGCAGGGGGACGAAGAGAAGGGGGGCGACGGACGATCATATTATTGTTCCCTGAAGGTGGCTGCACGGGGATGCCGACAGCATGTGCATGAATATATGACGACAGCAGTTTACATACAACCATGAATGTATGTAAAGTACGGTTTTATGACAACGCCCGGCGCCAGCCGGGGGATCCTGGAGGACTGTGGCCAGACGCACCAAAGACGAGGCAGTGGAAACCCGCAACCAGATTCTTGACGCGGCAGAGCGGGTATTCAGCACGCGCGGCGTGTCACGTACCTCGCTCGCGGATATTGCCGTGGCGGCATCGGTGACGCGCGGCGCGATTTACTGGCATTTCAAGGACAAGGCCGATCTGTTCTGCGAAATGGTGGCGCGCGTGACGATGCCGATGGAAGACGCGCCCTGTCAGATCAATCCTGTGCTGGAGACGGATCCGCTGGCCAGTGTGCGCGCGATGCTGACCGGCATCCTGCAGCGCACTTCCGGCGACGTGCAGGCGCGGCGGGTATTTCATATCGTGTTTCACAAGTGCGAATACGTCGACGAAATGGAACCGGTGTGGAAACGCTTCAGCGAAATGCAGGCGGGCTGCCTGTCGCGACTGGAGCGGGGGTTGGCCCGGGCGTTAAAGCTCGGGCAGTTACCGGCAGGTCTGGATGTGCGGCGCACCGCGCTGGGCCTGCATGCGCTGGTCGATGGTCTGATCAGCAACTGGGCCAAGGATCCCGAACACATGCCGCCGGAAAGTGATGCCGGCCGGGTCATCGATGTGTTTATCGACGGTATTTTGCATGTGCCGCCACAGCCGGTTGCGAAACCTGCACTGCGCCGGGCACACAAAACGCCGCGCGGCAAGGTGGCGAAGACTGCGCCGCGCCGGCGCCGCGCCTGATTTTAAATTTTCAGGATTCCCACGGTGCCGCGCTGGTTGCGGCGATCCCGTAGCGGGCGATCGCCGCAGCTACGATAGCGCGGCTGATGGTTCCGTCATCCGCCAGCGCAGCCAGTGCGGCGACTGCGATGTGGTGGCGATCCATTTCAAAAAAGCGCCGCAGGTTTTCACGGCTGTCACTGCGCCCGTAGCCGTCGGTACCCAGTGCGACATACCGTCGCGGCACATAAGCACGAATCAGGTCGGGCACGGCGGTGACGTGATCGGATGCGGCGATCACCGGTCCGGCGCGTCCGTTCAGCAGACTCTCGACGTGCGACAGTTGCGGCTTCGCCGCCGGGTTCAGGCGGTGCTGGCGCGCGCAGGCCATGCCGTCGCGGCGCAATTCGCTCCAACTGGTGACGCTCCACACATTGGCGGCAATGCTGAAATCGTTCTGCAGCAGTTCCGCAGCGGCAATCGCTTCGCGCAGGATGGTGCCGCTGCCGAGCAATTGCACCTGTGCGGAATCTTTTTGCTGCAGCAGGTACATGCCGCGCAGAATATTTTCCCGTGCGTCCTTCGGCATTGCCGGCTGCACGTAGTTTTCGTTCATCACGGTAATGTAATAAAACACATCCTCCTGGGCTTCCAGCATGCGCCGCGCACCGTCCTGGATGATGGTCGCCAGTTCGTAACCATAGGCGGGATCCCAGGCGCGGCAGTTGGGTACTGTGGAGGCTATCAGGTGCGAGGAGCCGTCCTGGTGTTGCAGGCCCTCACCGGACAGCGTGGTGCGGCCGGCGGTGGCACCGATCAGGAAGCCGCGCGAGCGGCAGTCACCGGCCTGCCAGATCAGGTCACCGACGCGCTGGAAACCGAACATCGAATAAAAAATGTAGAACGGCAGCATCGGCGTGCCGTGCACGCTGTAGCTGGTGGCTGCAGCGATCCATGACGACAGCGCGCCCGCTTCGTTGATACCTTCTTCGAGGATCTGTCCGTCCTGGGCCTCCTTGTAATACAGCAGTTCTTCGCGGTCCTCGGGTTCATAGAGCTGGCCGAACGGTGAATAAATCGCCACCTGGCGGAACAGCGACTGCATGCCGAAGGTGCGCGCCTCGTCGGCGACGATGGGCACGATGTGTTTGCCGATGGCGGGATCCTTCAGCATCTGCGCCAGCATTTTGACGAAACTCATGGTCGTCGATTCTTCTCGGCCGCTGGAGCCTTCGGTAATTTTTGAATAAGCGGCGGGCGCCGGAACGGTGATTTTCGGTGCGGTGGTCACCCGCGCCGGCAGGTAACCGCCCAAGGCGGCTCGGCGCGCGTGCAGGTAGCGCATTTCCGGACTGGCGTCTGCTGGTTTCCAGAATTTCAGCGCTTTGACATCGGCGTCGGGGATCGGCAGCGCAAAGCGGTCGCGGAAGGCGAGCAGTGCATCGTCTTCCATTTTTTTCTGCTGGTGCGCGCCCATCTTGCCCTGGCCCCAGTGACCCATGCCATAACCCTTTTTGGTCTGGGCGAGGATCACGGTCGGGCGGCCGCGATGGTTCATCGCGGCGTGATAGGCCGCATGAATTTTTACCGGGTCATGGCCGCCGCGGCGCAGGCGGTCGATGTCGTCGTCCGACAGATGCGATACCAGTGTCTGCAGTTCGGGGTCCTTGTTGAAAAAATGCTCGCGGTTGAAATGGCCATCGGTCGCGGCGTATTTCTGGAATTCGCCATCCACAGTTTCGTGCAGGCGTTTGAGGATCACGTGTTCGGTGTCGCGGGCGAACAGCGGATCCCATTCCGAACCCCACAGCAGTTTGGTGACCTGCCAGCCGGCCCCTGAGAACAGACCTTCGAGTTCCTGGATCAGCGAGCCGTTGCCGCGCACCGGGCCATCAAGGCGCTGCAGATTGCAGTTGACGACAAAAATCAGGTTGTCGAGACCTTCGCGCGCGGCCAGTGACAGCCCTGCGAGCGATTCCGGTTCATCCATCTCGCCGTCGCCGACGAAGGCCCACACCTTGCGTCCCGCGGTTTTCTGGATGCCGCGGTGTTCCAGGTAACGCATGAAGCGCGCCTGGTAGATGGCGTTGACAGGACCGAGGCCCATCGATGCATTGGGGAATTGCCAGAAATCCGGCATCAAGTACGGGTGGCAATAGGACGACAGGCCGGTGCCCGGTCCACCGGTTTCGCGGCGGTAGTTGTTCAACTGGTCTTCGCTCAGACGGCCTTCGAGCCAGGCGCGGGCATAAATGCCGGGCGAGGCATGGGGCTGGAAAAACACCGCGTCGCCGTTTTGTCCGGCGCGGAAATAATGATTGAAGCCGACTTCGAACAGGTCGGCAATCGAGGCATAGGTCGCGATGTGGCCGCCAAGTTCTGCGCTGCCGCGGTTGGCGCGCACCACCATCGCCAATGCATTCCAGCGTACCAGCGCCGACACCCGTGCTTCGATGTCGAGGTTGCCGGGAAACTGCGGCTGTTCGGCGAGGTCGATGCTGTTGCAATACGGCGTGTTCAGCACCGGCGGCATCGGCACCCGCTTTGCGCGGGCTTCATCGAGCAACTTGCGCAGCAGGTAAGTCGCGCGTTCACGGCCGCCGGATTCGATCAGCGAATTGAAGGCGTCCAGCCATTCGCGGGTTTCGACCGGGTCGGGGTCGGCAGGCATCACGCGCCAGAAGGCGGCGGCCAAATCGGACAAATTAGCGGACAGGTCGGTCATGGTTGTTCCTCCGCGCAGAAGAATCCGCGCATGAACCGGATGCTACCGGCAATGGCGCAGAACAGGGTTTCGTATCTGATTGTTTTTAAACATGAAATAAGCATATAATGCTGATAATTTAGTAATTATCAGCATAAAATGCCAAAAATAGACCTGGATGCGACAGACTGGAAAATTCTCGCCCGGCTGCAGCAGGACGCGCGACTGTCCAACGTCGAACTGGCGCGCGCGGTGAACTTGTCGCCGTCGCCCTGCCTGGCGCGGGTGCGCCGCCTGGAGGAGGGCGGGCTGATCAGCTCTTATGTGACGCTGCTCGACGCTCTGACACTGGGGCTGACGGTATCGGTGTTCATCCAGGTGCGGCTGGAACGGCAGGTGGAAAAGGCGCTGGAGATTTTCGAGCACGCGATTGCCGAGCGGCCCGAGGTCATGGAGTGTTATCTGATGACCGGCGATTCCGACTACATGCTGCGGGTGATGGTCGCCGACGTGCAGGCGCTGGAGCGTTTCATCGTCGATTTTCTCGCGAAAATACCCGGAGTCGGCAACCTGAAATCGAGTTTTGCGCTGAAGCAGGTCAAATACAAGACGGCGTTGCCCTTGCCGGGCGCAGTGCCGGCGGCCAAGGCCGCGCGCGGCAGAAGCTAGAGCCAGGAGCGTCTAACGGGAGGACCAGATCCAATTGAACCGCCGATGAACGCGGATAAACGCCGATGAGTTCTTTTCAATACCCCCTTGAGGGGTGCGCAGATCAATGCGGATCAAAAAGTGCGCTGAAGGCAGGCAACAGTAATGTATTAAAAAAAATTTTACGTTGACCGAATGAACGGCTTTTCCGGCCTTTTCGATTTCATCGGCGTTAATCCGCGTTCATCGGCGGTTAACAATTTCTGATTCTGATATGAGCTCAAAGAGTCGAACTGAGTCCGACTTTGCTTAGCGCCGTTTGACGAAAGCCGGACGTGCACCCGGCGGCGGACCGGCGCGTTCATCCTTGTGGCGGAAGCTGATGCGACCCTTGTTCAGGTCGTAGGGTGAAATCTCGATGGTGACGCGGTCGCCGGCAAGAATACGGATACGGTGTTTGCGGATTTTGCCCGATGCGTAAGCGGTGACGGCATGGCCGTTTTCCAGCTTGACGCGGAACATCGTATTGGGCAGCACCTCGTCGATGACGCCCTCGTATTCGACCATATCTTCTTTGGACATTGGCAAATTTCCTGGTGAGGGTGGGTGCTGCGACCGTGCGGCGCGACGCGGAGTGCGCCGCGCTGCGTGGTGGTCAAACGGCGGCGAGGTTGATCGCCGATGAGCGGCCGTCCTGGCCGCGTTCGATGTCGAAGGAAACCTGCTGGTTTTCAGTCAGGGTTTTCATGCCAGCGCGTTCAACCGCCGAAATGTGCACGAATACGTCCTTCGACTGGTCCTGCGGCTGGATAAAGCCGAAACCTTTGGTGGCGTTGAAAAATTTTACGGTACCGATGGTGGCCATGCCTGCTTCTCCGGAAATGAGAATGTGCGCCCGGAATTGGACGCAGTATCAATGACGTATGGAGAAGACCAAACAGAGGCGCCCGGAAAGGGGCGCGAAGAATAGACTGACATCCAACCGCCGGCGCGAAGTATGGGCGCTTGGACACTGATTTGCAAGGATTATCCTGATGCGGCAGGATGTCTGTCCATCGTCAAATTATCGGGAAAGTGGGGAAAAAGACCATGAAACTCTATTACGCACCTGGCGCATGTTCACTCGCGCCACATATCGTATTGCACGAAGCCGGTTATACATTCGATCTCGAGAAAGTGGATATTCCCAACAAGAAAACCGCATCCGGCGCTGATTACTGGGCGATCAATCCCAAGGGGTATGTGCCGGCTCTGCAACTAGATGACGGGGCGGTGCTCACCGAAGTCGGTGTGATCTGCCAGTATCTTGCGGATCACAAGCCGGCTGCCGGCCTTGCACCAGCCATGGGCAGCATGGCGCGCTACCAGTTGATGGAATGGCTGAATTTTGTCGCCACCGAAGTGCACAAATCAATCGGCGCGCTGTTTAATCCAAAAATGACGCCGGAGATGAAGGAGGTGCAGATCAGCGTCATTGGCCGGCGCCTTGGCACACTGGAGAAAATGCTCGCCGGCAAACAGTATTTGATGGGCGATGGCTTCAGCGTCGCCGACGCCTACCTCTACACCGTACTCAACTGGAGCCGCATCCACAAGATCGACATGGGGCAGTGGCCCAACATTCAGGCGTTCATGACGCGCGTTGCTTCGCGGCCGAAAGTGCAGGATGCGATGCGCGAAGAAGGCTTGCTTAAATAAAAGGGTGCCTGAATACAGGAGGAATAAGGCGTTCGACTGACCCATCCGCGCAAGCGCAAGAGTGCTTTCGCAATATCGTTTTAACCTCACCGGCAATTTTGGCTGCTGCGGCTCGAATACGTTGTCCGCTTCGCGCGTGATCCCCACAACGGCGTCAGTTCAGCGCGGCGGAATCCTCGTTGCCAGCGGCTTGACGGCGTTGTCGGCGACAAATCGGCAGTCGGCCGGTGTCGCGGCGTGCATGGCCTTGCAACGCGCGGCAATGCCGGCAGGGGTGGGCTTTTCACCTGAGTCGATCCAGTTCAGCAGCGCCTCGAACAGGGGTGGATACATCGCATCACCCCAGTAGCTGTGCTGGTTCGAGTCAATGAAGGTCTGTATTAAACGCGAACCGTTGCCAGTCGCTTCCATGCGTTGGTGCAGGGTGTCACTGCCTTCCACAAAAACGGTCGAGTCGCCGATGCCGTGGGCTGTCAGCACGGGGATCCCGAAACGTCCAACGTAATCAACGTCAGATGAAAACCGGGCTGCCGCAGCGGCGTCGGCGGGGTAGCGTTTGACGCCGGCGTTCAGGGCGGTATCGTCGTCCGAGCCCGCGTATCGTACTTTCTCGTTGCCAAAGGGGCTGGCGCCAGTGCGCCCGATCACGTCGCGCAGCGTAAAGCTGCCCCATCTCAGGTGGCCGATGATCGCATTCTCAGGGATGCGCACGACATCGACGATGGTGCGCACACGACGCGCCTGTTCCGGCGTGCGTTGGGCGGCCGGCTTGTTCAAACCGAGGCAGTCGTTCACGCGCGCAGTGAGATCGGCACTGTTCAGTTTGCTGTCGGCTGGCAGACCCATCCACAGCGGGTATTGCGCTTCATCGGGACGGGGATGGTTGTTGCACAGATATTGATAGATCACCCGCAGGTCGAGCCGGAAATCGTAGGTGGTCGGGCCGGCAACGACACCGCTGGTCAGCAGCATGCCATCCCACGATTTGGGAAAGAGTTCGGCGGCCTTGGTCGCAACCATCGCGCCCCAGGATTGCCCGTGCAGCAGGGTGCGCCGCGGCTTGGCGACATGGTCTGTGAAAATGCGGCGCACGCGCTCGCTGTCTTCTGCTGCAGTGGTGACGGCAAAGCCCCCCTGGCGAAACACCGAACCGGCCCAGGCATGACCCTGACTTACCGTGATGACCCAGCGTTTGATGTCCTCGTCAGCGCGCGAGGCCTTGGGTTCGCCGAGAGCAGGTCCGCCATGCGCGTGCACGACAAGCACGCCACTCCATTGGGCCGGCATGACGATCAGGTAGTGCGCTGTCGCAGAATCCTGACCACGCAGGCAGCGGGCCCCGGCAGGCACCCCTTCCGCACATGCAGCAACCTGTGGTGCGGCTTCAGGAGGATGCGACGGCGTGGCGACGCAGCCGGTCAGCAGGGCGAACGCAGTACCCAGCAACAGAGTCGATCGCATTGGCGTTTTCAATGCTACCTCAGCAGGGAATTGTCGAAGAGACAAATGGTGGATCTATTTACCGCAGATCCAGCTTGAGTTCCTGGATCAGTTTGTCCCAGCGTTTCATGCCGTCACCGATCAGTTTTGAAACTTCCTCCGGTGATGATGTCTGCGGCTCAAAACCTGCATTTCGCAAGCGGTCACTCGCCGCAGGGTCCTTGAGGATGGGCGTCACTTCGGTGTTCAGTCTGGCGATGATTGCTTTCGGCGTCTTCGCCGGCGCCAGCATCGCCGTCCACTGGTAAACATCGAAACCCTTCAGGCCCGATTCGTCGAGTGTCGGAATGTCGGGCAAGGCCGCTGAGCGTTTTTTTGAGGTCACTGCGAGTATGCGCACGCGCCCGGTTTTGGCCTGGGGTATGACCGTCGATGAACCGAGGACCGCCGCAGGCACCTGACCGCCGGAGAGATCGACGATGGCCTGGCCACCGCCTTTGTACGGGATGTGAACCATGTCGATTCCCGTCATGTTTTTGATCAGCTCGCCGGACAGGTGCTGCGAGGTGCCGGTGCCCGAGGTGCCGAATGACAGCGATCTGGTTTTGGCGAGCGCGATGAATTCCTTGACGCTTTTTGCGGGCACGGCGGTATGCACCGCAAGGACCAGCGGCTGGGTGGATATCATGGATATCGGCGCAAAACTGGTGCGCGGATCGAATTTCAGGTTCTTGTAGGCGGACGGCAGCAGCGTCAGCGAGTCAGCAGCGGTAATCAGCGTGTATCCGTCGGGGCTGGCCTCGGCCACCCCGGTGAAGGCGATGGTGCCGGTTGCGCCCGGCCGGTTGTCGACCACCAACTGCTGTCCCAGCCTTGCGGTCAGCTGTTCGCCGACGATGCGCGACACCAGGTCAGTGGCACCGCCCGGTACATAAGGCACGACCAGGCGCACGGGACGATTGGGCCAGGATTGTGCAATCGCGGAGCCGGCGACCACAAACAGTGCGGCGGCCAGCCCCGCTGCGATCCATGCCGGGCGGCAGAAAATGGCATGCAGTGCGCTCATGGGTTTACCTTTCAGCAGCTTGACTTCATCATCATCATTGGTCGTCAGGCCGGACAGTCCGGCAGGCTTTGTTTATTCCGGATTTTAGAGGTAGCATTAGCAACTACTATGCCACTGCCCAACGCAAAGAACAAGAACGCTCCCCGGCGCTCCGCGTCGCCGCTGGCGGACTCCCTGCGGGAACTCGGATTCACCGATTACGAGGCGCGTGCGTATGTGGCGCTCGCGGCGACACAACCGGCAACGGCGTACGAGATTGCCAAGAAAGCCGGACTGCCCCGCGCCAATGTCTACGCCGCGCTGCACAACCTCGAGGCCAAGGGCGCGATCCAGCCGGTCACCGAAAATCCCGTGCGTTATGTGCCGGTGGATCCGGAACGGTTTTTTCAAAACATTCAGCGCACCACTGCCGGGCTGTGCGAAGACGTGGTGCGCAGGTTGCGGAATAGCGTGAAGCCCGCGGAGAGCGCCTATGTTTCGATCTACCGCGGTGACCACGAAGTCCAGGCCAAGCTGACCGACATGATCGGGCATGCGCGGGAACACATCTGGTTGAAAGGTCCGGTGGCGCTGATCGAACCTCATGCCGGCACGCTGACCGCTGCCGCGCGTCGCGGCGTGATGGTGTTCCTGATTGTGTTCGGGAAGTCGGTATCCGGATTGAAGCCGCACAAGCGCATACAGCTGATACCCCATGAAGGCGACGGCGAGCCCCACGGTCCGCCCTCGGACCGGATGCTCACTTTGGCGGTCGACAGCAAAAGCATGCTGATCGCTTCGTTCGCCGGCACGGTCAAGGCGTCTTTTGCGCGTGACTATTCCATTGTCTATGTGATCGAAACCCTGCTCTTGCACGAGGTCTACCTCGCCGAAATACATGCGGTTTTCGGCGGGCAGCTCGACTCGAGATTCGGCCGCCAGCTGAGCCGCCTGCGCCGCAAGTACCGGCCGCCGGGACGTGAGCAACAAGTGCTCGAAGGCGACGATCCGGAAATGCCATGAGCGGAATTGCAGTAGTCCCACCTCAACGGAGATTCTGAAATGACTGATCGACGCACTCCCGGGCATCCCAATATGGTGCTGATCCTCGCCGACAACCTGGGCTGGGGAGAGCCCGGTTGTTATGGTGGTGGCCTGCTGCGCGGCGCGCCGACGCCGCGTATCGACGCACTGGCCGGCGAAGGCCTGCGCCTGCTCAATTTCAATGTCGAGAGCGATTGTGTGCCGACGCGCTCGGCATTAATGACCGGTCGCCATCCGATCCGCACCGGTGCCCTGCAGTCGGTACCGGCGGGGCTGCCGCAGGGCATCATTCCCTGGGAAATCACCCTGGCCCAGTTGCTGAAACAGCAGGGTTACGCCACGGCGATCCACGGCAAATGGCACCTCGGCGACCGGCCGGGGCGTTTCCCCACTGACCGCGGTTTTGACGAGTGGTACGGCATTCCGCGCACCACCAATGAAAGCATGTTTACCAGTTCCGCCGGTTATGACCCCAAGGTCACGCCGCTGCCTTACGTACTCGAAGCAAGTGCCGGTGAAATTCCGCGCGAGGCGGCGCTGTACGATCTCGACATGCGCCGCCGCATTGACGGCGACCTCGTTGCCCGCGCGCAGGATTTCATCGTGCGTCAGCACCAGGCCGGCAAACCTTTTTTTGCCTTTGTACCGCTGACGCAACTGCACTATCCGACGATTCCGCACCTCGATTTCGCCGGAAAAACCGGCGCCGGCGATTTTGCCGACGCGATGGTGGAAATGGATCACCGCGTCGGCCAGTTGATTGATACCGTGGCGCAACTCGGCATTGCGGACAACACGCTGTTCATCTTCGCCAGCGACAACGGTCCGGAATTCCGCCGGCCGTGGCGCGGTTCGGCCGGGATGTGGCAGGGCACCTATCACACAGCGATGGAAGGCGGGTTGCGCGCGCCGTGCATACTGCGCTGGCCGGGGCGCATCCCCTCCGGCGTGTCGAATGAAATCGTGCAGGTGACCGATCTCTACACCACACTGGCCGGTATCGCCGGTGCAAAGCTGCCGGCAGACCGGCCGATCGATGGCGTTGACCAGTTCGATTTTTTGACTGGAAAAACCACGAAATCGGCACGCGAAGGCCTGGTGTTTTACATCAAGACCGAACTGCGTGCCGCCAAATGGCGCGACTGGAAACTGCATCTGGTCTGGGAACCGGAGCCCAATGCCGGCGCGAATCACCTCGAATCGCCGCTGCTGTTCAACCTGACCCAGGACCCGAAAGAGGAAACCGACGTCAACAGCCTGGCGAGCTGGGCGCGCACCCCCCTGCGGCACATGATCCATGAATTCCAGGAAGGCCTGAAACGCAATCCGCCGATCCCGCCAGGAGCGCCCGACAGTTACCTGCCGCCAGTCAACAAGAGTTGACGCCGGATTCCCGGCGGTGTCATGGACAACCCGCCGGCTGCCGCGGGAATAGAAGTTTGCTGCCGCTTGTGTCTTGTCAAAAGACAGGCTTTGGCCTAGTGTTTGCGCCTGTCTTTTTAGCTCGCTTTCAATTCTGAACCGGAGGAGATGACCATGAACGACATGCTGCGTGAAGACCTGCTGGCCCTCGTTTCCAACCGCACCACGGTGTCGCGCCGTGAGTTTGTCGCTGGCTCGCTGGCGGCAGGATTCGCACTGGCTGTGCAGCCGGTGTCCGCGCAAACCATGATTGCCACTGACACCAACGGCCTGACCGCGGGCGAAGTCAAAATCACCACCGGCAACGGCGACATTCCCGCCTATCGCGCGATGCCCGCCGGCGGCAAGAGCCTCGCCACCATCCTCGTCGTGCAGGAAATTTTTGGCGTGCATGAACACATCAAGGATGTCTGCCGGCGTTTCGCCAAGGCTGGTTATCTGGCGATTGCCCCGGAAATGTATTACCGCCAAGGCGACGTGTCGAAGCTGAAGGACAACAAGGAAATTTTTGCGGTGGTGGTGAGCAAGGTGCCGGACGCGCAGGTGATGGGCGATCTGGATGCCGCGGTGGCGTGGGCGGCGAAAAACGGCGGCGACGGCAAACGCCTTGGCATCACCGGTTTCTGCTGGGGCGGACGCATCACCTGGCTCTACACCGCGCACAACAAAAACGTGAAGGCGGGCGTGGCCTGGTACGGCCGCCTCGTTGGTGACGCCAGCGAGATGACGCCCAAACATCCGCTGGACCTGGTCGACCAGATCAATGCGCCGGTGCTCGGACTCTACGGCGGCGCTGACGCCGGAATTCCGAACGACACCGTCGACAAAATGAATGCCGCGCTGAAGGAAAAAGGCAAACCGTCGATGATCCATCTTTATCCCGACACGCCGCATGCCTTCCATGCCGACTATCGCCCGAGCTACCGCAAGGCGCAGGCGGACGATGGCTGGAAACGCGCCACCGAGTGGTTCAAAAAGAACGGGGTGTGATCCGCGCAGATTCCGGCGGCGCAAATCAAAACGGGGCCCGCTGGCCCCGTTTTTTTGCGTCGGTCATGCCAGTGCGCGCAGGATCAGCGACATCCCGCTCAGCACCAGCAGCGCGCCCATCACGCGGATCACTGTTTCCCGCGACAGGCTCAGGTGCAGGTGGTGGCCTGCCCACAGGCCCAGCGCCATGACCGGCAGCAGCACCAGCGCGGCGAGCAGCGCAGTCGGCGAGTACAGCCCGGCTGCCGCAAACAGCACGATGCGCGCCACCGTGGTGAACATGAATATCATCGGCATCGTGGCACGGATCTGCGCCGGTGTCGCATTGCGGCCGGCGAGGAAAAAAACATAGATCGGGCCGCCGATGCCGAACATTGCCGCGACGGTGCCGCCGAAGAGGCCGATGGGCGCGCCGGCCCAGTGCGGCAGCGGCAGACCCTTGCCGCTCTTGATCACATAAGATGCGCCAAAAATCATCACGAACAATCCCAGCCCGCCCAGCAGCAACTCGCCATCCAAGCGCACCAGCAGGTAAACCCCGGCGAGTATGCCCGTTGCCATGAAGGGCAGCAGCAGCAGGATCTCCCGGCGCATCACCTCGCCGCGCAGCCGGATGCCCATGCTGAAGGCGCCAGCGCAGTCCAGCAACACGAAAAACGGCACCACGAACTGCAGCGGAAAGAGATGGGCCAGCAACGGCACTGCGATCAGCGTCGAACCAAACCCGGAAATGCCGAACACCACATAGGCCGCGAATACGATCAGCGGCGCGAGGATCAGGACGTGGGGCTGCAGCAGGTCTTCTATAGGCATCGCGGGGAGTATAAACGGTAGAATTCACAATGCCGGACCAAGTGCTGCGGGGTTGATTTTCTGTGCGCCCGTTCACGCCTTCACACATTCACTCATTCACAGTTTTCAATGACCCAACTGATCCTGATCCGCCACGGCGAAACGCTGTGGAACACCGAGCGCCGCATGCAGGGCCAGCTCGACAGTGCGCTGACCGAACGCGGTGTGTGGCAGGCCTGCCGGCTTGGTGAGCGCTTGCAGGCTTTGCCGTTTACCACCTTGTATTCCAGCGATCTGCCGCGCGCGCGGCTGACTGCGCAAGGTATCGCTGATGTCACCGGCCACGCGATCATCGATGACGAACGCTTGCGTGAACGCCATTTCGGCCTGTTTGAAGGCATGACCCGCGCCGAGATGGAAAAGCTCGATCCGGAAATCTATGTGCGCTTCATGTCGCGTGACCCGCACTACGCCGTTCCCGGGGGCGAAAGCCCTGCCGGATTTTTCGCGCGCTGCCGTGCAGTGCTGGAGGAACTTGCAACGCGTCATGCCGGTGAAACCATTGCCATCGTGACTCACGGCCTGGTGCTGGATGCGGCTTATCGCGCTGCCACCGGACTCGCGCTGGAGGCACAGCGTCCGGTGCCGCTGGTCAACGCCAGTCTCAACTGGTTTGTCTGTGATGGCGGTCGCTGGAGCGCCGGGCGCTGGGGCGATGCGGATCATCTGGGTGCCGATGGGGTTACCATCTTCGGCGATGGCACGGTATAGGCAATGATAAAAAATACAAATAAAAACAATTACTTATGAGTTATCGCGTAAACTATCGCGCTCACGAAGTAATTGTTAACAGGCACTAATGCCGCCCGTAACAACTACCGAACCGGTCATCATCATCCACGGTTTGTGGGTGCACGGTCTGGCCATGGGCTGGCTGGCACGGCGGATTGCGCAGGATGGTTTTGCCGCGCAAACCTACTCCTACCCCACGATGCGACTGACGCTGAGCGAAAACGCCGAACGTTTTGCGCGTTATTGTGCGGGCCTCGCGGCGCCGCGGGTGCATATCGTGGCGCACAGCATGGGCGGACTGGTGGCCTTAAAAATGTTGCAGATGAATCGCCAGCTGCGTTGTGGCCGCTTGATTCTGATCGGTACGCCATACACCGGCAGTTTTGCCGCGCAGCGCCTCGCGCAGCTTCCGGGCGGCAAGACCTTGCTCGGTCGCAGCATTGCTGAATGGTTGCAGGGGCCGCGGCCGGTACCGGACGGCATTGCGGAAATCGGCATCATCGCCGGCACCCGCGGTTACGGTCTGGGCCGGTTGATCGCATCCGATCTGCCGCAGCCGCACGATGGTGTGGTCACACTCGCCGAAACCGCGGTTCCCGGCGTGACCCGCCGCATTACGCTGAAGGTCGGGCACACCGAAATGCTGGTATCGCGCGAAGTGGCGCGGCAGTGCTGCGCATTCCTGCGTGGCGGACAGTTCGCCTGATGCGCGCCGCAACGACAGTGCTGATGACGTTGCTGCTCGCAGGTTGCGGCAATTTTTCCTATTACCTGCAGTCCGTCGGTGGCCAGCTCGAAATCTGGGGGCGCGAAGTGCCGGTTGAACGTCTGCTCGGCGATCCGACGATCGCGCCGCCATTGAAAGCGCAGCTCGAACGCGCGCTGCGCATCCGCGATTACGCCAGCCGCGAGCTCGGTTTGCCTGACAACCGCAGTTATCGCTCGTATGCAGATCTCGCGCGGCCCTTCGTCGTGTGGAACGTGTTTGCCGCGGCGGAATTCTCGATTGAGCCAAGGCAGTGGTGTTTCCCGCTGGCCGGTTGCGTCAAGTACCGCGGCTATTTCAGTGAAGCGGAAGCGCGGAACTATGCGCGGGAGATGGCCGCGGCAGGAAACGATGTGTATGTCGGCGGTGTGCCAGCCTATTCGACCATCGGCTGGTTTGCCGATCCGCTGCTGAACACCTTCATTCACTACCCGGAGCCGGAACTGGCGCGGCTGCTGTTTCATGAACTCGCGCACCAGGTGCTGTACGTACAGGACGACACCGTGTTTAACGAATCCTTCGCCACGGTGGTCGAGCAGGCCGGTATCGCGCGCTGGCTGGCCGCCCATGGCAGTGATGCCGACCGCGTGCGTTATACGCAGCTGCAGCGTTACCGCGCTGATTTTCGTGCACTGGTGACGCAGACGCGTACGGAACTCGCCGCACTTTATGCCGGCAATGCCGTGCCGGAAGAAAAGCGCCGGCGCAAAACTGAATTACTTGCAGTGTTGCGAACGCAATACCAGCAGCGCAAAGGCGATTGGGGCAGGTTTTCCGGTTACGACCGCTGGTTCGCGCAGCCGCTGGGCAATGCACATCTGGCGTCAGTGGCGATTTATACCCGGCGCGTGCCGGCGTTTGAAGCTCTGCTGCGACAGCAGGGCGGCGATCTGCCGCGTTTTTACGCCGCGGTGCGCGAACTGGCCGCCTTGCCCGCGCTGGAGCGCAACGCACGTCTGGATGCGCTGTCCCCACCCTGAATCCTGCGGGAGTTTACATGCGCAGTTGTTCGGCGATGGTCACTGCCGGTGTGATCTGTTGCTGGAAGCGCCGGGCCACCGCGCTGCCCGCCAGCGCGACGCGCGCGGTGATGCGGGTGATTTCCGGCATCGGGCTGGCTGCGAACTCCGGCGCCGTTGCAATGGTCAGCTGGACCACGTCACCGGGCTGTACGGCCATGCCTTCGGGGTTTTTTGCAAGTTCGTTGCGCGGTTTGCCGGCATCGAAATGGCGCACCCTGACATCGCTCCAGGTTTCAGCGGTTTTATGGGTGCGCAGCAGCCGGGTTTCAATGAACAGGCCTGGTGCGATTTTGACGTAGACGGCTTCTACTGCGCCCAGCGGGAGCGTCTCGGAGCGCAGGGGTTGCTCCGCGGTGGCTGTCGCTGCGAGCGCTGACAGCGCGCCAGCCAGCAGCATCTGAACGGTCGTTTTCATGGGATATTCCTTTGTTTTTTCCGTGGGCACCGGTCTGTCGCTGCAGGAGTTCGGTTACCCTGTAAGTATTACGACCGGTGCGAGACAACCTTGAGCCCGCCGGCCGCTTGCAGAGTGCGCTTTGCTATAATCAAAACGCCGAATATCTGTAGGAAAAAGGATTACCTGCACATGAAACTGACCAGCACCAGCTTCGGCGACGGCCAGCCGATCCCGGCCGAATACGCGTTCTGCAAACCCGATGCCAAAACCCATTGCACTCTGGGTGCCAATCGCAATCCGCAACTGGCGTGGAGCGATCTGCCTGCCGCTACAAAATCGCTGGCGTTGATCTGCCACGATCCTGACGTGCCGTCGAAGGGGGATGACGTCAACCAGGAAGGCCGCGAGGTTCCGGCTTCATTGTCGCGCGTGGATTTCTTTCATTGGATATTGGTCGATCTTGATCCTGCTTCCGCATCGATTGCTGCTGGCGAGTTTTGCACTACGGTCACTACGCGCGGCAAGGCCGGTCCCAACGCTCCGCGCGGCACCCGTCAGGGTATCAACGATTACACCGCCTGGTTCGCCGGTGACAAGGACATGAAGGGCGACTATTTCGGGTACGACGGCCCATGTCCGCCGTGGAATGACAGCATCAAACACCACTATGTATTCACGCTGTATGCGCTGGATATCGCGAAATGCCCTGTCGCGGGCAAGTTCGGAGGAGCCGATGTACGCAGGGCCATTGCCGGGCACGTGCTGGCTGAAGCGAAGTTAAGCGGACTCTATACCTTGAATCCAAAAGTAAAACTTTGATCCTGCCTTGCATGGTGCCAGGGCCGGTGACCGCCGGCCTTTTTTGTTTGCGATGATCAGAAGTTGAAACCCCCGACGTTAAAATCCCGTTCGCCAGAAGACATTGCACAACGTCTGCGCAACCTGCCGCAGCTGGTCTGGCCTGAAGACCTGCCGGTGGTCGGCAAGCGCGAGGACATCGCGCGTGCGATTCGTGAGAATCAGGTGGTCATCGTCTGCGGTGAAACCGGTTCCGGCAAAACGACGCAGATACCCAAGATCTGCCTCGAACTGCGGCGTGGCGTACACGGCCTGATCGGCCATACCCAGCCGCGGCGCATTGCCGCGCGCACGGTGGCCACGCGGATTGCGCATGAACTGAAGAGCCCGCTGGGCCATGCCGTTGGTTACAAGGTGCGTTTTGCCGACAAGCTGTCGACGAACACCTACATCAAGCTGATGACCGACGGCATTTTGCTCGCCGAAACCCAGGGTGACCGCGATCTGCGCGCCTACGACACGCTGATCATCGACGAGGCGCACGAGCGCAGTCTGAACATCGATTTTTTGCTCGGGTATCTCAGGCGCTTGATGCCGCGCCGGCCGGATCTCAAAATCATTGTGACGTCGGCGACCATCGACGCCACACGCTTTGCAGAGCACTTTGCGACCGACGGCAAACCGGCGCCGGTGATTGAGGTGTCCGGACGCACTTATCCGGTGGAGGTGCGTTATCACCCGCTGGCCAAAAACGACAATGAGGAAGAGAAAGACCTCGATCAAGCCATTGTCGATGCCGTTGCCGAGCTGTGGCGTGAACCTTCAGGGAAAAATGCGGGCGGCGACGTGCTGGTGTTTTTGCCGGGAGAGCGTGAAATCCGCGAGGTGGCCGAGGCCTTGCGCAAGAACCATCCCAAAGGCGCGGAAATCCTGCCCTTGTATGCGCGACTGTCCTTCGAGGAACAGGATCGTGTATTCAAGACCGGCGGCGCGCGGCGCATCGTGCTCGCTACCAACGTTGCCGAGACATCGCTGACCGTCCCCGGCATTCATTACGTGGTGGATACGGGTCTCGCGCGCATCAACCGCTACAGCTATCGCAACAAGGTCGAGCAGTTGCAGATTGAAAAAATTGCCCGCGCCTCTGCCGACCAGCGCGCCGGGCGCTGCGGCCGTGTCGCTGCCGGTGTCGCAATCCGGCTCTATACCGAGGACGATTACACCGCGCGCCCGCAATACACCGATCCGGAAATCCTGCGCTCGTCGCTGGCCCATGTGATTTTGCGCATGAAGGCGCTGCGCATCGGCGACGTGGAGGATTTTCCATTCCTCGAAGCGCCGACCTCGCGGATGATTGCCGATGGTTACCAGCTGCTGGCTGAACTCGGTGCGGTCGACCAGGAAAAAGCGCTGACCCCTGTCGGCTGGCAACTCGCCAAATTCCCGATTGATCCGCGCATCGCACGCATGATCATCGCCGCGAAACAGGAAAATTGTTTAAACGAAGTGCTGATCATCGCATCCGCCTTGTCGGTACAGGATCCGCGCGAACGGCCTTTCGACAAGGCCGAGGCTGCGGACCGCGCGCACGCACAGTTCGTCGATGACAAGTCGGACTTCATGGCGTTCCTGAAGCTGTGGCAGTTTTTCAGCGATGCCATCCAGCATAAAAAATCCAACAGCAAGCTGGCACAGGAACTGGCGGCGCAGTTTTTGTCGCAGCGCCGCCTGCGTGAATGGCGCGACATCCACAGCCAGCTTGCGTCGCTGGTGGCCGAGCTCGGAATGCAGGTCAATGAAATACCGGCCAAGCCCGAGCAGATCCATCGTGCGTTGCTGGCTGGTCTGCTCGGCAACATCGGCTTCAAAAACGAAGAGGGCGAATATATCGGTGCACGCGGCATCAAGTTCACGATTTTCCCCGGTTCGGGTTTGCGCAAGGCGCAGCCCAAGTGGGTGATGGCCGGCGAACTGGTGGATACGGCGCGGCTGTATGCGAGGAGTGTCGCGCGTATCGAACCGGAATGGATCGAGCCGTTGGCGCGCGATCTGGTCGACCGCCATTATTTCGATCCGCACTGGGAGCGTGAGCGCGCAATGGTCACGGCCTTCGAGCGCGTCACGCTCTACGGCATCACCATCGTGCCCAAGCGCCGCGTGCATTACGGTGCGATCAATCCGCAGGAATCGCGGGAGATCTTCATCCGCCAGGCACTGGTTGCCGGCGACTACGCCACACAGTCAAAATTTATTCAACAAAATCAATTACTTATAAAAGAGGTGCAGGAACTGGAGCACAAGGCGCGCAAACGCGATGTGCTGGTCAGTGACGAAGCGATCTTTGCCTTTTATGACGCGCTGATTCCGCAGGACACCGTCAATGGCGCTGGTTTTGAAAAATGGCGCAAGGAAGCGGAGCAGAAAAATGCCGCGCACCTGCTGCTGACGCGTGACTACCTGATGCGGCATGCCGCCGAGGACATCACCGAAGCGCAGTTCCCCGACAGCCTGCATACGGGCGAATTCGATGTGCCGCTCAACTACCGTTTTGAGCCCGGCCATGCGCTGGACGGCATTACCGCCACAGTGCCGCTGGCGTTGTTGAACAAACTCGATGCGGCGGCTTTCGACTGGCTGGTGCCGGGAATGATTCGCGACAAGGTTGCGTTTGCGTTCAAGGCCTTGCCGAAAAACTGGCGGCGCACTCTGACGCCGCCAACGGAACATGTCACTCGGTTTCTGCAGACGGAAGGTAGTGCCCAGGGTCTGCTCGGCGATGCAGTTGCGCGATATGCATCACGCGCTGCCGGTGCACCGCTGGCGCGTGAAGAGGCCGCAGCCATTGATTATCCGCCGCACCTGCGCTGCAACTACCGTGTAATCGATGAATCGGGGCGCGAACTGGCGCAGGGCCGCGATCTGGTCGTACTGAAAGCCCAGCTCGGCGAAGCCGCGCAACTGACTTTTAGCACCACCACCACCGGCATTGAGCGCAAGGACATCCGTGCCTGGGATTTCGGCGATCTGCCGCAGACCCTCACCTTCAGCCGTGCCGGACGCAAGGTCACCGGTTATCCGGCGCTGGCGGAGGAGGGTGACAGCGTGGCGATCCAGTTGTTCGACGTCGAGCAGGCGGCGCAGGCGGCGATGCGTGCTGGCGTGGTGCGGCTGATGCGCTTCACGCTGAAAGAGCAAATGCGCCAGCTCGAAAAAAACCTGCGCGGTTTCGAGCAGGCGGCGCTGCAGTTGCGCAGCGTCGCCAACGTCGATGAATTGCGTGCCGACCTGGTCAGTGCTATCTGCGACCGCGCTTTCATCGGTGATGATGAACTGCCCAGGGGATTAAAAGCGTTTGAGGATCAGGTCAAGCGCGCACGCACGCGTTTGCCTGCCGTCAATGAAGCAGCGTGCCGGATCTTCACCACCATCGCCATGGAGCATCACCAGCTGTCGCTGGCGCTGGCTGCGGCCAAAGGCACTGTCACCCGCGCCGCCAACGACATCCGTGCGCAACTCCAGCGCCTGGTCTACAAGGGCTTTTTCAATGCCACGCCGTGGCCGCAGCTGACACACTTGCCGCGTTATCTGCAGGCGATGCGCATGCGGCTGGCCAAGTTCCCGACGAACGCCGAGCGCGACGTCAAACATGCGGCGAGCATCGCCCAGCTGTGGGGACGTTACGAAATGCGCCTCGACCAGCAGCAGAAGGCGGGCATGGTTGATCCGCGTCTGCTGGAGTTCCGCTGGCACATTGAGGAACTGCGCGTGTCACTCTACGCGCAGGAGCTGAAGACGCCGTCCCCGGTGTCGTACAAACGGCTCGACAAGCTGTGGAGTCTGATGGGCCAGTGAGCAAGAAATATGCGTTCGATTAAACTACAAAATTCTGCACTGAGGGATTCCACAAGATGAACGAAACACCCCGCGACCTGCCGCTGCTGTTTACGCCGATCAAGCTGCGTTCGATCACTGCGCGCAATCGCATCGTCAGTTCCCCGATGTGTCAGTACCTGTCGGACGACGGTGGTCCGGAAGAATGGCAGCTCGTCAATTTCGGCCGTTTTGCCATGGGCGGATGCGGCATCGTCTTCGGCGAAGAAACCGCCGTGGAGCGACGTGGTCGAAAAACCCATCATTGCGCCGGTATTTACAGCGACAGTCATATTCCGGCCTATCGGCGCATTACCGATTTCATCCGCTCACTGGGCGCGGTGCCGGCGATCCAGCTGGGTCACTGCGGGCGCCGTGCTTCGCAGCACGGACCGCTGAAGGATCGCGCCACGCTCACTGAGGCCGAGCGACCCTGGCAGGGACTTGCCCCCAGTCCCTTGCCGCCGACGCCGGACGGTGCGATTCCGCGCGAGATGGATCTCAAGGACATCCGCGAAACCATTGGCGCTTGGCGCGATGCCACGCAGCGTTCAGTCGATGCCGGCTACGACATCTGCGAGATTCACGGCGCTCATGGTTATCTGATCCACCAGTTTTTGTCGCCGCTGTCGAACCTGCGCGCTGATGGTTATGGTGGCAGCCTAGAGGGCCGCATGCGTTTTGCACTCGAAGTTGTCGAAGCGGTGCGTGATGTCTGGCCCGCGGACCGGCCGCTGTTCTTCCGCACTTCAGCTGTCGAAGGTCCTGGCGGTGTATGGGGCATCGACGATACGCTGGCACTGGCCCGCGAGCTGAAGCTTCGCGGCGTGGATGTGATTGATTGTTCGTCTGGCGGTATTGGCCTCGGCGGCGAAGGCTTGTCTGCGGTTCCGCGTGTGCCCGGCTTCCAGGCGGGGTACGCGCGGGAGATTCGGCGCGAGACTGGCATGCCCACTGTTGCAGTCGGCATGATCAGCGATGCACACCATGCGGAGGCTCTGCTGCGGGAAGGGCATGCCGATCTGATTGCGCTGGCGCGTGGCCTGATGGACAACCCCAACTGGCCGCTGCATGCGGCGCGTGAGCTTGGATACGCCGATCATCTCGGACTCGTGCATACCCGCGAAGCGCAGCGCCTTCGATTGCTTGTGCAGCACCGCGAGGAGTATCCGCCCGGCACTGCCGTCGAGATTCCGTTCGGTGCGGACGAGCGGGTTACCTATTCCTGGGTGGCGGGTATCGCCGGCCCCAGGGATCGTCGTTAGCGCTGCGCCATTCGTCAGACGGGCGAACGCCTACTTGCCCCGCCTCGCGATGAACTCCAGCGTGGTTTTTGCCGTGAGGTCGGGGTCGGTGCCGGCGGCGTGGTAGCCGTCTATCGGCAGAATCGCCAGTTCCGAATCAGGTATGGTTTTCTGCCAGCCCTCAAAGACGGCCTTGCCGCGGCGCGCAGTGTCGGTGCCGATGACCAGCGTAGGGGCCTTGATGTGCTTGAGGTCTTCGCGGATGTCGATGGCGCCGACCCAGCGCATGTAGGCGTGGATGGTTGACAGCGGCGCGCGGCCCATCATGTCCGACCACCAGTCGATGCCGGCTTCGGGCATTTTGCTGCCCATGCGCTCGCGCTGCGTGCGTTTGGCCCAGGCGCGCACGCTGCTGCGTTCCATTTCCGGGATCCAGCCGTCGGCGATGGGCGGGGTCACCGGAGAACACGAGACGGTGACTGTTTTCACCAGTTCCGGGCGCGCTGCGGCCAGTGCCAGTACGCTGATGCCGCCGCTTTTTCCGCCAACAATATGTACCGGGCCACCGTTACAGACTTCCCTGATGACTTGCGACAGATCGTCGATGTAGCGCTCGTTCGTCAGCGGATAGTCTTTCGGCACCGGCGTCGACAGGCCGAAACCGCGCTGATCGATGCGCAACATGCGGTAACGCCGCGAAAAATGCGGCACCCATGCGCGCCAGGCTTCCGTGCACTCAGTGAAGCCGTGCACGAACAGCACGGTGTCCGGTTGGGTCCAGCCATCGGTGTGGTCGTCGACCAGGTAATGCATCCTGCAGTCCGGCAAATCGAGATACGGCATGGCTTTTCCTAATATGATTTTTTGATTAATGACAAACCAAACCCGTTCGCCCTGAGCCCTTCGACGGCGCTCTGGACAGGCTTGTCGAAGGGCAGCAGGGCTTCGACAGGCTCAGCCCGAACAGCGTGATGTTTTTGTGTGGATCAATGGTGATTCTGCTTACTGGCGGATGCCGGTGTCCTTGATGATCTTGGCCCATTTCCTGATGTCGGCGCGGACGATGGCATCGAATTCCGCCGGGGTGTTGCCCACGGCAGTCGCGCCTTCGCCGACCAGCACTTGCGCGAACTCCGGCGTACGCACCACCTTGACGATCTCGCGGTTCAGTCGGTCGATGATGGCTTTGGGCGTGCCGGCCGGGGCAAGGATGCCGTTCCAGCCGCGCGCTTCATAACCGGGCAGCGTATCGCTGATCGGTGGCACATCCGGCAATATCGACAACCGCTGTTTTGCGCCGACGCCGAGTGCGCGGATGCGTCCGGCCTTCACCTGCGGCACCACGGTGCCGGCAGAACCGATCAGGTAAAAATCAATTTCGCCGGAAATCACCGCCGTCAGAGCCTGCGGCGAGCCCTTGTAGGCAATCTGGGTGAACTGGATGCCGGCCATCGAACGCAGCAGTTCGGCGCCCAGCGAACCCATGCTGCCGGCGCCGACCGAACCGTGATTGAGTTTGCCGGGGCGCGACTTCGCCAGGTCCAGCAGTTCCTTCACCGAACGCACTGGCGACTGTGCGCCAACAATCAGCACCGGTGACACGGCGCTCACCAGCGTGATGCCGGCAAAGTCTTTTGCCGTGTCGTACGGCACATCCCTGAACAGGCTCTGGTTGACCGGATGCGACGGAAACGCCATCAGCAGCGTGTAACCGTCGGGCGCGGACTTGGCGACGATGCCGGTGCCGAGGATGCCGCTGGCTCCGGGCCGATTGTCGATGACCACCTGCTGGCCGAAGCTGTCTGCGAGTTTCGGCGCGATCGCGCGGCCGATGATGTCAGTGATGCCGCCGGCACCGCTGGGGATGATCATGCGGATCGGGCGAACCGGATAACTTTCGGCGGCATGCAGGGCAGGGGCGGCAAGTGCCGTGACTAGCAGCAATCCGGAGAAGTATTTCATGTTGGAGCTCCTGCAAAATCATTAAACGCGAAATTATAAAGAGAGGACTGCAACGCAGGCAGCGTTGTTCCAGACTGCGGCCAGTGATTCAAGTCTACATATTTTTGTGTAGTACATTTTTCACGCCACAGCACCGTAAAATGTGGTCCCGCATGCAAAGTGGCGGCCGCGCCGTTGCGGTGTTCGCGCCTGCGGGTTTTGCCCCGCTCATTACAACTTGTCCGGCGATGTGTTGCCATCGGGCGCAACCGGCGAAGAATTGCCGGAACATGAAGAATTGCGCATTCATCATGCTGGACGCCGGGTTTTCGCAGCTGATGCCGCCGGGATCGAATGCCTGCCATCTGCTTGTGTGAGGTCTGGGCAGGCATGGTATAAATCAATATAAACAATAAGTTACGTAATTCATATATTACGTTTGCGCGGAGAATGGCCCGGCATTCGCTGTCCGCAGTGCGGGAACTGCATGGCGCGCAGCCGGCGAATTGCCTACCATTACGCACCAAAAAGCATTTCTACAGAGGAGCATCACCATGTTTGTAAATACCCGACGCGTCGTCGGCGCGCTCGCTGCCGCCGCGATCACCGCGGTTTCAACCACTGCCTGGGCACAAGTCGATATCGCCAAGGATTATCCGAACAAGCCGGTGCGTTTCATTTCGCCGTTCACGCCGGGTGCCGGCACCGACACCACGGCGCGCGCGCTGGCCGCGCATCTCAGCATCTTGCACAACCAGCAGTTTGTGGTTGACAACCGCACTGGTGCTGCCGGATCAATCGGTGTCGAGCTGACCTCGCTGGCGCCGCCCGACGGCTACACCATCTGCCTGATCTCCGCTTCGCACAGCGTCAACTCCGGCACCAATCCCAAGATGCCCTATGACCTGGGCCGCGACCTGCAGGGCATTTCGCAGGCGACCTCGCTGTTCTATTCGGTCTACGTCAATCCGAAAGTGCCGGCGAAGACCATCCAGGAACTGATCACCTACGCCAAGGCCAATCCCGGCAAGCTGAACTTCAGCTCGTCCGGCACCGGCGGCCTGCAGCACTTTGCCGGCGAAATGTTCAACCACCTGGCCAAGGTGCAGATGACCCACGTCCCTTACAAGGGTACTGCGGCGGGCGTCATTGCCAATCTTTCAGGGGATGTGCAGGTCGGTTTCGGTACGCTGTTCGGCGTGCGTTCGCACTGGCAGGCGGGCCGCCTGCGCGTACTGGCCATCACCGCCAGCAAACGTTCCCCGGCCGTACCCGATGTGCCGACAGTCGCCGAGTCCGGTGTCCCCGGCTATGAAGTGGATCAGTGGTATGGCGTGATCACCGGCGCCAAGGTGCCGAAACCCATCGTCACCAAGATCCGCAACGGCATTGTTGATGCACTGAAACAGCCTGAGACTGCCAAACGCCTGGCGGCGGAAGGTTCGACGGCTGTGGGCTCGACACCGGAGCAGTTTACCGCGCACATCCGCTCCGAAATGGCGAAGTGGAATAAACTCGCGAAAGCAGCCAAGCTCGATCTGAACTGAACTGAACTGAACTGAACTGAAGTCCACCCATCGTGTGCAAAGGGCAACAGATGAAAAAATCCTCCTACGCTGCCGTTGGTGTGACGGCAATCACAGTTGTGTTGGCGATTGCCGGGCTGCAGCCTGCAGCGGTACAGGCGCAGACCTATCCGGTCAAACCGGTGCGCCTGGTCGTGCCGTTCCCACCCGGCGGCAGCAACGACATCGTCGGCCGGCTGGTTGGCGCGGGCCTCGGCGAACGCCTCGGCAAACAGGTGGTCATCGACAACCGTGCCGGCGGCAACTCCATCATCGGCACCGAAATCGCCGCGACTTCGCAGCCCGACGGCTACACGCTGCTGGTGATTTCGACGTCGTTCACCACCAACCCGATCATCCACAAGCTGCCCTACGATTCGAAAAAAGCGTTTGCCTGGGTGGCGATGCTGGGCGTGGGACCCAACGTGCTGGCTGTCAACCCGAGCTTCCCGGCGAAGTCCGTGATGGAGCTGATCGCACTGGCCAAGGCCAGGCCTGAATACGTGATCTACGCCTCGACCGGCGTCGGCAGCAACGCGCATTTTGGCACCGAGCTGTTCAAACACCTGACCGGCACGAAAATGCTGCATGTGCCGTACAAGGGCGGCGGCCCGGCAATGATCGCCACGATAGCCGGGCAGGCGCACATCTGCCTGTCCTCGCTGATCCAGGCCATCGGCCACATCCGCTCCGGCAAACTGCGCGGTCTGGCCACCAGCGGCGCGAAACGCAGCATCACCCTGCCCGACATGCCGACCATCGCCGAATCCGGCGTGCCCGGTTACGATACGGCCAACTGGTGGGGTGTGGCCGCGCCGCGCGGTACGTCACCGGTGATCATCAAGCGCCTCAATGCCGAGTTCAAGGTCGTGCTCGAAAATCCGGAAACGGCGAAACGCATGATCAACGAAGGTGCGGAACCGATGACCAAGTCGCCGGAAGAACTCGGCAAACACGTGATCGATGAAATGGACAAGTGGGCCAAGGTCGCAAAAATCGCCGGGATCAAGGGCGAATAAAGCCCTCGGCAACGGCCCTGGATCCATAACCCACCAAGCCCGCGCAACGCGGGTTTTTTTCTGGCGGCCGGTGTCCAGCGTTTGCACTGTTGTACATCCAGCGCGGCTGCAGCGCCCCAAAGCAGTGCCGCTTTTGCCAGTGCCGCACTGCTGGCCGCTAACGGTCAAGTCACTGTTTTTTAATGGTAATGCCAGAAATTCTGGCGCTGGTGCGGTCTTGGTACACCTCTTGCATCCAACCTTGTATACCGCTTGAGATGCGGATTGATCAAAAAGGACTGAATCGTGAACCGTCGCCAACTCCTCAAATCCGCCGGCGCACTGGCCGCCGGTGCGTCATCGCCACGGCGTTCATCAACCTGCCGTTTTACGCGCGGGTGGCGCGTGCCGAGGTATCGATCCGCCGCAACGCCGGTTATGTGCGGGCGGCGCGGCTCTCCGGCAACTCCGAATTCCGCATCCTGATGTTCAAGATCCTGCCCAACACGCTGCCGCCGATGATGGTGCAGTTGTCGCTGAACATGGGCTGGGCGATCCTCAACGCGGCGGGTCTGTCGTTCATCGGCCTCGGCGTGCGGCCGCCGACGGCGGAGTGGGGCATCATGGTGGCCGAAGGCGCCAACTACATCATCTCCGGCGAATGGTGGCTGGCGCTGTTCCCGGGCGCGGCGCTGATGCTGGCAGTATTCACCTTCAACCTGCTGGGAGATGGCCTGCGCGACCTCGCCGATCCGCAGCGCCGCACATGATGAGCACACTCCTGCACAATCCGCCGTTGCTGACCGTCACCGACCTCTGTGTCGAGTTCGCCACGCGCAAGGGCCCGGTCACCGCTGTGCGCTCGGTCAACCTGCAGATCGCCAAAGGCGAAACCCTCGGCATCGTCGGCGAATCGGGCTCCGGCAAATCGGTGACCTCGTATGCGGTGATGCGCATCCTCGACCGCGCCGGGCGCATCGTCTCCGGCGGTATCGAGTTCGGCGGCATGCCGCTGCACGATGCCGATGAAGCGACGATGAGCGACTTGCGCGGACGCGAGATTTCGATGATTTTCCAGAACCCGCGCGCAGCCCTCAATCCGATCCGCACCGTCGGCAAACAGATCGAAGACGTGCTGATCCGTCATGCGCAGACCAACCACGAAATGGCCTGCGCCAAGGCGATCGAGGCGCTGGAGCACGTGCGCATCCGCGACGCCGCGCAGCGTTATCACGCCTATCCCTTCGAACTCTCCGGCGGCATGTGCCAGCGCGTGGTGATCGCCATTGCACTGGCCTGCAAACCGCAATTGCTGATTGCCGACGAGCCGACAGCGGGGCTCGATGTCACCACGCAGCGGGCCGTGATGGAGCTGGTGCGCGACCTGACGCGCTCCCAGGGCATGTCCACGCTGCTGATCACCCATGACCTCGGCCTCGCCGGGGAACACTGCGACCGCATTGTCGTGATGGAGCAGGGCGCCGTGGTCGAGCAGCAGGACACGCGCAACCTTTTTGTTTCTCCGGCGCATCCGTACACGCGACGGCTGATCCGCTCCATGCCGCATGCCGCACAAACCATCCGCGACTTGCTGCCTGCTGATCTGCGTAACCCGGATCTGCGCCTGCCACCGCCGCTCGCGGCGACGCTGCTGCCGACCGACGTGCCGCTGCGGGAAGTTCGCGATCTGGTCAAGGCCTTTGATCCACCGGGCGGATTTCTGCAGCGGCTGAAAAACCGCGGCACAGCCGCGGCGCGGCCGATGCGTGCCGTCGACAGCATCAGTTTCAGCATCGCTCGCGGCGAAAGTGTCGGCCTGGTCGGCGAATCGGGCTGCGGCAAATCGACAACCTCGGCGATGGTGATGCGGCTGCTCGATTCCACTTCCGGCAGCATCCGTTTCAAGGGCACGGAACTGACGACGGTGCCCGCCGCCGAATTCGCGCGTTCGCCGCTGCGGCGCGAACTGCAGATGGTGTTCCAGGATCCGCATGAAAGCCTCAACCCGCGCGCGACCGCCGCGCAGTCGATCGCTGATCCGCTGCTGCGGCTTGAAGGCATGACCGACGGTGCCGCGATCCGCGCCCGCGTCGAAGCCCTTGCCGCGCAGGTCGGGTTGCCGCTCGACCTGCTCGACCGCCTGCCGCACCAGCTCTCCGGCGGGCAGAAAGCCCGTGTCGGCATTGCCCGCGCCATTGCCACCAAACCGGAGTTGCTGATCCTCGACGAACCCACTGCCGCGCTCGATGTGTCAGTGCAGGCGGTGGTGCTCAATCTGCTGGCCGACCTCAAGGCCGGGTTCGGCATGAGTTATCTGTTTGTCAGCCATGACCTCGAAGTGGTGCGCCTGCTGTGTGATCGGGTGATCGTGATGCGCGCCGGCGTCATTGTCGAGGAGGGCACTGCTGCCGAGGTGCTGTCCGCGCCCAAGGCGGAATACACCAAAGAATTGCTGTCGGCAATCCCGCGTCCGGCGCACCCGACACGGCATGCCGGGGAGCACGTACAGGCAGCACGGGCATGAGTTCATTGCATACCGCCTCCGAAATCCACAGCGCCGTAGTCGGGGGCAAGGTCCTGGCGGCGGATTTCCTGCGCCGCCGCTGGCAGCAACTGCGGCAACTCAGCGAGTCGGCCCGCGACCCGGCCTGGATCAGCCTCGCCACCGAAGCGCAACTCGAAGCGCAGCTAGCCGCACTGGGGCAACGCGATCCGTCGCTGTGCCCGCTCTACGGCGTGCCGTTTGCGGTCAAGGACAACATCGATGTCGCCGGCTGGACCACCACCGCGGCATGCCCGGAATTTGCGTACGTTGCCGCGCACACTGCGCGCGTGGTGGCACAGTTACAAGCGGCCGGCGCGGTGCTGCTCGGCAAAACCAATCTCGACCAGTTCGCCACCGGACTGGTCGGCACGCGCTCCCCGTACGGCGGCGTGCCCAACGCCTTCAGTGCGCAGCACATCAGCGGCGGCTCGAGTTCGGGGTCGGCGTCGGTGGTCGCGCGCGGACTGGTGGCTTTTGCGCTGGGTACAGACACCGCCGGTTCGGGCCGTGTGCCGGCCGGTTTCAACAACCTGATCGGCTGCAAACCGACGCCGGGCATTTTCAGCAACGACGGTGTGGTGCCGGCCTGCAAAACCCTCGATTGCGTGTCACTGCTGACACTCACTGCGGCCGATGCCGCCACAGTGTTTGCGGTGATGGCCGGCGCCGATGCGCTGGGTCCGGCGGAGCCGGTGTTCAACCGGCCCGCCCGCCAGTGTTATGCCCTGCCGGCACAACCGCGCGTCGGCGTGTTGCGTGATGCGTTTTTTGTCAGCGCGGGTTATCGCATGCTCTACGATGCGAGTTGCCGGCACCTGCGGGCGCTGCAATGCGAGCAGGGCCTGTTCGACCTCGCGCCGTTCACCGAAGTCGCAACACTGCTCTATCAGGGGCCGTGGGCGGCAGAGCGTTATGCCATTGCCGGCGAACTGATCGAGCGCGGTGTGCCGGGCCTCGATGCGGTGGTTGCCGAAGTCATCAGCGTCGGCAAGCGCTTCTCGGCGGTTGACGCCTTCAATGCGCTGTACCGGGTGCGCGAACTCGAAGCCGAGACGCGCAAGGTGTGGGACGAGTTTGACGTGCTGATGGTGCCGACCGCGCCCAACCTGCCGACAACGGCGGAAGTGGCGGCGGAACCGGTGTTGCGCAACAGCGAACTCGGCACTTACACCAATTTCGTCAACCTGCTCGGGCTGTCGGCCATCGCCGTGCCCTTCGGGTTTACCGAAGACGGCCTGCCCTTCGGCGTGACCTTCATCGCACCCGGCGGCAGCGACTGGGCGCTGATCGAATTCGCGGCGCAGTGGCAGCGTTCGCGCGCCTTGCCGCTGGGTGCCAGGCTGCGCGCGTTGCAGTCGGCGGACATCCTTATTGCCGGAACGCCGCCGGGCTCGATGCCGCTGGCGGTGGTCGGCGCGCATCTCTCCGGCATGCCGCTCAACCATCAACTGGTCGACATCGGCGCGCGGCTGCGCACGGTGACCACCACCGCGGCCGGCTACAAGTTATATGCACTGGCGGGCACCATGCCGCCGAAACCGGGGCTGGTGCGGAATAACAACACTGCGTACAACAGTGCGAACAACGGTGCTGACGGCGGGGCGCAGATTGCGGTCGAGGTGTACGATGTGCCGGTTGCGGCGGTCGGCGGATTTCTCGCCGGCATCGCAGCGCCGCTGGGCGTGGGACGCGTCGAATTGCAGGACGGCAGCTGGGTCAACGGCTTCATCTGCGAGCCCTGGGGCCTGCAGGATGCGGAGGACATCACCGCGTACGGCGGCTGGCGCAACTATATCGATGCCGTCGCCAAGAAAAAGAGTGCATGACCCATGGCAAAAATTGTCAACATCAGCAAGGACGCCGGTAGCCTCGCCGACCAGGCGTACGACAAGATCAAAAAGCGTATTTTTGATTTTGACCTGATGCCCGGCGACCGCCTGTCGGAATCCGATGTGGCGCAGCAGATCAATGTCAGCCGCACACCGCTGCGCCAGGCCTTGCAGCGGCTGCAGCACGAAGGTTTTGTCGAGGCCATCCCGAAAGTGGGCTGGCTGTTAGCGCCGCTCAGTTTCGGGAAATTTGATGAACTCTATGATTTCCGCGTGCTGATCGAATGTTTTGCCGTGCGCGAGCTGTGCGCGGCCGGGCAGGAGCGTTCCGGGTTGCAGAAACTGGCGCGCATCTGGCAGGTGCCGGTCAGGGAACGCCTGCAGGATGCAGTGAAGGTGGGCGGACTCGACGAGTTGTTTCACTGGCAGATCGTCGAATCCACCGCCAACCGCGAAATGCTGCGCACCTACCGCGAAATCACCGAACGCATGCGCATCATCCGCCGCCTCGATTTCACCAAGCCCGACCGCATCGCGGCGACCTACGACGAACACGCCAAAATCCTCTCGGCCATCCAGAAGCGCCGCGCTGACGAAGCGCAGCGGCTGCTGCGCGCGCATATCGAACAAAGCAAACTCGAAGTGCGCAAGATCACGCTCGACATGCTGTATCAGGCGCGCAACCGGGGGCGCGCAGCGCATAAAGACTGATGATCGCGGGCCGCCCCATTAAAAATACAATAAAATCAATATGTTACGATCTGGTAGCCGTCGTAATAACTCGACGCGCGTCCCGAGTTCCCTGGTCTGAATCGCATACCGGTCAGCCTCGCTCCTGATGAAGGCGATGAACTCCTGCGGGGAACTGCTCAAGGGCTCCGATCCGTCAAGCGCGAATCGCCCGCCAACTTCGGGGGACTGCAGGATTTTTCCGTTTTACCCGCGATCCTGTCGACTATGGGCTTCGGTGTCGCGGCAGGCATCGCAACACCGTAAAAGCCGACCACGGAGAATCCCGGAACTCCGGACTCGGCGCCGGCGGGCAGAACGGGCACCACCTTCGAGCGGGCCGGAGAGCTTATCGCGAGCCAGCGCAGGCGGCCCGCCTTGACGTGCTGCTGAGTGCCGATGATTGTTGTGAACTGTCCGCTGATGTTGCCCGAGATGGTGTCATCGATGACCAAAATCCCGCGTTGCCTCTCCGTAGCTGATTCCGAATGTGTCCGCGACATGCTGATGCTTCGGGGTAGGGTGGAGCTGTCCAGAATTCACGGAAGCGGGCGAATCGCTGTCTCCCGGGCGATCTGCGTCGTCAATCCGTGCCTTCAGCCCCCGCCGCAGGCGATCATCTGGTGGCCTGTGAAATATCCGGGTTAGTCAATCGAGCCTTGATCGATCAGGGAGAATCCTGGCGAAGAGGATTCGCCGCTACGACTCGACACGGGATCCTTTGGGCAACATGCCCCCACTGTTGGCGCCGTGGTCCATCCGGCGATGTGCGTCAGCGGTAGCCTCCGCCGCCGCTGACGTACACCGTATCTGCGGTCATGAACTGACAGGCGTCGGAACACATGAACAGCACGAGTTCGCCGATCTCGTCAGCATCGGCGATGCGCTTCATGGGAATGCTGTTCAGCGCGCGCTCCGCCTGCTCTTTCGAAGTGCCCGACGCGGCCTGAAAGGCGGTGTCGACCGACGCCGGTGAAATCGACAGGCAGCGTATGCCACGGTCGGCAAATTCACGAGCCACACCCAGCGTCATGGTGACGACGGCGCCCTTGGCTGATGCATAGTGAACGGACGTGCCGGGTCCGCCGCGCTTGTGCGCCATGCTGGCGATGTTGACGATCGTTCCGCCGCCGTTGTCCAGCATGTGTGGCAGCACTTCCTGCATGCCGTAGAAGGTGCCCTTTACATTGAGATCGAAACTCAGATCCCAGAGTGCATCGTCGATCTCCAGGAAGGCGGATCGCTTCAGCGCCCCTCCGGCTGAATTGAGCAGGAAGTGGATTTGGCCGAAACGCTCACGCCCGGCACCGATCAACCGGCGCACGTCCTCTCGCTTCGTGACATCGGTTGGAACGAAGATCGCCTCGCCGCCCGCAGCCGACACCCGTCTGACGGTTTCCTCTCCGCCGGCCACGCTGATGTCACCGCAGACGATGCGCGCGCCCTCGCGGGCGAAAATCACGGCCGTCGCCAGGCCGATCCCGCTGCCGGCGCCGGTGATTGCGATCGTCTTGCCCTTGAAATAGCCTGGAGTTCTAGCCATGGATTTGCCTTGATCGAGTAGTCGCGCCGGGGCGCTAGTTGAGCACGAGACCGATGTCCTTGATGACCTTGGTCCACTTTTCCAGATCGGCGCGAATGACCGCGCGGAATTCCTCGGGGGTCGATCCGACCAACCGCCAGCCATCAGCTTCAAACCGCTGCGTGATGTCCGGTGCTCTGACGGTCGCGGCGATACCGTCGCTCAGTTTGCGTACGATCGCCGACGGTGTCTTGGATGTAACCACCACGCCATAATATTGGTTGAGTTCGTAGCCGGGCAAGCCCAGTTCGGACACGGTTGGCAGGTCAGGCATGACGCGCATGCGCTCGCGCGACGTGACGGCCAAGGGACGTGCGCGGCCTGACTGCAGGTGCGGACGTGCACTGGACAGGGTGATGAAGCCGATCTGCACTTCGCCGGCAATCGTCGCGACGATGGCCGGCGCGCCACCCTTATAGGGGACGTGGTTGAATCTCGCGCTGGTCATCTGACTCAGGACTTCCCAGCCCAGATGCTGAAGGCTGCCGGTCCCCGGCGTACCGTAGTTGAGCTTTCCGGGATGCACGCGGCCGTAAGCGACCAGATCCCTGAAAGTCGTGAACGGCACCGAGGGGTTCGTGTAGACGAGATAGGACAGTGCGGTTGCCTGACTGACTGCAGTGACGTCGCGGGTGATGTCGTACGGACGCTTGGCCGACGGCACCGAGTTGATGACATGGTCCGCCGACATCATCAACAGCGTATAACCGTCGGGTATGGCCTTGATCGCAATGTCAAAGGCAAGAACGCCGGATGCGCCGGGGCGGTTGTCCACGATGACTTGCTGGCCCCAGGCTTGGGTCAACTTCTGCGCGATGGCTCGGGTGGTGGTGTCCAGACCGCCGCCGGCCGCGACTGGCACGATCAGCCGGATCGGCCGCATTGGAAACCCGCTATTCGCCTGCCCGTGGTCAGGAAGGAGGGATGCGCCCAAGATCGATGCGAACAGCATGCATCGCCGCAAGCCACTATAGTTCATGGTTTACCCTTTCGAGATGCGATCAATGTGCGTGATCGTTATGCGAATGATGAAAGCTGCCAATTTTCGGCTCGCCACGACTGCCTACTCGATCCGCATGCCGAGTTCCCTGATCAGTACGGCATAACGTTCGGATTCGCTGCGAATGAAGGCAGTGAATTCCTTTGAGGAGCCGCCCACGGGCTCCGAGCCGTCCAGCGCGAAGCGGCCGCCTACTTCCGGCGACTGCAGAATCTTCGAGATTTCAGCACTGACCCTGTCGACGATCGGCCTGGGTGTCGCGGCCGGCATGGCAATCCCGTAAAAGCCGACAATGTCGAAACCGGGTACGCCGGATTCGGCCACCGTCGGTAAATCGGGCACGACTTTAGAACGTTTTGCCGAGCTGATGGCAAGCCAGCGCAGGCGACCGGCTTTGACATGCTGCTGGGTGCCGATGATCGTCGTAAATTGACCGGTAATATTTCCCGAAATTGTATCGTTGATGCCGAGCACACCACCTTTGTAAGGCACATGTGTCCAGGTCATTTTTCCCAATTTGGCGAACAGCTCTCCGGCGAGATGGCTGAGCGAACCGATGCCGGCTGACCCATAGAGGAGTGCGCCGGGTTTGGCGCGAGCCAGGCTCTGCAGTTCGCGTACGTTGGTTGCTGCTACCTTGGGATTGACGGAGAGGCAATACGGCTGTGCCGTGAGCTGGCTGACGCCGACAAAATCCTTGAGCAGATCGTATGGCAGATTTTTTGCAAGCGATCGATTGATGGTATGTGTGGTGGTCACCAGCCCCATGGTGTAGCCATTGGGCGCGGCATTGGCCAGTGACTCGAGGGCGATATTTCCGGCGCCGCCCGGGCGGTTGTCCACAACAACCTGCTGACCAAGGGCATCCGACAACCTTGCTGCCACCGCGCGGGAGCTGATGTCGGCACCACCTCCTGCGGAAATGGGAACCAGAAGGCGGATCGGGCGGACGGGGTAGCTGGGTGCGGATTGCGCAAAAGCAGATGTTGCGGCTACGATGAATGACAATCCCAGCAGCCAGTGAGCTCTTGACATGTTTCCTCCTCCATACGGTTAATCGAAGCGCCGGCGAGCCGTTTATCCGGAGGGCGTCCCGGACAACGATCTGTTCTGCTGTCGCAACCGAAGTTACAAAACTGAAGTTTCAGAATCTCGTTCGCTACAGGAGTCTCGTTCGCCACAAGAATTTCGTTCGCTATGCGAACAACTATTCGTTTAGTGTAATCATGATTACTCACGCAGGGAGTCAAGTCAATGCTGCGGCAGGAAAAAATCCGGAAATGCAATGACATCCGACGTGACAGGCCGGCAACCTGAATACGTCTGCCTGGTGGACGAATGTAGTAAGCCAGGCGCTGCGCCAGTTTTTCACGTCAACTGGCGCATCTGAAATCAAGTAGGGTTGATCGACAGTATGCTGTTCAGGCGCGACACTGCCTGCCGCAGTTCGGGCAGGATCTGGCTGACCAGTTCCTGGCGTTTGACCACACCGGAATTGCAGGCAATATTCATCGCGGCGATGGTGCGGCCGCCGCCATCAATGATCGGCACTGCCACGGCTGACAAACCTTCCTCAAGTTCGTCGATGATCAGCGAATAACCCTGGCGACGGCATTTTCGGATTTCGTCTTCCAGTGCGGCGCGGCGCCAGACCGTGCGTGATGTATGCGCCTTGAGGTCGCAGCCATCAAGGATTGCTTTGAGTTCGGCGCCCGGCAGCGCGGCAAGCAGTACACGCCCCATCGATGACACGTAAGCCGGCAGCCGCATGCCGGCGAGAGAGACCCCGGGCGTGTGCAGCAGGTTGCGTTTGGGCACGCGCAGCAGGTAAACGACTTCGCTGCCATCAAGTGCGGCGACCGAACAGGAATGGTTCAGCCGGCCGCCGAGTTCGACCATGATGGGTTGTGCAAGATTTGCCAGCGGCATCGACGACAGATATGAGTAACCGAGGTCGAGGATGCGCGGCGTCAGCACGAACATGCGGTCTTCCTGGGCGACATAGCCCAGCTCGAGCAGCGTCAGCAGGATGCGGCGCGCTGCAGCACGGGTCATCCCGCTGCGCACGGAGACCTCGCTCAGCGTCATGCGTTTGCTGTGCGGACCAAAACTGCGGATCACGGCCAGACCCTTGGCGAAGGACTCGACGTACGAATCCGCGCGCCGCACCGGTAGCGTGCCTCGGGCAGTCTTCTTTGTGGACTTTGCGTTGACTTTGCGCGGCGGGATCGCCATGATTATTTTCGTTTAACGAATTGTTGTTCATCCTGCGAACAAAGCGTCAACACGATAAGCCATAACTCAACCGCGCGCAAGCACGATCCAGGACGTGGTTTCTCTTACAGGAGTTCCGATGGATTTCAGTCTGACAGAGCAGCAACAAATGTTCCGCGATTCCGTGGCCACATTTGCCCGCAAGGAGCTGGCCGACGGTGCGCTTGAGCGCGCCCACAGTGCGCAGTTCCCGCACGATGTTGCAAAAAAAATGGCAGAGGCCGGCCTGCTCGGCATCACCATGCCCGAGGTCGACGGCGGTGCCGGCGGTACGTTGATGGATGCAGTACTGGCGATTGAAACTGTTGCTGCGTTCTGTCCGCGCAGTGCCGACGTGATCCAGGAAGGCAATTTCGGTGCGATCCGGGTGTTGGCGCATTTCGGCAATGCAGATCAGAAGCGTCGCTACCTTGCGCCGTTGCTGAAAGGAGAGGAAGTCATTGCGGTGGCAATGACCGAGCCCGACGCCGGTTCCGCGACCACGGACCTGGTCACGAGTGCGACGCCTGACGGCGCTGGTTATCGCATCAACGGCCGCAAGGTGTTTCCCAATCCGCATGCCGACCAGTACCTGGTTTATGTGCGTTACGGCCCTGGCGTCGGTGGCATCGGTTCGGTGATGCTGCGCCGTACCGCGGAAGGCTTCAGCACGGGAAAACCATCCAAGTTCATGTCCGGCAATGACTGGGCAACGCTGTATTTCGACAATGTCTATGTGCCGCCGGAAGATGTACTGCTTGGACCGGGCGGCTTCAAGAAACAGATCGCCGGATTCAACGCCGAACGCATCGGCAATGCGTCCCGCTCACTGGCCTACGGCCGGTATTGCTACAACATTGCGCGTGAGTATGCGATGACTCGCCGCCAGTTTGGTCGTCCGCTGTGCGAATTTCAGGGGCTGCAGTGGAAATTTGCCGATATGAAGATAAAGCTCGATGCCGCGCAGCTGCTGCTCTACCGTGCCGCCGTGAATGCCGATCGTGGATTCCCTGCGGCGGACGAAACCACGGTGGCCAAGCTGATGTGTAACCAGACCGGTTTTGAGGTTGCCAACGAGGCGATGCAGGTCATGGGGGGGCTGGGCTACACGCAGGAAACGCTGGTCGAATACTGCGTGCGCCGTTGCCGCGGCTGGATGCTTGCGGGAGGCTCAATCGAGATGCTGAAGAACCGGCTTGCCGAAATCATTTTTGAACGGCGTTTTTCGCAACGCCCGCCGCGACCCGTCGATACAGTGAAGGGTGCCGTGTGAGCATTTTAATTGAACGGCGCGACGGCATAGCCACGGTCACGCTGAACCGGCCGGAAAAGCTCAATGCGCTGAACGAGGAGATGTACGCGCAGTTAACGGAAGGCTTTGCTGCGCTGGCCGCGGACGATACGGTGCGTGCAGTGATTGTCACCGGTGCCGGCCGCGGTTTCTGCTCAGGCAGCGATGTCGGTGGCATGCTGCAGTCCGATCTGGTTTCAGGCCGCGCGCGCCTGCAGCGCCGCCATCGCATGATTCGCAATCTGGTCAATATCGAAAAACCGGTGATTGCCGCGGCACGCGGTCCGGTGGCCGGAATCGGGTTCTCAATCGCGCTGGCCTGCGATCTGATTGTCGCCGCCGAGAGTGCGAAGTTTTCGCAGATTTTCAAGAACATCGGCCTGATTCCCGATGGCGGCGCGGTGTATTTCCTGACCCAGCGCCTGGGAATTGCCCGCGCCAAGGAACTGGTCTACACCGCACGCATGCTGCCGGCGCAGGAGGCACTGGAGTGGGGGGTAGTCAGCCGTGTGGTGGCCGATGATCAACTCGACGATGCTGCACGATTACTGGCTGCCGAGTTTGCGGGGTCCGCCACCTATGCGCTGGCGCTCGCAAAAAAAATGTTCGAATCGATGTACACGCCTTCGCTGGAAGCGCTGCTCGAAATGGAAAGCCTGAGTCAGGGCCTGGCGCGGCTGACCGAAGACCATCGCGAAGGCGTCACGGCGTTCCGTGAAAAACGCAAAGCGCTTTTTAAAGGGCGTTAAATCTTAAACCTCGGCAGGTGAGGAGGAGCATCATGAACATGCAGACCTTGATATTGGCATTGGCCGCTGCAGCACTGACCGCGCTCCAGCTGCCGGCAGCCGCACAGCAGCTTCCCGGTACGCAGAACTATCCGGCACGGGCGGTGCGCCTGATCATGCCGTTTCCGGCGGGCGGCCCGACGGACATTCTCGGCCGGCTGCTGGCGGCGCGGCTGACTGATGTTTTCGGTCATAACGTGCTGGTCGACAATCGCCCGGGTGGCGGTGGTGCGATCGGCGGCAGTCTGGCAGCGAAAGCCCCGGCCGACGGCTACACCCTGTTTCTCGGCGGCATTACCACGCTGGCGACTGGCCCGTTCATCCACAAGAACCTGCCGTTCGATCCGCTAAAGGATTTTCAGACGGTTACCCAGGCCACTCTGCAACCGTTGCTGCTGATGGTCCATCCGTCGCTGCCGGTGAAAAACGTCAAGGAATACATCGCCCTCGCCAAAAAGCGCAAAGGCGAAATCAATTACGCAACCTCTGGCCCTGCCGGGTCCGGCCACCTCAGCGGCGAACTGTTCAATTACATTACCCAGGCCGGTGTCGTGCATATTCCATACAAAGGTGCGCCACCCGCGCTGCAGGATCTGGCTGCGGGACAGGTGCAGTCGATGTTCGGCACCATGCTGGCTGCGGTTCCGGTCGTGCGCAATGGCCGGATACGTGCGATTGCCATCACCGGCCCGAAACGGTCGATTGCATTACCCGACGTCGTAACGTTTGCGGAGGCTGGATTACCGCAGTATGACGCCAGTTCGTGGAATGGCATTCTGGTGCCGGCCGGCACGCCGCGGCCCATTGTCGACAAGCTCAATGCGGAACTGGTGAAAATCCTGCGTGACCCCAAAGTGCTTGAACGCCTGGTCAACGACGGCCCGCTGGCGATCGGCAATACGCCGGAGGAATTCACGGCGTTTATCAAAAGCGAGCAGGATAAATGGAGCAAGGTCATCCGTGCTGCCAATATCCGGATTGAATAATGACTGAACAAGAAAAAAAATCGGCAGCCCGCATCCGCCTCGGTGAGGCGTTGTTCAACCCCCGCACTGTGGCGCTGGTCGGCGCATCCGCTGATGCTGCAAAACTGGCGTCGCGGCCGCAGCGCGTGCTGCGCAAGCACGGCTACACGGGTACCATCATTCCCATCAATCCCGCACGCACCGAGATCAACGGCGACCGTGCCTGGCCCGACATCAAGTCGGTGCCGGGCACGGTTGATCACGCGTTTATCATGGTGCCGGCGGCGGCTGTTCCCGGGGTTATCGACGACTGTGCAAAAGCGGGCGTCAAGCTGGCCACCATTTTTACCGCCGGTTTTGCCGAGACCGGCGAAGCCGGCCGGGCAGTGCAGGAGCGCATGGTCGAGGCCGCACGCCGCGGCGGCGTGCGCCTGATCGGGCCCAACTGCCTCGGTGTCGTCAACGTCACTGGCAAGGCCGTGTTGTCCGCGAATGCCGTGCTCGAGCGTGAAACCCTGCGGCCGGGGCCGTTGAGCCTGGTGTCGCAGAGCGGTTCGATGATGGGCGCGATCATCACCCGCGCGCAGGAGCGCGGACTCGGGTTCTCAAAACTGGTATCTGTCGGAAACGAGTGCGACGTTGGCGTCGGTGAACTGGTCGATTGCATGGTTGATGACCCCGATACCAAATGCATCCTGCTGTTCCTCGAGGCCTTCCGCGATGCACCGCGGCTGGGCGAAGCGGCACGTCGGGCCTATGCCGCCGGAAAACCGGTGATCGCCTTCAAGCTCGGCCGCTCCGCCGTCGGGCGTGAAATTGCCACTACGCATACCGGCGCCATTGCCGGCGCCGACGATGTGGCCAATGCATTTTTCCGCGACAACGGCATCATCCGCGTTGAAACCTTTGAAGCGTTGTTCGAAACCGCGCAACTGGTGATGGGGCATCGTCCACCCAAAGGCAAACGCGTTGCAGTGGTCACCGTCACCGGTGGCGCCGCGGCGATGGTCGTTGACCGTTTGGGACTGGCCGGCATCGAAGTGGTGCCACCACCACCGGATGTGATCAAGGATCTTGCCGCGCAGGGTATTTTGATTTCCAATGCCCCGCTGACCGACATGCCGATGGGGCGTGCCGAAGGTCCGGTGTATCCGGCCATACTCAATGCGCTGCTCGAATCCGATCATTGCGATGCGGTGGTCGCCGTACAGGGTTCTACCGCATCACACAAACCCGATTCGGTGCGCACCCGCGTGTTAGCAGCGAGGTTGGGCAGAAAACCATTGGCGAATTTCCTCGGACCCAGTGCCAACGAGGCGCTGGACATCCTGCAACAGGGGGGTGCCGCGGGTTTTCGCACCCCCGAGGCCTGTGCCGATGCCGTACGCGCCTATTGTGAATGGCGCGCACCGACGGCCCATCCTGCAATTGACGCCGCGCTGGTGACAAAACTGGAGCAGGCGCTGGGAGCGGCCGCGCGCGGACCGCTCAACGAGCAAACTGCCGCCGCGGCATTGTCTGCGCTGGGCATCCCGTTCGCGGCAGCGCAGGTCGTGCATAGCAGCAGTGATGCCGTGGCCATCGGTTTTCCGGCCGCGGTGAAAATCCTGTCCGCCGACATTCCGCACAAGACCGAGGCCGGCGGCGTGGTGCTCGGTATCAACGATGCCGCTGCGCTGAAAACCGCGGTGGATGGCATGTTGTCCCGTATCAGGTCGGCATTGCCCGAGGCCAAACTCGATGGTGTGCTGGTGCAGCGCATGGAGCAGGGCGTGGGCGAAGTGATCCTCGGTTACCGTCGCGACCGCGATGCCGGCCCGATCGTGATGGTCGGTGTCGGTGGCATACTTGCGGAGATCGGCGGCGGCCACGCCGTGCGCCTGGCACCGGTCAGCATGGAGACGGCCCGCGAGATGATCAGCGAAGTGCCGGGATTTGCCGTGCTGCGCGGATACCGCAGCCGGCCCGCCGGCGACCTGGAAGCGCTGGCACAGGCGGTGCACGCACTGTCGCTGCTGGCCTGTGCGACAGAAAACACCGTGCTGGAAGCCGAAATCAATCCGCTGCTGGTAAAAACCGACGGCGTTGTTGCGGTTGATGCACTGCTGTTGATGCAAAAAAACAAAAAAGCGCAATCACTGCGCACCAAGGAGGAATAAATGAAAACGATCAGGATACTGGTGACCATCATCACCGCCTGTTGTGCGACAACCGCGGCTGCCGCCGCGAACGATTATCCCATCAAGTCGGTGCGTTTTATTTCACCGTTTTCCCCTGGTGGCGGCACCGACACCGTGGCACGGGCGCTGGCGCAACGCCTCAGCGACGCCCTCGGCAAAACAGTGCTGGTCGACAACCGGCCTGGTGCCGAAGGCATCATCGGCACCGAACTTGGCGCGCGTTCTCCCGCCGACGGTTACACGCTGCTGGTCGGCAATCTCGGCACGCTGGCGATCAATCCCAATTTACGCAAGGTGCCGTACGATCCGCTGCGCGATTTCGCACCGATCACCCGGACGACCACGTCTTCGACGGTGCTTGTGGTGCATCCCTCGCTGCCGGTGAAAAATGCGAAGGAGCTGGTGGCCCTCGCCAAAACAAGATCACTGAACTACGGCGCCAGTTCATCAGCGACTTTCCTGCCGATGGAGCTGTTCAAGCAGATGTCGGGCGTGCAGATGACCCACATCCCGTACAAAGGTACCGGGCCGTCGCTGACAGGCATTCTCAGCGGTGAGGTGCAGGTGATGTTTGGCGGTGCGATCAACACCGTGCCACAGGTCAAGAACGGCAGATTGCGCGCGCTCGCCGTGGCCGGGGACAGCCGTGCCAAGGCACTGCCTGACGTGCCGACCGTGGCCGAGGCCGGTTTTCCCGGCTATGAGGCGAACAGCTGGAACGGCATACTGGCGCCGGCCGGCACACCACGCGCGATCATCAGCCGGCTCAATGCCGAAATGCTGAAAATACTTGCCAGCCGTGAAGTCATTGAATACATGACTGCCGACGGCGCAGAACCCGCCGGCAACAGTCCGGAACAATTCACTGCTTACATCCGCTCCGAACATGCGAAATGGGCGAAAGTCATCCGCGCCGCCAACCTGAAAAAGGAAACGCCATGAATACCGCTGCACAAACTACGGCCGCACAAACCATTACCCCGCATCCCGGCGCCAACGCCAGCACACGTTTCGCTGAACATATTGCCAATGCCCGCTTTGAAAATCTGTCCTTGCCGGTGGTCCACGCCGCCAAACGCGCACTGCTTGATTATGTGACCTGCGCGGTATCCGGTTCGGCGATGCCGGTGTCGCGCACCCTGCTGTCCTATTTCGAGGACAACGATGCCACGCGCGTGGCAACCGTGATCGGCAGCGCCAGCCGGCTGTCGGCATCCAATGCGGCAATGGTCAATGGCGCCAACACCCACGGCCTCGATTTCGACGACGGCCATACCCACGCTTCGGCACATCCGGCGGGTGCGGTATTTCCGGCCATACTGGCTGCGGCCGAGCAGCATGGCGCGACACCGCGCGATATCCTGCTGGCTGCGGTGATCGGTTATGACGTGATGATCCGTATCGCCGCGGCCATGCATCCCGGCAGCGCGCGCCGCGGCTGGCACAACACGGCCATCGCCGGCGTGTTCGGAGCTACGGCGGCGGTATCCTCGCTGCTCAAGCTCAATGCCAAACAGGCCGGTGATGCGCTCGGGCTAGCCGGCAGTTTTGCCGGCGGCATCCGCGAATACCTTGATGAAGGCGCCGAAATCAAACGCCTTCATCCCGGGAAATCCGCGCGCGACGGCCTGCTCTGTGCCGAATTCGCCAAACGCGGCATTACCGGCCCGAGCAGGATCCTCGAAGGCCGCTACGGTTTTTTTAATGTGTTTGTTGGCGGCGAAGTCAAATGGGACCGCCTGTTCGACGGCTTCGGTCAGCGCTACGAAATCGAGAGTGTCTATTTCAAACCCTATCCCTGCTGCCGGCATTACCACTCGGTGGTGGACGGTGTGCTTGCGCTGCGCGAGCAGCATGGCTTCAAGGCGGCTGATGTCAAAAGCCTGGACCTCGGCATTTATGCCGTAGGCGTGCACGGCCATGATCATAAACACTGCGACACCCTCCTTGATGCGCAGATGAGCGCGCCATGCGCGGTGGCGCTGGCACTGGTTGACGGCGGCATCGCCTCGCAGAACTTCCTGCCGGACAGCATCGAGCGGCCCGAAGTGCGGCGCCTGATCGACGCCTCAGAAACCCGCATCGATCCGGAGTGCGAACGTATCTATCCCGGCCGCCGTTCAGGTGCGGTACGCGTCACCCTCAACGACGGGCGCAGTGTCGAAGCGCGCGTGCTCGACCCCAAAGGCGAAGGCGAAAACCAGATGTCCGATGCCGATCTCGAACAGAAATTCATCGTCAACTGCACATCACTGCTGGGTGAGGACAAATGCCGCCGCCTGCTGGCCACGCTGTGGAAGTTCGAGGTTGCCAAAGACGCCGGCGAACTCTACAACTGGAAATGAACGGATGAGCGGAAACAGGAAACTGAAACTGGAGCATGAAACATGAGTGACAACATGGTTGCGGGAAAAGTGGTCGTTGTTACCGGTGCCGGTCGTGGCATCGGCCGCGAGATCGCGCTGATGATGGCGAAAGAGGGTGCCAAAGTGGTGGTCAACGACATCGGGGCCTCACTCGAAGGCGAAGGCACTGACCAGACGCCGGCCGAGGAGGTCGTGCAGCTGATTCGCAAGGGCGGCGGCGAGGCGGTGGCCAGTTACGACAGCGTTGCCGAATTCGAAGCGGCTGAGCGCATCGTGCAAAAAGCGGTCGACACCTTCGGACGGGTTGATTGCGTGGTCAACAACGCCGGTATCCTGCGCGACGTGATTTTCCACAAGATGACCTTTGATGACTGGGATTCGGTGATCAAGGTCATTCTTTATGGCGCATTCAACGTTAGCCGCGCCGCGGCGACCCATTTCCGCAAACAGAACGGCGGCAGTTTTGTTCACATGATTTCCAACTCCGGCCTCGCCGGTAATGTCGGCCAGGCCAACTACGGCGCCGCCAAGGCCGGCATGGTGATGCTGTCCAAACATATCGCACTCGACATGCAGCGCTTCAATGTGCGCTCCAACTGCATCGCGCCTTCAGCCTGGACGCGGATGACCGGTTCGATTCCGTCGAACACGCCGGACATGGCTGCACGAGTCGCGCAGCGGCAGATGGTCACCCCCGATAAAAACGCGCCCCTCGCGGTGTTTCTCGCCAGCGATGCCGCCAAGGACGTCAACGGCCAGATTTTCTACACCCGCATGAATGAACTGTTCCTGATGAGTCAGTCACGGCCTCTGCGCGGCCTGCATCGCAGCGAAGGCTGGACACCGCGCGCAATAGCCGAACATGCGTTGCCGGCACTGAAGCCGGACTTTTATGCGCTGGAGCGCAACCAGGACGTGTTCAGCTGGGATCCGCTGTAGTCGATAAGTCCGCAAAAAAGGCATGCCATGCTGATCGTTGACTCCCAGGTCCACATCTGGGGTGCCAACACCCCGGAGCGGCCATGGCCGGCACGAGCGCATGCGCATCGCGAAACTCCGGTGGGGCATCAGGAAATGCTGCGCGAAATGGATGCGGCAGGTGTCCACCGTGCAATCATCGTGCCGCCGTCGTGGGAGGGGGACCGTAACGATCTTGCAATCGCCGCGGCGCAGGCCCACCCTGACCGTTTCGCGATCATGGGCCGTTTCAACCCCGAAGCGCCTGATGCACGTGCCACGATCAAGACCTGGATGGATCAACCCGGCATGCTGGGCATGCGTTTTGCATTTCATCTCCCGGTGCTGCAGCAACCGCTGCTTGAGGGCAAGTTCGACTGGGTGTGGTCAGCGGCTGAAGAGCACGGCATCAATTTGATGATCCTGGTGCGGCAACCGATGATTGCGCACATTGACAGCATTGCCGAGCGCCATCCGGGAATGAAGATCATCATGGATCACATGGCGGTGACTGCGGGAAAATCCGAAGACGAAGCCTTTCGCGATTTCGACAAATTACTTGCGATTGCCAAACGGTCGAATGTCGCGGTGAAAGCTACCGCACTCCCCAATTACATCGCCGACGAATATCCGTTCCGTAAAATCCAGGAGCATGTGCGCAAGGTGTATGACGCGTTCGGGCCGAAACGGTTGTTCTGGGGGAGCGACGTCACGCGCAGCAAGGTGCCGTACCGGCAGCACATCGACATGTGGCTGCAGGACACGCCGTGGCTGAAGGAAGAAGACAAGGCCTGGGTGATGGGCAGGGGGGTCTGCGCATGGCTGGGTTGGAAATGAAGGCAGATCACCTGTTGCTACTTCGCGTGGTTATTACACACTCCATCAAAAGTAAAAATTATCAATAAAAACAAATACTTGCTGAATGTGGAGGGCACAGCGGATCCCGCCTTCAGCGAATCCCTGAGAGGCGCTCCCCTCAACGACCATTAACGCCGCCTGCCATCGAGCGGTATTTTTTGCGATGGTTTTTGCATCAGCTGGCCTGACTTTTGCATTCAGTGCATAGGTGGCCGCGCCGCAGCGCCTGCTTGCCACCGTACAAGGCATCGCCTGAGGTTTGCGCCAAAGTTCACGCTAGATTAGTGCCATTTCAGTCCGAATACTGAGCACGGCGCCGCGGCTGTTGCGGACCAGCGTGATAACATCTTTTGCAATATTTCGAGGAAAACCAGCATGCAATTTTCGCTATACACCGGCTGCATCATTGCCGCTTTCGCCATCAACGGCATCGCCGCCGCCCAGGACAAATCGGCGGCCGCTACTGCTGCCACTTACCCAAGCAAACCAATCCGCATGATCGTGCCCTTCGCGCCCGGCGGCGGCCTCGACATCACTGCGCGTCTGATCGGGCAGAAGCTCACTGAGAAGTGGGGCCAGAACGTAGTCATCGATACCCGCCCCGGTGCCGCCACCATCATCGGCACCGAAATCGCTTCCAAGGCCGTGCCAGATGGCTACACCATGCTGATGATCACCACCACCTTTGCGATCAACCCCAGCCTCTATGCCAAGCTGCCGTATGACCCGCTGAAAGATTTTGCGCCGGTCACACAGTTGAATTCCCAGCCCAACATACTCATTGTCAGCGCCTCAGCGCCGGCGGCCAGCATCAAGGACCTGATCGCCTTGGCCAAAGCCAAACCGGGCGAACTGACCTTTGCCACGCCGGGCGCAGGCTCTGCGCCGCACCTGTCGGCAGAGCTTTTCAAACGCATGGCCGGTATCGAAATGATCCACGTGCCGTACAAGGGCATCCCGCCGGCCATTACCGACGTCATTGGCGGCCGCGTCACGATGCTGTTCACCACCACGATCTCCGCAGCACCCCATATCAAGACCGGCAAGGTGAAAGCGCTGGCGCTGACCAGTGCCAAACGGCTGGACAACATGCCCGGAGTGCCGACCATCGGCGAAACGCTGAAGGGTTATCAGGCCGAAGCCTTTCAGGGCATGATCGCGCCGGCAGGTGTGCCGCGCGCCATCGTTGAAAAACTGGGCCGCGAAGTCGCCGCCATCGTGCAGTCGCCGGAAATCGGCAAAACCTTCGAAGCCTCGGGTGCGATTGCCGTCGGCAGCACGCCGGCGGTGTTCACCGCCTTCATCAAAACCGAAACCGCGAAGTGGGGCAAGGTGATCAAGGAAGCCGGTATCAAGCTTGAGCAGTAACTTGGAGCGCCCCACAGAAAAAATCAAATCGAATTTAATCGCCGATGAACGCCGATGAACGCCGATCAATTCGTTTCAACAAAACGCGCTGCTGGCAGTGTAATAACTCATTTAAAATCGGTGGTAGATTTGGCAGTTCATTTTTCCGATGTTCTGGATTTTATCGGCGTTAATCGGTGTTCATCGGCGGTTAACGCTTTCTGATTCTGACATGTGTTCTTGATTAACTACGCACAAAGGAAAACACCATGCCCCTCGCCCAGCTTTATCTCGCCGAAGGCCGCACTCCGGAACAAAAGAAAGTCCTGATCGAAAAAGTGACGCAGGCTTTTGTCGATGCCCTCGGATCCAAACCCGAAACCGTCTCGATTATCGTGCAGGACATCCCGAAAACCGCCTGGGGCACTGGCGGCAAGACACTAGCAGAGCGCGGATAGATTTAGCAGGAGGAGTGCCATGGCAGAGAAAAAACGCGCAGTCAAAATGGCGGTGCCGGCTGCGAGCATGCGGCCCAACCTTGTTGGCCGAAATCACGCGGCATCCGCTGGCCACTATCTGGCAACACTGGCCGCCATGCGTGTGCTCGATCGCGGCGGCAATGCCGTCGATGCAGGGGTCACCGCGTCGATGGCGCTGTCGGTGCTGCAGCCCGACATGGTGAGCTTCGCCTGCGTGGCACCGACGCTGATCTACATGAAAGAGCTCGACAAGGTGATCAGCCTGGCCGGTCTCGGCTACTGGCCGAAAAGCACTGACGTTGCCAAACTGATTGCCGCGGGCAACGGCAAGGCTGTTCCGGAAAACCTGCTGCGCACGGTGATCCCGGCCGCCCCCGCCACTTATATTGAAGCGCTGCGCCGTTACGGCACGATTTCCTTTGAAGAGGCGGTGACGCCGGCGATGGAACTGGCGCGCAACGGCTTCGCTGTTTATCCGCTGCTGTCGAGCAACATCGAATACCTCGAAAACAACTTCAAACGCTGGCCTGACAATGCGCGCATTTTCCTGCCCAAGGGCCGTGCGCCGCGCATCGGTGAACTGTTCATCCAGGAAGACCTTGCCGGCACCATGGCGCGGCTGATCCAGGCTGAACGCGACTGCAGCGGTGATCGCGACAAAAAATTGCGTGCGGTGCACGATTATTTTTACCGTGGGCCGATTGCGCGTGAAATTTCCGATTACCACGCCGCAAATGGCGGTTTCATGACTTTCGAAGACCTCGCCGGTTTTGAAGTGCCGGTTGAAGACAGCATCACCGTCGATTACCGCGGATACACCGTGCATGCCTGCGATGTGTGGTGTCAGGGCATCGTGCTGCTCGAATCGCTGAAAATCCTCGAAGGTTTTGATTTAAAGGCGCTGCAACACAACTCGCCGGACTACGCCCACCTGATAGCGGCAGCGTTAAATCTGTCTTTCGCCGACCGCGAGGCTTATGTCGGCGACCCGAAATTCATCAAAGTGCCGCGCGACGCGATGATTTCCGCGGCTTATGCGGTGAAACAGCGCGCGCGCATCGACATGCAGCGCGCCTTCGACCGCCTGCCGGACCCGGGTGACCCCGAAAATACGGGGCGCATCAGTGCCGGATCCTCCACCGCGGCCTATGCTGCGCCGCGCGATGCGAGCCGCTTGTCGCAGGACACCATTTACAACTGCGTGGTTGACCGCTGGGGCAATGCCTATTCCGCGACCACGTCGGACAACGCCAGCGAGACGCCGATCATCCCCGGCACCGGACTGGCGATTTCTTCGCGTGGTTGTCAGTCGCGGTTGGAGCCCGGTCATCCGTCGGAAGTGAAACCCGGCAAACGCCCGCGCCTGACACCGAATCCGGCGATGGCTTTCAAAGACGGCAAACTGTTCATGACCTTCGGCACACCCGGGGGCGACCAGCAGTCACAGGGCATGCTGCAGGTATTCCTCAATGTCGTCGAGTACGGCATGACCATGCAGCAGGCCGTTGAAGCACCGCGGATTTCCTCGCAGAGTTTCCCCAATTCCTTTGCGCCGCATAATTATTATCCGGGCCGGCTCAATGTCGAGGAGGATTTTGGTCCGGAAGTCATCGCGGAACTGCAACGCCGCGGCCACGATGTCGAAGTCTGGCCGCGTTTCCCGGCGGCCAATGCCGCGGTATGCGCGATCAAGGTCGATCCGGAAACGGGCCTGCGCCATGCCGGTGCCGATCCGCGGCGTGAGGGTTACGCGCTGGCCTGGTAGATCCGCCGGTATCCGGTGCGGTGTATCTGATCATCCGCCCTTGATGCCTGCCGCCTTGATAACCTTGGCCCATTTATCGATTTCGTTCTGAATGAAGGCAGCGTACTGCTCCGGTGTATTGCCGACAGGATCCGCGCCTGCGCTCACCAGCTTTTCCTTTGTTTCTGGCGTCTGCAAAGCTTGCACGAACACTTGGTGCAGACGGTCTATGACCGGACGCGGTGTCTTGCCTGGAGCCGAAATGCCGTACCAAGTCGACACCTCGAAGCCCGGCACACCCGCCTCTGAAACCGTCGGGAGGTCAGGTGCCGCCGGAACTCTTTTGCTGCCGGTCGTAGCCAGCGCGCGCAGCTTGCCAAGTTGGGCCTGCGGATAAAGCGTTGGCAAGTTTCCGAAATAGATTTGCAGTTGGCCGGCGAGTAAATCCGGCATCGATGCCGAGCCGCCCTTGTATGGGATATGCACCCAGCTTACTCCGGTCATGAACTGAAACAGCTCGCCTGAAAGGTGTACGGAGGTTCCTACGCCGGATGAGCCGTAATTGATTTCGCCGGGCCGGCGCTTGGAGAGGACGATCAGTTCTTTGACGTTTTTTGCGGGTAGCGACGGATGCACCACCAGAACATTGACCGACTGCGCCGCGAGAGTGATGAAGGCGAAGTCGCGGATCGGGTCGAAGTTGAGCTTGATCAGCGAGGGGTTTGTGGTATGTCCGACCGAGTTGAGCAGAATCGTGTGCCCGTCAGCCAGCGCGCGCGCCGCGATCTCGGTTGCGATTGCAGTATTGGCTCCACCGCGGTTGTCCACTGCCACCTGCTGACCGAGCAGTTCGCCCGCCCGCTGTGCCAATATTCGCGCCACGAGGTCGTTGGTGCCGCCAGGTGGAAATCCGACCAGAAAGCGGATGGCCCTGGTCGGGTAGTTCTGCGCCTCAGCCTGCGGCGCAAGCAGAGGTGACAGTAGCATCGTAAACAGCAGCACCAGTGTTTTCATTGCGTTTCTCCTCCTTACGTTTTTTTGGTAATCGTTCAGCGCAGCGCGTCTATCATGGAAGCATGTTTATTGGATTCGTCGGCTACGGCGAGGGCGGCGCGATATAGACCCTGCGCGGTGTCCTGCAGCGAGCGCCGCGATACGGTGTAAGGGTCGCCCGGCAACTGCTGTTCGATGGTGTCTATCCACTCGTGCGGGATTCCAGCTGGACCGTTGAGGGCCGCCGAGAGGCCGGCCACGTCGTAGGCGCGGTCATCGGTATCACGCCCGAAATTCACGGACCACAGCAGGCCGGTCCTGATGTCGCCGTCGCAGAGGTAGAACAGGCCCAGCGAAGAGGAGAGCACCTCGACCGCGTTGGACGGCGGATGACCGTGGTAGCGTTCGTCGAACAGTTCACGCAGTTTTTTCCAGTCACGATGTTGCCTGGCCCAGTCGAGGCCATTCTGTACCTCGGCCCGCGGCAGGTTCGACAACTGCGCCATGATCGTATCAATTACACTGCCGACGGTCGCGCCAGGCATCATTGCCGCCGAGATGCCCGCCGCCATGCCGGCAGCCACTTCAAGCGCGTAATTTCCGGTGCGTCCAGACACGTCCTTGATGCGTCCCACGTCGAGAGCGTCACGTGCGGCCTGCGCGGGGTTGCAGGCGTTGATCAGCCCCAGCGGCTGGATCATTTTGGTAGTGCCGTGGAATCCGGGGTAAGTCGCGTAGCGTCCGACTTCGGAGGGCGGAATGCCGGCGTGCAGGCTCCAATAGATAACCTGGTCCTGCGGACCGAGCAGGTAACCGAATTTCGCGGGATCAACCAGTTCCAGCCAGATTTGGGCGAGGTCGTCTACGCTGATGCGGCCGCCCTTGCGGATGATGGCCTCGCACATCAGGCGGTGGCGTTCCTGGCCGTCCTCGGTCATGCCGGCCGGGCGATGGTGTGCGTGGTAGATCCAGTCCGGGCCGCGATCAACTTTCTTGACGCGGTGCGGTTCATCCTGCGGCATGAGCTGATCAAGGAATCCGAATTTGTCCTCGATTTCACGCCATGACAGCGTTTCGGTGATGTCACCCATCGAATTCGCGACAGGGGCAACGGCATTACAGGCGTAGATTTTTTCGAACAGCAGACTCATTTCGATCACTTGCTCCAGTTGTGGGAAGAATTCAGCGTTATCCAACTGCGCTTCATGGGGCCAAGCCGTACTGCGGCACCTTTTTATTCCCACGAAGCCCGAAATACTCCAGCATGCGCTGCTTCCCAGACAGGATGTGCGCCTCGAAGGCTGCTCCTGCGGCCTCGGCGTCACCATCGATGATGGCCTTGAGGATGTTCCGGTGTTCGGCCTGTGATTCTCGCGACTGTGCCCTGCCGACGAAAGCGTCACGCAGATAAAGTTGCAGCTCGTTGCGCACCGCTTCGCTCATGGTCGTCAGGCGCGGATTGCCGGCGAATTCGATGATTTGGGAATGGAAGGCAAGGTTGGCGCAGTAATAAGCGGAGATGTCACGAGCTGTGCTGGCCTTCTCCATGCGCGCATAGATGGCTTTTAATGTTGCGATCTGTTGCGTGCTGATGCGTCGTGCCAGCAGTTTCCCGGCGACGCGGGCTAGCCCAGAACGGATTTCGTAAAGATCCAGGGCATCTTCGAGTCGGACTTCTCGCACGAATACGCCGCGGTTGGGAATGGCCACCAGCAACCCCGAGTTCTCCAGTGCGCGCAGTGCCTCACGTACCGGACCACGGCTTACTTTGAGTTGCAAGGCAAGCTGCAGCTCGTTGATGCGCGCACCGGCAGGCATAACACCGTTCAGCACCAGCTCTTCGATGCGCTTCCGTACCTCACCTCCAAGGTGGCCGTGACGTGCGCCCTCAAGCTTACCCGTTAATCTTACAATTTTTGACATATTGTCGACAATTATAGGGGGGGTTGGCGCAACACGCAACTGCTCAAGGCCGGTTTTGAAAGTGCGCAACGGATTCCTTAATCCGGTGCATTCCAGGAATTGACAGGAACAGGTACGGTCCACACAATGCCTGCAATCTCAGGAGGAGAATAATATGAACGTCAAGAATATCGCTGTCGGGGCTGCGCTTGCTGCGTTTGCTGTCACTGCAGTCGCGCAATCTTTCCCGTCCAAACCTGTACGCATACTCATCGGCTTCGGTGCCGGTGGTGCCACGGATATCGTCGGGCGCACGCTGGCGCAAAGTCTGACTGCAGACTGGAAGCAGACCGTGCTGGTCGAGAACCGGGCTGGTGCCAGCGGCATGATCGCCGCTGAACTGGTCGCCAAGTCGCCGCCTGACGGCTACACGCTGATGATTACGCCGCAGACCAGCCTTGCTGTCGCGCCGGCGCTCTACGGCAAGGCGCCGTACGACACCATGCGCGATTTCACGCCGATCACGCTGACCGGCTACACGCCGCTGTTGATGGTGGTGCACCCGTCGTTCCCGCCGAAAACTTTCAAGGAATTCATGGCGCTGGCCAAAAAGAGCAAGGAGCCAATCACCTTCGGCTCGGGCGGTGTCGGTTCCTCGCCGCACATGGCAGGTGAACTGATGGCATCCCAACTCGGCATCAAGATCACGCATGTGCCTTACAAGGGCGAAAACCCCGGCCTGGCCGACACCATCGGCGGGCAGATCCCGATCATGTTTGGCAACTTGCCGGTCGCTGTGCCGCATGTGAACAACGGCAAGCTGCGCGGTCTTGCCAATACCTGGAGCACGCGTTCACCGCTGGCGCCGGAGATTCCGACGGTGGCGGAGTCGGGCTTCAAGGACTATGCGATCGCCACCTGGTTCGGCCTGCTCGGACCCGCCAACATGCCGCCGGAACTGGTCGCGCGCATCCAGCGCGATACTGCACGCCTGTTCAACGTGCCGGCGACCAAGGACAAACTCACCGGCATGGGCGTCGAGTTGGTGCTGAATTCGCCGACGGAATTCCGTGATTACCTGAAAAGCGAAATTGCCCGCTACAGCAAGGTGATCAAGGACGCCGGCATCAAGGCGCAATAAATGCAACCGCCCGCAATGCGTGTCGGCGTCATTGGCCTCGGCGCGCTCGGCCGGCCGATCAGCGAACTGCTGCTGAAAGCGCGCTACCGCACAGCGGTATATGACGTGCGCCGCGAACCGATGCAGGAGCTTGCGGCGATCGGCGCGCAGGCCTGCGCCTCACCTGCGGCCGTAGCAGAGCAAAGCGACCTGATCATCAGCCTGGTATCGGACGCCGCGCAGACCGATGCCATCGTCTCCGGCGAGAACGGTATCCTCGATACCTTCCAGCGCGGCGCGATTCTGGCCATTGGCAGCACACTGGGCCCGGAACCCGTGCAGCGCGTCGCGATGAAAATCGCTGCCAAGGGCGGCGACACGCTGGACATGCCGATTTCCGGCGGCATCCTCGCCGCGAAGGAGGGCAGGCTGAGCCTGATGGTTGGAGGCACGCCTGCTACGCTGGGACGCGTGTTGCCGGTATTCCGCGTATTTGCGCGCGACATCACCCACACAGGGGCCGTCGGCAGCGGTCAGGCGGCGAAGCTCGCGCACCAGCTGGTGTTCAGCGTCAATGTGATGGCGCTGCTCGAAGGTCTGGCGCTGGGTGTGGCCGGGGGCGTCACACCGGAAATCATGAAAAATGTATTGAAGCAGGGCCTCGCCAACAGTACCGTGCTGCAGGTGTGGCATGACCTCGGGCCACGCTGGAAAGGCATGCTAGAGGCCACGCCGCCGGATGCGCCGCTGCCCAATATGCGCAAGGACCTGCACCTGGTGCTCGAACTCGCCGAGTCGCTGGGCATGCCGCTGCAGATTGCGGAGCATGCATCACAGGTGGCCGATTCCGGCACGGCCATCGGACGCGATGATCCGGAGATTTGATTCGCGCGACCGGCGGGATACTCCCGCCCTACCACGGCATCCGTAGGGCGGGAGCATCCCGCCTTCCGCGCCGAATTACCAATTACCAATTACCAATTACCAATTACCAGTTACCCATCACCCATAACTCATCAGCCATTCCATGATCGACACCAAACCCAAGCTGCCATCCCCCGTCGGCACCTGCGACACGCACATGCACATTTTCGAGCCGGGATACACCGTGTTACCTGGCACCAACCTGCCGGCGATTCCCGGCAATACCGCTGAATACCGCAAACTGCGCGCACGCCTCGGCATCACCCGCACCGTGATCGTCCAGCCTGCGGCGTACGGCAACGACAACCGCTGCACGCTGGAAGCGATGAAAGCGCTCGCCGACGACACCCACCAGACGCGTGGCGTGGCAATCGTGTTACCCGGCGACAGCGACGCTGAAATCGCGCGCCTCACCGCTGCCGGCATCCGCGGAATTCGTTATCACCTGCTGCCCGGCGGCGGCGTGAGTTGGGACACGCTGAAAGAAATGGCCGCGCGCGTGGCGCCTCATGGCTGGCATGTGCAGATACAGGTCGACGGTCGCGAACTGGCCGGGCGCGAAGCCTTGCTCAAGGCCTTGCCCTGCGACATGGTCATCGACCACATCGGGCGCTTTACCCAGCCGATTGCGGCGGACGATCCGGCGTGGAAGGTGATGCGCAGCCTGGTCGACAGCGGACGCTGCTGGGTCAAACTCTCGGCGCCGTACCACGGCTCAAAAACCGGCGCACCGGATTACGCCGATGCCGGCAATACGGCGAAAGAACTGATCCGCGCCGCACCCGAACGCATGCTGTATGCGACCAACTGGCCGCATCCTTCCCTGAAGAGCAATTATCCAGATGACGCAGCGTTGCTCGATCTGCTGAATGAGTGGGCGGGGAGCGAGGCCCCCCAAGGGGACTTCCTCCAGGGCGCGCTGCGGGAGCAGATCCTGGTCAAGAATCCAGCCAAGCTCTACGGATTCTAAAATATCAATAAAATCAAATAGATATATCGACACCCCCCTTGGCAGGCGTCAGCGATGTCGTACTAATCGTCTAAAATGGCTATTTTAGCCATAATGTGCCAAACAACCACTGGGGCATTCCATGCCGACGCTGACCTACCGCAATAGCCACGGCAAACTCGTCGATGTTCCTGCCGTTGCTGCGACTCAACTCAAGAACGGGCTGGCCACTGTGCTGGAGCAGGTGATGCGTGGCGGAGCCGTCGCCATTACCCGGCACGAAACGCCCAAGGCCGTGTTGATGGCCTATGAAGAATTCGTGGCGCTGACCAAGGATCGCGCACCTGTTCTGAACGATCTTGCCGCTGAATACGATGTGCTGCTGGCGCGCATGCAAACGCCTGCGGCGCGCAAAGCCATGGCCGCAGCCTTTAATGCCACGAGCGCCGAGATGGGTCGTGCGGCAGTCAAAGCCACGCGCAAGCAGCGCTGATCAATACCGGGCGGGACGAAGCACTTGCCGAGTATTTACGTGTTAGCCGGCGTCGACGGCGCGGGTAAAAGCAGCATCGCTGGCGCGGCATTCCGTAATAACGGTACTGATTATTACAACCCCGATGAGGCGGCGCGCGCGTTAAAAGCCGCCAATCCCGGACTTGATCAGACGCAGGCCAATAGCGCAGCTTGGCATCGTGGTCGGGATTTGCTTGAGCGCGCGATTGCCGGTGGTCTCGATTTTGCACTTGAAGCCACGCTGGGCGCATCTACCATCCCGCGCTTGCTGATCGATGCGGCGCGCCAGGGGATTGCCGTGCATGTCTGGTATGCGGGGCTTGCAACACCGGAACTGCACATCGCACGGGTAAAGGCCCGCGTTGCACGCGGCGGGCATGACATTCCGGAGCAGACAATTCGTCGGCGCTTCGAGCACAGCCGTTTGAATCTGATCCAGATGCTGCCGGTACTGGCTGCGCTTCGGGTCTACGACAACAGCGCCGAGGCCGATCCAGCTTCAGGCAAAACGCCGGTGCCGGCGCTGGTGCTGCATATGGAGCGCGGCCACATACTCAATCCGCAGGATTTGCCGTATATGCCTGGCTGGGCAAAACCCGTCGCTGCCGCTGCCATAAAAATCGGTTTGGGCTGAAGAGGTCGTCACCCCGGTGCAAGTTCCACCGCAATGACGGCTGTTCGTATTATGGAGCCGCACGTGCAGCGGCGGCGGCCTTGTTATACGATGATAGCCAGAATGATTGCCAAAAAAAGCCTGGTTCCACGCGTCCTGAACTCGTCCTGGAGGAGTCTCTAATGACCACCATCAATTTCTACGACCCCTGCGGGCCACTGGAAGTCAGCGTGCCTTTTGCGCCGCGCATCGACACGCTCGACGGCAAACGCATCGGTTTTGTCACCAATGAACAATGGCAGGCGTTCCGCATGCTGCCGCTGCTGCGTGACCTGATCAAGGCGGATTTCCCGACGGCGGAACTGCTGCCGATCGACGCCTACCCGCAGGGCAATGTGTTGATCCCGACCGAGGACACCATCAGGCAGGTCAAGGAAAGCGGGGTCGACGCCGTCATTGTCGGCAACGCCGCCTGAGGATCCTGCGCCACTGCCTGCGGCCGTGCTGCCGCGCAAATTGAAGCCCTGGGAATCCCCACCGTCACACTGACGCGTACGGATTTTGTCGGTGTGATGAAAAATGCGGTGTCTGGTGTCGGCCTGGCGCCGGATGCCGCGATGGTGACCTTTCCCATCGACATGTTCCTGCCGGGCAGCGACCTGGCCGCGATCAGCGCGCGCAAACGCGAGTTCTACAACGGCCTGACTCAATGGCAATCCACATTCAAGGTGGGCGCCCCGGAAGCCGCGGCCCTGCTATCGGTGGAAGGGCGCAGTTACGAGGACGCTCTGCAGCAGGCCAACAACCTCTTGCTGACCAACCTCTGGGGTGATGGTCTGCCGGTGTGGCCGGCGACCGAGGAGCGTGTTGACTGGATCCTGCGCGGCTCTGCGCTGCCGCGCACACACCGCCTCGGCAAATTTCCGCCGCGCGGTGGCGTCACCACCGTCGAGACCTGCGCCATTGCGCTGGCGATGGCGGGCGGCCGCCCTGAATACCTGCCGGTGCTGATTGCAGCGGTGGAAGCCTGCCTCGAACCGGCAGCGCTGTTTGACCAGTTGCAGGCGACTTCCGGCGGCCCGTTCCCGGTGGTCATCGTTAATGGTCCGATCGCCAAAGACATCCGGCTCAATTCCGGATTCGGCTGTCTTGGCCCCGATCCGCAACGTCCCGCTGGCGCCAGCATCGGCCGCGCGCTGCGCCTGATGCAGCAGAACGTCGGGGGCGCGTTGCCGGGAATCGGCACGATGGCGATTTACGGCGCGATGCGTTACACCAACGCGGTTTTTGCCGAAGATGAAGCCAGCCTGCCCGAAGGCTGGGAACCCCACGGCACGCGGCGCCACGGCTTTGAACGCGGCACCAACTCGGTGTCGGTGTATTTTGCGAGTGGCGTCACCAACATCCGCCGCCGCGGCGCCAAAAAAGAAACACTGGAAGAAGACGTCACCCAGGGCCTGTATCGCATGGCCGACTTCATGCGTACACCAAATTTCGCCGCGCTGGCGGGCTGGGAAACCGGCACGCCGGGCGCGATGATGATTTCACCGGTGGTCGCCGGCATGATGGCCAAACTCGGCTGGACACCGAAGAAGCTGCAGGATTTCCTGTGGGAACACTCAAAAATCCCGATGAAAGACATCAAACGCGCCGGCGGTGTCGCCTGGATCGAAATCGATCCCAGTCCGGCGGCGCGGGACAGCCTCAAGCTCGACCCGTGGCCGATTGCGCAGAAACCGGAGAACCTGATTTTTATCGTGGCCGGCGGTGACCACCCGACACACAGCCAGTGGCTGCAGGCGCATTCGCCGGCCGTCGTCGGAAAAATGATCCGCACGCCGGAAACCTTCGACCGCCTGCTGGCTGAATCGGATCGGGATCTGGGCTGCGGCTCGGAGGAATGTCGGATATGAAACGCCGGATCTGAAAAACGCCTGATCCGGCAGTCACAACCAAGGGCACGCTGCGGCGTGCCCTTGTTATATGCGCAGACTGACCGGCGAACTCAGTCCGGCTTCATGCCGGTCGCGGCGACGATTTTCGCCCACTTGGCGATTTCGCTTTTGACGAACGCCGCAAACTCTTCCGAAGCCAGGGGGGAGGGTTCCGCACCCTGGGCATTGAAACGTTTCACCACCTCCGCTTGTGCCACAACCTTCTGCGCTTCACGGCTCAGCCGGTCGACAATGCTCCTGGGGGTATTGGCCGGCGCAAACAGGCCCAGCCAGTTGAGCATTTCATAACCCTTCAATCCGCCCTCGGCGATCGTCGGCAGTTCCGGCAGCACCGCAGAGCGCTGGCCCGAAGTCACCGCGATGGCGCGCAGGCGCCCCGAACTGATGTGCGGCGTGACGGACGCCGCCGTCGCAAACGTCACCGGTGTTTCACCCGACAGCACCGACACCACGGCCGGGCCGCCGCCCTTGAAGGCGATGTGCGTCATCTTCACGCCGGCGATGCTTTCAAACAGCACCGCAGCGAGATGTGTTGAAGTGCCCGCGCCGGCGGAGGCGTAATTGATCTGCCCCGGGCGTTGCCGCGCCAGACCGATCAGGTCTTTCACGGTTTTGACCGGCATCGACGGGTGCGCGGCCAGAATGCTCGGGGCATCAGCAAGCCGGGCGACAGGATGGAAATCGCGCAACACGTTGTAGGGCAGTTTCGGATAAAGACTCTGGTTCACCGAATGCGTGCCCGCGCTGCCGATGACCAGCGTGTAACCATCGGGTGTTGCGCGCGCCGCGAACTCGGCCCCGACTATGCCTCCGGCGCCCGGGCGGTTATCAACGACAAACTGCTGGTTCATCACCTGCGCCAGGGGCGGCGCAATCAGGCGCGCCGTGAAATCGACAAAGCCGCCGGGCGCGAAGGGCACAATGATGCGCACCGGACGGGTTGGATAGTTTTCGGATGCAATGGCAAACGTTGAGGCAGCCAACAGCGATGCGGCTGCAAAAATGACCTGGGTGGCCTGGGTGGCCTGAGTGTACTGAGTGAACTGAGTGATCTGGGTAATCTGGGTAATCTGGGTAATCTGGGTAATGGTTTTCATGACTCCTCCGGAAGGATCTTGTCGTGGTGTGATCGATCAGTGGCTGCCGGAACCGAAATGCCCTTTTAACGCCTCATCAAACTTGCCGTCGATCAGCACATACAACATCAGTACCGGTTTGTCGGAGCGGTTGCTCCAGGCGTGATTGGTGCCGCGCTGGATCACCACATCGCCTTCCGTCAGCACGACATCCTGGTCGTCGAGCAGCATGGTGACTTCGCCCTTCAACACCACCGCGTAATCGACGGTCTGGGTGCGGTGCATGAACGGGTGGCGGCCTTTTGCCGAGCCGGCGGTGGTGGCGTTCTTGTTACCCATCGCTTCGAACACTGCTTTCGATTGCTCCGGCGAAATGTTGCGGATCGCCTCGGTCTCGGGTGCGATCTCGCTGATACGGAACACCGTGCCGCCGGGTAGCGGATGAATCTGCTTCGGACCGCTGGTCGGATCGGGTTCGGTGGCGTGCAGGATGTGCGGTGCGACGCCGGTTTTCCACATGTCCACGGAGATATGCCCCGGGCGCAGCGGGTTGCTGCGCACCGCGGGGGCGAAGCCGTCTTCGATGACGATGGCCTTGCCGTTATTGTCGTGGCCGGTGACTACGCGGCGGATTTTTCCGTTCATGCTGAAACTCCCTGATTGATCAAAAAAAGCTGCTCAAAAATGGTTATGGTTTGTCGCAAATCGCATCGCTGCCAAGCTCAGTCCGGAAAATCAAGTTCCCGCTGGTGCCGAAAGGACAACATGCGCACCTGATCTGCTACTGGAAGGAAACGGTATAGCGCAACGTAACCAGTTTTGCCGTAAGAAATCACCAGTTCGCGGAGTTCGCCTTCAACCCGCCGGCCTGCCAGCGGATGCGATGTCAGCATTTCCACGGCACTGCGTATTGCAACGGCCGCGTCCCCTGCAATTTGCGGGTCGTGCTCGGCAAGGAACTGGAACAGGCGCTCAAGGTCATCCAGCGCATGAGCTGAATAGATTATTTGTGCCAAGGCTTCGGTCGTTCGGCCTTGCCGTCACGCGCGAGGCGATCCATCCAGCTGTGGACGTCTTTAGCGCTGTAAACGGCGGCACCGGCGTCGATGGCCTTGTCGGCAGCCAGCGCATCCTTGACGAACCGGCGATAACGCTCGGCACGATCGACCTCGCGCTCAATGGCTTCGACCATCACGCCGTGCGGTGAGCGGCCCGACTCTTTGGCGATGCGTGCGACGCGGGCTTTGAGTTTTTCCGGCAGCTTGAGAGTGGTGGAGGCAGTCATATGAGACTCACGCAGAGTGAACGGGGATAAGGTGTCACTATGGTAACACCGCTTGTCAACCCGGCAAAAAAAGACGAAATCGTTTGTCTGGCTGCTCTCAAAAAGCGGCACTCGCGCTATTAATACAAGTTTTTGTATGTCGTCCCCAATCCGCGTGCAGCGCTTCCGTGAATTATTGAAAGTTGAATAAATAATGCCAAAGCCATGCCTCTGGCGAGGCTGCCCTGTTTTTGGAAAAAGTCGATAGCGAAAGGAATGCGATGAAAGCCAAGCGCACCGCCCAGGCGCGATCAGCAAGGCTCCGAGAGGATTTCAGTGGGGGATACTTGAGCGTAGCCCCCGAAGGGCGGGAGTATCCCGCCGCATGGGGTGATCGTGAAAGGCGGGATACTCCCGCCCTTCGGATGCTTGCCGTTTTTGTCATGGCCGTCGATGACTTCCGGCGCCGCATTGCCGGACGTCAGCTTTGTCACAGCAGCAGTTTTGCGACGTCTTGCAGCAGCCGCCTGGACACGCTTGGCAGGGATGGTTCCCTGCCGTGACTGGAAAAGCGGTTTGAGTCCAATATGCGCGAAGCCATCAACCAGCCGGGACGCGGCAGAGTATTCTTGCCCTGTCATTGACTGCGCCGGAACACCGGCAGCAGACTGTCCCGGGAAAGGTTAAAGGCAGGTTCATGGATAAACTGTCCGCAGAAGATGCATTGGAAGCACGCAGGCTGGCCGGGCAACTCGGGCTGAACAAACTGTCCGAGGCTGATCTGGTGAAGTTGTTGAACGCTGCGCACGTTGCGAACACGCGGCGCAGCGCGCTGGATACCTCCGGATTGTTGCCGTCCGACGAGCCTGCGCTGGTCTTTCGCTTGCCTGCGACAGGGCAAATGCTGTGAGTGATCTTGCCTACCTGTCGATTGCCGAAGCCTCGGCGTTGATTCGCGGCAAGAAGCTGTCTCCCGTCGAATGGACGCAGGCGCTGATCGCCCGGGTGGAACGTTACGACGGCCGGCTGAACGCGTTCCTGCGCTTCACTCCGGACATCGCACTCAAGGACGCCCAACGCGCCGAGGCGGAAATCATCGCCGGGAACTGGCGCGGGCCGCTGCACGGCGTGCCCTACGGCCTGAAGGACATCATCGACTACGCGGGGCTGCCGACCACCGCGCACTCGGCCATCCTGAAGGACAACATCGCGACAGCGGATGCGTTCGTCACCCAGAAACTGCGTGCCGCGGGCGGCGTCTTCATGGGCAAGCTCTCGACCCACGAATTCGCCATCGGCGGTCCCTGTTTTGACCTGCCGTGGCCGCCGGCACGCAATCCCTGGAACCGCGACTATTTCTGCGGCGGGTCGTCCAGCGGGGCCGGCGTCGCGACTGCGGCGGGTTTCGTGCCCTTCGCCATCGGTACCGATACCGGTGGTTCGGTGCGCAATCCGTCGACCATGTGCGGCGTCACCGGCATCAAACCCACCTACGGCCTGGTCAGCCGCCGCGGCGTATTTCCGCTGGCCTTCTCGCTCGACCACGTCGGTCCGCTGACGCGAACCGTGCAGGACAACGCCACCGTGCTCAATGTGCTGGCGGGCCACGACGGTCTGGATCCGGGTAGCGTGGCAAGACCCGGAACGGACTACACCGCGCTGCTGAAAAAAGGCCTGCAGGGAGTGCGCATCGGATGGCTGAAGCACTTCTACCACGATGACATCAAGGCCGATCCGCAAATGGGCGCGGCAGTCGATGACGCGATCAAGGTCATGCAGAATCTCGGCGCGCAAGTCACTGAAGTGAAAACTCTTCCCCTGAGCCAGTTCCAGGCCTGCAACCGCATCATCATGGGCTCCGAGTCGTACGCCATCCACCAGAAATGGCTGCGCGAACGGCCGCAGGACTACGGCGACATCACGCGCCAGCGCTTCCTCTATGGCGCGATGTACAGCGCCAGCGATTACATCAATGCGCTGCGGATGCGCACGAAATTCACCGCGGATTTCCACGCACTGTTTGCCGACGTTGACGTCATCGTCACGGCGAGCGCGCACGACCCGGCCTGCCGCATCGATGACCAGGAAGCCTGCGAGTTCATCTACAGCCGGCAGGCGCGCGCGCCGTTCAATGTCACCGGCAGTCCGGCGATCGCGGTGCCGGCCGGCTTCAGCAAGGAGGGCTTGCCCCTCGGCATCCAGATCGTCGGAGCGCCCTATAATGAGGCGACGGTGTACCGGGTTGGTGCGGCCTATGAAACTGAAGCTGCATGGACAGCGCAGCATCCCGTCCTGCAGGCCTGAGCCGGCACGAAAAAAAGGCCATTACAAAATCACCAAAGCAACAAGGTCCGGCAGGTCTGATTCTTGCAACGAGGAGGCAGGTTCGAAAGGTTCGCCGGGATACACCGGTGAACCAGTGAAACCCTGAAAAACTGGAGATCCCATGAAAAAATTTGCGCAGAGCGGTTTGTTGGCAGGCGTGCTGGTTGCGGCGACAGCGGTGTTTTTCCCGACGGGCGCGGACGCGGCATGGCCCGAACGTCCGGTCCGGCTGATTGTGCCCTGGGCACCCGGGGGCAGCACCGACATTGTCGCGCGCATACTCGCGGCCGACCTCACCAAGCGCCTGGGCCAGCAGTTCCTCGTCGAAAACCGCGCGGGCGCCGGCGCAATCGTCGGCATGCAGTTCACCGCGCAACAGCCACCGGACGGCTCCACTTTCCTGCTGACTTCAACCGGCTACGGCTTTCTCATCAACAAGGGTTCCAACGTTGATTTCGTCAACTCGTTTGCCTCGGTTGCCATGATCGGATTCTCCGACAGCGCGCTGGTCGTCAATCCGTACCTGCCGGTGAATTCGGTCAAGGACCTGATCGCGATGGCGAAGAAGCGGCCCGGTGAACTGCTTTATTCATCCTCGGGCGTCGGCGGTTTCCCGCACATGAATACCGAACTGTTCAAGCTGATGGCCGGCGTGAACCTGACCCATGTGCCGTTCAAGGGCGGCGGTCCCGCCATCGCCGATACTGCGGCCGGTCACACACAACTGCAGATCGGCTCGATCCCGACGGTCATCGGCCAAGTCCGTGCCAAGCGGCTGAAAGCCATTGCCGTGGGCGGCCCCAAGCCCAATCCCGCATTGCCCGGCCTGCCGACGATCAGCGAATCCGGCGTTCCCGGTTATCAGTCGCAGATCTGGTTTGGTGTGTTTGCGCCCAAGGCCATGCCGCCGGCGATCATCGCCGCGATGCACGGCGGCATCGGCGCGGCCATAGAAACCGCAGATACCGTCAAGCGCCTGAATGATCAGGGTGTTGATGTCAACAAGATGTCGACCGCGGAATTCTCCAAATTGATGGCCTCTGAGCAGGAGAAGTGGGCCAAGGTCATCAAGACCGCAAACATCACGGGCGAATAAACCCAATACGGACGACCTTCCAAATGCCCGGAGCATCAGACCTGATTCCACCGCAAGCCGGACACCTCTTGCTCTCTGCCGCAGAGGCCAGCAGCGCGATTCACGCCGGCACACTGACGTCAGAAGCCCTGGTGTCTGCCTGCCTCGAGCGCATAGCGCTGCGCGAAGGCGCGGTCCAGGCCTGGGCGTTCGTTGATCCCGAATTGGCGCTGGCACAGGCGCGGGCCCTCGACCGCGAGCCGCCGCGCTCATGGCTCCACGGCATACCGATCGGCATCAAGGATGTCATCGACACCTGCGACCTGCCGACCGCTTACGGCTCACCGATCTATCAGGGCCACCGTCCCGTAGCCGACGCCGCCTGCGTCGCGCAGATCCGCGAACTGGGCGGCGTGATCCTCGGCAAGACCGTATCGACCGAATTCGCGACGCGTCACCCCAACAAGACGCGCAATCCGCATCGCCTCACGCAAACGCCCGGGGGCTCGTCGAGCGGCTCCGCCGCCGCGGTGGCGGATTTCATGGTGCCGCTGGCGCTGGGCACGCAGACTTCATCCTCGGTCATCCGGCCTGCTGCGTACTGCGGCGTCGTCGGCTACAAGCCGGGCTTTGGTCTGATCAATCGCGCGGGCATGAAGTTTCTCGCGGAATCCCTCGACACCATCGGCATCCTGTCGCGCAGTGTCACCGATGCCGGCATGCTCGCTGCGCTGCTGTCCGGCTTGCCCGTCGGCCGGGCCTCTTTAAAAAGCGGCAAGGGGCCGCGCATTGGCCTGTGCAAGACACCCTGGTGGAGCGAGGCCTCGCCGTCAGTGCAACAGTCCCTGCTGCAATGTGCCGAGCGGTTGCGCAAGGCTGGCGCAACGGTGAGCGAAATCGACCTGCCCCCGGAGTTCGCCGAACTGAACGAGGTGCAGATACGCCTGAGCTCGTATGAGTTTTTCCGTGCGCTCACCCACGAACGCGTGCGTCACCCAGAAAAAATCTCTGCCAGCCTGACCAGTCGCATCGCCGCCGGCGGGCGGGTGACGCGTCAGGACTACGAGGCTGCCGTTGCGCTGATGAAACGCTGCCAGCACTGGATGGAAGACGCCATGTCCGGATATGAACTGCTGATGGCGCCGAGCGCGCCCAGCGAAGCGCCAGACATTGCCGGCACCGGCGAGCCGACCTTCGGCCTGATGTGGACCCTGCTGCAGATGCCGTGCATGACGCTGCCCTGCAGCCTCGGGCAGGCCGGTCTGCCGGTCGGCGTGCAACTGATCGCCGCCTGCGGCAACGACATTGGCCTCTGCCGCGACGCGGCTTGGGCCGAGGCCGTGCTGTCCGGCCGCTGAGAGAGCCGCCGTACCTTAATCGAAGCGGAACACCAGCGACGG
>Ga0163153_10000227_pt1 | contig 101306 bp, 106 predicted proteins | sample OliLakLV19MP6IB1_FD_148629 | JGI IMG/M metagenome (GOLD analysis project Ga0163153, IMG submission 148629) | Freshwater microbial mat bacterial communities from Lake Vanda, McMurdo Dry Valleys, Antarctica - Oligotrophic Lake LV.19.MP6.IB-1 | ecosystem: Environmental > Aquatic > Freshwater >...
GACCGCCATGGGGCTGATGGAGTCGCGACAGCTCCATCTTCGAGCCGCGTTGCAAGAACTCGTCATGAATGCGATCGAGCATGGCTGCCTCGAGCTCCGATATCATGACAAGATCGACGCGATGGCACAGGATCAGTATGACGAGGTCATCCAGCAGCGCCGATCGGAGGCCCATTTCCGTGACCGACGAGTCACCATTCGTGCAACGTACGACAAGCGACGACAGGTCTTAACGTATCGGATCACCGATGAAGGGAAGGGGTTCAACTGGAAGTCCCGAATGAAATCGGGTCTTGACGTGTGCCCTACCGGGGATGCCAGTGGACGAGGTATCTTTCTCGCCCGTTCGTTTTTTCCAGACATCACATACAACGACAAGGGCAATGAGGTCATGTTCACCGTGCCCCTTGAATAATGCTGGAACCTGCAACCAATAACTTCACAGGAGGTCCCTTGGAAAACACAAGCCCCGCTCGATCCAAGCTACGAATTCCGAACGATCCGATGTATCGCTTACTGCGTGAAGGTTGTATCACCGAATTTAACGTGAAAAAAGCGTCTGGAGAGACGGTCGACTTGCGGGGGTGTGATCTGAGGGGGCTCGACCTACGAGGGCTGGATGCCGATGGGTTGGATTTCAGCGACAGTTATCTTCGCCAGTCGGATCTGCGCAGTGTCGATTTCCGCAACGCACGCCTTGAAGGCGCGAGCATTAATGCCGCGAAAATTTCAGGCGCCTATTTCCCCGCTGATCTGACCGCCAGTGAGATTGAGTTGTCCCTTCTTCACGGCAGCCGCATGCGCTATCGCTCCAAACCGTAATCGGTCGACCTGGTCTCTCTTGGCTGGTTCTGTCACCCTCCTGTGCCCTCTCCTCGACCCTTGCAAGCCCATTATCAGCCACTTATAATGCGGCAGGAGTCTGTCCGACATTGCCTTCGTGACGAGGCGAATGAGGCTCGGGCAGATACACGACCGCAGGCACCGAGAAACCGGAGGCGTATTCACTGGAATACGTTGAGGATTTGTCGGAGACGAGAACAAAGTAGATGCCTGTGCATCGTTCGCCGTAGTAGAACGGTCAATGTCGGACAGGCTCCTAATGCTGTTCAATCTATTTTTTAACTGTGTGGAGGAACCTCAGAGCTCATGAGTGAACGAACGTTAGCGATCATCAAGCCCGATGCGGTGAAGAAGAATGCGATCGGCGATATTATCGCCAGTTACGAGAAAGCCGGCCTGAAGCCGGTGGCCATACGCATGATGCAGTTCTCACAATCAACGGCAGAGGGGTTCTATGCCGTACATAAGGCCCGTCCGTTTTTCGATAGCCTGTGCACATTCATGGTGTCCGGTCCGGTCGTGGTGCTGGTGTTGCAAGGCGACAACGCGATCAAGAAGAATCGTGAGCTGATGGGTGCGACTGATCCGGCCAAAGCGGACGCAGGCACGATTCGCAAAGCCCATGGGGCGAACATCGAATTTAACGCCGTGCATGGATCCGATTCGCCGGAGACCGCCAGGTTCGAAATCGGATATTTCTTTCCTGGAATGGATCTGGTCGGATAGGGCGTGATCTTCTATAACAGGCTGTGGAAAAGCCATGTTGGTACGCTAGAAATTTGATGGTTTGTACGTGGACACAACAGTAACACACCCTCGCAGGATGCTCAAAAATGCCGTACAGCGCGGCCGCAGCGAGCGATGAGGCGAGGAGGTACCATCCGCACTTTGTGTGGCCGTTCGCCCGTAAAATGGATCTTGGCGAACGGAAAATACCCTCCAGTGCTTCCGAGTCTCTGAGCGATGCGAGAACAAAGCTGGCGGGATTTTTCAGCATCCTGCTAAAAAGGGAGTGCGCATGATTCCTCAAGACCTCCGTTACCACCAAGAGCATGAATGGGTGCGAGTGAGCGGCATGCAGGCGACTGTGGGCATCAGTCATTTTGCCCAAGATGCGTTGGGCGATATCGTCTTCATTGATTTGCCGAAGTCCGGCGCCGTCGTCAAGGCCGGGCAGCAGATCGGTGAAGTCGAATCGACCAAGACGACCTCCACGATCTACACACCCGTGAGCGGCACGATTGCCACCATCAACACCGACTTGAAAGACCACCCCGAAGTGTTGAACTCCGATCCCTACGGAAAAGGCTGGATGGTGGTGATCGATCTGACGAGTGCGAGTGAGGTGGACCAGCTTATGACCGCGGCACAGTATGAAACGTTTCTTGCCGGCCAGAAACATTGAGTCATTACGCCATCGTGTGATTGGATCATTGATGAGTGCTGGCATTGAATCAATCACGCTGAGCCAGTGACTCAATGACTTCTCCGAAACATATCGCCATTCTCGGCGCAGGACCCGGTGGCTATGTCGCTGCGATCCGAGCAGCCCAGCTTGGCGCCCGCGTCACCGTCATCGAGTCCCACGCGCTCGGCGGCGTCTGCTTGAATTGGGGTTGTATTCCCAGTAAGGCCCTCTTGTCGGTCGTCGAACTCGGCGACAAAGTCAAGAAGTCCGAGGATATGGGGTTACTGGTTCCGGGACCAGTCACGTATGATCTCGCTCGGATGGTCGCCAGAAAGAATAGGGTGGTGGCGACTCTCGTGAAGGGCATTGCCACGCTGTTCAAGGCCTGGAGTATCGAGCATGTGCAGGGTACCGGGTCGTTACAGGATCGGCAGACGGTCCGGGTATCGGCCGCCGATGGTACAACGCGAGATGTTCAGGCTGATGCCATTGTGATTGCCACGGGGTCGTCCTGGCCGAATCTGCCGCAGTTTCCGATCGACGGGCAGCAGCTGGTCACCAGTCAGCATCTTTTGGATCTCGAACACATTCCTGCCAGTTTGCTGGTTGTGGGTGGGGGAGTCGAAGGATGCGAGTTCGCGGCGCTCTATAGCGGTCTTGGAACAGAGGTGACGATTGTCGAATTGATGGCGCACGTGCTTCCTCTGGAGGATGAAGAGGTCTCTTCCATGATGGCGCGCGAGCTGAAGAAACGCGGCGTGACGGTCCTGACCGGGACCACGGTCGAGAAATTGGAGCGGTCATCGGAGATCATCACTGCGCATCTCAAAGATGGTGCACAAATCGTGGCTGAGAAGCTGTTGGTGTCCGTGGGGCGAGGATTGAATAGTCGGGGCATCGGATTGGAACAGGTGGGAGTACAGACTGGACGGCGAGGCGAAATTCTTGTCAATGACCAGATGGAGACGACGGTGTCGGGGATCTATGCGATCGGCGATGTCGTCGGCAAAGCGATGTTGGCGCACGTGGCTTCGGCCCATGGGAAAGTTGCGGTTGAGAATATCATGGGGCATCAGGCGACGGTTCGGTACGACGTGATCCCTGCTGGAATTTTTACACTCCCGGAGATCGGTCGTGTGGGTGTGACGGAACAGCAGGCTAGAGAACGAGCCCAAGCAGCCGGGCTGAACCCTGACCAGGCGATGACGGTGGGGCGTTTTCGCTATGCAGGGTTGGGGAAGGCGCAAGCGACAGGAGATACGACGGGGCTCTTCAAGGTCATTGCCGAGTCGCCGAGCGGCAAGATTCTGGGCGTGCATATCGTCGGCGCCCATGCCGCCGATCTGGTGCATGAAGCGGCCATGGCGATGCAGGTCGGTGCAACGGTGTCGCAGATGGCGGACATGATTCACGCGCATCCGACGTTGTCCGAAGGCATGATGGAAGCGGCTGAAGATGTCGATGGGAAGGCGATTCACCAAGCGCGAAGGCGGATACAATAATGTGGCAATCGCTCCTCCTCAAGCTCGGGATGTTTGCAGCGACGATGGGAGTCGTCTTCTGGGTCGGGTGGACCGTGCCGGTTTCATTCGATCGTGATCGTACCCTCGTCGCCGAATCGCGTGAGGGAGTGAAGGCTGAAATCCCTTCCGGCGGTGGGCGCGTGGCCACTGTGAGCCCGTTTCCCAGCCCTTCGCTGGCAGACCAACCGGCGACAAGCCCCGTACCGAAACGGTTTCACCAAATCCCTATTGATCTCAATAGGGCGACGGGCCATGATTTTGAAGGGTTGCCAGGGGTTGGTCCTAAGTTAGCCGAACGGATTCTCGCGTATCGCCGGTCGATCGGAGCCTTTCACTCTCTTGATGAGTTGCAATCCGTCAAAGGGATCGGGAGCAAGACGTTTAAGCGGATTCGGCCATTGGTGACGGTCACGTCGGATCCCGGATTGTCAGATGGACGGAAGAAGGCAACATGAGCGAACTTTCCCGTCAACTCGAGTTGATCCTCCGTGGAGTCGTGGAGGTGATTCAACAGGTCGAACTTGAAGCGAAGCTGACACGCTCGTTGAAAGAAAACAGGCCGCTTCGCGTGAAAGCCGGCTTCGATCCGACCGCGCCCGATCTGCACTTGGGCCATACGGTCTTGATCCACAAGCTGAAACATTTTCAGGAACTCGGCCATCACGTGATTTTCCTGATCGGCGATTTTACCGGGATGATCGGTGATCCGACCGGTCAATCGGAAACACGCGTCGCGCTTTCGAAGGAAAAAGTATTGGAGAATGCCAAAACGTACGAGCGGCAGATCTTCAAAATTCTCGATCCTGCGAAGACTCTGGTCGAGTTCAACAGCCGGTGGATGGGTACGATGACGGCAGACGCATTGATCCATCTGAGTGCGCACTATAGTGTCGCGCGCATGTTGGAGCGGGACGATTTCAGGAAGCGGTACGCGGAGCAGAAGCCCATCAGCATCCATGAGTTCATGTATCCCCTTGTGCAGGGCTACGATTCCGTCGCACTCAAGTCCGATATCGAACTGGGGGGCACCGATCAGAAGTTCAATCTTCTTGTTGGCCGTGACTTACAACGCGGTTACGGCCAAGAGGCGCAAGTGGTCATCACGATGCCTCTGTTGGAAGGGACCGATGGTGTCAGGAAGATGAGCAAAAGTCTTGGCAACTACATTGCGCTGGAAGACACACCGAACGACATGTTTGGCAAGCTCATGTCGATTAGCGACACGTTGATGCTTCGTTACTATGAGCTACTGACGACGGAGGATATGGCTGGAGTGAAGGCGGCGCATCCTATGGAGGCGAAGCAAGCACTCGCATCGTTGATTGTCGCCCAGTATCACGGGGAAGAAGCTGGCCGGCAGGCGAGGGTGGCTTTTCGGCAGAAATTTCAGGAGCGGGAATTTCCGAACGAACCGGATGTGTGTGTGGCCTTGACCATGGCTGATCTGCACGAAGGCCGGACGATCGGTCTCGTGGATCTGGTGGCGAAGACGGGGCTTGTGCCAAGCAAGAGCGAGGCTCGCCGGCTGATTATTCAGGGAGGCCTAGAGGTTGACGAACAGAAACAAAGCGACGCGAAGGCTGTGATCTCGATTGTGGCGGGACGAACCTACCGTCTGAAGGTTGGCCGAAGAAAATTTGCGGTCGTGGAATTGAAGAAATAGTGAGGTACAGGGCCAGCAGTTCACGGTGAAGTACGAGGGGCAAGAGCTGATAATGTTTCTCCTGTCCGATTGACTTGGCTCCTGAGCCAGCGTAGGATTCGATTGAGTGAGCGGGCGTAGCTCAGGGGTAGAGTCCTAGCTTCCCAAGCTAGTTGTCGTGGGTTCAAATCCCATCGCCCGCTCCAAACCAAGACGTGAAACGTGAGGCGTGAAGCGTAAGACCGATCTGCATTTGAGACCCACGACAGGGGATTTCGAAAGGGGTGTGCCCCTTCAGTGGGAGCTGGGAGGCAAATTTCTGGGCCGAACCAGCGACGGAGTGCGGTTCAAATCCCATTGCCCCTCCAACCCGTCATTCGTACACGTCTTTATCCCATTTCTGCTGTTCACGGTAAGCGCCTCTCTATCATTCTCTCACGCACGGCTCTGTCAGGACGAATAGTGCACACCCGCATCCGGTATGAACTTATATCAGACGGTTCAGAATCCGTGTCATCCTGAGCGGGGGTGCTGCTGGCTATACTGAAGAAGAGTGTCCTGCGGAAAGCTGAGCCGGGCTCCTCAATTCGACCAGTCCCAAATGGTGTGCGCTAATCAATAGTTTCTGGCGATTGGCCACACCCAGCTTGTCAAATATTCTCGTTAAATGATGACGAACAGTAATGTCTGAGATGGAAAGACGGTTGCTGATGTCTCGATTGGATAATCCTTGGGCGACGAGGGCAATCACACTCCGTTCCCGTTCTGTCAAGGAATCAACGGACGCCATATGATGGACCGGAGTCTGGCGGACCGGTAGTTTTGTGCGGGTATCCGGCTCAGGTTGAATCTCAGAAAAAGCTATCATCGTAGAAGGGGACTCTTCTTTTTCGCCTTCAATCATAGCTATCAGCACAGATGAAGGCTGGCACTTTAGTATCACACCGTCTGCTCCCATACCAATAGCAGCACGGGCACGTTCGATGTCGTTCCAATCGGCAAAGAGAAGCACTCTCGTCTGTGGTGATAATTGTTTGTAGTACTGCACAGACGCAAGCGAGTTTCTGCTCGATTCAAGGTCGATGATGACACAATCTGGTTTCATCTTTTGGATCAGTGCGTACGAATGCGCACCTCCGTTTGACTCGCCGATCAGGTCAATTCCAGGAATGTTTCGGAGGATGCCTTGGAGCCCAACTCTTGCGAGATGGTTGTAACTCACCAGCGCCACTCGCACCGGCCACGACTTGGGTTTTGTCATGTTTGCCTGCTGTTTGCCAGCCATACCGTACCTCGCGCGTTATACCTTTATAGTAGGCGTGCACCGCGATATGCATGCATGGGCGGATGGTGCCATAGCCTATTGGGCTATGCAACCCCCGCTTAAGTAGTGGAACTTATAGGTATAAGATATATAAGTACAATATTAGTTGTGGGAGGCTTAGCGGTGACATTGTGAGCGACAATCTCCACCAATGTTTCGCTGGCTGCCACACAACTCGACGTGCTCACCCTGCGTAATAGGGTCTAGAGGCGTACGAACTCCCATCTATCGTAAATCTGCTCGAGATAGATTTTGCAACGCCCCATATCAATATTTTTGTGCTGGAACACCAGCGCTGAAATAATTCTCCTCTCGCCTGGTGAGCCCCGAGAGCGGCACGTAAGTGCCTGTTTCATTCAACACGTCACCCCGAAATTGGTCACGTAGAATTTACACGGAGTTCTCATAACGGCATGTTTGTACGATGTACACTCGACGTGCAACACCGTACAACATGTGGTATCGAGCGCACATGTTGGGAGTAACAGGGCGAAGCATGTCATCACTTACCCAATCTCGATTCACGGGCCTCGACCAGGCGTCTCGTGATGTGAATATGGATTTTCACTGGTATGCGCTCCGCACCAATGGGCATCATGAAAAACGGGTGCGTGATCGATTGGCTGGAGTCGGGATAGAGCCGTTCCTCCCCTTAACCAGGCAACAGCGTCAATGGTCGGATCGCAAGGTCCTCACAGAACTTCCGTTGTTTCCCGGATACTGCTTTGCCCGATTCTCGCTCAGGAATCGTTTGACGATCATGCAAATTTCAGGTGTCGCCGGTATTGTGGGGTCCGTTGGGCCTGAGGTAATCCCAGATGCAGAACTCGTTGCCATTCGCGCTGCCTGCGAGAGCGATCGTCTTGTACAGTGCGTGGATCTTTTCGTAGAGGGAATGCAGGTAGAGATTGTTTCAGGTCCGCTTCGAGGCCTGAGGGGACAATTTATCCACCATGCTGGACATGATTATATCGTCCTGCGTGTTCAGCTCATACAACAAGCTGTCGCCGTGCATATTCATCGGGATGAAGTGATCCCGCTTTGTCACAGTGGTGGGATCCTCCGGTGAGCTGTGCCAGCCTCTCGATAAACAACCATCACGCCACATCATTGCCTGCACTTATATTACGGAAATTAGGGGTGAACACGCACATATTATGAGGGGATGGAGACACCGGTCTGCAGTCCCACATCTTTCCACTGCATGCAAAGCAGTTCAAGAAGCATTGGTGCGGGGCGAAGGATTCCGAGAACTTGAGATCAAAGACCTGTGACGTCGATAGCGGGTAGAGCCCTCACGTGGGTATCCTTGCGCATTGGCCAGTGAGATCCCGTCAGATTGACCCAATGTCAACGGAGAAGTGCGCCGGGCCGCCGACTATCCCTATGAGAAGGAGCTGACACTTCATAAAGCCATCACCATGGCAGGTGGCTTTACCGACAAGGCTGCCACGAGCCGCGCCAAGGTGATTCGAAAAATTGAAGGAAAGGAGCAAGAAATCTCACTGGATTTTGAAGGGATCATCCTTCCAGAGGATATTATCGTGGTCCCCCGCAGCTTCTTCTAGCAGGATGCTCTCTCTGCATCTGAGACGTATAGACCAATGAAGTTCTGCTGTGCCGAAATGGTTGCTTGGTCTACGGGCTTCCGCAATTTCCCGGTCACCGTTCGTTTTTCCCCCTCACCATATCTTCCTCCGGTAACCAGCCAGTCTCTCCCTCTTCTGCTTCGATTCTCTTTTTGAAACAATCAGATTGCGCTTCGTCGATCCAAACCCTACAAGGCCAAAGTCTTACCCTGAATCGGTCCGATCGATTTGAAGACGTGCTGGGTTATGGGCACAGCTATGCGTTACACCATCTTTTGTCAGGTGTGGCCTGCGTGCAGAGTGCCGCCCCGATGACGCGCAACTAAGGCATATGGTAGAGAAGAGCTGAGCAATCGAAGGCGAACTAGACGGCCTTTTGAACTAATCCTGAACGCAAGCATCGTGTGCAGACCCGAATGCGTTTCGTTTGACCGTTGATCAGGGCTCGGACCGGTTGGAGGTTCGGCTTGAAGATCCGCTTGGTCTTGTTGTTGGCATGACTGACGTTATGGCCGGATTGGCGACGTTTGCTACAGAGATCGCATGTAAATGCCACGGGTACACTCCTTCATCTAGTCGTATCAATGCACGTTTGTAAGGTGGGAAATGTATCACAGGGCCGTTCATCTTGACAAGCAGGTTAAATGGATAAGGGGGGGTGATTGCGATGACGGGAATTGATCTACTCGGGTTTGCAGCGGGGGCGTTGACGACCTGCGCCTTTTGGCCTCAACTGCAGAAGACGTGGACTTCGAAGTCTGCGGGCGATGTCTCATTGAGTATGCTCGCGATTTTTACAGCCGGCGTCTGTCTCTGGTTTCTCTATGGACTGGTGCTACATTCGTGGCCCATCATTGTCACCAATTTCATCACGCTGCTTCTGACGGGGGCAATTCTCGCGCTCAAGCTGCGCTATAGGACTCACAGCAGTTAGCACGTTTGGTTGAATTCGTCGTTGGTGACTGTAGATTTGGTTTCGAGGGCAACAACGGTAGGCGCTCTGATGTCGAACCGTGCGTTAGCCGCATCGTCGTACCGGACATTCCCCACATTGCTGATCAAGTGCTTTCTCATATGTCGGGAGTGGTTGCATGAGTAGACCCGGGGCCGATGGACAGTAATGACCTTGACAACCTTCTTCCCGCTCTCCTAGAGTGCCTTCCACAATATGACTCCTGGGTATGGGAAGAGGGTGCAAGTCCCTCGCGGTCCCGCCGCTGTAAATGGGGACGAAACCCGTGAATGCCACTGTCTCGAAGCGTGAAAGGTGAAACGTAAAACGTAAGGGAAGTAAGCGGTCCTTTTACGTCTCACGTTTTACGACTTACGCTTCGGATGGGAAGGCGCGGGGAGTAGGGTGAACCATGAGCCAGAAGACCTGCCGGGAGGGGGAGCCTGCCAGAGGATCTCTTCGTTGTGAGGCGAGGGAGATTGGATCAGATGCAAGGCCGCAGGCGTGACGACGACCGGAAGCGTATTCACCGTAATACGTTGAGGATCGTTTCACGCCGAGAACGCGGTAGATGGTCCGAGATCGTTCGCCGCAACAGAACGGCGATTCTCTGGTAGGTTCCCAAGACCAACGTTCCCTCGTGGGCTGGGGAATTGGCGAGGATGAGTTACGGGTGTAATCCTCAGGGTCTGTCGAGGCCTTGGGGATTTTTTTATTTGAACTGCGCACGGCATAGTCGACGGTGGGCGTGGCTGCTGATAGGAGCAGTCGTGCTCATTGTTTCAACCGGAACGTGTGCGAATGCGAACGATGAGAAGTCGGGTATGACACGTCGACAGCAAGGCATTCTCACCGGCATGCCATTCATGACACACGTGTCAGCGAAGGCGTATGTCGATGATGCCGGTCGGCGGATGTATTTCGCCAAACCCCCATCGAGGATTGTCTCACTGGCGCCCAGCATCACAGAAATGTTGTTTTCGATGGAGGCGGGAGAGCAGCTCGTCGGCGTCACGGATTTTTGTGATTATCCGCCGGAGGCCTTGAAGAAGCCGAAGGTGGGCTACTCAAACCCGAACTTGGAATCGTTGGTGGCACTCCAGCCTGATTTGGTCATCGCGCCCAATGACTTTCTCAAACCTGACGTGATCGTCAAGCTTGAGCAATTGAAGATTCCCGTCTTCATCTTGGCCGATCAGAATGTCGAAGGGATTTTCGTCCATATCCAAACGCTTGGACGTATCGTCGGGCGATCGTCGAAAGCCGATACGATAGCGATGCAGCTTCGGCAACAGGTGGCTGTGATTCAACGGCGGATCCAAGGAAGCGTTCCGGTACGGATGCTCTATGTGTTGAACAGCCAGCCTCTGATCACCGTCGGTCCAGGAAGTTTCATCGATCAACTGATTCGAATGGCCGGAGGGACCAACGTGGCCGCGAAGAGCGCAACTCCGTATCCACGACTCAGCATGGAGGCCGTGCTTCAGGAAGATCCTGAAGTTCTGGTGTTTCCCGTCGGGAAGGCTGAAGGCATCTCGGAGAGTGAACAGCAGACCTGGCGCCAATGGACGACAATGACTGCTGTCAAGCAGGGCAGGCTTCATCAGATTTCCGCCGATTGGCTTAACCGGCCTGGCCCGCGAATCGCCAGGGGGCTCGACGCGCTTGCGGAGATTTTACACCCGAACAGTTCGTCGGGCAGTCGAGCCGAACAATAACGTGAGTACGAGATGACGGATCTAGCCTCATCATGGGCGAATGCCGGCGCGGTGCTGACCGTTCATCGATGGATGGCGGTGATCGGCGGACTGTTGCTGGCAAGTGTGGCCATTCTCGTACTCTGTTTGCAGTTTGGCGCCACGTCGGTAGACGTGAAAACCGTCGCGACGGCGATCATGCACATGCTGCGTGCAGACCAAGAAGGCGCCGCAACTCTGGGGACATCCGAGATCATCATGGTCCAGATTCGGTTTCCCCGAGTGCTCATGGGTTTTTTCGTGGGGGCCGGCCTGGCGGCGGTCGGTGTCACGCTCCAAGCGTTATTGAGAAATCCCTTGGCTGATCCCTATGTGTTGGGAGTGTCCAGCGGCTCTGCATTGGGAGTCTCGTTGGCCATCCTGTTTGGAATCGGTTCCACCTTCATGTTGTTACCGATTCTGCCACTCTTTGGATTTGCCGGAGGGCTGTTGGCGCTTTTGTTGATCTATCGATTAGCGCAGTCAAAAAGCCGATTACCAATCCACAGTTTGCTGCTGGCGGGGGTCATTTTGAATGCCATTCTGACGGCGTTTATCATGTTCATTACCTCGATTTTGGAGCCAAATCGCTCCGCGGGCCTCATGGCGTGGCTGATGGGATCGCTCACGGCGCCTAACTATCCTGCCTTGGGTATGTTTCTCTTGTACGTTCTGTGTGTCTTGGTGATGCTCATGCACAAGGCGCAGTCGCTCAATATGCTCACATTGGGAGAAGAAACCGCTCGTTCACTGGGCGTAGAGACCGAGGGGATCAAGAAATGGCTCTTTGTCCTTACTGCGCTCCTGACCGGCGCAATCGTGTCGGTGAGTGGCATGATCGGGTTCGTCGGGATGGTTGTCCCGCATGCCGTGAGGTCAGTCATTGGATCGGACCATCGATTGCTGCTTCCAGCCTCGGCGTTGGTGGGGGGGATGTTTCTCGCCGTGGCCGATACGATCGCGCGAACGATCATGGCCCCCGCTGAAATACCGGTCGGTATCGTGACGGCGCTGACCGGCGGCCCATTCTTTCTCTATCTCTTGCTCTGGCGAAAAGATCGAATGGTGTGAGATGAAGACCGATCGGATGGAAACGATGCAGTCCGGGTTGTCTGTGGACGTCCCTGCCATCGAAGTCGAGGGTGTGTCGTTTCGTTATCCCACGACGGAAGGGCGGGAAAGGATATGGACCTTGGACCATCTTTCCTTCCATGTCGATGCAGGAGAAATTCTCGGTGTTGTCGGGCCGAACGGGTCCGGAAAGTCGTCGCTGTTGAAAGTGCTCTCCGGCTACTTGCCGGCAGGCGAAGGGGACGTTCGTCTGGGAGGCCTCTCGCTCGGAACACGGAGTCAGGCCGATATCGCGCGATTGGTTGCGGTCGTGCCTCAGGAGTACGCGCAAGTGTTTCCATTCACGGTGGCCGAGACGGTATTGATGGGGCGTTTTCCACATCGGACTGCGCGCTGGTGGAGCATGGGGATTGGAGATGAGACGGCGAAGGATCTTGCCTGTGCGCATCAATCAATGATCGACACCGATGTGCTGTCTCTGGCCGATCGGTTAGTGTCCGACTTATCAGGAGGCGAGCGGCAGCGAGTGATGATTGCCAGAGCGTTGGCTCAGGCGCCAAAAATTCTGTTGCTCGATGAACCGACGGCTTTTCTCGACATCAATCATCAGATAGAGATTTGTTCGCTGATTGCCCAGCTGAGGGCTGAACGACGTTTGACGGTCGTCCTGGTGTCACACGATTTGAATGTGGCGAGTCAGTATTGCGACCGCGTCTTAATGTTGAAAGAGGGCCGGCTCTGTCGCATCGGCTCGCCGGATGAGACGATCAGACCCGACGTGCTTCACATGATCTATGGGTGCGAAGTCGTCGTAGATGCTCACCCTCAGACAGGCAGGCCGCGCGTGACGATGCCAATGAATATAGTTCGAAACTAGAAGATAGCCAGGGTCCTGTCCCCGGCCCGGCTGTGTGGCGCAAGGGGGACGGTTAATTTTTCAGGAGAGAGTGTTTTGGAGAAGCGACGCGGGTGACGGGGAAGATGGTGCAAGTCCATCACGGTGCCGCCACTGTAAGCGGGGAGTAGCTCTGCATCGTGCCACTGTGCGCAGTAGCGCATGGGAAGGCGCAGGGACGCGACGATCCGCAAGTCAGGAGACCCATCCCGCAGTTGATTCGACTCAACCCTTCGAGCACAAGGGAGATCGTTATGACGTGGTTTGTTCGTGTTTGTCGTGTGTGGTGGTGTTTCCTTCCTCTAGTTGTGCTGAGCCATCCCGTCCATGCTGATCCTCCAATCGAGGTGGCGTCTGCCGACCAAATGGACACCGTCGAGACTCGTGAGGTGGTCGTCAGCGCAACGAAGACGCCAGTTCCGGTCACCCAATTGACCAGCGCGGTGGAAGTCATCACGGGAGAGGAACTGGAGCGTCGGCACGTGAAGACGGTTGTGGATGCGCTCCGCCTCAGCCAGGGCGTGACGGTCTTCTCGAACGGTGGGCCAGGCTCGTCCTCGTCGGTACGCATCCGAGGGAGCAATTCCGATCAGGTGCTGGTGGTGATTGACGGCGCGATTATGAACAGCGCCACGCTGGGCAATTTCAACCTTGCCAATTTGACCACCGACAATATCGAGCGCATTGAAATTCTTCGCGGTGCGCAAAGCATGTTGTGGGGCGCGGATGCGATGGGAGGCGTGATCAATATCACCACCAAGAAGGGTACCGGCGCTCCGTCGGCCAGTGCGTTCTTCGAGTATGGATCGTTCTCGTCCATTCGAGAAGGTGGACAGGCCTCCGGTAAAACGGGACCCGTAGATTTCAGCGTGGCCCTTTCACGCTGGGACTATACCGGATTCTCAGCGGTCAACTATCGTCGAGGCGCATCGGAGCGAGATGGGTTTCATAACTGGCAAACGTCTGCGCGGCTTGGAATTGCGCTGCCTCATGAAGGACGGCTCGACTTCAATTTTCGTCTCTTACAGGGGAGGACCGATATTGACGGCGGGTTTGGCCCCGGCTTCGATACGCTGGGAGCGTTCACCAACAGCCAGCAGTTTGTGTACAGCGCCTCATATAGCCAGCCGATCACCACGTGGTGGAACACCGCACTGACTGTGTCTCGTCAAACAGAAGACTCCGAGACGTCTTCAGGCGCGACGCAGCGTAATTTACAAACGGGGGTGGTCTCCCCGACATTTGCCTTCCGATCGCAGATCGATACGTTGGCAAACCGAGTCGAGTGGCAACATAATGTTCAAATCGGCAAGCCCCTCTTACTCACCGCCGGGTATCAGTTTCGTGACCAACAGGGAGAAAATCGCGATCTCCTGACGAATATTTTGGATATTCCTCATAAAGTTCTTTCCAGCCATGCAGGCTTCGCGCAAGCCCAACTCAATCTTTGGGATCGAGTGTTTGCGACGGCAGGTGTAAGGCAGGATGAATATAACGTCTTTGGCAGCGCAACGACCTATCGGGCTACCGCCGGGTATCTCCATCAAGAAACCGGCACCAAGATTCGGAGCAGCTATGCGACAGGATTTCGCGCTCCCACGTTCAATCAATTGTATTTCCCAAATTTTGGAAACCCGGCTCTGAAGCCTGAAAAAAGCCAGAGTATGGACATTGGAGTGGACCAATATTTATTGGACAACCGCCTCACTCTCAGCGGGGGATTTTTCTGGAACCATTACCGTGACATGATCGTCGCGCAGGAAAGTTTGGCGGTGTGTGGTCTCTCCCCATTCGGTCCCTTTGCGGCCTTCTGCGCGCAGAACATCGGCGCGGTGAGTACAAAGGGATGGGAGGCCAGTGTTAAGTATGCCGTGGTGAGAGATGTGCCCTGGATTAAAAGCCTCGATGTGCAAGCCCAGTACACCAATACGCTGACCAGGGATCTCGCGCAGCAACCAGGTAACCGAGCGGCACGCATCCCGGTCGATCAATGGAGCATGGTCGTGAGTTATCAGCCGATTGATCCAGTCAGGATCAATTTAGAAGGACGATACGTGGGATCACGGTTCAACGATGTGAACAATCAACAGCCGATGCGGGCATTCGATGTGTGGAATCTTTCTGCGAGCTACAATGTCACGAACCGTGTGCAGACATACGTTCGACTCGACAATATCTTCAATGAGAAATACGAAGAGATTCTACTGTTCGGCACCCCGGTGCGATCGATCTTTGTTGGGCTGCGAGTCAATTACGATGCGAAGTAACCACATTCTATGATCGTTCCTCGATTGATCATTGCCGGCACCCATAGTGGTGTCGGCAAGACGACGGTGACACTGGCGATTCTGGCGGCTCTGAAAGATCGGGGCCGCCAGGTGCAACCATTCAAGGTCGGGCCTGACTTTATCGATCCAGGCCATCACAGCGCCGCGACTGGCCGTCTGTCGCGCAATCTGGATGGCTGGATGTTGGGAGAGGCCGTCAATCGCGAGATTTTTACACGTGCTTCAGCTGACGCGGACCTTTCCATTATAGAAGGAATGATGGGGCTGTTCGACGGCAGTTCACCGGTGAGCGAGATCGGCAGCACGGCTGAACTGGCAAAGCAATTGGATGCGCCAGTTATCCTCGTCATCGATGGGAGCGCCATGGCTCGTTCTGCTGCGGCCATGGTGTCGGGATATGCGACATTCGATCCGGCCTTACGGGTAGCTGGCGTGTTGTTCAATCGTGTGAGTAGCGAAGGGCATTACATGCTGCTCAAACAGGCAGTGGAACAAGAGGCGAAGGTGGAGGTGGTTGGCTATATGCGACCGGATCAGGCGATGACAATCTCCGATCGCCATCTAGGGCTTGTGACGGCGATGGAACAGGGGACAGGTGAACTCTATGGTCGGCTTGCCAAGGCAGCGGCCAAGACGGTCGATTTGGACCGAGTTGAGGCGTTGGCGAGATCGGTTTCTAAAGTTGTCAGGGGCAATGGGATAGGCGTGAGGGAAACGAATGCCACTCAGCGTTCTCCGCTTCTCACGTTTCACGTTTCACGCTTCACGTCTCGCCGGGTTCGCATCGGTGTCGCCTACGATCAGGCGTTTTGCTTTTACTATCCCGACAATCTTGAGTTGCTGGAAGCGGAGGGGGCGGACGTGGTGAAATTTTCGCCCATAAAGGATCAGGTGTTGCCGGATGTGGACATGCTCTATCTAGGCGGGGGGTATCCGGAGCTGCATGGCGAGCGACTGTCTAGGAATATTGCCATGCGAAAGGCAATCAAGACATTTGCTGATCGGGGTGGGACGATCTATGCGGAATGCGGCGGCATGATGTATCTCACGCAGGCGATTCGCGATCTTGCAGGGACATCCCATGAAATGGTGGGCCTGTTTACAGCAGTCGCGGTGATGTCTCGTGAAAAAATGACGTTGGGTTATCGGGAACTCCAAATTTCACAGCCTTGTGTGCTAGGCGAGACTGGTGTCAATGTGCGCGGGCATGAGTTTCATTACTCGTTGGTCGAGCCGACAGGCCAGTTGCAGTACGCCTGTATGCTGAGGGATGCTCAAGGCAAATCCAAAGGGCAGGATGGTCTCGTCGCCGGTAACACCGTGGGGCTTTACTCGCATCTGCACTTTGCCAGTCAGCCGAAGATCGCAGCGTCATTGATCGCATCTGCTCGCATGACCACGCGCGCATCGGCAGCAAGCTTGGGAGGTGTGAGGTGACGGAGCAAGACGAATACACAGCGAAGATGGAACGGCTCAAGGCTTCCGTGGATCGGCGTATTGAAGCGGCGCAAGAAGAAAAGGGGCTGTTGATCGTCTATACGGGCGCAGGCAAGGGGAAGACTACGGCAGCGCTGGGTATGGCCTTGCGATGTCTCGGTCATGGCATGAAGGTGGCGGTGGTGCAGTTTATCAAAGGCGCGATCGATACGGCGGAGGAACGGGCGCTCAAGTCTTTTGGCGATCATGTCACCTTTCTTCGCATGGGCGAAGGATATACCTGGGAAACCCAAAATCGTGAGCGGGATACGAAGTTCGCTCAACAGGCTTGGGATGCGGTCTGTGGGTTTTTACACGATTCCTCCTATGCGATGGTCATTCTCGATGAATTTAATATCGCTCTTCAGCATGACTATGTTCGACTTGAAGATGTGCTGCCGGTTCTTCGCGCCCGGCCCCCCATGCAGCATGTTGTGATTACCGGTCGCGGGGCCAAAGATGAGTTGATTGAAGCAGCCGATCTGGTGACGGAGATGAAACAGGTCAAACATCCCTTTCGAAAAGGCATTAAAGCGCAACCGGGGGTGGAGTTTTGAGTCGGATGTTGAAAAAGACCGCCAGCTTCGTTCTCGCATCGTTCAGACCCTCAACGTACCCACGGGGGTACGCCTCGGTCCTTCACTCGCTCCGGCCTTGCTGGACGGATTTTTTGAGCATCCTGCAGGAATGGTTTCCTGTTGCCACACGTGCGGAACACCGAAGTTTTAGCGCATCATCATAGTTGTCCTGTAGTCGGCTTGCGTAAGAGAGAGGAGCGTTCTTCACCCATGAGAGGGCCGGTTACCAAAACGTGCGAGAATTGCCGTCAGGAGTTCGAATGCGGCGGATACCAATGTTGGTGCGGGAAGGTCGGAATTACCGAGCCGCAGATGGATTGGATCGCCTCGCGGTTTCAAGATTGTTTATGTCCGATATGTCTGAAAAAGGTCGGAGCGGGCGATGTGGGACTTGTTTCGCGTAAGCCGTCTGCTCCAACGCAGACCGAGTCTACGGAGTCATCATGACGGTGCGTCAGGATGTGAAAAGTGCCTGCAGCGGAAAGTTTTCCGACGATGAGCGGGAGGCGGTCTACCGCGTGATTTTCGAGCGGCGGGATGTCCGACGAAACTTTGTGCGAAAGCCGATTGCCGATGAGGTCCTTGCGAGGATTTTGACCGCTGCGCATCATGCCGGGTCGGTCGGGTTTATGCAGCCATGGGACTTTGTCGTCATCCGTCAACGCGCGACCAAGCGCGCAGTCAAACAGCTCTTTACGCAGGCGAACACGGAAGCGGCGAAGCGGTATGACGGTATCCGCTCGACGCTGTATCGGAGCTTGAAGCTCGAAGGGATCGAGGAAGCGCCGATCAATCTCTGTGTCACCTGCCCCGTCAGCGTGGAGGCCGACATGTCTTGGGCCGTTCCACGGTGCGAGAGACAGACCTGTACAGCACCTGTTGCGCCATTCAAAACCTCTGGCTGGCCGCGCGAGCGGAAGGCATTGGAGTTGGATGGGTCAGCATTGTGGATCATGGGGCCTTAAAACAGGTGCTTGGTATTCCAAGACCGGTTAAAGTCTTGGCCTATCTCTGCCTCGGCTACGTCTCAAGCTTTGCGGCGCAGCCTGATCTAGAGACGGCAGGATGGCGAGCCAGGATTCCGATTGACGAACTCATTCACTATGAGTCATGGGGAAAGAAAGTTCAGGGCAACAGGAGGAACGGCGATGCGCATTACGAAGGTGTACACAAGAACCGGAGACGCTGGAAAGACAAGGCTGGCCGGAGGGCAGCAGGTGTGGAAGGACAGTCTTCGAGTGGAGGCCTACGGCACCCTCGATGAACTGAATGCGGTGGTCGGGGTCGTGCGGGTGATGAATGCGGAGATGGTCGTGAGCCATGCGCAGGCAGCGCAACTCGAAGAGGATCTCCGATGGATTCAGAATAAGCTGTTCGATCTTGGTGGGATTCTTGCGACGGCTCCAGGGCAAGAGTTCAAGAACATGCCGCAGGTGACGGGAAAAAATGTGACGAAGTTGGAAAAGATCATCGATCGCTGTCAAAAAGATTTGGCTCCGCTCAAAGAGTTCATTCTGCCTGGTGGAGGGAAAGTGTCGGGATTTTTACATCAAGCAAGGACCGTATGCCGTCGTGCTGAACGGATATGCGTGCATCTCTCGCGGGAAGAGCCGGTTGATGCGGTGAATATCAAGTTCGTGAATCGTCTCAGCGACGCCCTGTTTGTTCTGGCACGTTGGGCTGCTAAGACTCAAGGAGAACCGGAATTCCTTTGGCAACGAGATGTGAAGAAGGTGGCAGACTGATCCCATGAAGAATGCGCTCAAGGGACGCTCACGATTGATTCTGGTACTCGGCGGTGCGGCATCTGGAAAGAGCCAGGCGGCGCTCGATTTGGCAGGTCAGATAGGGCCGAGGGCCTTTGTCGCGACAGGCCAACCGCTGGACCGAGAGATGAAAGTCCGGATCGAACGGCACCGAGCCACACGCTCGCCTGATTGGGAGACGGCAGAAGTTCCTGTGGATCTCGCTAAATGGTTTGATGAAAATAAATATATGTATCATGTGATTGTGCTTGATTGCCTCACGCTATGGTTGAGCAATTTGAGGGGGAAGCGTTTGGGCGACCCGGCCATTTCTGATGTCATGACTAATCTGCTTCTGGCGATTCGGGCGACCAAGGCCCGTGTCGTGATCGTGAGTAATGAATTGGGACTAGGATTGGTACCGGCGACGAAACGTGTCCGGGCGTTTCGTGATCTGGCCGGGCGGATCAATCAACAGGTGGCAGCAGAAGCAGATGAAGTCTATCTCACGATCAGCGGGCTACCGCTGCGATTGAAATAAGGGGAGTTCGAGGATGTTGTCTCGCGAAATCATCGACCGGATTCAGCCGACCGACGCCCGTCTGTTGGCGCAGGCGCAGGCGCGTCTCGATCGATTGACGAAGCCGATCGGGAGCCTGGGACGGCTCGAAGAATTGGCCGCCTGTTACGTCATGATCACAGGTGAGGTGAATCCGAAAGTCCCGCGTGGCGCGGTGTATACGTTTGCCGCCGATCACGGAGTGACAGTGGAAGGGGTGAGCGCCTATCCCTCTGCGGTAACGCCTCAGATGGTCTTGAACTTTCTTCGTGGTGGCGCAGGCGTGAATGTGCTTGCGCGTCATGTCGGCATCGAGGTTCGCGTCGTGGACATCGGCGTGGCATTTGATTTTGAATCGGCGCCAGGGCTCATGCATAGGAAGGTCATGCCAGGTACGAAGAATCTGATGGTAGAACCCGCTATGAGTCGCGCGCAGGCGGAGCAGGCGCTGCAAGTTGGGATCGAGCTGGCGACCGAAGCGGCTCAGGAGGGCATCGGTCTGATTGGAACCGGGGAGATGGGGATCGGCAATACCACCGCCAGCTCGGCCATTACCGCAGTGATGACGCGTCGAGCGGTTTCGGACGTGACAGGACGGGGAACGGGTATCGACGATGCCGGTCACGCACACAAGATCGATGTGATTCAGCGCGCGCTCGCGTTGCATCGGTTGGATTCGGCCGACGCGATGGAGGTGCTTGTCAAAGTGGGCGGGTTGGAAATTGGTGGATTAGCCGGTTTGATGCTTGGCGCAGCTGCGGCTCGCATTCCGGTGGTGTTGGATGGATTCATTGCTGGAGCGGCAGCATTGATCGCCGTGGGTCTGCAACCGCGCTGCAAAGACTATCTCATTGCCTCCCATCAGTCAGTCGAACGAGGCCATCAGGCGATTCTGGACCACCTTGGATTGAAGCCGCTGTTCGATCTCGACCTTCGTCTAGGGGAAGGCACCGGCGCCTGTCTCGGCATGAGTTTGGTATTTGCCGCGGTTAAGATTCTGACAGAGATGGCCACGTTCGACGAGGCAGGCGTATCAGAGCGTCGCACATGACCGCGTTACTGCGAACATTTCTGTTCGCGTGGCAGTTTCTCACGGCCATTCCACTCAGCCGTTCGACACATGATGCCAAATCGGAGGAGTTGGCTGCCTCCATGAGTTGGTACCCTTTTGTCGGCTGTCTCCTTGGCCTGCTGTTGGTCTCAGTGGATAGGCTCCTGGCGCAGGTCTTCTCTTCTTCCGTCACGAGTATGTTTGTGATGCTTCTGCTTATCGGCGTCACGAGAGGACTCCACCAGGACGGACTTGCCGATATGGTGGACGGTCTGGCGGGCGGGCGCACCCCTCAGGCGCGCTTGGCGATCATGCGGGATTCACACATCGGTGCGATCGGCGCGACAGGATTATTTCTTGCGCTCGGCCTGCGATTCGCCGGGATCACTGCGCTGCCGGTAGGCGATCATATCGCGTTTCTGATCGGCATGCCGGTGGTCGGCCGATGGGCCATGGTCGTGGGGGCCTTTCATGCGACGTATGCACGGTCAGAAGGAGGGCTGGCCCAACCGTTTCTCGCGCATGTGTCTTGGCGACACCTATGTATCGCGACCGTCACGGCAGGGATTGTGTTGACGTTGTTGTTGGGGCCATGGGCAGCCTTGTGCTGTCTTTTCATCGGAGCAGCCCTCGTTCGTCTTTCGACGGTCTGGTTCCACCGCATGTTCGGGGGTGTGACGGGGGATTTGCTGGGGGCGACGAACGAAGTGGCTGAGATACTCTTTATCGTGATCGTTCCTGCGGTGCTCTTCCGATGACCGGAGGCGAATTGGCGATGGCCTGCGTCCTAGACGCGGCAATCGGAGACCCTCGCTGGTTTCCACACCCGGTGCGTTGGATGGGGTTCCTCGTCGACTGGTACGATCGGCTTATCCATCGACTGTTTCTGTCTCCCGCCAAACAACGGGTGGCAGGCGTGCTGGCGGCGGTCGCCTTGCCGGCCGGAGCCTATGCGGCTGGGGCGCTGCTCATGTGGTTGGGCAACTCGATCGATCCCCTAGTGGGGAGCGTGGTCGCTGTGGTGATAGCATGGACCACGCTTGCGGTGCGCGATCTCTTCGACCACGTCGTCTCTGTGCAACGGGCTCTCCAATCCGTCTCCCTAGCGGAGGCTCGATCAGCCGTCGCCAAGATTGTCGGACGCGATACGGGCGAGATGAATGAAGCCGATATCGTTCGTGCCACGGTAGAGACGATTGCAGAAAGCACGGCTGACGGCATCATGGCGCCATTATTCTATCTGGCCCTGGGGGGACCTCCGTTGGCGCTTGCGTATAAGGCGGTCAGCACGTTGGACTCGATGATTGGCCATTTAGACGACCGATACCGATGGCTTGGTTGGGCGTCGGCTCGATTGGATGATGTGGCGAATTTTATCCCGGCTCGCATCACGGCGCTCTTACTGGTTCTCTCGGCGGGGATCGCGTCCCGATCATGGCCTGCCATGCAACGCGCCTGGCAGATCGTGCTTCGCGACGGAGCGCGACATCCAAGCCCGAACAGCGGTCATCCAGAAGCCGCGATGGCCGGTGCACTCGGCGTGCAATTAGGTGGGGCGAATCGCTATGACGGTGTGCTTGTGGAACGCCCTTGTCTTGGCGATCCTGTTCAGCCCCTGACGAGGGCTCACATCGGAATGGCGCTCAGGCTTATGCTTTGGACCAGTCTTACAGGAGTTCTTTTGGGCATGGGGTGGCTTTTCATGGTGAAGGGATGACGCAACCCACTCATGGCGGGAACGTCTACAAGGTCGCTCACGAGCGACACATTCCCGTCGACCGGATCGTGGATTTTAGCGCCAACATTAACCCGTTGGGTCCTCCCGCTGTGGTGTGTCGCGCGATTCGCTTGGCGCTGAAACAGATCGTGCACTATCCGGATCCCGATTGTCGGCAGCTCCGGCAGGCTTTGGCGCAGCAGTGTGGCGTCGATCCAGATATGATCCTTGTCGGCAACGGTTCGACAGAATTGATTCATCTCGTGCCCCGCGCGCTCGCGATCAAGTCTGCACTCATTATCGGGCCCACGTTTGAAGAGTATGCTCGCGCGCTGATGAACGCAGGGGGCACAGTTCAATACGTTCACGCGAGACGAGAAGACCGTTTTCGCCCACCGGTGAAAGAGATCCTTCGGGAGCTTTCGGCTAAGCGAACGAGAATCGACGCCGTCTTTTTGTGCAATCCCAACAATCCGACCGGGCAGGTGTTTACCAAGCCGGCAATGCGCGAGTTGGCTGACGCGATGGAACGACGACAGAGTTGGTTGATCGTCGATGAGGCGTTTATCGATTATTGTCAGGAACAATCTGCCGTCTCCATGTTGAAAGAGCATCCGCGCATGGTGGTGCTGCGCAGTCTGACGAAGTTCTATGCCATGCCAGGGTTGCGGATCGGCTATCTACTTGGCGCAAGCAAGGTCGTGGATCAGCTGAAAGAGCGTCAGCCGCCTTGGTCGGTCAACTCGTTGGCACAAGAGGTGTCCTGCGCCATATTGAGCGACCACGCGTACGCGATAAAAAGCCGAGCATTCATGGAGAAGGAACGGTCGCGATTCATAAAAGGGTTGCGCTCGTTGCCGGGTGTACGTGTCTATTCGTCGGTGGCGAACTTTGTGTTGATCGAACTTCCTGATTGGAGTTCCGCCGGCCTGGTGGCTGATCGGCTGGCTGCCGAGGGCCTGCTTGTCCGAGACTGTTCAACACTGCCAGGTCTAAGTGCGCGCATGATTCGGGTTGCGGTCAGGACCGTGAAAGAGAATCGCCGATTAATAGCAGCCCTTGGCGTTTGCTTGAAGAAATGAGAGTTGTGAGAGAACTGAACCGGCGCGCGATGCAGACTGCATTCCAAATCAAGCGACAGACGCTTATCGTCGATCTGGGAGGCGTCAGGTCGGTGCTCTCCTCTGCCCCTAAAGCGGGCGGGGTGACACGGGCCAGATATATCTTGAACCATCAAGTTGCAGCCAAGCCGATTGGGAAAGATGATCATGGCAGGGGCACTGGCGCGCGAAATGCCGATCCAGCCAGAGCCCTCAGTCGTTTGGCTATCTCGTTAGGCATTCGCGATAAGTTTGTCGGCCTCATGACGGCCGTGTCGCTCGCGGACATCGTGACTGTGCGAGAGGTCCATGGCCAAATGTGGGTCGAAGGATTTGTCACGGTCGGGACATCGAATGCCGTACGGGCGGGGGAACCGGTGATACTCAATCAGTCGAACGATCACGGGACATATCTTGGTACGATCAATTTGATTCTCGTGACCAACGCCCGTCTGTCGGTTTCAGCCATGGTTGGCATGGTGCAAGTGGCGACCGAAGCGAAGACAGCGGCCTTATTCGATGCCGATGTGAAGAGTTGGACTGGCCGCTCTGGGGCGACGGGAACAGGCACCGATGCCGTGGTGGTGGTGAGTGGAGATGGCGCTCCTCAGCGCTACAGTGGAACCCACACGGTTCTCGGTGAGCTTGTCGGGCGAGTGGTTGGGACATCTGTGACAGAGGGGCTTGCCCGCTACGTACGGTGGCATGCGCGTCACACTTAAGAGAGACGCAGAAAGAGGCCATGACGGAATCTTGCCAGCCTAGCCCAGCTCTTGCCATTCTCGGGACCGGCTCCGATGTCGGGAAGAGCCTCATTGTTGCCGGGATCTGCCGACTGTTGTCTCGAAAAGGTGTGCGGGCTGCGCCATTCAAAGCGCAAAACATGGCACTGAATTCTTTCGTGACGCTCGAAGGTGGTGAGATCGGCCGAGCACAGGCGCTGCAAGCTCAGGCCTGTGGGATTGAGCCGACGGTGGATATGAACCCGATTTTATTGAAGCCTGAGTCGGATTCGCGTTCTCAGGTGATTGTGAGAGGAAAGGTCTACCAGGCATTGGATGCCATCGCGTATTTTGAGCGGAAAAAGATACTCTTTGACATCGTTCGAGAATGTTATGCGCGACTAGCCGGCGAGTACGAGTATATCGTGATCGAAGGAGCGGGGAGCGCTGCGGAGATGAATCTTCGTGATCGAGATATCGTAAACTGGCCTGTTGTCGAGTTGGCCGATACGTCAGTGGTGCTGGTGGCGGATATCGATCGGGGTGGAGTCTTCGCGCAGATTATTGGGACCCTTGACCTACTGGCACCGCATGAGCGCCGACGTATACGTGGGGTCATCGTGAATAAGTTTCGTGGAGATCGTCGCCTATTTGAGGATGGCGTCCGCTTCCTTGAGGCGCGCACAGGTATTCCGGTCCTGGGAGTCGTTCCATTTCTCCGTGGGCTCAGGCTGGACCAAGAAGACAGCCTCGATCTCGATCGCGCACGATCGATTCAGTTTAAGCCGGATCTCACAAACGTGGCCGTGGTGTTGTTGCCTCGCATGAGCAACTTCACAGATTTCAATGTGCTGGCAGCCGAGAAGGATGTGGCACTCCGGTTTGCCGCTTCTCCGGAGGATCTCAGAGGGGCCGACGTGGTCATTCTTCCCGGGAGCAAGAATACCCTCGAAGACCTCGACTATCTTGTGACCGCTGGATTTCCGGCTGCTGTGGAATCGCATGTGCATCAGGGAGGTGAGTTAGTTGGAATTTGCGCGGGATACCAGATGCTTGGGCAATCGATTTCCGATCCCAAGGGATTAGAGCGTGGAGGAACTTCAAGAGGGTTAGGGGTTCTGGATGTGCGGACGGAGCTTGATGCGCCGAAGATCTGCAGGCAAGTTCATGCCAGATCGCTGCTTCACAGCGTGGAACCAGATGCACTCATCCGTGGATATGAAATCCATATGGGGCGCACCAGTCGAGGAGCCGTCAACCCGTGTTTTCGCATCGAAGCGTCTGAACTCTCAGTAGGCACCGCGATGGGCGATGAAGGCGCGGCCAGTGAGAATGGTCGTGTCTGGGGCACCAGTATTCATGGCCTGTTCGATCAAGCAGCGTTCCGCCGGGGCTGGTTGAACCGTGCGCGCGCGCGGAAGGGGCTCGTACCCATTTCGCTTCATGAGTCTGAACTTGTCACGACGCAACTGCACACTGAACTGGATCGGTGGGCCGATCATGTCCAGCAGTATGTGAATATGGAGGCGATTTATGCGGTGCTGAAAGGTAGATGAAGGAGAGGATCGGTTTGTCGAAATGATCTGTCGACGGGCTGGCTCTCACACGGGTTAATTGCACACGTGCGAGGGGAGTCGTGCAGACACAGGCATCACTCCTCTCGCCTAGATCAATCACATGACGGCGTCGTGTTACTTCCCACCGGCGATATCGGTGGTCTTGATAATTTCTTGAGATTTTGGGTCGATCTGAACCACCACAATATTATTGCCGCCCTCTTCGATCTTCACTTCCCATACGACCCTATTCTCTCGCTTTTCCAGGGTGGCTTTGAGCACATTGCCTCGTTTGATTGTGGTGGCCTTGGCAATCGCCTGGTCCCTGGTCATGGTTTGTTGGATATTGCTGCCGAGCTGGGCAAGCAAAATGACACCGTCTTCTGAAAATCCAGGAGATGCCATCCCGAATACGAGTCCAACGGCTGCGATGAAACTGAGCCTGTGAGTCCTCATCGTCTCCTCCAAGAATTAGAATGAGCGGTCAGGCGAATCTCTTGGTGCTACTCAAAAATAGTATAGCAGATGAATAGCTTGCCGAAATCATTCAGCAGATTTAATGAGTTATCGGATCCAGATGCCGTACACGTTCCTTTTGAATAGCGGCAGCCGATGATCAAAGGAGAGCCGGCCTGGGGGCCTGGCGATGCTAAGGCCACGTTGGTTATGCACGGGGCCTGGAATAAAACAGAGGCCGCTCGCATCTGCGAGTGGCCTCTAGACCAAATAGCTTTCTTGTTCTCTGGTAGCCGTTCGCGATCGATCAACTTGCCTTCTTCAGGCGAGCTGTGGCCGATCCAACCAGTTTACATTCCTGGGCGTCTGCGAGTGCCTGTGCGATTGCCTTTTTAATCGAGATGGTCGAAGAACGAAGCAACCACCACACCGCTATGAACACCAACGCGGACATCGGCCCAACGAGCCGAGCCGTTTCGGTCCAGCGGACAGCCGGAGTCATCATGAGCTGTTTCACGGCTGGTAGGGAGAGGACGAAGTAGCCCCACACTGTGGCCGCGCCTTTCTCCTTGATCGGTTCGACGACGATCAGTGTTTCCTGGCCGTTTTGAGCCACGGCGCGAGACACGACTCCTTTATCTTGATCTCGCATGGGCGGCCCGCGTCTTTCATCTGCTGACCAATCGAGGATTGGATTTTCGAAGCGATCACCATATTATCCTGGTCAATCGACATCGCGGTCATGAGCGTCGTGCCAGGAAAGCCTTTTCGAGAGTGTGCTGTAAGCGAAATAGGTCCGATCCGGTGATATCCCCACTCGATTCAGCAAACTGCTGACCGGCAGCCAGCGCCCGGCGGGCGCGGATTCTTGCAATTCTGATGGCTCGCCGCGTTGCCGACTAATCGAAAACCGACAAAGTTCGTCACGTCATCAAGGGTCGCATCACCAAGCTTTTTCTTGCCGACGATACCGCCGTTTTCTGTTCCAGGCAGTTGATATCCGTTTTCAAGGAACCGCTGACCGAACTGATTCAGGGTCGGTGGCGTTGTATGGCAGGCTGTACAGTTCATATCGTATTTGCAAGCACAGGACGGAATCGCTTACGCCTGTTGAGGCAACAGGAGAGACGTCAGGATTGCCCCGCAGAGGATATTCAGTGCGGTGACAATATTGGAGAAACGATAGCCATACTGAACACTCCTCATATCTGATGGTTGTGCACACATTTGACCGGCCTAAGAGATGTACTGAGGTTTAGCCCCACGTCGTAATGGTCTTGCAACAATCGCAGGTTACGTTGTGTCAGCAAGAAAGTGGAGAGAGAGTGTCAGGAGGAAAAGAGCCGGGAGCCGCCAGATTGTCTTAGGATGCTTCGTCAGTCTAGACGGATTTCTCGTAAGGATCTCCGTCTCGATCTGCTTCATGGTGTGCGGCACACAGTGGTGGTTATTTCTAGCGACCGTTGCGCGCTTCAGAAAGAGGTTCCTCCCGTACATGTCGATCACGCACAATTCCCGCATGATATGGGATGTGCCGAACGTGAGTGAATGCTTGGTTTAAGCGGTATTGAAATAAGTGATTCACTTGCCAACGGGGAATGATCGGCTACAATCAAGATCGAGCAAGGAGGATATTCTTCCATTGCTGCGACCACATTGTGACAACGGTGTGGCTTGTTCCAAGGAGAAATAGGAATGCGCAGTCGAGGTACACTGGTGTTGGCAATGGGGATGGTGATGATGTCCTTGATGTGGAGTGCACCGGTACAAGCAGAAAATGAAGCGGAAATCGCGGAGCACTTGATCGAGCTGATCAAGATTGGCCGTGTGATCGTCTCTGAGCAGATGGACAATATCAATGATGCGTCGAAGGCTGACAAGGGATTTACCGGCGACTACATGGCTGGTCAGGTTCTAGAACGGTTTAAGAAACACACAAGACTTGATCTCCGGATTCCCAACGTCGTGCCCCAGGCCAATCTGTACCTTGCATTAGTTCAATCGGCAAAAGACGTGGTGCACGAAGCCCAACCGGTCATTAACAGGGCGGGTATCTCATATAAGGGATTCATCCCCGCCGTGTTTGCCCAGCGAGTCGAAGACCAGTTTTATACAAAGTCCGGTGTCCGCATGAAACTCACGTCGATTGGGTATCGGAATGCCAATAGTAAACCTGATGATTTCGAAGCGGAGGTGTTGAGGATGTTCAGCGACTCACGCCACCCCAAGGGCAAGCCCTATATGCGAAGTTCGATGGTAGACGGACGACCGGTTCTCCGCATGATGAGCCCGGAATACGTCAGCCAAACGTGCCTCACCTGTCATGGTGAGCCGAGAGGCAAGCTTACGGTGGGTGGCATGAAAAAGGACGGATGGAAGGACGGGGATTTAGCCGGGGCGATTAGTATTGTCCTCCCATTGAAATAGTGTCAGAGGGCAGAACGGTGAGAATGTGTGAGAGCCCAGAATCATGATCTACATCTAAAGGAGCGCGAAACATGAGCAAGATTGTCGTCGTCGATGATTCGTACGCCGAATTGCAATTAATCGAAGGGTGTCTCAAGGCTGCCAATTATACCGTGGTGTCCTACCCTAACTCTGACAAACTTGAGGACAAAGTCGCCAGCGAGAAACCTGACCTGATCGTGATGGACGTCGTGATGCCGGGGCGCAATGGGTTTCAGGCTTGTCGAGATTTGAAGAGCGATGACCGGTGCAAGGATATCCCCATCATTCTCTGCACGTCAAAAGGCAACGAGAGCGACAAGTTCTGGGGGCAGCAGCAAGGGGCAAACGGCTACATTGTTAAACCATTTAAGGGGGAAGATCTGTTGGCTGCCGTCAAGAAGGTGATGAGCTAACGTTGATGGATTCCGCACGGCATTCAATAGCGGTTGATCGCGCATTGATCGCACAGGGAACCTCTTCGTCAGAAGCCAGCCGTGCTCAGGTTGACGGAGCTTCGACTGTCCGTGCGGCGATTATCTCTCTAGCCGGAGAGATCTTTACAATCGAGCTGAAAAATATACGCGAGGTGTTTGTCGTAGAGTCCATCACTCCGGTTCCGGGAATGCCGTCCGGTTTGGTGGGAGTGACGAACTTGCGAGGGACGGTGATCCCATTGCTCGATCTTCGGCCGATGTTTTCCCTGAACGCAGACGCGATGTTGCCGTACGCCGTGGTGGTGAAGCACGGGAATTGGCAGGTCGGCGTCTTGGTGGACACGGTGCCGCAAATTCGCGCCCTCTCCAAGAACCAATTCCTGCCGGCTCCGACCGGTAGGGGAGAGAAGACGTTTCCCTTTGTGTCGACGGTGGTCAAGCTCGAAGACCGATTGCGAGGGGTTCTGGAAACCTCAGCCGTGCTTTCTCATTTTGAGAGCGCAGGCTGACCAACGGTCTTCATCTCGATGGACGACGTGCATGCATCAATAGCCGGCTAGAAGAAGGAGACGCTTATGTTTGGGTTTAATGTCGCGCAATGGTTTGAAGACTTAACCACAAAGTGGAAACTGCTGACAGCATTCGGCATGGTGAGCATGATCATCATTGTTATGTCGGCGCTGGGTGTGTGGACGACCGAACGCCTCAGACAACAGGCTGAGGCGATTTACGTCGATTACACCGTCCCACTCATCGACTTTAATACGATGTTGTTAAACGTTGGAAAATACAATACGGCGCTGCAGGATCTTGCCAAGGAAACCCACGTATCGGATTTCAGAGACGGGGTCGGGAAGCTCAATGTGTACAAGAAGGAGATTGAAAGACTCGTTGCCGCCTATGAAGGGACGCTTTTGCGTGTATCGAGCACGGGTCGCGACGAAGCAAAAGACCTTGTGGAACTCAAGGCGACTCTCGACAATTTTTTCAGTCAAGCCGAGGCCGGCCTCGCGGCGCTTGCAGAGAGCTTCGAGTCTAAAGCCTTGAGTGCCTCGCAGGCTCAACAGATGCATGATCTTGGGCAACAGGCTCTGACCCTGGGGATTGCCCCGGCATACGCACAGATCGTCTATCGGCACGGCGAACAGATTAAGGACTTGGAGGCCGTCGCAAAAGACCTTAATGAGGAGGCCAAGCAATTGGCCAAGCAGGGTATGCTGACACTGATCGTCGGCGGTACGGTCGCGGTGTTATTGGGGTTGAGCATCGGGTATTGGGTAGCGCGCAAGATGGCACTCGGTCTAAGCCAGGTCGCACATGTTGCGCAATTGGCGGCTAACGGCAACTACCAGGCCCGCGCAAAGATCAAGTCGAAGGATGAACTTGGGCAGATGGCGACATCGTTCAATGTCATGTTGGATCGTATTACCGCGTTGGTGACGTCTGAATCTGAGCGCGACGATATGCAAAAACGTTTGATGAGCTTTCTAGTCTTGGTGTCGGATGTCGGTAAAGGAGACTTGACGAAGCGCGGAGAGGTGACGGCCGACATGTTCGGTAATCTTGCGGACGGGTTCAACCTCATGGTGACTCGGTTCGGACAGTTGCTCAAACAGGTTCGAGAGGCCGCTGAACGAGTCAACAAGTCGGCTGGGACTCTCCGAGACAGCGCAGGACAGATGGCCGGTACTGCCAAACAACAGGCGGATGAGTCCAGAAAGACCTTGAGTGCGGTCGAGCAGTTGACCACTTCCATGCGTCAAGTTTCCGCAACGGCAGGCGCGTCATCAGAGTCTGCGAATCAAGTGTTGCAGGCAACGGAACGAGGTCGTGTCGCTGTACAAGAAACTGTGCAGGACATGCAAAGCATTCGTGCGTCCGTGCAACGCATGTCGAAGCAGGTCAAAACGCTGGGTGATCGCTCGTTGGAAATTTCTCAGATCGTATCGACAATTCGCGATATTGCCAGTCAGACTAACTTGCTTGCGCTGAATGCTGCCATCGAGGCGGCCGGCGCCGGCGAAGCTGGAGCTCGATTTGCCGTGGTTGCCGATCAGGTCAGAAAACTCGCGGAAAGCTCCACGGGCGCCACCCGCGAAATCGCGGACCTTGTGAAAGTGATTCAGACGGATACGCAAGAAGCGGTCGTGGCTATGGAACATGAAACTCAGGCGGTGGAAGCCGGATCGGCCTCTGCGTTGCGTACAGGTGAAGTGTTCAAGGAAATTTCAGGGATTGCCCAGCGTTCCTCGGAGTTGGCTCAGACCATCGCGAGTGCGGCGGTGAGTCAGACAGCTTCAACGGATCAGGTCGGTCGCACCATTAAGGATTTCGCCGGCGGCGCCTTGGAAACGCAAAAAGTCACGGACTCGGCGCGCGTGACCGTCGAGGATATGGCGAAACTCGCAGAAGGGTTGTCATCCTCTGTCGCCCAGTTCAAATTGGTCTAGAAGGTCACGGAAATTCGACAGGGATGTTATGAGGGTGATGCTCAGTGATTCCCCCAAGGACCCTATGGCTCATGGATAGGAAGGCTAGTGATGAGTTCCGAACTTGACCGGCAGGGCCTCGTAGACATCTTCGTGACTGAAGCATTGGAAGCATTAGCTGTATTGACGAGTGCGTTCCATCCGCCTGATGGCTCGATGCCAACCCCAGCACAACTGCAAGCGCAATATGTGTGGGCGCATAAGATCCGAGGGGCGTCGGCGCTCTATGGCTATGAGGGGTTGGCGCTGATGGGCGCCTTGCTTGAATCAACGTTGGAAGATTCGATGTCTATAAAGGATTCACGATGGCCGAAGACGATCGAGGTCCTTCGTGGGATGGTGATCTCGTTTGAGTCTCAATTGAAAGTCGTTGCACGGGGAGGTGCTGAAGATCTATCGATGAGTACGCGTTGGAAGGATGAAGTCGGCGGTTTATTTTCCCCTTCCTCAGATGTGGTTCGGTCTGAACCGGCAGTTTTAACGGCGGACTACTTAGTTCCGACTCTTGATGCTGAAGTCCTATCGTATTTTTCGCCGGAAGCGCAAGAATATCTGGACACCATGGCGTCGTTGCTTCATCGTCTGCGCGAAGATGTCGGGGATACGGAGACGATCTCTAAGCTCTATGGCATGGTCCACATGCTCAAGGAGTCTTCTTTTACGATTGGATTTTCGGTGCTCTGCGATGTGGCGCAATCGGTTGAGAATTGTGTGATTGCGATCCGCGAGGGCCGAATTTTGCTCTCCTTGGAAGAGCTTGGCGTCATTGGTCGGGCTATCGACACGCTGCGGTTGCTGATGCGCCGGGATAACGGCATGGTGGCTAGACTCCAACAGGATGTGTCGGAAGTGACTCAGTCACTGGCGAGGATCTGTGCCGGTGAACACATGACGATGATGCCCCAGGCGGTGGTGGCCATCGGTTCGGTTACCCAGGTTGTGACAGCCGTTATCGATCGTTCAAAAGAATCTGTTGGCACCGAGGTGGGGTCGCTTTCTGTCCCGGGCTCATTGACGGACGAGTATCTGATCCCACTCCTCGATGCTGAAGTGCTGTCGTACTTTGCCCCTGAAGCACAAGAATATATCGAGTCGCTCGAAGGTCAATTGCTTCGGATCGAAAAGGAACCGGACAACTCGGCTGTGATCGATCAACTGTTCCGGACGGCTCATACGCTCAAGGGGTCTGCCTATACGGTAGGATTTCAGTCGCTCGGCGATCTGGTGCACTACGTCGAGGATTTTATGGTGGCGGTGCGCGAGGGCCGTATCAAAATTGTTCCCAGGCATACGGATGTGCTCTTGCGATCGGTCGATGTGGTCCGTCTGTTGATGCGGCGGGACCCGACGTCTCTGGACACGCTTCGCCAACGCTATGCTTCAGCACTGGAAGGGCTCAAACACCTGGATCAGGCGACGATAGCCCAGGTCGAGGAGTCTCTCCCAGGTGTGTATCGCCTCGATGCGTCGGTGGATCAAGAGGTCCGAGAGCAAGAACCCGTCGAGCCTGCTACGACTGCGAAAGGTAAAACGGCGGATGGAAAAGTCGTAGAAGATCGCGAAGTCATTCGTGTCAGCCGTGATCGGTTGGAACGATTGCTGAATCTGGTCGGTGAGCTCGTGATCGGTCGAGGACGGCTCGAGCAGCGGCTGCATATGCTGGAGCAACTCTCACAACAAGTATTGGCTTGCAAGGGACGATTGGTAGAATCGGTCCATTCGTTTGCGGAGAAGCATACCTTTACCCTTCCGACTGCCGCCTCAGGTTCGCCGACTTCCCCGGGCCAGGGATTTGATGGGGGCAGTGACTTTGGCAGTCTTGAATTCGACAAGTATGACGATTTCAATATCTTAGCTCGTCGCATCGGCGAGGTGACGGCGGATATTTCAGAGTCGATGACCCAGTTGAGCGGCTCGATTCGCCGATCACATGACGACATGAGTCACCTGGCGGAACTGACGCTGGGTATGCGGGATGAAATCGCTCGAGCCCGTATGGTGCCGGTCGGTACGCCGTTTACACGATTCCACAGGGCTACGCGTGAGATGGCACGTGCGACAGGAAAAGAAGTGGCGTTGGTCACCTCCGGTGAGCATACCGAGGTTGATACGGTCGTTGTGGAGCGATTGGTCGATCCGCTGATTCACCTCGTGCGCAACGCAGTCTATCACGGCATCGAGCCTGCTGCTGTTCGCGTATCGGAAGGGAAGCCGGCAGCCGGCACGGTGTATCTTCATGCGGTGCATCGTGGGAACGCGGTGTTGATTGAAGTCGAGGACGATGGGGCCGGCCTCGACGTCGAAAAGATCCGAGCCAAAGCGGTCGAGCGAGGGCTCATCCGCCCGGAGATGGCCCGTTCGATGCCTGAATCAGAAGTGATCAAGTTCATTTTCATTCCAGGTTTCTCGACGGCCGACCAGATCGGCGATCAGGCAGGTCGAGGGGTCGGCATGGATGTGGTCAAGCGTGTCATCGAAAGCATGAACGGCCGCATCGACGTCGAGTCTGTTCGAGGAGTGGGGACGAAGTTTACACTCAGCCTCCCGTTTACATTATTGATTGCTACAGCTCTTATGGTGCGGGTAGGGAGCGAGCGATATGCCATACCGCTTCAGGCAGTGCGTGAAGTCACCATGGTTACCCCTGGCGTGCATCAGCGGATGGGGGAGCGATCGATCCTACATATCGGCGAAGAGGCGATTGAAGCACTGCCGCTCGAGCAACTCCTCACTCAACGCATCGTGGCGGTGGAAACCGGGAAGCCGGTCGTCATCGTGAGAACGGCTGTCGGGATGATCGGCATTGTCGTCGATGAACTGCTTGGTCGCCAGGAAATTGTCGTGAAGCCGTTGGGGTCCCTGAAGCCCTTGGAACGGTCCAACTTCGGCGGCGCGACCATCGATCCTGAAGGGCGTGTGGTTCTGGTGTTGGATCCTGCTCGATTATTGTCTCGCGAAAGGCAAACTGCTGCCGTATCGGAGTTGTCGGTACAGGCGACGACGTCTGTGGATTCGCTGATTCCGTACGTCGAGACCTCAGAGTCAAAAGCGACAGAACGCCTGCTTCTGTTGATCGACGATTCTTTGAGTATCCGAAAGTTCGTGGGCCGGATGCTGGAGTCGGCCGGGTACGTTGTCCACACAGCAGTGGACGGGGAAGAAGGTCTGCGCAAGGCATCTGCGGAATGCTATCGGCTGATTATCACCGATCTTGAGATGCCGAAGCTCAATGGGTACGAAGTCATTCAAGGGCTCCGCAGTCGGGAGCAAACACAGCAGACACCAGTCATTGTCATGACGACGAGAGCCGGTGATAAGCATCGGCAAATGGCTCTGAATATCGGAGCGAACTCCTATATTGCCAAGCCGGTCGAAGAACGTGCCTTGATCCAGGAAGTTGAGCGCTGGATAGGCAAAGATGCCGCTGTGCGCAACTAAGGATCCGTTGCCCACGATTATTGAGCGAGGCCATGGCACGGTGCAGTTGAGGCGGGTAAATCGAATATGAGTTTACGAGGTGGGCACAATTCTGAGAACACACCGACGGAGGTGGCCAGTTTCTTGGTCATCCGTCTTGGCGTGAATTATTTCGCTCTGTCTGCAGCTGGAGTGCGAGGGGTGTTGACACAAGAAGAAGTGGGTCATGACGAGGCTGTGACTGTATCGGGGACCGTTTATCAATTAGTCGATCTTTCCCAACGGCTTTCGGTGGTTGCGAATTTGTCCGGTCCTCAGCGGAGAACGGTGTTGTACTCAACCGGGCGTTCTCATGGTGCGATCGCGGTTGAGCAGGTGGTGGGTTTGATGGAGATCGAACGGAAGGACTGTGTTCCGTTGCCGTCCCAGTTTCAATGTGATGAGCGTGACTGGTTTAGAGGGATGCTGCTCTATCAAGATCAGTTGGTGTTGATCATGAATCTTGCCTGGGTGATGGGAGAGCCCTCCGGCATTGTATCTATACCAATTGGGCAGGCGGAACAACTGCTGAAGACAACTCCCGCAATGGTGGGTGGGGTGTGCTGAGGGCGGCGCGTGGTCAACAGCACACTCTGAATGCGAAACGGCTGTGGAATATCGTGGTGTTTTCCATCGGTGGAATGAAACTGGCTGCACGGACTGAAGATGTGGAGGGAGTGTCGTCTTGGACTGAGACGATTCCGGTCCCGAGTCGGACTCCATTCGTGCAAGCCATGTTGAAACGAGACAATCATGTGATGCCGGTCTACGATTTGGCAGCCAGGCTGAATCTTGCTGTGCAGGGAGCGCCCTTGCTGTGTTTGGTGGCACGCCATCTTGACGGACCGATGGCCATTTGTATCGATGCTGCCGTGCCCTCCCTCGAGGCAGTGAATCCGGCAGCGATTCGACCGAACAACAGTGAGGACATTGAATCGCTGGGGTTGGTCACAATTGGCGCACAGGACGTGTCGATTGTGGCATTGCAGCGACTCGGTCGGTTGAGACAGGACGCCGTCAGCAGTTAAAGGAATTCAGGGAAGGAATCTGCTATGCCGAACGTGTTGATTGCCGACGACAGTATCGCGGTCAGAAAAGTCGCCGAACGGTTGCTGATTGAGGCTGGACTTGGCGTCACTCTCGTTGCGAACGGAGAGGAAGCCTTGGCCTATTTAGCCAGAGAGACACCAGACCTGGTCGTATCCGACGTGATCATGCCGGATAAGAGCGGCTATGAGGTGTGTGCCTTCGTACGTGCCCAGAGAACGCTCGCGAACACCCCGGTACTCTTGATCTCAGGCATCGTCAACGATGATGTGACGAAGCAAGCAGAAGTGTGTCATGCCGATGGCGTGTTGAAGAAGCCGTTCCAGGGTACGTCGCTGAAGGATCGTGTGCTCGAATTGTTGGCGAAGCGGCAGAACGTTGCCGCGCCTGCTGTCAAGAGTATCGAAAAGGCTGCCACGGCCATCGATCAGAATCAAAGCGCGCGTATGAGCGATGAGCAACTAGAAATTTATCGGCAGGCAGTCGCACGATTGAAGCCGTTGGAGGAAGAAATTCTGGTTGAACGAGATCGCGCAACACGGAGTTCGCAGCGAGTGGCAGAACTCGAGCAACAGCTTGGTCGTGCCCAAGAGATTGAGTTGATGTTGGCAGGGGAACGAGAGCGGATTGCTCAGCTGAAGAAAGAACTCGCAGCGACCGATGGTATCACCGCGCAGGTGCAGGAACTTAAGTCCGCACTCAAGGCCGAACGAGACCGGGTGGCTGAGGTCTCGAACCAAGCATCTCTCGCGGAGAGTTTAGGTGGACAGGTGAGAGAACTGGAGGCCGCTCTTCTGAAGGAGAGAGAGAATACGGCTCAACAGGCCTTGCGTCTCACTGAGCTGCAGAAGAATGAGAGTCATGTCCAAGAGCTGGAAGCGACGTTGAACGCCGAGCGTGAAGCTGCGACGCAACTGGTTGACCAGATTACTGAAATGGAGAAGGGGGCGACTCGGTCTCAGCTAGTAGCGCAGGAGCTTGCACAGGAGCAGGCGCGTACGAGTGACTTAACTCGTCGTCTGGCTGAAACAGAGCAAGTTGCCGCACGAGTCAATACGCTGGAGCTGGCCCTTGCGGCTGAGCAGGAACAAAGTAGGAGTATTACCGTGCGTCTTTCCGAAGCTGAGCGTCAGTCACAGACAATTCATGAAAGTGAGGCATTGCTTCAGACGGAACGAGAGCGAAATAGCCTGCTCGTGAAGCGTGTGTCTGAATCGGAGCAAGCAACTGAGCAAGCCACCAAGCGGTTTGAAGAGATGGCGATCAAGTTGGGGGAGATCGCAGGGTTGGCTTCTCAGCTTGGGAATGGGAAACGACGGTCCTAATGTTGTGCGATCTCTTCTGCGAATCGTCCCTGTTGTGAAGGACTGAGGTTATGGCTGCCGACACCGTAGACGGTTTCCAGAAAGAATTGATTGAACTGTTCGTTCGGGAGGCGCATGAATGGCTCCAAAATATTCATGTCGCGCTCGATGAGTTGCAACAGGCTCCCGTTCCGGAGCGGCATGTCAAGCTGATCGGGACAATTTCGGCTGGAGTGACGAATCTCGCTGGATCGGCTGCCACGATCAATCTTCCAGACATCGAGAAGGCCAGCGTCGAAGCGATTCCTTTTATCGAGGCCCTCCGAGACCCGCAGAAGCAATTCTCCGGTCAAGACTTTCTTGCCCTCTGTAAGCAGTTGGGACAGATCCACATTGCATTAACTCATGCGACAGGCATCTCCTTTGAAAATGATGGAACCGGAGCGGTCGGCGAGGTAGTGGGCCAGAATCTTGCTCCTGTGGAGTTTCTACACGCGCTTGAATCACTGCAAAATAGCCAGCCGTCTAGTATGACGTCCGGGCACAACCTTATTCGCATCCTAATCGAGCAGATAGAGGGACAGGTTCAAGCTGGTGTGCAGCGTATCGACACCACCGTCATTCAAGGATATCTTGCTCGCGTGTCCGACGCAGAAGAGTTATTCCTGAAGGCGATTGACCAGCGAGTGCCTGAAATTTTACGAACGATGAGTGACCTAAAAGACACCAGGGATGAAGCGTCATCAGGCAGTGTGGCACTTGAGGCCTCTCTTCAAGACGTTGCACGATTGCGCGCTGCAGCGCAGCAAGTGAATGCGAGTTCAGCCATGATGTTTTTCAGCGGCCTGCACAGTCTGTTAACCGTGGTGGCGCAGCGCCGGGTGTTTCTCGCTGCCACTCGGGTGGAATCGGTGAAGGGGCGTCTGCATACAATGGGAGTCGCCATTCATCAGTGGGTGGAGTATGGTCGAGCCCAGCGTGCCGCAATCAATCAGTTGCTTCCTGCCGGCCATTCGTGAGTTCTCTGTGCCGGATTCTCATACAGTGATTTGTCAAGATCCATGGGGTAGGTGGACCTTCCGACCGAAGATGACGGCATGATGAACGTAGAAGTCGACTATACGAGATATTGGGGGTTGAGCGCTCTCCCATTCGACAACGTGCCGGATCCGCGATTCTACGTCTCCTGTTCACAACATGAGACGGCTCACCGGTGGTTGAGTTATGGGATTCATACCGGCAAAGGCATACTCTTGCTTACGGGTGACATTGGGTGTGGGAAAACCTTGCTGAGTCGTCGTCTGATCGTGGGGATGATGCCGACTCGATATGATGTCGCGCTTGTCGCCAATCCTGCCTTGTCTCCATCTGAATTGTTAGATGAGGTGTTGTCTCAATTCGGACTTGAGCCTGTACGATCAAAGGCCGGGCGGCTGCAGATACTCAATGAACGCCTGGAGTTAAATGCCCAGCGTGGAATTCACTCGGTGCTGATTGTGGATGAAGCCCAATCGATTGAAAGCAATAAAGGGTTTGAAGAGATCCGCTTGCTGACGAACTTTCAGCTCAATGATCGATTTCTCATGACCGTTGTCCTGATCGGCCAGCCGGAACTGCGTCATCGCGTCGGGGGAATTCCTCAGTTGAATCAACGGATCGCGGTTCGTGCGCATCTGGGTCCGTTCACGGCGGAGGAGACGATGCTGTATATCGCCTCTCGCATGAAGGCTGCGACAGATCGGACAGACGTGTTTACGAAAGAGGCGATTGCAGCCATATATGAACAGAGCAAAGGGATCGGGCGGCTCATTAACGCTCTCTGTGACCAATGTCTCTTTGCTGGAGCGATCGAGCACATTGTACAGGTTGATGATCGGCTTGTTCTGCGGATCGGACAATTCAGATGATGAATGCTCGAATCTCCTACGAGGATGCTCACGGGGTATGAACGAATACCGCACAACAGACTGGTATCGGATTGCGGAAGAACAATTGTCGGGCGTGGCTCTCGCTGTGCAGCAGCAGGGAGAACTCGACCTGGACGCGTTGTCTGCCCTAGCGGTGGAGATTGCGGGGGAACTTCAGCGAAGCGATCAATTGCTGATTCAGGCCATGAGCGGCCCCGCCGGCCCATCACTCATCACGAATCTCGTGAATGTCGCAATATTGGCAACGACGGTTGGTGCGAGGCTGGGATATCATGGGAAGGAGCTGGATCGGCTGACTTTCGCAGGGCTTCTGCACGACATTGGGCTCTTTGCTGTGCCGCAGTCATTAATTACGAAGTCGGGCCGGTTGACGCATGATGAACGTACGCTCATTGAACAACATCCTGAACTCGGCTATCAAACGATTCGAAAGGCGGGTCAGAAATACGACTGGTTGGCGCAAGTGGTGCGCCAAGCGCATGAGCGATGGAACGGACAAGGGTATCCGAATAAGTTGAATGGGCGTCAAATCTGTGAGTTTGCCCAAATCATCGGCGTGGTTGATATCTTCGACGCTCTCGTGAGTCCTCGCGGGTATCGACGCCGATTCTTTCCGCACGAGGCGGTGCGAGAATTGATTGTGGCAGAACGGACGTCGTTCCCTCGCGAAGTCGTGAAAGCCTTGGTTGAGCAGCTGTCGGCCTATCCATTGGGTACGTCTGTGCGGTTAACCACCGGAGAGGTTGGGTCGGTCATACGAGTCAATCCGCGCTACCCACTCCGTCCGGTTGTAAGGATTGAGGGCGAGGTAGCGTATGGCCAGGCGCGGCGGCAGCTCGATCTGAGCTGTACCCCTCTCGTGACGATCGTTGAAACATTGGAGCCTCCTGACGTCGCACGCGCATCGGGTCCGGTGAATGGGACGCAGGCCAAGACCCAGGAAGTCGTCCCCTCGGCATCCGATCAGTTCACCTCGCTCTTGGAAGGCTTAGACGCGCTTGCGAGCGCGATTCAAGGCGCCGTTGAGTCCAGGGCTTCTGTCCAGCAAGATGAGGCTGTTGTCTGCTCCGATGAGCATCGATGCAGAGACCAACTTTCTGTGCAGGGGTCTGCAGATATCAGTTTTGAGAAGGAAGTGATTGGGTTATTCGCCCTCGAAGCGCACGAGTGGCTGGCACAAATTCAGACCGCAGTGAGACAGCTCGCTGAAGGGGCCAAGGGGGCGGCGCGCCCGAAGCTCTACGGGATTCTCTTGCAGGGGATTACCAATCTTGCGAAATCTGCTTCGACAGTGCAGCTTCAGACTATTGCGCAGATGGCGTCGAATCTGCTTCCGATTCTCCACGATGTCCGGCGACCAGAGCCACGTGCGATAGCGGCGGCACTCCAGTCGCTTCAGGACGGGTTGGATCGGATTAGTTTGGCCGTGCGTGCCTTAGCAGGAGGGCGCGTGGGCGAATCTGCTGGACCTGGCGATGTTCCTCTAGCAACGGTAAGTGATTCGTTGCAATCTCTTCCTGTCCCTGTGACGGAGCCTTCTGTGGGTTCCCAGTTGAGGGTGCAGCCCCTCGCGAGTTCCAGTCCCACACTCATTCAAGCTCTTCGGGGCCTGCAACAGGCTCGTGCGCGGTCGACACAGCCGGTCCGCGATGTGTTGGAAGCTGTGATTCAGCGAGCCGAGCAGGAAGCTGATCTACTCGATGTCTCTGGCGTCGGGCGCATCTTGGCAGAGCTTGACCGGCTCGACGACGCGTTTCTTCAAGAAGTCCGTCGGCGAGTTCCGATCATCAGTTCCGCACTTATACAGTTACGAGCGAGTGGTGTGACTTCTGTTGTGTCGGCGTCCCAGCTTGATCCCATTCTCAAACAGATTGATGCCCTCTATGATTTGGCCAACCAAGTTCAGGCGACGATAATTATGATGTTTTTGCATGGACTGCGATCCTTTCTTATGGTAGCAGCCTATCGAAGCAATTCGACCGCAGCGCAACGATTGGAAAGCATCGAAGCGAGGATTCATGCATTGATTCCGATGACGGAGCAGTGGAGTAATATCGGGCGTGTTGAACGATCGGCAATTAGTGAAATCTTGGCAGTCTAGCCTATAATGTTTATGGGAGTTTGTAAGCCACCAAGCAGGCCCCAAGCGAGGGAGACATACTCGACGCACCGTGCTGACCGATGGAATAGTGAACCCTTCCCCCAGTGCGCTTGTCGTCGCGGTGTCTTAGTTGTTGCAGTAGAAGTCTGTGTAAGTAATGCGGGCTTGCATTGGTGTCAGGTGGAGTGCCAATGGTCGAGTGCAGTGACTGCTGCCATGAGTCTCAATAACGCACGTTTGGTATAGCGCAGTATCCCGCCAGATACCTAGACCAGATACACAAAATTATGCTGATTGTCTGGCTGCCTATGTAGTGGGGACGGCCAAGCATTACAGCCAAGGAGAAGGTTCTGTGCCACCCCGAATCTGAAGCAGACGGGAAAGGCGTATACATTCCATTCGGGCACCGAATAGAGTAGCCAGTGTGGGGGAGATATGTTTTTTACGTCAGTATCTGGCACGATTGAGTAGGTTTTCTGCTGCCTGCCGCCGCACGGTCTTCTTCAGTGTAAATACAGGTTTTGAAGGAGTCAGTAAAACACACTGTGGCGGAGAGGGAGGGATTTGAACCCTCGGTAGAAGTTTCCCCCTACGGCAGTTTAGCAAACTGCTGCCTTCGGCCACTCGGCCACCTCTCCCCTAGTCCCAGTTCTATGCGGGGTTCCCAATCATCTGCAACGCGGGTCGATGACCATAGGAAGGCCAGCAAGCGATGGGTGATCTTACCCTAGGCTAGGTGGGCGGTACAAGCGGTTCGCACGGGAGATCAAGAAAAACTCTTCGAGGAAGACAGGAAGATTCATAGATCTAGCGGCTTAGTCCATGGAAGCACGATAGGTTTTTTCGCAATCCGGACAAAAGAGGATGAGAGGAGACGTGCCCATTGGCCGACCGGTTTCATATTGCACGTGGTGGCATGGTCCCATGAGGGTAACGGGAGAGGGTGGCTTTGATGCCCCAATACAGTCGGTTGCCTGCAGAAGGCGGTTGTGTTGGCAATGGGTGTCGAGTAACGGAGTTCAACGTGGCTGAGTCTGACCACCCCGCTGACTGATAACATATGTAACGCGGTTTGTGTTTGTTTTCTGCGTGCTCTGTGCAATTTAAGGTATTGGATCGGGGAAGAGAAAACGTGCATGGTGTGTTTCTCCTCTGTTGACGAGAGATGGAATTATTTACATCCAGAGCAATCGACCTAGGTCTTTGTTAAGTCCACGAGGGCGCTGGCATTGAGAACAGCGAGCGAAGAGTCCGCCAGCTTGCGGGTGCATATTCCCACGAAGTACGAGCTGATATTTATGGTTTCCGCAAGAAGGACAGGCTTTTCCGTCTAGCTCTCGGTGAATGGCTCCGATCTTCCCGATCTGTTTGTGCATTGATTGCCCTCCCAAGCATGACACCCATAACGTATGCGATAGAAGATGATATTGGGTCAGGGAAGAAATTTTGAAAATACCGAAGAGGTAGGTGAGACCGAACTAAAGTGGGGACGAATGCCAAAATGAAAACCTCGATTCAAGAATTAATAAGGTAGGCACATTCCATATAGCTATATTTAAACATTAACTACTATATGGATATAATTGAAAATATTTATATATTTGAAGTTATATTGTCGTGGTTTGAATTAGTCTGATGACACTGCGAGAGGAGTAAGGTATGGATATCTGTAAATGGGAAATCGGTAGGTCAAGGCTAGTCTTTTCCTGATAAGACCAGCCTCTTGCTACTTTGTGGCTGTTTTTAGGATGCCAATGCCAAAACTTTCCACGGTCATAATCCAACTCGTGTCATTGGCGGAGGGGGCGAGATTTGAACTCGCGGACCCCTTGCGAGGTCTCCAGTTTTCAAGACTGGCACGTTCGGCCGCTCCGTCACCCCTCCATATCACCCGTCACCCGCCTCGAAGCCAGTACGAATATCCTTGGAGGCGGGAAAATACCATCGAGTATCTCATTCTTTTCTGATCTGCTCCACTCCACCCATGTATTGGCGTAACACCTCCGGTACCGTGATGCTTCCATCCGGTTGTTGATAGGTTTCGAGGATAGCTACAAGCGTGCGCCCGACCGCCAGCCCAGATCCATTGATTGTATGGACACACTCAGTTCTCACACCTTTTTTTTCGACGGCGCACTTGTATCGGATATTAGCCCGCCTGGCCTGAAAGGCTTCAAAGTTGCTGCAGGAGGAGATTTCCCGATAGTGGTTCTGGGAGGGAAGCCAGACTTCGATATCATAGGTCTTCGCCGCTGAGAATCCCATATCGCCGGTGCAGAGGGTGACCACTCGGTAATGAAGTCCTAACCCTTGCAAGATCGCTTCGGCATGGCTAGTCAATCGTTCCAGTTCCTCATACGACTGTTCTGGTAATGTAAACGCGACTAACTCCACTTTGTTGAATTGGTGAAGGCGAATGAGCCCTCTGGTGTCTTTTCCATAGGAACCTGCCTCGCGGCGAAAACAGGGAGTATAGGCTGCATATCTGATCGGCAGTGCGCTCTCGCTGAGCATTTCGTCTCGATGGAGATTGGTCACCGGAACTTCGGCAGTCGGAATCAAGAAATAGTCTTCGTCCGACAGGCGAAAAAGATCTTCTTCAAATTTGGGTAATTGGCCGGTGGCGGTCATGCTCGTCCGATTGACGAGGAATGGTGGCAGGACTTCCCGGTAGCCGTGTCGTGTCGTGTGAAGGTCGAGCATATAGTTGATGAGCGCCCGCTCAAGTCGCGCGCCGGCTCCCGTCAGAACCGCAAACCTTGCGCCGGAGATTTTCGCTGCACGGTCGAAATCAAGAATGCCGAGGTCTTCACCTAATTCCCAATGGCTCTTGGCCGGTGTAGTCAACAGGGGTGGGGAGCCCCACCTGCGTGCCTCCGTATTGTCGCCTGCGTCTTTTCCTGTCGGTACCGATGAATGTGGAAGATTCGGGATGCGGAGGTTCAGATCGGTGAGGGATTCTTCAACGTTCCGTAGTTCATCTTCGATCGTCTTAATCCGTTTGCCGACGTTCTTCATGGCGGCCATGCAGGCATCCGCCGATTGTTTTTCTCGTTTCAGCTTGGCAACCTCGTCCGATCCTTTTTTTAGTTCGTGGCGGAGTTGCTCGGCTTGGCCTGTCAAGGTACGACGTTGTTCAATCAGTGCGTGCAGTTTGTCCCAGAGGACATCACTGCCACGCCGGCCAAGGCGTTCCTTGATAGCATCTAAATTGTCGCGAAGCGTGCGGAGGTCGTACATGGTGAATGTTCCAGAAAGCGGCTGGAATCTAGCATCGGGGTAGGGGTTAGTCAATCAATCGCGCGGTGATATTCCCCCGGGGTGCGGGGTTTCCCGTTGACAGGAGCGGGTGGATCGAGGACGATACCGCGATGCGCACGGTGATGAATCCACCTAATCCATTCGAGTCACAGCACCGAGATCTCTTAGAGCCTGCTCCCCATGTGCAGCTGCAGATGTTTGAAGATGCGACCCGTGACATTCTGAGCCGGAATGACAGTCCGGACTTGCCGTTTCGATGGAGCCTCAACCCCTATCGGGGCTGTTTCCACGCGTGCGCGTATTGTTATGCTAGACCGACGCATGAGTATTGGGGATTTGGCGCCGGGACTGATTTTGAGTCCAAGATCATCGTGAAGCGAGAAGCCCCGGCCTTGCTACGCCGGATGTTCGAGAAGCCGACATGGAAAGGCGAATTGATCCTATTCTCGGGGAATACCGATTGCTATCAGCCAGTGGAAGCTTCGCTGGAGTTGACTCGGGCTTGCTTGGAGGTTTGTGCCGAGTATCGGAATCCAGTCGGGATTATCACGAAAGGGGTATTGGTGCTGCGTGATGTAGATATCCTGTGTCGGTTGCAGGAGGAGGCGTCGGTTCGTGTCTACTTCAGCATACCGTTTTCAGATGATGAGGTCGCGCGCAAGGTTGAGCCCCATGCGCCATCAAGCCGGAAACGCTTTGAAGCGATGGCGACATTGGCGAACGCTGGGATTCCCACCGGCATCTCGCTGTCTCCAATCATTCCAGGTCTCAATGATGAGGAAGTGCCTAACCTATTGGCCAGAGCGAAACAAGCCGGGGCAGTGGAAGCGGTGGCGACGCTCTTGCGGCTGTCTGGCCCTGTGGAGCCCGTATTTGTGGAGCGGATGACTGCAGCGTTTCCAGATCGAATCGCCAGAATCATGAATCGGATTCGAGCTGTGCGTGGTGGGGCGATCAGCAAGAGCGCCTTCTTCGAACGCCATCGCGGTGTCGGCCCTTATTGGAGCATCATCGAACAATTGTTCGAAGTCTCCAGGCGCAAGGCCGGATTGTCGGCAATATGCGACGTGGCGATCCCTGATACGTTTCGTAGGCCGGGGATTGGGCAAACTGTCCTATTTTGAAGCAAGAGGGCACGGAAGGGAGTCAGGATGAAACATAGCCCTGGATTTCTCAAGTTGGTCAATGAGACACGAGCGCGAATCAAGGAATGTACGGTGGCGCAGGCGAAGGCTCGGCTCGATAGTGGGGAGGCGTTGCATTTTCTCGATGTGCGTGAGGATCACGAATTTGCGAAGGATCATGCGAAAGGCGCCCGCCATCTTGGAAAAGGGATTATTGAGCGCGATGTGGAAACGCTGATCCCTAATAAAGAAGAGGCGATTGTGCTGTACTGCGGGGGCGGCTACCGGTCGGTCTTAGCCGCGGATGTGCTTCAGCAGATGGGCTATACGAATGTGGTATCGATGGATGGGGGAATCAAAGGCTGGAGGGATGCAGGCTATCCGATAGAGTCTTGATGGGACTTCAGAGAGGCTGAAGTCCCATCAAGGTCGGGGGTGGTTATTTGCTGCTGACTCGATCGAATTCTTTGATTACTTGATCGGTCAAATCGACGGCGTCCTTGTTGTAGATGACGATTTTCACCGTTTGTTCGCTGCCTTTATCGACGACAAGGGCAAACCCGCTTTTTTCCGCCACAGTCTTCGTGGCCGAAGAAATTTTCTTCATATACTCGTCGACCAATTCCTTCTGCTTCCCCTGTAGTTCCTGATTAAATTCTTGCGCGCGTTTCTGGTATTCCTGGACCTTGGTGCGAAACTGGGTTTCTTTTTCTTTTTTTTCCGTATCGCTTAACTTCGCAAGTTGCTCCTTGAGTGTCTTTTCTGTATTGCGCAAATCCTCCTCATCCCCGGACAACAACTTCTGCCTGGTGGTCACATATTCTTTGAGCCCATCCAAGGCTTTTTTGCCCGCTTTGGATTTCTCTAATACTGCCTGAGGATCGACCACGCCCATTTTGAAAGCCTCGGCGGCTTGAGCAGCAGGAAGAGATCCAAGACAGATGATGCCTGCCGTGACGAAGGCGAGGGTGATCCGCCTGAAGAGGGTTCCCGTCGTATGCATACCACATGCTCCTTTTTTGGATTAACGATGCGCCAGCGTGACTGGTGCGAGAATAGCTGGGGGCCTAGATCCTGTCAAGGGTTTGGGGTGAGAGATTGGGTCGTGAGGGGGTTAGACAAAGTATCGGCTAGTGTCGAACTTATATTCGGTATTATCGATCAAACGTACAATGCTATCGCGGAAACTCCCAGCTTCATCTTGTTCGGTCAAGTCTATCTCGCGCCCCTGATCGACCGGGTTGCCTTGTGGGTCGGTGATGACTTTGACGAACGGTCGTTCGGCGTTCACCTTGTCTAGCGCCGGTTTGACGACGACTGCCAGCTCGCTTGTTTCCAGCATTACCAGGCTGCCGATCGGAATGATTCCGACGCAGTTCACGAACAGTTTGAGTAGGACTGCATCGAAGGCTTTCCCTGACTTAGAAAACATCATGTTCAACACTTTTGATGGCGACATGGGTTCCCGGCGATAGACACGGGAGGAGGTCATGGCGTCGTAACAGTCTGCGATTGTGAGGATGCGACCGGTGAGTGAGGCTGTCCATGGAACACTCAGCTTCGGGTAACCAGAGAAGTCCAGGTTCATGTGATGTTCGAAGGAGGCCGCCGCCATGCGACCGGGAAGATTCGTGATGCCTCTCAGCTTTGAAAGAGTCAGCACGCCCTCTGTGGGGTGATTGCGCATGGCTACCCAGTCCTCATCGGTAAATTCCCCGGGCTTGTTCAGCACATCGATAGGGATGGTTGATTTACCCATGTCATGGAACAGCGCGGCAAGACCTAGGTCGGCCAATTCCCCTTTGGGGTAGCCGGCGCGATTGGCCAGCGCAATAGATAGTAGCGAGACATTGACAGAGTGATTATGTGTATATTGATCGTGGCAACGAAGCGTGGTGAGCCCAAGGACCGTGGCCTCATCGTCCATCATGAGGTCGACAATGTTTTGGATTGCGCGTTTCGCTTGCTTGAAGCTGACGGTTCCCCCTTCGCGGACTGATTGTGTGAGGGCCCCGATCGATCCCCCCACTTTGGCATAGCCATTCTTCGCGTTCATTTTCCGTTGTGTGCGTAGATCGGCGCTTCCTGTGCCGTCTGGGCCCTCGCCATCTGCTGTTCTGGATCCCTTGTGTTCTCCTGTTTCGGCACCTTCTTTGATTTGCAGCTGCCGTTGTTCTTCCAGCGTAATGCCGTTGATTCCTCGTGCCGTGATTTCCTTCTGAAAGTCGTCAATCGATTTGTTCTCAGGGTCAAGGGTGACAAAGAGTGCTGCGAATTCACGAAGATCCTTCGATTCCGCGGTCGACTCGAATGTCACCCCGCCGATTTTCCAGACGTTTAAGGCATCAATGATGCTCGTGACCACGGCCATCTGTTGGGCAGTGACTTTCAGGTGGCTCTCCCCGAGAAATAGGAAATCGTTCTGTAGACGAAGGGTAACCGGGTGATCGTGCGCCATGGTCTTAATCAAAGTCAGCATCGTATCAACAGGTTTATCCAATGCTGCGTTGGTTCGGTCGTAGATGCGAGATGTCTTGATCAGGACGTTTAGCTGTGTGACCAACTGAATGCCCAGCATGATCATCTGCTGGTCAAGAATGTCCCCGGCTTCCGATCCTTGCGCGATCTTGTGGGAGAGAGATTTTTCGTGTGTGAGGATCGGCTGAGCCTGCTCGTTCACAACCGAGGCCTCTTTAATCTTGAAGTGACTCACAGGAACAACTCCTTACTCATGACGCGGCCTGTTTGAGCTGTTGTCGCTGGGCTTGGGCAAGCGCAGCTGAGCAGGCTTGGCGGACTGCGGTACCACCTTTTTTCTGACCTAACTCAAGGACGGCAAGGCCTGCAGGGGTGGCCAATTTCCCCAATACTTCGGCCGCAAGCATGGCCAGTTCTTCTTTCTTTTTCCGGTTGGTCCAAGACCGTTCTGTGAGCACACTTTCGAAATACGGAATCACGTCATCGCCACTGGTCGCACGCATCGCGAGAAACATGGCGCGTTTCTCACTGAGGGTTCGATCCATAAATGTGTCCGTTGATACGAAGGGCAACCAGGTGGAGTAGGCCGCCTTATATTGTCCGCTCATGAGCAGCTTGAGGGCCGCCAACCGCACAGACTCCTCAGCGTCATTCAAGAATGAAACCAGCTTCGCTCCATTGCCGTTGGGACGGAGTATGCCGATCGCTCGTACGACCTCTTTCCGGACCTGGACGTCAGGGTAACGCACCAGTTTTTCGACAGACTCAATAAATCGAGGATTGTTCCATTTAAGTAGGATCGCAAGCAGGTTTTTGACATACCGAGGGCGGCGGTCGGACAGACCACGTAACAGATGGTCCGGTTGATCTTTTGCGAGTACTTCCAGGGATTCTGCCACGATCGCCTGATGAGTTGGCGCCTCTAGAGTCGCTAAGAGCACGCAGAGGGCAGGAACAGCCGCTGGTGTTAGGGTCAGCAGCACGGCCGGCAATCCTTCCGTGCTTGCGCTGGGAGTCCTATTCAAATAGGTCTCTATCATCCTCATGCGTTCAGGCCGAGCGAGGTTGTCGAGCAGGGCTGCGAGTTGTGTCTTGTGCCCGTCGCTGAGATCCGGTCTGATCTCAGTGGTTGTACGTAAAAGTCCAAGGACGCTGTCGAGCAAGGGCCATTTGCCTTGGGCTGTTAGTGAGTCGATGACGTGTCCCCAGAGGTCGAGTAGCTTGGTGAGGATCGCCGGAGATTTTTCTGAGGCCAGGATAGCGGTGAGCAAGTCCAATAGGTAGGTCGTGTTGTCTCTGGTGCGCTCAGTCTCGATCTCTTTCGCCAGCGCGGCGAGTTCTTCTTCGGTAATGTCGTAGCCCACGTGACCAGATTGAAATCTTCCAGCTCCTCCGCTAGAAGCGTTGTGGCCTATAGGACTGGTGCCTTCGGGGCCACGTTCCCTCTCTTTCTTGATCTTGGCCTGTTCCCTATCCAGAAGGTCTCGCAGGCTCGATTCTGATGCCTCCATCGCTCCGGTAACAGGGAGGGCAAACACATCTCCGCCGGTCGAAACTTTCGCAATTTCTTCGGCGGTGACCAGGGTGATGGTGGAAAGGTTCTTTGACCATAAACGAGTGACGATGTCGTCATCTTCTTCCTCAGGATCGAGGCTGTCCCATAGCGATTCAAGCAAGTAGGAGAGATCTTCAGCTGGGAGACCTTCAAGGAAAGTGAGTTCTCGAATACCATCCGAGTAGAGCTTAAATGCCACGCTTTCATTGCTCGACTCCTGCTCAGATCGATAGACAACTTCCCCGCCGAAGTACAGCTCGGATCGTTGAACAAGAAAAGCCAATTTAGAATGGGTGGCGAGATGATCCGTGAGTCCCTCGAATAACTGCTGGAAGAACGTCTGCGCCACGGGGTTTGTGGCTCCGTATGTCCGGCTGGACTTCGCGGTTCTGTCCAACAGTGTGAGAAGGCGTTTGACGGAGGCCAATTCCGGATTCGGTGGCGCTTTTGTGGGAGAGAGTGGTAGGGCACTGCTCTCTGTCGTGCGGTCGTCCATGGCCTTTAGTCCTACCCTGGAGGTGCCGAATCGTCAAGAAAATTGCTGCTCTTAACCCGATGACTACTGAGGAATTACCCAGGGATTCCTTCTGGGTCGGGTTACCGATCGGTGGGCATTGTGCCTTCATCGTCTGCTCGGTAGAATCTGTTTCATCGACATGATTGCCTTGCACCACATTGTGTGTTTTGGGGATAGCCTCACGGCTGGGTTTCAATCGCCCACGGCCGATACGCCTCAGGGCGCTGAGACTCACTATGGGCAGTTTCTGCAAGACTTGACAGGGCCGTCCGTGCGGGTGTCGGTAAGCGGGATCTGTGGGGAGCTGACCGGCGAAATGGCAATGCGGTTTCGACGCGACGTCTTGCAGCAACAACCAAGTCATGTGGTCTTGCTAGGGGGAACCAATGATTTGGGCTGGAATGCACAGCCGGCAGAGATCATGAGTAATCTGGTGAAGATGTATGAATCGGCTCGAGCCGCACAGGTTACGCCGATCCCGGTTACGATACCCTCCATTCGAGTGGATGTTGCCGGTGGAGGGCCTGATGCAGAGGCCTGGGTCGGGCAGCATCTGTCCGGTCGTTCGCAACTGAATAGCCTTATCCAAGAATATGCTCTCGTCAAAGGCCTTCCCTGGATTGATTTGTTTACCGCTACGATAGAATCGAAGACGGGCCAACTCGCGGCTCAATATTCCAACGATGGGCTGCACTTGACGACGGGGGGGTACCGGCTGTTAGCCCAGTTGCTCTATGACCAGGTGTTTGCGAAGGCGTTTCCACGAGTGCAGGAATAGGTCAATGATTGTTGATGTGACGGATCGGGACTTTGACTCTGTCGTTGAACAGTCAACGGTGCCGGTGTTGGTCGAGTTTTGGAAACCAGGATGTGGGAATTGTCGAGCGCTTTTGCGTGAACTCGAAAAGCTTGAGGTGGACGCGACCGGCAAAGTTTTGATCCTGAAAATGAATGTCGAGGAAAACTTCCAGATTCCCGCGGAGCTGGAAGTTCGCTCATTACCGGCGTTGGCTTTCTATTGCCAGGGAGCGTTCGAGCGGTTTATCGGCGGGATAGGAACGAGCGAGGAAATTCTCAAACAGTTGCGACTGATGTGACCTGAATGCTCACAAGGTCCGCCAGGTTCGTCCATCCTTTTCAATGAGCCGATCAGCCTCGACCGGTCCACAGGACCCTGCTTGGTATTCGGGCAGCCATCGCAACCCTTGCCGCTGCCATCCTTCGAGAATCTTCGTCACCCAGGCCCAGGATGCTTCAACGGCGTCACGTCGCATGAACCGGGAGGCATCACCGGCCATCACATCTAGAAGCAGTCGCTCGTAGGCCTCTGGTGATGGTCGTCCGAAGACATCGCTGTATTGAAAGTCCATTTCTACCGGGTGCGTTTGTGCGCGCGTGCCCGGCACGCGCGAGACGATGCGGAGAGAGAGGCCTTCCTCGGGCTGAATACGTAACGCCAACACGTTCGGCGGTTGAGGCTGCTGTGTATTGGTGTTGAACAGGATGTGCGGGATGTCCTTAAATTGTACCGCGATCTCGCTGGCGCGATGAGGGAGTGCTTTCCCGGTGCGCAGATAAAAGGGCACGCCGTCCCAGCGCCAGTTTTCCACGAAACATTTGAGTGCGACATAGGTTTCGGTTTTGGAATCGGGATGAATTCCGTTCTCGCGGCGATATCCTGGAATGGGCGTGCCATGGGCTGTCCCTTCACTGTATTGGGCTCTGACGGTGACGTGTTCAACGTCCTGATCGGTAATGGGCCTGAGACAGCGGAGGACTTCCATTTTCGCGTTGCGCACCACATCCGGATCGAGCGAGTAGGGGGGCTCCATCGCCACTAAACAGAGCAGCTGCAGCATGTGATTCTGTACCATGTCGCGCAATGCGCCGGCCTCTTCGTAATAACTCGCTCTGGTTCCGACGCCTTCTGCTTCGCTCACAGTGATCTGTACATGATCGATATACTTGTGGTTCCAGATCGGTTCGAAGATGCTGTTGGCGAACCGGACGACCATCAGATTTTGAACCGTTTCCTTCCCGAGATAATGGTCGATGCGGAAAATCTGCGATTCGTCGAACACGCGTCCTGTCACGCGGTTGATGGCCTGGGCAGAGGCCAAATCGCGGCCGACCGGTTTTTCGACGATGATACGGGCATAGGGCGTATGCGCTTCCGGCTTCGTGGCCAATCCCGCTTGCTCAAGCCCCTCACACACGGACGCAAATGAACTGGGAGGGATGCTCAAATAGAAAATTCGGTTGCCGGGTAACTGTAGATTACGTTCTATGTCTTCTGCGCGGGTCTTGAGTCTGGCGTAGGTGTTTGGGTCATCATTTCCTCCCGACACATAAAAGAGGTGTGGCGCAAAGTCCTTCCACTTGTCCTCTGCCAAGGCTTGCCGAGAGTGTGAAATGACGCCGTCTCGAACTGTTGCACGAAACTCCTCGTCGGTCATCGATTTGCGGCCCAAGCCAATCACGGCATAGTTCGGAGGAAGAAGCCCATCCAGAAGCAAGTTATAGAGGGCAGGAATCAGACGCCGACGCGCCAGATCGCCGGAACCGCCGAAGATGACGAGGGTACAGGGTTCGACAGGGGGAATCGTTTCCTGTGAAGGCCTAATATCGATACGTGAGCTATTCGGTGGCATAGGGCTCCAGGGTTATCGGCGAACCGCGTGGCCGCCAAAGGCATTGCGCAACGCGGCCAGCATCTTTTCCGCAAAGGATTCGCTCTGCCTCGATCGGAATCGAGTGAACAATGCCGTCGTGAGCGTCGGGACTGGCACATCCTTCTCTATCGCATCGGCGATCATCCATCGGCCCTCACCGGAATCTTGTACATAGCCCTTCAACTGTTCCAGCCGCGGATCCTCCTTCAAGGCTCCGGCCGCCAGTTCCAAGAGCCAGGAGCGGACGACGCTGCCGTGCATCCAAAGGTCTGCGATTTTGGCGAGGTTGAGCTTGTAGTCGCTTTTCGCCATCAGCTCAAAGCCCTCCGCATATCCCTGCATCATGCTATATTCGATTCCGTTATGCACCATTTTCACGTAATGTCCCGCGCCGACTCCGCCGACGTGAGCCCACCCTTGTTCGGGCGCCAGCGTCGTGAAGATCGGTGCGAGTTGTTTCACCGGCGCCTCGTCGCCACCGACCATCAGGCAGTAACCGATCTTCAACCCCCAGATGCCTCCGCTGGTTCCAGCATCGACATAATGCAGCTGTTTTTTCTTGAGGTCCCCGGCCCGTCGAACATCGTCGTGAAATCTGGTGTTGCCGCCATCGATGACCGTGTCGCCAGGGTGGAGCAGCGCCGCAACGGCCTGAACGGTTTCCTCCGTCGGCGCGCCGGATGGGACCATAATCCAGACTGCGCGTGGGGCTTTGAGTTGGCCGACGAGGTCGGCTAACGAAGAGGCGCCGATGCAGCCAGCGCTCTCGGCCTGTTTGATCAGATCTGCCGATCGATCATAGACCACCACCCGATGCCGGTCACGTTGTAATCGAGTGACCATGTTCATACCCATTTTCCCAAGTCCGATAAACCCGATATCCATAGCGACTCCTTCTTTTAGGATACTGAAAAAAACTGGCTGTGTCCGGCAAGGCTAAGGTTAGTCACTCAATGAGTCCGATCTTCGCGTTCCCGTGACCTCTATTTTAGCCTTCAGCAGAAGTGGCGGCCTGCCTGACGCTATTGCAGAGAGCACGACTACCGAGAGGCTTTGTCCTCTCTTCACACCAGTAGAATGAATGGCCGACAAGCCGTATGCAACCGCAGTCAGACAACCGATCCGGGAATCCTGTCAGTCGATCCTGGCAGGATTCGGTACATCCTTAAAAAGAGTATCGGCAAGATCGCGGCCAAAGTTGAGTCGTTCCGGTAAAGTAGCGGCAGTCAAGAACCGCCCGGCTAAGTCACCCAGCCCTGCATCGCGGGAGGCGATGAATTTTGGCGCGTCGCTTGGTGCGGTCAGCCAGAAGCCCCGTAGCCGGAAGAATGCAGTGATAATGTCATCGAAGAAGATCGAGAGGAGATACTGGGCAGTAGCCGGCTTATCTGCAAGATCTCTTGCTTTTCCCAATACATGGAAACATTCCGCTTTCATCCGAATCTGTTCATTAATGCTGACAGGAGGCGGCCCTTGTCGGAATCGTTGGTTGGCGCGGTCGATCACCCTGGCCCCGATGTTGTCATGATCGAAGAGGATGCGGGCTTTCCGCAAGAGAGACGGGAGGCGCGGCGAGTAGGGAAGATCCTCCTCAAATTCCTGGTGCCCGCGATAGCGGATGTCGGCGAGGCGGTCGGCAACACGGACGATTTCGTGGCCGTCGGCTTGTCCTTTCACGAGCGCAATGAGGTCGATGTCGCTGTGCGCCGTAATCGCGCGCCGAACGCTGGACCCCACCAGAATGACAGTGACGAGATCTCCCCCGCGGCGGCCACGAACGTGGCGCAAGGCCACTGTGACAAGCTCTTCGAACCCCGGCTCTTCTATCGGGTCGGGCTGTTCAGGCGGTTCTGGTATTGCCAGGAGTTCTGCCTGCAATTCTTCTGATGTCGGGGTAGGGTGGGTGGCGGGGCTATCCATGTTTAGGCTCCCTGTATACGCTGAATGTGTTGTGGGAGCGATTCCAGCCAGTCCTCGAACGGTTGGTCCGCATCAACGGTGATTTCCAACTTGCCATTGGTCAATCGCCTGACGACACCTGGACTTTCCGGGGACAACGGGATTTCGACCCACTCGCGGCTCAGCCCAAGCGAGTCGGTGACCCCAAGGATTCGGCTGATATGTGCGAACGATACCACGTCGATCGGCATTGAGTCTCCATGCGCGGCATTCTAGATTTCAGTGCGATCAGTGTCAATGAGAGGATGCCAGGCCCTTTGTGATGATACGCGGTTTTCTTGCACGGCCGATGGCCAGGGGAAGGAAGCGCGGGGTCAGAGGCTAGCCTCCCAACACACGGGTAAAAATAGTGCAGGCCTCTTCAACCATGGCACTGGAGATATCTAAATGGGTGACGGCACGAAAGCTGTTATCGCCGATAGCATTGATTAAGAGCCCCTCCTGTTTTAATGCGGCCACGATGGCTGATGGGCTCAGGCGGTGGCCGATGACTCCAAATATGACGATGTTCGTATCGACATCTTGAGGAGTAATCCTGACCGAGGGAATGTGCTGTAGCTGTCGCGCCAGCCGCTTGGCATGGTCATGATCCTCTTTCAGTCTCCCAAGATTATGCTCGATCGCATAGATGCCGGCCGCTGCGAGGACGCCGGCCTGCCGCATGGCACCGCCGTACATACGCCGAAAACGTTTGGCTCTATCTAGCAGAGCCAGATCATTCATTAATAAGAGTGAGCCGGCCGGCGCCCCCAGTCCTTTTGAGAGACAGACCGACAGGGTGTCAAAATGCTGGGCATACGAGGCCGGCGGTAGGGTGGTAGCCGCGATGGCATTGAACAGCCGTGCGCCGTCCAAATGCATGGGGATGCCATGGGTGGACGCCACGGTTCGAATCCGTTCAATCGTCGCGAGGGGATAAATCGTCCCGCCGCCGCTGTTATGGGTGTTCTCCAGACATATCAGCCCCGTTTGAACCGTGTGTGGTTCTTTGGGGCGTATGGCTGCCTCAACCTGTTCGAATGAAATGAGACCGCGGTTCCCTTGGACCCAATGAAGCTGAACCCCTGCCAGTGCTCCGGCCGCACCCTGTTCATATCGGACGATATGCGCCGTGCTTTCGACGATGACTTCTTGGCCTGGTTGTGTGTGGAGCCGAATGGCAAGTTGATTGCCCATCGTGCCGGACGGCACGAAGAGCGCGGCCTTTTTCCCAAACATCGCGGCCGCCATCTCTTGAAGACGATTGACGGTGGGATCTTCACCGTAGACATCGTCCCCCACATCCGCGTGCGCCATGGCTTGACGCATGGCCTCGGTGGGTTTCGTGACCGTATCGCTGCGCAGGTCGATCATCAAGATTTCGTGAGCATATCACAAGATTGTGCGTATGGGCATTCTAACAAATGTTCTCTGTGAGAGGGAGAATCAGTCGTGGCAGAATGCGGGGTGTAGGGAGTGGTGTTGTGACGTGTTTCCATCGGCGGCAATATTTGGGCGACGAATAGACTGGCGTTCTCGTCGATCTTGCGGTCAATGTTAGACGAGGTGCAGGCCTTGTGCTTCCGACGCGTGCAGTCGGACGTATCTGATCGCCCATCCCCTGCTTTACGTGAAAAAAAACCGCATGCTATAGTCCGAAGTCGATTGTGCTGTGATGACGGTGTCGCCTCACGTTTACGAGGGTTACGATGCATGAAGTTCCAGTGAAGATTTATCTCGATAGACTGTTGAAAGACTGTAAAAATACCGCGAGGTCACTCGCGCTTCTCTCCGGCCCGGTCAAAGAGAAAGCGTTACGTGCGATGTCTGATCGATTAGCGGCCGACGAAGAGAAGATTCTCGCGGCGAACGAAAAAGATGTGGATGCGGTTGGGAAGTCATTCGAGGCTGATGTCATCAAGGATCGGATGAAGGCCGCGGTGGCCCGCTTACGTATGACGGCAAGCGATATTAAGGAGATGGTAAATCGTCTTCGCCTGATCGCAGATCTGCCGGATCCGGTTGGTACCGTCACCTCGCGAGGCGAACGACCGGACGGACTACAAGTAAGTCGTGTACGCGTTCCGATCGGGGTAATCGGGGTGGTATCGGAATTGAGTCCGCTTATTACCGTGGAGTCGATCGCACTCTGCTTTAAGTCTGGTAACCTCTGTGTCTTTCGTGGCGCTCCGGAGTGGGGTCTGACACAGCAGGCTATTGGAGTTGGGCTTCGCGAAGCCGCGGAGCAAAGTGGGGTGTTGGTCGGCGCATGGATTATCATCGAGCGTTCTGAAAAAGAGGTGGCAGTCGAGCTGATTCGGTCGGGAAAAAGTCTTGATGCGATTATCCCGCGAGGCGGGGCTGGTCTCAGAAAATCTGTTGTGGAGCAGGCAAAGATGCCGGTGCTGTGCCACGACGGGGGGCTCACGCAGATGTACGTGGATGCCGACACGGATCTGCCGATGGCTCAGAATGTGGCGATCAACTCAAAAGTACAGAAAGTTATGGCATCAAACTCGCTCGATACGTTACTGGTGCAACAGGTGATTGGAAGGCAGTTTTTGCCGCCGCTGGTGAACCGTATGCTCGAAGAATTTAAGATCGAGGTTCGGGCCTGTCCGAAGACCATGGCCCTCATGGGACAAATGGCGATGACAGGACACGCCTCGATCATCCCGGCGAAAGAGGAGGACTGGGATACCCAGTTTCAGTCGCCTGTGTTAGCTGTCAAAATGGTTGCGGACCTGGATGAGGCGTTGGCGCACATTGTGGCGCATGGCCCCTGTCTCACCGCCGTCATCGCCACCACGAGTTATGAATCGGCTTTACGGTTTACGCGGGAGGTCGATGCCAGCGCGGTGTTCGTCAATGCGTCGTCTCGGCTCAATGCCGGTGACAGCTATGGGATGGGCGCCGATATCGGGCTTAGTGGCTCACGTCTTCATGCCAAGGGCCCGATCGGTCTTGAACAGCTGACCTGTGAAAAGTATGTCGCCTTTGGCTCGGGCCAACTACGCTATCCGCATCCGGTGCCGGAGGCATATTTTGACGCGATCATGCTGAAAAGGCCGTAAGCGTGAGACGTGAAGCGTATCTCGTGAAAGGTGAAGCGTGCCTTCTGATACGAGAGACGAGAAGCGAACGACGCTTCACGCGCTGGAAGCCCATTTGGCTTGGTGGGGCCTTAAGCGACTCACGTCCGACGCAGACTATTTCGCTTGGCAGCGGAAACAACTTTCTTCTGCAGATCTGACTCAACTTCACACTCAGATCGAACAAAAACGGGGAGGGACGTGTCGCGATGACGTTGCCTTCTACGACCTGAGTGCTCAGCCGCAGATTCTTCCAGTCCTCTACAGTCAGCGCTACGAGTACTATATCGAGGTCGGTTCACGTGTGGCGGCATGTCTCGGAGATGCCGCCCACATCCTTGACTTCGGCTGTGGAGTCGGAATTCTGACAACCTTCTATGCGGCACAATACCCTGAGAAACAGTTTCTCGGCGTCGATCGTTCACCGGCATCGATTGCGGTCGCACGGGAGAGAACTCAAGGTCTTGGCCTGGGGAATCTCCGGTTCGAGTGTGTCGATGTCGAGTTGCACACCATTGCGGGACCGCATGATCTGATTGTTGCCACCCATTCGCTGGTGCAGGCTGAGCAGGACCCGGGGATTCCAAGTCAGAATTGGCAGACGTTCGAACGTACGCATGATTCGAAGCAGCAGGCCCTGTTTGAGCAACGAACTGGTCTCGACATTCGACTGGATCGGCTCAGCGCGTTGCTAGCCCAGAAGGGCCGCATGATTGTGTGTGAGAAAACCCGTCAGTTGGCAAGACGAGTTCCATTGCAGCGGGCCCTGGCTGCACGAGGGCTCTGGCTGATCGACGAGCCGGAATTCCTTCGATACCGGCTCGTCGAGGAAGTGGCTGACGACGGCCCGTTCTATCTGTTGGATACTGAAGCGGGGAGTACGCTTCACTGGGATGAATCGCCGGAGCCAGACGAAGGCTCCCCGTGCGATCCCATGCAGTGTAAGACCCATGCCACCGACCAGGACGCACCGCTCTATGAGAACCATGGGCCTTCCGCGCAGGGTGTTTGGGAACAGCTTCACGAGAAGCGTCTACTCAAAGACACGACGCGTCAGGAATCGGATGGCCGTGAACTGCATGTCGAACTTGGGCAGGCAGAGGAGGGAGTCTATCTGTATTGTGCGAATACCTTTGATCAACGTCAGCTGGTTATTGTCGAACCAGCTCGCGCACTCATGCTGGAGTCGTACTATCGGCAGATTGTGAGCGGCACGCCTTAGCTGGAGCTGAACCGCTGTCGGTCTGTCTGCTCATTTGAATACCACTAGGTAACCTCCTAGTTTACGAAAGCCTGCCAGAATGCCCCGCCCGGAAGGGCGGGGCTCTTTACTTTTTCCTTCGATAGGTACAAGCTCTTCCCGGGACATTTTTCCTGTTCTACTGGAATCCGACCGCATATGGATGCCAGCCCACTCTCACCTCCTCTCCCTTCCGTGCTCATTGTGGACGATGAGCCGGACATCTGTATGGCCCTGAGCGATTTCCTGAAGCATGATGGGTATGCGGTTCGCACGGTACAGGCAGGATATGATGCCTTGCGCGAGGTCGAGAGCGGGCTGGTCGGAGTCGTGATTTTAGATCTTGGGTTGCCGGATCTGAGCGGCTTGGATGTCCTTCGAGGAGTAAAGAAATTGGCCCCCCAGCTCCCGGTCATTGTGCTCACCTCATCCACACATGAGAGTCATACGGTGGAGGCCTTCCACTGCGGTGCCTTCACCTATTTGAGCAAGCCGTACAACTCGTATGAACTTAGGTTCGCTTTCCGTCAAATCGCTGATGCGCAGAGGTTGGTATCCAATGTGGCACGCGTCGAGGGTGATCTGAGCGCCAGTGAAGAACGGTTCCGAACAGTAGTCGGGATCACCCCCGATGCGGTGGTACTAGCCGACCGCATCGGATCCATTCTCTTCATGAATCATGCTGGCGTGAAACTTTTTGGCTATACCGAGGGGGAAGTGATCGGGCAGTCGCTTACGTTGCTGCTGCCACATCGATATAGGGAGGCGCATCAAGCAGGAATAATACGGCTAGGGACAACCGGCGAGACCCGCGTCATGGGGAGGACGGTTGAACTCCATGGCTTGAGAAAGAACGGAACCGAATTCCCGTTGGAACTTTCCCTCGGAATCGGAAAGAGCCTCGAGGGGACATTTTTCAGTGGAATCATTCGTGACATCACGAGGCGAAGGCAAGTCGAGGAAGCGCAACGACAGGCTGAAGCGCGCTACCAAAGTGTCGTCGAGAATGCGGTGGAGGGTATCTTCCAGACGACACCGGACGGGCGGTTCCTAATGGCCAATCCAAGCCTGGCGCAGATGCTGCACTATGACTCCCCTGACACGTTGGTTTCGACCATCACGGATATCAGCCGCCAGCTTTATGTCGACCCCAAGAAGCGGGAGGAGATTCGAGCGTTGCTGAGCCAGTGCGGGGTCGTTCGGGCATTTGAAACAGAGCTGATATGCCGAGACGGTGAAGTGATCTCGGTGTCGGCGAACGTGCGGGCGGTGCGCGATCTGCAGGGGACTGTGCTCTACCATGAAGGGACGGTCGAAGATGTCAGTGAGCGGAAGCGATTGGCCGCCGATCTTCTCGAAGAAGTCAAAATCGCGGAAGTGGCCCGTGCGCTTGGAGATATTGGCCACGATGTCAAGAACATGTTGGTGCCGGTGAAGGCTGGTGTGGATCTCTTACGAGAGGAAATACAAGAGATCCTGGGCCGTTTGGCCGCGCATGGGGAGGGAGCGCGTGTCGAAGCAAGCCGGAAGATGACTGATGAGCTGATCGAGATGATCGTCAATAACACCCGCCGTATCCAGGATCGTGTGAGGGAGCTTGCCGAGGCGGTGAAGGGGGTGACGACGGCGCCAGAATTTAAGCCCTGCCTGATCTCGACTTGTGTGGCCGATGTCATCACATCGCTACACCGGTATGCAGCAGAGAAAGGGATCGCATTGCATGCCGAAGGTCTTGAATCGTTGCCGGTCATCCAGGCGGATGAGCGCCGCCTGTTCAATGCGTTCTACAACTTGATCGATAACGCCATTCCGGAAGTCCCCCCCGGTGGATCCGTCACGGTGCGTGGACAGGTCGATATCGGAACGGACGCGCTCGTGATTTCCTTTGCAGATACGGGAAGGGGGATGCCTCCTGACGTGCGAGACGCGCTGTTCTGCACACCAGTTGTCAGCAGAAAAGCTGGTGGAACGGGGCTGGGAACAAAAATCGTGAAGGATGTGGTAGCCGCTCACAAGGGATCGATCGGAGTCAAAAGCGAATTAGGCGTCGGGACAACGATCCGCATTCGTCTTCCACTCAACGGAGTCGGCTAGATAATGAGGGCGCGAGCTGAGTCCGTTTAGGCACGAGAGACCTCTCTGCGAACGCTGCTCTTCACGGCAAGCACGATGAGGTCTTTTTCTCGTATCGCATAGATAATCCGATAGCCGCCCTCACGAATCCGATAGAGATGCTCCAAGCCCTCGATCTTCGTGGCGCCAGTGGGATTGGAGATGGAGCGGAGTGCAAGGAGCCGTTTTACGAGAAGCGTTCGAAGAGGCTTAACCAATGCCCCGACTTGTTGTTCGGCTGGAGGGGCCACGAAAACTGTGGAGACGGTCCGGTGCAATCACACCCCCAATTCTTTCAATATGGCATCAAGGGCCCGAGCACCCTTTTTGTTCGCTTGTGCGAGAGCTTCGCGGGCATCGACGAGATCGATACGGTTTTCCAGCGCCTCCAGGAGCCGGAGATCATTGATGGGGACTACCGCGGCGACCGCTCGGCCACGTCTACGTAACAGTACACGTTCGTTGCCGAAGGCCGCACGGTTGATCGCATCGGCAAACCCCTCTCGTTCTTTGTTGCCCGAAGGATTTCCCATGGCGCACCTCCAGAGACAGCGTTCGGTCAGAAAAACAGATTAATGGACTGAAGCAAGCTGTACAGTGGACAGGAGACGAAGTCAATCGACAAAATTTTCAGATACCCATTCCAATTCTTGCGTAATTGGGATATGAAGAGGGGGGCGGCAATCATGTCGCAGTCCGATATTATTCATCCGTACAGTAGCAGTAAAGGAGACACTGAATGGCTAAGGGTATGACGCAGAAAAAAACGACCAAGAAGAAACCAGCCAAGAGCATGATGGAAAAGCGCGCAGACAAGGCTGCCAAGAAGCGAGGCTAACGTAGCCGTCGTTCAGTCATTCCGGCCGAATTCACATCCCCTCTGCCCATCGACGTGAGTCAAGCAGCAAGTCGCACACGTTGATGGGCGTGCGCTATAGCCTTCACACCGCCCGGCTATAGACCCGTGCCCTCATCACTTCTTCCGGTAGACGTTCAGTCCAACTTTCTCCTCACGGTTGGGAATGGTCACATTCCCCTCCGTTGAGGCGATAATAATGGTTTTCCCTGAAGCCGAGGGGCCGAACGCTTTAGATAGATCGACCTTAATGGTCAATGTCGTCCCTTCGACCGTCATTTCCACGTTTTTCATGATGGTAGCCTCTTAGTGATGGTGCAACCTGTATCTCGATCAGCAGAGGAAGTCAATCGACTGGAGCGCTTCATCCGCACCAGGGTTCAGTCATTCTTGCTAGTATAGGCCAGGCAGGAAGCGGCTTCCATCCGTTACCCTCCAGCAAACACAGGGTGAAAACCGGAGCTGGTCAGAATGCGGGCAACGGTCTCGCGTTGGTCGCCCTGAACCTCAATCCGTCCTTTCTTTACCGTGCCCCCGGCGCCGCACGATTGCTGCATTTCTTTGGCGAGAGCCTCTTTTTCAGCCAGACTGATGCCGATGAATCCTGAGATGACCGTCACAGTTTTGCCGCCTCGGTGTGCGGTCTGGCGAACGATATTCACACGTCCACGAGATTTCTTTGATGCGGCTGGCGTCGAATCAGTCCGGGTGGGGTTGCTGATATCCTGCCGTTCGCGTGGAGTCGGTGGCAGCTCGATATTCTGCAGGGAAGCAAAAGGACTGGCCCAAGGGGCCGGCTCACCACTTGTAGGAATGCGCTTCTTTTCTTTCATCGCGATATCCTCTTGCCCCATACTGTTCCGGCGGTCGGGCTGTGCTACCCAAACGAGCTTGCGGAATCTTTCACGATCGTTAGTTCAATGTGGGCCGTGGTCTCTCCCTCCGTTATCCAAATGTGTCTTTCTTGAATGGTACATTGCAGCTGCATGCTGGGATGAGTCAGTTGAGCTAACGCTCGACTTCCCTCCAGCGGAAGATTCATCACGGTCAAATTATCCAAGCGTTCGAGTGTGGCCAGATTCTTTTCCCACCATTGATCCGCGCCGCGTCCGCCGTAGGTATAGACATAGACTTGTTTCGCTCGGCCGCAAGCCTGGCGAATAGATTTCTCATGTGGCTGGCCCACCTCTATCCAGCAGTCGATGGCGCCCGTCAAATCCTTGACCCAGAGCGCAGGTTCCTCTTCAGCGCTTACCCCCCGACCAAATGACAAGGCCTCATGCGCGTGCAGTGCAAAAGCCAATAGTCGGACCATCATGCGCTCGTCAGTCTCGGAGGGATGGCGGGCCAGCGTGACGGCATGATCTTGATAGTACTGGCGATCCATGTCGGAAATTTGTACGGTTGCTTTGAAAATTGTCGCGTTCGAGGCCATGGGTCTGTGGTTCCTTGATTCCAGATATGTTCACGTGAAAGGCGCGAGCCAGTTGGCTCCTTTAATCTTTATACGCGATGTACCACCCTTCAACTCGCTCCCGTGCCCAGGGTGTTTTCCGGAGGAATGTGAGGCTAGATTTTACGCTGGGGTCGTGGAGAAAACAGCGGATCGGGACCCGACGCCCCATCTCGGCCCATCCATACCGCTCGACGAGTTCCTTGATAATGGTCTCCAGCGTAATTCCGTGCAATGGGTCGCGTGGATGGGAGGTCGATGATGGTTGGGTCATGGGCGGTGCACTCCAGGGAGCAAGGCTACACGTTGGCGGGGAGTTCTACAAGCGGCTTCGGGAGGTAGAGGATTAGTTCCGGGGTGAGGTGGGCTCCGTTTACGGACCCATCATCATTATTTGTGCCAGCGTCTTCGTTGAAGATCATGACGTCTCCGATTGAATAGGCAGATTAGGCGGCGGGAGTATTACTGCGATTGTATGGCTAGTGGCGGGAGAAGGGAGGAATTGGCAAGCGCATCGTGTGTGTCCTTCCTGTCATGTTTGTCTGGCTTGTCTGAGTGATGGAAACAGACCAGATCCACCAGATCAGCTGGGCAAACTACGACCAGCCAACCGAAAGTCGTCTATGTCTTCCGTTTGAGCATATCTGCGAGATGGGAGAACGGTGTGAAAGTCGCCGGTCGATCTTGCTCTCGACTGGGAGGTATCTCTCTGGGTGGGGATGTCACCTGGTTCCGCTGGTGCTCATTGTCGTGACAGTAGAGACAGAGTAATTCCCAGTTGCTTCCATCCGGCGGATTGTTATCGTGGTTGTGGTCTTTGTGATGAACTGTGAGCTGGCTCAGCTTTTTGCCATCAAATTCTCGCCCGCAATGCGCACAGATCCAGGGAAACATTTTGAGCGACTGCTCTCGATAGGTCTGTTGCAGTTGAGTCTGGTCTCGGTGTGCCATGTAAGCCTCGACGTGGAAGATTGCACGTTCCGGAGAGGTTTTTCAGAACGGTGCAGGCTCATGCGTTGTCCATGCAACCCCAGAAGCTCGAAACTCGATCGGTGGCCTGGCAGCAGGTCTGCTGCTATATGAGTTGTGTGCAGGGCCAACAGAAAACCCGGATGGCTGGTTTGACCCATCCGGAGCGTTGGGCCTCTGTACACCAGGCTTTGACTGCCTCGGCGACCTTGTCGCGTTGAGCGGACTCGAGCGAAACCAAAATCACACTATTTCCCCCTGCGTAGAACGAGATCCCATCCGTCGATCCCGACTGTCCTGTCCCATGTGCGCCTGGGAATTCGGTATAAGCTGTGACCGCGCAGGTTTGCAGAATTTCATGTACGCGTTCTTTCAGCGAGGTGCGAAACGCGATCATCAACATGTCCATGGGCAACCTCAGTACAGATGGTCCCTGACTATAGCAGGTCTCCGACGAATCTTGGAAGCACGATAAAAATTATCATGGAGAAACGCCTGTGGGCCATCAATATTTTCTTATGGTTGGCCGGAGGTGCAAGCATACCGGAGGGCGAGAACACGAGGCTAGGGCGGTGCTCATTAGCCAAGATCAATAGGTACGCGCGTGCCTGTGCAGGCTGCCTCATAGATGTGCGACATGATGAGACTGCCGTAGCGCGCGATGTCAGCGCTGATACTGAGCGATGTATCCTTGAGCGGAGACACCGCCACCTGAGCGAATGATTCGAATTGGGGAAACACCAAACTGCGCTCTGTATGGAGAGGCCTACACGCATACACATACACTGGGGCGCGCCAGGCACAAATATGCCGGAAGACTTTCCCGGTTTGTGTGATGAGTGGAAAGTATGATCACGGTTGGAACTGAATTGCTCAGACAAGTCGTATAGTTGTGAGACTGAATCGCCACTATTCCTTATCCCCAAGTAGTAGGAAATCATATTGCTTAATGACGATTTTCCCGTGGCACATGAGTTGCTTATGGGTAGGTCCGACAACGCTCAGCATCACGCCATCTCGACAGCTTTTGCAGACCAGGTAAGTCGATCGGCGGAACGACCTAAGGCCGCGTGACAGTGCAGATGGTCCATCGAATGGATGAAACGAGTGTCATGCTTCACAAATGTGTAAGTGCCGCACTCATGCGATGAAGGATGCTGGAGACAGACTAATCTCCCAGTAACCTGCCACGCCCTCCATCACAACTGACAGATCGAACGCGTGATAGTGAGTGGACTAAGTTGTCCCAAAAGAATGGAGCATATTGTGCAATCTAGAACAAGAACAGTTCTTACATCAGTCGCGGTGCTGTGTCTCACGATAGTCTTTGGCACGTCGCCTCTCCTCGCTGAACCCAGTCCCGCCATTGGGCCGTTGACAGTCCATCCGACAAACCCACGGTACTTTGCCGATCCGACAGGGCGCGCGGTGTATCTCACCGGCTCACATACGTGGTCTAACCTGCAGGATGGGGAGACCAGCGCCTTCAACTACACGAGCTACCTCGGACTTCTTCAGGCCAACCATCATAATTTTATTCGTCTCTGGATTTCTGAGTCCCCTCAGGCCGACGCCGGACTGATGCCCGCCCCGGGATTTGTCGGCGGTGCTCCTTGGTATAAACGGGCGTCGCCGTTGCCGTATGCCAGGACAGGGCCTGGGAATGCAGCCGACGGTTTGCCCAAGTTTAGCCTCAATCAGTTCGATCAAGCCTATTTTGATCGCTTGCGGTCGCGAGTGATGGCTGCCCGTGAGCAGGGGATTTATGTCGGCATCATGTTGTTCAACTTTCAGACGGCCTGGAATACCAACGAGACCCTCCCCAATCGAAACGTCTGGCGCTATCATCCCTATAACACCACCAACAACATCAGCGGGGTCAACGGCGACCCGAACGGTAACGGCAACGGAGAAGAGACTCATACGCTCCAAGTGGCGGCTGTCACTCAAGCGCAAGAAGCATACGTCAAGAAAGTGATCGATACCGTCAACGATCTCGATAACGTGATGTATGAGGTGTCGAACGGAGACACCGCAGGCGATCCGGCCTGGCAATTTCACATCATCAATGTCATCAAGACCTACGAGGCGGGAAAACCGAAGCAGCACCTTGTGGGCATGACCGGAGCTGAGAAACTCAGCAATAGCCTGCTCATGACCAACCCCGGTGACTGGACCTCCTTCGCCGCAACGACCTACAACAGTCCGACCGATCACTACAGCAGCAACCCTCCGGCGACCGATGGTACGAGAATCAGCATCCTGGATACCGATCACATAGGGTACTCGCTCTTTCAGAACGATGCAGCGCTGACACGCGGCTGGGTTTGGAAAAGCTTCACGCGGGGGCACCATCCTATTTCAATGGAAGACAGCACTGGTTTTTCTGGCTGGGCAGCCGGACGATCGGCTATGGGCCACACCCAATCCTATGCGTCACGGATGAACCTGGCCGGCATGACTCCGCTGAACAGCCTTTCCTCTACAAGCTATTGCTTGGCGAGTGCAGGGCAAGAATATCTGGTCTATCAACCTGCAAACGGACCGTTTACCGTCAGTGTTGCCGGTGGGGCTTACGTCTTTGAATGGTTCAATCCCGTGACAGGGAGCATTGCAGGGACCGGGACAGTTGGGGCCGTCGGAGGAGATCAATCGTTTACGCCGCCCTTTAGTGGGCCAGCGGTGCTCTATCTCAAAGCCAGCGGCGCCACGCCTCCGGCGACACCACCTGCCGCATCTCCAGTCGGTCACTGGAAGCTGGACGATGGGAATGGATTAATCGTTGCTGATGCGTCGGGCAATGGTCTTACGGGAGCCTTGGTGAATAGGCCTGTATGGACCAGTGGCTGGCTCGGCGGTGGCCTCAGCCTGAATGGCACGAATGACCATGTGCAAATTCCGAATCCAGGCCCACTCTCGCCACAAAAAATGACCCTTTCACTCTGGGTCAATCCCTCCAGCTTCTCGAACGCCAACTGGAACTCAACTCTCGCTAACGTTGGGCTCAATGAATGGAGCGATGGGTACTATGGGTTAGCGATTGATACGGCTGGTAGGCCTGTGGCGATGTTAAACATCGGAGATGGAGAAGGGAATGCCTTCCGTCTAAAGGGATCGGCCCTTACAGTGGGTCAGTGGAACCATCTGGCTATGACCTATGACAACGCGACGTTGAAGCTCTACGTCGATGGGGTCATTGCAGGTCAAGTCCCGATCAATCGTGTACGGACGACGAGCCCTGTGCCCTTGATGCTTGGCAGGCGAGGAGATGCCGGGTACTACTTCAAAGGGATTCTTGACGATGTGCAGCTCTATAGTCAGGCGTTGAGTGCTGCGGACATTACTGGGCTTGTTGGGACCTCGCCTCCCCCCACGCCGTCCACAGGACCATCTTCTTCGCTACCAGCTGATGGGGTGTCGCCATTGACCGGGCTTTCGTCACTGGCGGGGGCTTCGTCGCTGGCTACGGTATCTCCTCTGGCCGCTGCCGCCACGACATTTTCTCTCGCAGCCGTTACTACCTATAAGGCCTCACTCGATTATGCGTCTGTGCAAGGATATCGAGGCTGGTACTTCCGTGATTCGCAGGGCCGGAACATGACGTGGAATTCCGCCGTGAACTACTGGCAGGGGGCAGAGACCTATTTGTTGCTGGGGTGGACCGGTGGTCATCCGGGAAATGCTGCGGATGCGCAACGACGCTGGGTGTCGCCCTCTGCTGGCACCATCCAAATCACCGGAAACGCTAAAGACACTAACACCAGTTGCGGCGGAGGGGTCACGGTGTCGATTCGGAAAGGCACCACCGTCCTCTGGCAGCAGGCTATTGCCAACGGCAATACGACGGGCTACAACTATAATGTGACCACGACTGTTACAGCTGGTCAAGCCATCGATTTTCAGATCAACCGTGGGGCCGACGGCAACAATAGCTGCGACGGGACTGGCTTTGATCCCACGATCGCCCTCACGACTGGTGGTACTGCGCCACCCCCTCCAGGCGGCTCTGCGATCATGACATGGAATGCCAATACAGAATCAGATCTTGCTGGCTACCGGGTTTATTATGGCACGAGTTCACGCAACTACCCCAACTCGATCAGTGTGGGGAAAGTCACATCCGCTACAATCAACGGCCTGACGGTCGGGACAACGTACTATATTGCCGTAAAGGCGGTGGATACGAGCGGGAATCTCAGTGGATATTCTGCCGAAGTAACCAAAAGGCCCTAGGGCTCGTTTCGAGCAGCTCCCCATGCCGCCCTCAGAGGGATAGGTCAAGTGTATGGCTTGACCTATCTCAATGAGGGGATAGAGCATCTCCCTCATCTTCTGAACATGCTCCACATCAACGAAATTGCCATCCCTGCTGCTTCGTTGATTTCTTGACTCACGTAACGCCGGTCACCGTCTCCCTCCCTTTACTAGATTCTGTTGACAGTACTTGATCCAAAAGTAACTAAAACCGCGAGCTGGACAAACGACGGGAAGGCGCGCGGTCTTGGCGTGCCGTGTTGTCACCAGACGGAAGTGCTTGAAGGTACCCACGCATCCATTCTACTAGAGTGAACTCCTTGTACGGCGCGTTGTCGTAGTCGCGAAGGACCATACGGTTCGACCTGGTGGGATCACCACCAAGGCCTCGGTCTGTTGAATCCATTTGATCAGCTCATCCGCATCATAGCCCTTCGAGATTGGCAACTCTTGTCTGCTCGGCGCGTCGACTTGCCAAAGTGTTCAAATTCTGTGGCGGTGGTGAAGGTCATCTGGGCGCCTCCTTGCTGGTGGGAGAGCCGTTTCCTGCCACAGCTCACAGGCAGAAAGAAGATGTATTCTCACCTTCCTCGGATGTGTCTCCTCGACGGAGGAGCTTATGCAAGTGACACAACTGTGTAGATGTGAACGGTGAAAACGAAATGGCCGTATCGTGCTTTGAGCAATATAGATATAAATTTATTCCTCATCAGGCATTCACCTACATTTGCCAGGGAAGCATCTCATGGCAGTGTAAGGGATTGTCTGATAGTGCGTACAGCTCACTTTTTGTATAGTACAGGCGGTTCTCCGTCTTTTAGGCAAGATATCCCATTCGAGATGCAATGATGTAGATCTGAGACGAGACTCATGGAAGGTAAATCTCATGATGGGCCGCTCGGTGCAAAGGAGGTCTTGCCCCTGGATGGCTTCCCACACTTACCGGGGACGAATGGCAAGTTATCTGTGAGTCATGGGGAAACGATTTTGGTTGTAGAGGATGATCTAGGCCTTCGGACCATGGTGGGTATTTTGCTCCGATCGCATGGCTACCGACTGCTTGAGGCATCGCATGCGGTCGAGGCGGAATCGCTTGTCCGGCACTGCATCGATCCAATCCATCTAGTCCTGATGGACGTCACACTGCCGGGAGTCAATGGCTATGAACTGGCTCGTATATTATTAGACATCCGGCCGTTTCCTGCCATGTTGTTTATTTCCGGCTACGAGGAAGATTACCTCGCCTTAGACCGGACGGTCTGTGTCAAGAGTGAATTCCTATTAAAACCCTTCGGGCTAAATGTTCTCATCACAAAGATTCAAGAGCTATTGGAAACTGTTCACCCCGCATGATTGATGAAGGTTTTGTGCCCTCCACCCCATCCCTCCCCATAATATGGGGAGGGTGAGGGAGGGGGCGCGAGACGAGCACCGGGAGACGTGAAGCCAAAGGCTACGCCTGTAGTAGGCCGATGGGCTGAACGCCGAGACGGCTCCCTATAGGTGCATATCCGTGCTTGCAGCAGAAGCTTTATAAATTATGCGGGTTAGGAGGGGGAAACATCTTGTGCGATGTGAAACGTTGAATCAAGTAGACCGGGTTGCCATATAGCCTCGACTGATGCGAGTCGGCACCTAGCAGGATGCTGAAAAAGTCCTTCAGCATCGTTCTCACATCGCTCAGAGGCTCGGAAGCACTGGAGGGTATTTTCCGTTCGCCAAGAACCATTCTACGGGCGAACGGCCACACAAAGTGCGGATGGTACCTCCTCCGCCTCTTCGCTCACTGCGGCCTTGCTTGGGACAAGGCGCGTCTCGGCGCGCCAGGGTTGGGCGGGTTGAGAAGTTTGGCCTTTTTGAGCATCCTGCCGGTGATCCGGCATTATCAACCTACCTATTACCAGTGGATCTTGCCGCGCAAAAACTGAGTTTTTTCGCAGACTGCTAGAAGCGCTGTCGTCATTTCATGCCTCAAAACTAAGATTAAAAACTTTGCATCAGAGGATCTGCTCCGGTTTTCTGATAACAAGTATCTGTCTGGATCTGCGTCATCATACACTGCTGGTCTAGAACGTGTTCGCACGGTGCGAGGTGGGTAGAGGATGACGAGGTGTCAACCTTCACGTTTGTGGGGTCCGAGCTGCTTCACCACGAGCAATAGACCTGATTGGTATACATGGCAGGCTAAAATTTTGATGGCCTAGGCCAGTAGGTCCAGTAAGGGAGACGTGCGTCCCACCTTCAAAAATTAAGATTTTTCAACAGCAAGTCCGTAGTTTCGAACGCAGGCCCTTGTTTCACCGATCTTGCCTCCTGAGGGCGAGGTGGCTGACTTATGATGTGGCTGTGGAAGGGGAAGTAGAGCCATCGGATGGGTGAGGTACGGTTCCGTCAAGGGTTTCATCGAGGATTCGAAGAGACTCATTGAGGAGGTCTGCTGCGCAGTGTAGCGTCACGTGAATTTGTTGGAGCGCTTCTTCCCATCGCTCTTCCTGGTATAACGATTGAAAACGGCGATGATGTTCCTCCACGATCGCTTGCTTCGCATCTAACATAAGGCTATCGACAGCTGTCATAACGCCTCCCTTTCGTGTAGCCGAGGCGGAACGATAACAAATCTTGTCTTTCAACCGCAATGATACGAATGGGTGGGTCAGTGAGCGACGCGATCCTAATCCGGGAAGTGAGATTCCTCAGTAGCGATTAATGCGTTCCCTCTCGCGTTGTGCCTCTGGGCTGGCCTCTTATGTGATGTTTCATGAAGTGCCATACAACCTGTGGGGTAGCGTCACTGAACGCGACGTCAAAAATGAAGGCCTGATGACTGCGCACTCGAACCCCACAGTTCCTCCATTTCTTATTCTCTTTTCCATCTGAACCCTCTGATTCGTAGGTTTTCAAGAAGACTCGCATGACTCCGTGCGGCACATAGTTTACAGAATATTTACACGGAATTGACGGGATTGGAATGTGCTCCAGGTAGGCTGGAGACACATGATCGCACCAATAACACACACCACAATGGAACAGGCTCTTTCGAACAGTTGGTCCAGGCGATTCAGGGCTTTGTCGACGGCCTCTGACATCACCCGAGTTTGGGAAGCAGGTACGCGATTGATCCTGAGTCTGCTGACCTTCACGATTCTTCTTGGTTTGGCAGGCGGGGTGGTGAAAACATTTCTCGACCTACGGCTTCTCCTCTCTGCCAACGTCGAAGTGGCCCTACGTCAGGTATTGGTCGACACATTGACGCTATTGGCCGTTGTCGAAGTGTTGATGACCACCCTCGCCTACTGCTCTGAGGGGCGCGTCCGGGTTACCTTTATCATCGACACAGTCCTTGTCGTGATGTTAACGGAGGTCATCTCACGCTGGTTCACGGGGGGAGAGTGGCCTCAATTTGCGATACTGGGCGGCATCTTACTGACGTTGGGTCTCCTGCGCATCGTGGCTGTTCGATATAGCCCTGCTCCAACGACGCTCTCGCAACAGGCCAATCAACTGGGGCTCTCATTTTCATAATTTCACCAGGAGGTAGTGATGTCTATCAATGCACTGCTTGAATCAGCGCCGGAAGTTCATCCAGTACGTGAGGAACTTCCCCATACCGATACCCTTACGGCGACCATTCTTGACCACCTGAATGAACAGACGGTCATCAGCCTGGATTCGCTCGTCTGCCTCATGCCTCAATACACGTGGAATCAAATTTTTCAGGCCGTCGATCAACTCGCCCGATCCAAGAAGATCGTGCTTCGCCGACACCGATTCGACTACATGCTCTTTTCGACTAATTTCGTGGCATAACCACATTTCGTGGCATAACCACATTGTGCCGATTCGCTAGAGCGTACCGCATTTGCGATGAGCCTGCTGCATGACAGCGTGGGGCGTCACGCTGACTCTTCTTCCCGATACACAATCAATCTAAAGAATCGGGAGGGTTCAACCTTTTGCAAGTCTTTCTTTAGGTGGAGCTGGCGGAGTGGTATGGCGAATGATCTTGCCCTCTACGAGATAAACCACCAGCTCAGCGATGTTGGTGGCGTGATCGGCCATCCGTTCGAGGTATTTGGCAATGAAGCTCAAGCGAATAGCGCGTGAAATCGTGCGCGTATCCTCCAACATGAATGACAGCAATTCTCGGAACAACTGTTCCATCAGATCATCAACGTAGTCGTCGTCCGCGAGCACCTTCCTGGCGAGCTGAGCATCATCCCTCACGAATGCATCAATGCTGTGCTTCACCATCATCCGCGCCATATTGCCCATCATAGGAATATCGATGTAGGGCTTGAGCTGGGGCTCTTCGTTCAGCTCGATCACCCGCTCGGAGACATTCTCCGATAGGTCGCTGATTCGCTCAAGTTCGGTGGCGATTTTCATGGCTGTCGTAACCAACCGTAAGTCTCGCGCGGCAGGCTGATGGAGGGCGAGTAACCGAATACTCTCTTCGTCGATTTCCACATCCAAGGCATTGATCTGATGGTCCCGCTCGATGACCTCGCGTGCGAGGACTGAGTCGCGCGTCACCAGCGCGGTGAGGGCTTGGTCGATCTGATCTTCCGTCTGCGCAGCCATTCGCAGGAGCTTGGTTTTCAGGTCGGCAAGTTCTTCGTCAAAGTGGCGCTGTGTCATCATTATCACCCAAATCGTCCGGTGATGTAGTCTTCGGTCTGCTTCTTTGAAGGCGTGGTAAAGAGCTGTTTCGTGAGTCCGAACTCCACGACTTCGCCAAGGTACATGAACGTGGTCCAATCGGACACCCGAGCTGCCTGCTGCATATTGTGCGTGACAATCACGACCGTTAAATCCTGCTTCAAGGAAAAGAGCAGCTCTTCTATTTTGGCCGTGGCGACGGGGTCCAACGCTGAGCAGGGTTCGTCCATCAGTAACACATCCGGTTTGACCGCGAGCGCGCGGGCGATACAGAGCCGTTGCTGCTGCCCTCCGGAGAGACCGAAGGCGCTGACGTGGAGCCGATCTTTCACTTCATCCCACAGCCCTGCGCCCTTGAGCCCCTCTTCTACGATCTGATCCAACTGGCCACGGTTCTTGATTCCATGGAGACGCGGCCCATAAGCCACGTTTTCGTAGATCGATTTCGGAAAGGGGTTCGATTTCTGAAAGACCATTCCGACCCTTTTCCGCAGATCGGTGATATCCACATCGGGGCTGTAGATATTCATGCCGTCAAGCAGCATGGTGCCTTCCAATCGAGTACCTTCAATCAAGTCGTTGAGCCGATTGATGCAGCGCAGCAAGGTAGACTTCCCACAGCCGGACGGCCCAATGAACGATGTGACCTGATTTTTGAGAATTTCCAGATCGATATTAAAGAGAGACTTGCGGTCCCCATAAAAAAAGTTGACCTGATTCAAGGTCAGCTTGACGGCTTGAGCCTTGGAATTGTGGTCAGAAGACTGGTGAGGACTGTTCTGCACATTAAACCTCTGTGAGTCGAGCCCGTGTGAGGGTAACGACTGCTGTGGCAAAACTGGAGTAGGAGACATGACGATCCTCCTTATACTTATAGCACTGATCCCGCATATTTCTTGCGCAAGTGGTTACGGAGGACAATGGCCGTCAAATTCAACAGCACGACGACAGTTATCAATACGAGAGTCGTGATATAGACCATTGGCTTCGCAGCTTCCACATTGGGCGACTGGAAGCCCACGTCGTAAATATGAAATCCCAGGTGCATGAACTTTCGATCGAAGTGGAGAAAAGGCCAGGAACCGTCTATGGGGAGCGACGGCGCAAGTTTCACGACCCCTGTGAGCATAAGCGGCGCCACTTCCCCAGCCGCCCGTGCCATCGCCAAAATCAATCCAGTCAGAATGCCCGGCAAGGCTGAGGGTATCACGACTTTGAGCATCGTTTCCAACTTGGTTGCGCCAAGCGCCAATGACCCTTCACGAAATTCCCTGGGTACGGCGGCCAGCCCTTCTTCTGTGGAGACAATGACCACCGGCACTGTGAGTAAGGCCAGCGTCAGGGACGCCCAGAGAATACCGCCGGTGCCGAATGTCGGAGTCGGAAGTCGCTCAGGAAAGAAGAGCTGGTCGAGGGTTCCGCCCACGGCATACACGAAAAAGCCGAGTCCGAACACACCGAAGACAATCGAGGGCACGCCTGCGAGATTGTTGACCGCAATTCTTACAAGCCGAACCATGACGCCTTGCCTGGCATATTCTCGCAGATAGAGCGCAGCAAGCACGCCGAAGGGGACGACGACGAGGCTCATGATGATGACCATCATGACCGTACCGAAAATAGCCGGGAAAATGCCGCCTTCCGTATTGGCTTCTCGAGGCTCAGTGCTGAGGACATCCCAGACATTCGTGAGATAGATCCAGCTCTTATGCATCGGGCCCATCTCGTTTGGCCGTAGGGCGCGAATGATCTGCCCGACTGGAATCTGTTTTTCTCGTCCGTTGGCATCCACCATCAGGGCAGAGTATTCATTAAATTGCGTGCGCAGCGTTTCCAATTCCAGGGTTTTTCCCTGGTAACGGGATTCAGCCTCAGCGACCTGGGCTTTGAGACTCTCAATTTTTCCTCTGTCCCTTGTCTCGGGGGCGGAGGCGTCCATTTCAAGCGCGCGAATCTTCAGTCGCGCCTGCTCGATGTCCGCGTTCATCGCGCCGATCTCGACTCGCTCGATCCGAGTGATCTGTTGATGAAGAGCATTGGTGCTGTCGATCAGTGGAGCCAAGGCACTCCACCCACTGTCATTCCCTTCTGCCTGAAGCGTCTCTCCCTTGTAGATCGCCTTGATCCTGGCATACATGTTGCCCCATTCTCGGCGTTCCAGGAGCACGACGTCTGTCGGATAGGCTTGCGATACCACCTGATCGTCATTGACCCATTTGAAATCGAGCCCATAGATGTCACGATTCCCGATCTTGACCCGAAGCCGGCTTTTCCCTTCGGGACGATCCGATGTGACAGAGCGAGGGATGACCTCGCGTCCAGCCAGTTGCCCCATCACGCGCTGTTGATCTTTCAGGGTGAGTTCGACGATGTCCGAGGTCCAAAAGTATCCCAAGCCATTGATGGCGATCAACAGCAACAGCCCGAATACCATCAGCAGGGATACCGAGACGCCGGCGGCGCACCCCCAGATGAAGATGTTGCCGGAGGCGAGGATGTTTTTGAATGAGGTAGGCATTAATACTGGCTATATTTCGTTCGCAACCGTTGCCGAATGATTTCCGCCACGGTATTGATCAGAAACGTAAAGACAAATAAGAGCACGGCCGCCAAGAATAAGATGCGATAGAGTGTGCCCCCGTAAGGGGCCTCTGGAATTTCTACGGCGATATTGGCCGACAACGTGCGGAAGCCATTGAAGAGGCTCCAATCCATAATGGGGGTGTTTCCCGTGGCCATGAGGACGATCATCGTCTCTCCAATGGCCCGGCCAAAACCGATCATGATCGCAGAAAAAATTCCTGGACTTGCCGAGACCAGCATGAGCTTGACCAGGGTTTGCCAGCGGGTGGCTCCAAGGGCAAGAGATCCGGCGATCAAATGCCGTGGGACGTTGGACAAGGCTTCCTCGGAAATACTGAAGATGATCGGAACGATGGCAAAGCCCATCGCAAAACCCACCACGAGGGCATTTCGTTGGTCGTACCGGAGCCCCCAATGGGTGGCAAACCAGGCTCTGTAGTCGGTTCCGAAGAGGAACGACTCGATCGACTGGTTCAATCCCAGACAGACCACGACGGCGCCGATGATAACGGGAATCAAGATAAACGATTCCATCCCAGGGCGAAGACGGCGAATGAGCTTGGCTGGGAGGTATTGCCAAAGAATCGACGCGACTGCGACGCTCACAGGCACAACCACAGTCATGGCGAGCATCGCAGGGAAAATTCGTTCAAGCACAGGGGCCAGCCACAAGGCGGCCAAGAATCCCAGGATGACGGTCGGGAGCGCCGCCATGATCTCGATAGTTGGTTTGATCTTGGCTCGAAGATCGGGCAGCATGAACATCGATGTATAGATGGCTCCTAACAAGGCCAGAGGCACTGCGACTAACATGGCATACAGCGTCCCTTTCAGCGTGCCGAAGATCAGCGGGAGGAGGCCAAACTTCGCCTCAAAATCATCGGCGCCACTGGAAGATTGCCACACATGTCCCGGTTCTTCATAGCCTTCATACCAGACGGGCTTGAACAGGGTTGCGAAAGTCGTCTCTGGATGAGGGTTGTGAATCGCATAGGTGAGCAATTCTCCCTGGTCGGTGAGGGCCACGGCTCCATCGGCTTTCGGGGAAAATGTCAGGGTGCGAATCGCTTGCTGGTTCCCGTGAAGCTTCAACAGTGTTTGCTCGGAGGTGGAGTAGTGGACAAACAGGTTACCCTGGGTATCGCCGGTGATAAATCCTTTGTCGCGAAGGGATGGAGAGATCACCGTGACGGGAGATGGGTGCGCCTCGAACCGGTGAATCTGTTGAAAACGAGTGAGTGAACTTTCTTGAGATTGCCGCACCGGCATCCAGACTGAGACATCGCCGCTGCTGTTGCCGATGGCAAGCGAACGATCTCCGATTAAGTAGGAGAGGGCGGTGACTGAAGTGCCGGCCGGAGCCACCGGAATGGTTTCGGCCAGACTCGGCTGGGTTCCTTCTCCCACATCGTAGCGATAGAGGTTCCCACCGCCCGTTCCAATCGAAAGGGTGTCGCCTCGGCTGTCAAAGACCAAAGCCGTCACGGACTCAGCGCCGTGACCGGTCAGTGCAACAGGGGCGGGCGAGGACGATGGAGCGCTGTACCACAGGCGCCCTTGATTTGTCAGGGCTGTGGCGAGGATGCCCTGGTCCGTTGGCTGGTAGGCCAAACGAATAATCTGCTCTTTAGCGGGAGTCAATTGTGCCGGGGGGCCAAGGATGACCGTTGGAACGATGAGACGGATTCCCTCCTTGAAACCGGCTGTGAACTCGATCGTGACAGGAATGAGGCGGCCATCGTCCGTGCCGAAGGCGAATCGATTGCCGACCCCTACTGCTCGAGCGATGGCGGTGATGGAGATTTTATCCAACCCTGGAGGAAGATCAACGCTGATCGGTGCACCGGATTGTGCATTGAAGAAGCGGATTTGGTGATCGGATCCTGCCGTAAGTTGATAGATAATCTCTTGATATTCATCCATGCCGACCAAGCTGGATTGAGGGAGTACGCTCGGTGGAGAGGCGCCGGTTACGTGACCGCTCTGAGTCGCGTGTGGAGAAAAAAATACGGGAGCGACTTCTTTCACCAAGAAAATAAAGATACCGATAATGCTCAGGATGACGGCAATCCCACCAATGGTGATGACGACTTGAGCCAGCCGGTCGAAAATACGACGCCACATCACAGCGGCTGAGTGTCGTGATATCGCCGGCAGGGGCGTATAGCCATACGCCCCTGCCGCAGGGGAGGGGACGAGGGTAGAATCGGATTCGCTAGTCAAGTTTCTTGAGTTCCTTCGCGGTCGTGTCGGCCTTCAGCGGGAAGAAGCCATCCTTGACCACCACTTGTTGTCCTTCTTTGCTATAGATGTATTTGATGAACTCTCCAACGATCGGATCCAATGGTTTATTGGGCTCCTTGTTGACGTAGAGATAGAGGTGGCGCCACAGCGGATAGGATCCATTGTCTGCGTTTTGCTGGTTGGCCTCATTGAACGGCATGCCTTCCTTCTCCGCCAGTGGAACGGCGCGCACGTTCGATGTGAGGTACCCGATGCCGCTGTAGCCGATGCCGCCTTGATCTTCGCTTATGCTTTGGACGACAGAGGCTGACCCAGGCTGTTCTTTGACTTCGTCCTTGTAATCTCCATTCTTCAGCGCATGCTCCTTGAAAAATCCGTAGGTGCCGGAGGCTGAGTTCCGTCCATAAATACTGATGGGACTATCGCCCAGGCCGTCTTCTACGCCGGCCTGTTTCCACAGCTGAATGTTCTCATTGTGGCCACCGCGTCGGCTCTTTGAAAAAATCGCATCGACTTGCGCCATGGTCAGTCCTTTGACTGAGTTGTCTTTGTTGACGTAGACGGCGAGGGCGTCGATGGCGACTGGAAACGCGGTGGGTTTATATCTGAATTTTCTTTCAAAGGCATCCATCTCGGTATTTTTCATCGAGCGGGACATCGGTCCAAGCTGCGCGGTGCCTTCAATCAAGGCTGGAGGAGCTGTGCTCGATCCCTTACCTTCGATCTGGATTTTGACGTTGGGATATTGTTTGCGAAATCCTTCAGCCCAGAGGGTCATGAGATTGTTGAGCGTATCCGATCCGATGCTGTTGACATTGCCGGACACCCCGCTGACTTTGACGTAGCCTTTCAAAGCAGGATCGAGAATGATGTGGTCATCGGCATAGGCCGATGGAAGACCGGAAGCAAGAGCCCCACAGAGGGCGACGCACCACAGACTGGACCTGGCAGTTAATCTTTTCATTGAAACTCCTTTCATCAGCGCATCATTCATAGGATGGTCTTGTTCTATTACCAGGGCATTACATGAATGTTACGGCAGTGTTAACTCCCCCTGGTCCTTCTGCTTGTTCCAAACGACCGAGCTGGGAGAGGCGGTCGTATGTTGCCCCTCCCAGAGGCCATCGTCAATAGTTCCACTGCAATTGAAAACGGAGAGTCTCCCCATCACGGACGGGAAAGGGCGCAGTTTGAGTATCCGTTCGTTTGCTCCAGGCATAGGCCACCGTCAGCTCAAGATCCTTGCTGAATTGATATTCCATGCCGACTTCCACTTCACGGACGACGTTGAACGGTGAACTAGTCCGATGCTTCTTTCCGCCGTAGTATTCTTGCCACCGTACGTAGGGAATAAACTCGTTCCACTTATACATGCCTTGGACGTATCCGCCTTGGATCGAACCTTCCTGAAGGGCTGTTTGCGCGGCATTCAGTTCCGGACCCCGGCCCCAGTTCCATTCCGCCTGGAAACCGAAGGGTTGAGGATACAGCACGAAATGCGCGGCGATTCGCTCGTCGTTGATATTCCCGCCGTCTGGACGCGCGATTCCCGCCCCTGCAGCCGTATTGACTAGCCCACGGTAGGCATCCGCTCCGACTTGCACGATTTGCCCATAGGGCAATTCAAAAGGGTAGGTGGCATGCAGCACGACATGTTTATTGTCATTGGCTTCCGAGACATTAAGGGTCTGACCGTTATAGACCCCGACGCCTAATACGCCATAGTCTCCTGACCCCTTGAGACCCGTGTCGATCAGCCTCCTGAATAATTTTCTGGTGTCAGCCGGAGTGTAATAGAAGAAGAATCCGATATCCCGCTCTCCGTTTACGGCGCTATTGAGGCCGTCGGCCCGGTCGAACGGGAGCCGTTGTTGGCTGGACTGAAGATTTTCAAATCCAAAAGGAACCTTCGATTGGCCTGCTCGAATACGAAACTCCTTATCCTTCGACAGGAACGGCAGGAAGATATCGGCATAGGCGTCTCGGAGTTGGGCGAAGTTATTATTGCCGGTTCCAGCAGTGGCCCCCAAATCTGGTTGAATATATATGGACAGCCAATCGGTGACATCGCCGGAGATGACGAGGCGGATGCGGCGGAACTGGAAGCCTGTATTATTGCCGATGGAGCTATCGTACTCGCTTCGCAGATCGTTTTCGTCAATGAGACGACTATAGCGAAATTGCGTATAGCCGCGGATGCTGAGTTTGTCGAACCATTTTTTAATGGCGGCCTTCTGTTGAATAATGCCTTCTTCTTTTTCATGGTCGGCTTTAGTGTGGAGCCATTCTTCTTTGGTGATGCTGCCTTTCTCGTAGAGAATGTCCTCAAGGTTGGCTTGAGCACTATTGGCCTGCACGATCAGCCCAAGGCCGATGACGCAGGCGACGGTCGCGAGCCACGGTCGTCTCATTCGTTACCTCCATTTCTTCTGTTGGGGCCTACCGATTGTCTTACGTGGGCGGGAAGGTAACTCTCATAGGTAAGAGCCACGTCACAGCGGTGTTACAGAATTGTTAATTTTTGATTGAGATTCGAAGAACTTCGAGGAGGTGATCAGCAGGCTGCAGAAAACTATTATGAGGAATGCCAGAACTTCACCAGTCCAGATGTCTTAGATGGTAGGAGCACCCTACAAGAATACGTATGTGGATATGGCCAATGGTGACCTGAGGCGCTCGAATAAACTGACCGAAAAAGAGGCCATCAAAATCATTCAGCGGCAGAGCATGAATTTCTGGAAGTCGATGCGAAAAAAAGCCGAAGCCGTGCTCTTAGCCGGTGAACTCGACCAACGGGTTGAGAACCATCGAGGGTAACAGAAGAAGAGCGTAGCCTGTTACCGGTGCAGGCGTTAAGGAATCACCGGGTTTTCTGTTTGGAAGGCCCATTGTGTTTCTGCGCGTTTCGTTCAGCTTCCTGCTCGGCTAACTGCCGTTTGAGATCGTGCAGCTCTTTTCTCATATCATCCCAATCACGCTCACTCGGCTGAGTAGGCGATTGAATTGTCTGGGTCGCCGGCACCGGAGCGGTGGTCTGTCCGGTCGCGATGGGAGGTGCACCGGGGATTTTTTGATCGAGCGGTGGGGCTTCTGAATCGGCGGGGAGTGAAGTGAGGAGGCCATAGTCGATGATCAGTGTCATTTCGGTCGAGCGCGGGTTGCGATACGTGTCCGGCCGTTTTGCCGACTCCGGGAAAAAGAGGATCGTGGGTGGTGGCGTCGGTCCGCCAGCTCCGTTCCAGGACAGGGGGATCAGCCGGGGCACAGTCAGATACAGTGATTGTCCGTAGGCGTAGAGCGAGCCTTTCGTCAACTCAGACATCCCCGGTTGGATAACGTGAAATCCCACCTGCTGGTCCGACGAAGCTCTGCTCAGTCCCTCAGCCAGGAGTGGAGACAGGAACTGAATATCCTCGTCCCTAAACGCTCGAACGGCCTCTGGCCTGCCCATGATGAAGTTTCCGAATAGTCCTCGGTACTCCTTGACTGCCGCGCCGCGAAGAACACGGGCCATCGTCTCTACCGATAGCGTGATGGGGTGAGCGGCTCGGAACGATCGATCGGGAATCCGTTCCACATACACCGCGCCTCGGTCTGATTCATGGATCGTTAAATCCAACTCAGGCCTCGTCGCGCAGGCAGACAAGGTCAACGTGATTCCGATCAGTATGACAAGGGCACGATGTGGATGATGAGACATGGCCGATTCGTTGAGTGTATGCCCATCGGCAGCCTAACATAAACGAAAGGGCGAGGGCATCGGGAATCTCTAGGTACTTGACCAGACCCCAGTTGTTAGGCCAAGGTTCAGGTTCCTTCACGCCGAAACGCTGAAGAGCAGGAAGGTACGAGTCTCTGGGCGGGTGGCCGATACCCCAGCGCGCTATGCGTTCGTTGCGTATTGTAGTGTTGGCGCCAACCTTCCCGATCACCCGCCCCTCTTGCAGCGTATAGAAGAGTTCGCCGTTGAGCAATTTGACCTGCCCGGGCAAACCTGGTCCAGGATGAATGTGAGACTGGACCGCAACCAGGGAGGTCCTGGTCATGCCCAAGTATCGATATATGCCCGAAGAGATCATTCAACATCTGCGAACGGTTGAGCTTGAAACTGGCAAAAGGCTGGCAGTGTTCGATGCTTGTCAGAATGACACCTATCTAGAGGACGCGGTAGTAGAGTAGAGAACTTGCTCCTGTGTTCGGATCGCGCTGGAGCACCGCGGTTGCGTTTCTGGTCACTTCGTTTACGCGCACCGTCATGCGGGCCAAGAAGAGATCGCTTTTGACGTCGTACAGATTTTGGGCGCGGAGCTCCTTTCCGATATCTGCAAAACTACTCACACGATCCAAGTCTTGAATGGTTTTGAAGGGGCGCGATATGGCAATGTCTGCAGCGACGCCTTGCGTAATGCTTGGATCGAGCGCCTGAAGGACAAAGGGGTCTGCGGTGTTCAGATTCAGCTTACTTTGTCCATCTTGAGGATAGACGGTCACCAGCTTTGAGAGCTTTGCCAGGATGTCCGGAGTCATCCCTTTAATCAGGCGCAATTCTAAAAGTGTCTGAAGAGGAGCATTGGCCGCTCGGTAAGGGGGGCGCAGCGTTTGGTAGTAGAGGCTTTCTGCTCCGGCAGGCTCCGGCGTCTCGTCCTGATCCACCCAATCGACGATGGCATCAACCAGATCCGGCTTGATCTGCAACAGTTCGAAGAGCCGCTTGACTCTCTGGACCCTCGCTTTCTTGGCAATGGGGTCACCGCCCGCTGCCAGGTCGTTCAGGTTCAGCTTGCCCCGTTCATCCTCGATCTGGGCGGTCAACAGGCCGTCACCGATGACATAATTTTTGATGGGAAGAGCCCACAAATCGGTGGGGGCGTCGAAGAACTGGCCCGCTTTCCTGTCCTTGGCAAGGTCTTGCTGTAAGGTGCCACGGGCTGCCTGTACCGCGGCACGCGCGAGCACAGTGGCCTTGAAGTTGTCGCGAAAGGCCGCGGCGTCACGGTATTCTCGCCTCGCCTCGGCGTCGAACTCAAGAATCAGCGCAACCAGGAGGGCGAGAACCAGGAGGGTGAGAAGAAGGGCGATACCACGTTCGTCAGACCTTCGCATAGGTCACGATTCTCAGCGTCGCGTCAAGATTGACGGGATTATCGTATTTCGGTTTGATTTGCAGATGATGCACTTGAACGTCATAGGGCGCCTGTTCGATGGCCGCCAGCAGCGCGAGGAGCTGAGGAAGCGACACGCCGTCGACCCGAAGGTCGACCGCGGTTTCCTGATAGCCCTCGACGACAGTAGCGGCCTGCGGCTGCAGGCCGACGATGCGATCGCGAATCTGTGCCGTCGTCGTCGCTTCTTCCATGAACGCTAGCAGCGAAAACTGGGCCGGGGGGCTCGGCATGCGTTGCTCAACCTTGGTGATACGCGCCTGCTTGACCACGTACTCCTGCGCGACGAGCGCGAGTTCTTGGCTGTCTTTCGCTTTCCGCTTCGCGTGCCGATCGAGTTTGTCGATCGAGGCCATGAGCGGATCGACGATCAGGAGAAAAACGAGCGCGGCCACAACCATGGCTCCGCCGGCCGCCACGATGATGCGTTCGCGCTGTGAGAACTGCTGCCACCGTTCTTTCAGCATCTGCATCATGGCCGTTGTACCGTATAGGTGAGGCGAAACACGACTTGGTTCGGTACCGCTCCGACGCGGGTATCGCTGATGGATACATCATGGAGAGTCTCGTTCGCCATGAAGGACTGCTTAATCTTCTCAACCGCATCGAACGTTGTGGTTTCTGCCTCAAGATGGATGTTCGTCCCGTCGATCGTCAGCTCCCGTATCTTCAACGGGACGCCCTGGGGCACATGTTTCACGAGTTCTGCCAGGCCGGCCAGAACGTTATAGCGCGCACCGTCGACGACCGAGAGACCTTTTTCCAGCTGCGACACTCGATAACGCGCCTGGTCCAATTCATCACCCGGGTTTACGCCGGGACCAAATGTTTGCTCATATTGCGTCTGGAGTCCGCGCTTGAGGTCTTTGACCGTAGAATCTTTGAGGGCAACGCGTACGGCGAGATCTCCTATCACGAGAAGAGCCAGAATCAGTCCTCCCCATAGAGCCAGCCGTCGATCCCGTTTGGACACTTCCATTGTGTCCGATGCGGCATCGCTGCTGGCTTTGAAGTCCAGCGCGAGATTCGATCCCACAAGCCTGGATTTCCAGCGGGGGCGGACAATGTTTGGATGGATCGACAATCCAAACGCGATGGAAAACGCGCGTGGGCAACTCGATCCAAATCCTTGCCGTGGGCCGACCGGGAGTAAGCCGAGTTGCTGTGCCATATGCCCGCTGAGTTCTTTCAATTTAGACCCGCCGCCCGATACCCAACAATGAGTCAGCCGTTGATGGGCTGCGTTTTCGTAGGTATGGAGGGAGACGCGTAACTCTTTAATGACCGGTTCAAGCCAGGTCTCGATTTCCTGTACAGCCATGGCCCGCTTTCGCCGTTCCGCTTCGGCGAAGCTGCAGGCATAGCGCACGGCGAGCGCATGGGTGAGATGATTCCCTCCCCACAGTACAGTTCGTAACAACACGGGACGGCCTTCGTGCACGAGACATAAGGTCGTCTTCGAGGCTCCGACGTCGATGATCGCCATGTCGCCGGGGACCTGGGCGCCTTCCTCTTTCAGAAACTGACTGACAGAAAACAAGGCCATCCCGTCAACCGTGATGACAGAGGGGTTCAGATCAGCGGAGGCCATAAACCGCAAATGTTCGGCAATTTTGGCTTTGGGTGCTGCGGTGACCAGCACGTCGGACCCTTTGGCTTTTGTCTGTCCTTCCAGAGATTCTCGCGCCGGTAACAATAGGCTACCGACGGTGACGTCCTCCAAAGGCATGGGAATCAGGTTTTCCATTTCGAACGGGACAATCTGCGCCAGCTTGGACGCATCTCGAAAGGGGAAGGAGAGGGTTCTGACAAACACATCTTGGCAGGGGAGTGCGGTGACAATTTCCCCGCTCCCATACAAACCATGCTGCCAGAGAAAGTTTCTCAGCATGGCGGTGCGATACGCGGGTTCCGTATGTTCCTGACGCCCATACGGGATGGGCTGGTGAAAGTATTCTACCGATTCACGTCCGGTCAGGCGGCGGCGAAACCGCACGGCCTTCAAGGCCGTTTGTCCGATATCGAGTCCAATACATTCAGCAATCATCGACAACTTCCGACTCCTGGTCCGTCTGGTCTATTCAGTCTGTCTGGTCTATCTGGTTGGGAGAGTCGATAACTAGAGAGACCAGACAGACCTCCTAACGAAATAGACTGATTAGAGGGCGACCCGCGCCTGTATAATCGGCCCTACAAGTTTGAACGTCAAGGGGGCTCCTGGCTGGAACGGTGGCAACGAGAGGCTCGCCGCTTTTTGGGCAAACCCTGCGCCTGGAATCACCGTGACTGTGAGATCGAGAAGACTGTGTTGCAGAGGTTCCCGCAATGTCACATGTCCCAGGGCCGAAAACGATCCGTCCACGCCGTCCCCCTTCAAGTCCGTGACGTCGCAGGTGCCGTTGTGGCAGGCGAATACAGCATGGATCTGGTTAAATGTGAGCGAAGAATTCGCGGAGGGGTTGGGTCCGATCCGTTCGACGACGAGATCCTTAATGTCAGCCTTCACGGTTCCTTCCCCATTGAGGGCGGCTTGTGCGCCTTGTGTGCTATCCCACCGATGCATGAAGTCTCCCTGGATGGTTCCACGGCTCACGTAGGGTTTTAGAACTGTTGCAAGATCCATCTGCTGGAGGTGGCCTTTGACGGTCAGAGGACCCTGTAACGACCATGCGGCTGAGGTCAGGGATCCAGAGGCTCGCCCCACTTCTGACTGCGCGACTCCCGGCAGCTGGATGGCGTACTCTACCACTAGTTGGCCTAAAAATGCCTGAAAGACTCCAATTGCTGCGCGTGCGGTTCCAACGGAAATCGTTCCGCTTGTCGGTCCAGTGAGGACCAGATCACGCCACTCGATGGCCGCGGGTAGTCCCACTGACCAATCTGCCGCGCGAACCTCCAACCCACTCGTTCGATTGAATTCGGTCAACAGGCGATGCTGGAGTGGGCCAAAAGGAAAGGTCAGGAGCAGGAATAGGATGAAGCAGGCCAGAGAGGCCAGTCCCCACCCCAGTGGCCCTTTACGTGTCACTGTCGCAACCCAGGCAAAAGACCACGTCATTATGACGCCCCTATCGCGACCCATTGGCGAACCGTCACGGGCTCTTCTTTCCCCTGGAGCAGCGTCAGCTCGAGTAAGACGGCTTTAGGCGCGCCGGGCTTTCCGCGACTATCCCACTCATCCAGCCAGAGCTGGCTCTTTCCGTCGTAATAACGCACATTGAACCCTTTCACTTTGGTGGCAAGCTCGACTTTTTCAATGGATTCGTCTGTCAGACTGTAAAGATTTCTTCGGGAAAATCGAAGGAGACGATCGCCTTCTCTGGTGTAAACGATACGGACCAGCTCGGTATCTTTCGCCGAATCCGCCCCTCGAAATTGACCCATCGTGAGAAAGGCGACCGAATCTGCCGGTTGACCGTCCCGCTGGTCGTTGATCCCCATCCAAGGGCCGGTTGCACGACTCTCGCTGACTGCCAGCTCATCAATCATAAGGCTTAACGTACGGCGAACGATTTGCTCATCAGCTGATTTCGCTCGTGCTGCGTCCATCGCGCTTGTCGTCACATAGAGGGACCCGAAGACTAAGGTGGCCATCATGGCGATGAGAGAGACCGCCAATAGAATTTCGATCAGGGTAAATCCCTCTTCAGAACCCTGTGGCGCTTGTCGAAAAGACATAGGTGCTGACCTCGACCCTTTCTTCTATTTCCCCTCTTGGCCAGAGAACCTGAATCTTAATTTCCCGCACGACTGGTAATGGTGTGGGCGAGACGATTCGCTTCCATCGATAATTCGCCGGGCGATTCGTCATCTCGGGAGTGGCTTGAGACCCCAGCGGGGTCGCCAGAAATTCTCCGCCTGTTTCGCCAAGAGGTAAGAGGGCGCCCAACTCCGTCTCGACCAATTTTTCCTGCGCGAGGATTGTGGCTGTCGTGAGTTCACGGGCTCTCGCATGCAGGTCGAGATCCCAATTGCGAAGTCCCAATAAGATCGGCAACGCCAACGCGAGAATGCCGAGCGCGATCAGCACCTCCAATAATGTGAACCCCCGTTCACTCCTCATAGACGCACACTCGGTGGTGACACAGTCAAGGTTGGCGCGAATCCTTCACGACCTCGGTCATTTTGAGTAATGGTTTCACTCGATCGAGAATGAGAGGCGGCGTGGGGGGGGGAGGGTCGATCCGCTCATCGCTCATGCGAATGGCTCCTGTCACCGGCTCAATGGCGATGGCCAGAAGGTTGTTGCGCGCATCCACCAAATGCATCGTCATCGGATCGATCCTTCCTGAGGGGTAGAAGGACAGATCGACCCGACCGGAGCTTTTTATCGCCTGACCGACCACCATATCTGAGATACGAAAGGGGGCGGGGAGGTGTAACGGTGTGGCCCATGTGGGGTGTTCGATCGGCACCTTTTCCTGCTCCCCATCCAGGATCATCAGCCAATAGACTCCCCGATCGATATCGACGTACAGTCGGAGTGGCTTCTGGGTGACCATGGACAGGTCTTGGAGGGATCGTACCGTTCGAACCATCTTCCGCCCGACAGACCCCAGGTTTTCTTCCAGCGAAATGCGAGGCAGCACGATGCCGAGTAACCCGACGAATAGAAATAAGACGATGATGATTTCCAGAATAGTGAACCCACGTGTGGAGCGTACGATGTGAGGGGAAAGGTATAAGACGCGGGAGACGCTGAGATAGGCCTCACGGGTTCTTGGCCCTTCGTCCCTCGCCCCGTGCCGCATCATCTATTCCTTGTCCAGATTCCAATTGTTGATATCGGCATTGATGCCTTCGCCGCCCGTTTCGCCATCGGTGCCGAGGGAGATAACATCGTACTCACCTCTCAGACTAGAGGTCTGACCGGGGTTCTGAACGGGAGTCTGACTGGGGCTAAAATACTTGTAGGGGTTTCCCCAGGGATCTTCCGGGAGTTTTTGAATATATCCACCGAGTTTCCACTTCTTGGGGACGACTCCCACCGAAGGTTTTTCGACCAGGGCTTTTAGCCCTTGTTCAGTCGTGGGATAGATACCGTTGTCGAGCTTATAGAGCTGCAAGGCGCCTTCGAGATTTCGAATTTGGACTTTTGCCGCAGTGCGTTTCGCATCATCGGTCCGCCCCATGATGCGAGGGACGACCAAAGCCGCGAGGATCGCGAGAATGGCCACCACGACCATGATTTCGATGAACGTAAAGCCACGTTCACGACGGAGAATATCGAGTGATGAGTGATGAGTGATAGGGGATGGGTGGGAACTCGCGTATATATCTGTCTTTCCCCACATCGTCCACACACTCTCGACCTGCTTTCTTCCGTTCATCGAATACCTCCCTTTCCCTTCAGCCCCATCACTCATCACCGCTCACTGATCACTATCTCTAGCGCACCATCTGCCCCATCTCAAAGATGGGGAGCAAGATTGCCACCACGATACAGAACACCAAGACCCCCATGACCAGGATCATAATGGGTTCCAGAAGTGAGGTAAACCGTGTAATAACCCGATCGACTTCTCCATCATAAATATTGCCAATGCGACGGAGCATCTCTTCCATTTCACCGCTGCGTTCACCGACTGCAATCATGTGCGTGACCAGCGCAGGAAATTCTCCGCTCCGCTTCAATGGTTCGGCAATCGTTTCCCCTTCCCGTATATTCTGTCTCGCCCCCTCGACGGCATGCTCGAGAACGCGATTGTTCATCACACGCTTCGCGACATCCATGGCATCCAACAATTGCACACCGCTCGCCAGCATGGTGGCCAATGTGCTCGTAAGCCGGGAGATGGCGACCATACGGGCTACCTCGCCCATCAGTGGCATCTTCAAGAGCCATCGGTCGGCCGTGAGCTGGCCCGCTTCCGTTTTCATTGCCCGGCGTGTCGCCCACACCATCACACCCACCGCACCAAGTATCCACGCCCAATAGTCGGCAAGAAAATGGCTGATGCTCATCAGGACGACGGTCGGCCAGGGGAGGGCCTGCTTCAAGCTCGTAAAAACGGCGGTGATTTTCGGCACCACAAAGGTCATGAGGAAAAACAGCACCGTGACGCCGACGATCAACATCAGGGCCGGATAGAGCACGGCATTCGTCACTTTATGCTTGAGCGCCAGCTGTTTTTCCAGAAACTCTGCAAGGCGGAAGAGGATCTGATCCAACGCTCCGCTGGCCTCACCGGCGCGCACCATATGCACATAAATCTGAGAAAACTCTCGTGGATAGCGCTCAAGCACGGCGCTATAAGTTGCCCCTCCACGGATCTCTTCGCGGATATCGGCCATGAGGCTTTTCACGGACTTCTTCTCGGTTTGATCCACCATCACTCCGAGCGCCTCGACCAACGGCAGTCCTGCGACCAGTAACGTTGCTAGTTGCCTGGTCATCATCGCTACGTCTGTCGTACTGAGAGCAGGGGAGCGTCCGATCCCAGGCGTGGTTCGGCCGGAGGTGTTGGTGGATGAGGTGGTTGTGGCCAGGCCTTGTTCCACCATATCGGTGGGGAACACGCCAACCTTCCGCAATTTGACGCGTGCAACTTTCGGACTCTCGGCATCGATAATGCCGGTCGCAGCCCCACCGTCGTTTCGATAACCTTTATATTGATAAACGGGCATCGACTAAATCTCGACTTCCTGCTGGGTAATCCGCATTAATTCTTCGGTTGTGGTGATTCCGTGGAACACCTTGTCCGCCCCCTCGTCCTTCAAGGTCACCATCCCCTTCGCCGTCGCGGCTTGACGGATCAACCCCGAGTCTGCCTTGTTGCCGATGAGGCGGCGGATCTCGTCGTCGAGCACAAGGAGTTCAAAAATACCTGTTCGGCCTCGATAGCCGGTTTGAGAACAGGCAGGACATCCGGCGCCACGATAGAAGGTGGGACGTACCCTCGGAGGAACGATCCCGAGGCGAATCAGTTCTTCATCGTCGGGATGATAGGGCTGCTTGCAGTCCGAGCACACCTGCCGTAACAACCGTTGGGCTAAGACGGCGACCACCGAGGAGGCGACGAGGAACGGTTCGATACCCATGTCGATCAATCTGGTGGCGGCGCTTGCGGCATCGTTGGTATGGAGTGTCGAGAAGACTAGGTGCCCTGTGAGTGAGGCATGAATGGCAATTTCAGCGGTTTCACGGTCGCGGATTTCGCCGATCATGATCACATCAGGGTCTTGTCTGAGAATAGACCGCAGCCCTGCGGCGAACGTCAGGTTGATTTTTGGATTCACCTGCATCTGGCCCACGCCGAGCAGTTGGTATTCCACGGGATCTTCGACCGTAATAATGTTCTTGTCCGGGGCATTGATCTGCGTCAACGCCGCATAGAGTGTCGTCGTCTTCCCGCTCCCCGTCGGTCCGGTCACGAGAATGATGCCGTGCGACAAATGGATCAATTGTTGGATGATCCCCAACCGATCCTCCGTAAATCCCATCTCCGACAGATTCAGCAGGCGGTTCTCTTTCTCCAGCAAACGGAGAACGACCCGTTCTCCATGTGAGGTGGGCAGCACTGAGACACGCAGATCGACATCCTTCCCCGCCGTCCTGATCCGAAATCGGCCATCCTGAGGCAATCGTTTCTCAGCAATGTTCAGACCCGACATGATCTTCAAACGCGCGATGATGCTCGCCTGCAGATGTTTGGGTGGTGTCAGGACCGGATAGAGCACTCCGTCGATGCGGTACCGAACGACCAGACCGCGTTCGAACGATTCGAAATGAATATCGCTTGCGCGCTGCCTGACCGCCTGAAAGAGCACGGAGTTGACTAACCGAATAATGGGAGCTTCATCGGTGGCATCGAGGAGATCCTGCGGCTCATCCAATTCATGAGCGATCTGGTCCAAGCTCTCACTCGCAGCGATATCTTCCATCACTTGCTCGGCTCCGGCTGGACTCGCCGCTTCGTCATAGACCCGATTCAAGCAGGCCAGAAGCGAGAGACTACTGGTCAATACCGGTTTGATCGGCAGGCCGAGCAAGAGCCGGAGGTCGTCCAACGCGGCTGTTTCCATGGGATCGGTCGTCGCCACAAGCACCGATCCATTCTCTGTCTTGAGAGGGAGCACGTGATAGCGGCGGGCAAAGTGAATCGGAACTTTCTTGACCCATTCATGGTCCACCTGGCTCACATCGAGATGCGAGAGCCAGGGAAGATCAAATTGAATGGCAAGCGCCTGGAGGAGTTGCTCTTCAGTAATCGCTCTGGCCCGGACCAAGATTTCTCCGATGCGTCCGCCTTTGATCGATTGGAGGTTCATGGCCTCAAGCAGTTTCGCTTCGGACAAGCCGAATTTGTCTTCGAGTATCCCGCCTAGCAGCGGTCGACCATTCTGTTCGTCCTGTGCCACTGAACACCAATGAGATGGTTCACTTCTGAGCACGCCCGTCGGTTCGGAGCAAGACCCTAACCGGAGGAAGATGAAAGAATACTCCTCCAATCCATAGATGACAAGGACGGACCGATTCCACTGATGGGCCATCCATACGGCTTTCCTTCCAGTCGCGGGTAAGAGTCCCACATTCAGATAGAGGGTGCGGTGTCGTCCAAACGACTCTGGTCTGGGCAAGAGCGACAGGGGCTTAATGGTTCCATTTCCTGCATAGACGCTCTTGCTTGAACTGATCCGGATAGCTGAATGGTCACGGCAAAGTCTCTTGTGGGAGCATGACCGTCCCTCAAAAAAAAAGAGATATGAATTCCTTGCTTAGCTGGTATATAACGATGTCGGTAATAGGTTGAGGTAATGGTGTCGATACCGTTACCCGTGATCAATGAAAACCCCATCGCTGCTGTCAGGCGGTACTCGTGCCTTTCTCCTTCTGAGTGTGCTTGTCTCAGGCACAAGCCTGATTGTCACGGCTTGCGAGACCAACGGTCCTCAAACAACAGGCAAGACGGAGACACCCACAGTCACCAAGATGAAACGGGGATTCGTTTCAGGCGAAGTATTGGTAAAGTTCAAGCCGTCCGTGTCTCAGGAACGTATGGATGCCATTCTGAAAGAATGTGGAACCGAACGGATTGCCGTGATCAAAGGCATAGGTGTTCACCATATTCGAATTGTGAACAAAGAAGCGGTCGAGAGCGTGGTGACACGATTATCTGCATTCCAAGAGGTTGAATATGCCGAGCCAAACCTGCTCTCGCAAATCGAATAGTCGATCTACCAAGCGATCTCGCTGGGTGCGCATGGGCGCCTTTGCACTGGCCTGTTCGTTCGGCTCGTTGTTGTTGTGGAATGACGCCAGCACTGCCGATGCCCTTCGAGAGAATAGAGGGTTGAATCGAGTAACCGGTAGCTCTGTGGAGCCGGCGCAATATGTACCGGGAGAAGTGATCGTCAAGTTTCTAGACAGCGCCTCTAAAGCCACTATCGCTGCGGCTGGGGGGCAGGTGATCAAGTCCACGGCTGGCGGTAAGGAAAGACTGCAACGTGTGAGATTGGAGAAGGGCGAGAGTGTGGAACATGCGCTGGAGAAATATCGCCACAGTCCCGCCGTTGAATATGCCGAACCTAACTATATTCATCAGCTAGCCGTTATTCCTAACGATTCGAAGTTCAGCTCGCTTTGGAATCTTCACAATACCGGACAGACAGGTGGCACAGCAGATGTTGATATCGATGCGCCGGAAGCCTGGGATATCACCACAGGCAACTCCAATGTGATTATTGGGGTGATTGACACCGGCATCGCCTACGACCACTCGGATTTGGCTGCCAACATGTGGACAAATGCGGGAGAGATTCCCAATGACGGCATCGATAACGACGGCAATGGATTGGTGGACGATGTCTTCGGCTACGATTTTCACGACGACGATAGCAACCCAATAGATCCGGACGGCCATGGAACACACATTGCCGGCATAATTGGGGCAGTCGGCAACAATAATTCCGGTGTCACCGGCGTCATGCAAAGGGTCAAATTGATGGCGCTGAAAGCCGGCGGCGAAGACAACAATTTGCCAGACAATGCGATCTTCGAGGCGCTAGAGTATGCGATTCAGAAGCGCATTCGTGTGATCAATGCCAGTTTTGCCCGTCCCGGCCGATGCAGTAAAGCCGAATATGATGAGCTCAGCAGAGCGAATGATAACGGTGTGATGGTACTCGCCGCCGCCGGTAATAACAACACGAGCAATGACAATACTCTACAGTTTCCCGCAGGCTATAGCGTCGACACCTCTCCGGACTGCGGACCGGCGCTGCCGAATGTAATTTCTGTGGCAGCGATTGATGAAAATGGTGACAAAGCCGGTTTCTCAAACTTCGGTGCCACCTCGGTGCAGATTGCGGCTCCGGGATTTGGCATCAACAGCACTGAGGCCACTAGCAATACGAGAAACGACTATCAGATCCGGTCTGGCACTTCCATGGCGACGCCTCACGTCACGGGGGTCGTTGGCCTTCTCCTTTCCATCAACCCGAACTTGACGGTCACCCAGATTAGAAATGCGATTCTGAACACCGGCGAGGCCTCTTCGCGCTTGAACCGCGTCGTGTCCAGTGGCCGCCGGCTGAATGCGGCCAATGCGCTGAAGTCCATAACCTCGTTTACATTGATGATCGCAAAGAATGGCGCTGGAACCGGAACGGTCGTATCAACTCCAGCCGGGATCAATTGCGGGGGTGACTGTAACGAAGGGTTCCCTGGTGGTACCACCGTCACATTGACAGCGACACCGAGCGCTGGGTCTGAATTTACTGGATGGAGCGGCGGGGGGTGTGGTGGTACCGGTAACTGTGTCGTATCGACGACGGCCACTGTCACGGCGACATTCGGCCTTTCGGCGCCTGCTCCGTTCACGGTTACCGCCAATAAGAATGGTACGGGAGCGGGCACTGTTACCTCAAACCCCACTGGGATTACTTGTGGCGTAGACTGTAGTGGGACCTATCCTGGCGGGTCGCGAGTGACATTGACGACCACGACCGATGCTGGCTCTGTCTTTACCGGCTGGAACGGCGGTGGTTGTGCGGGCGCCGGCGCTTGTGTGGTATCGACGAGTGCCACCGTGACGGCGACCTTTAACGCGATTCCGCCCCAACAAATCACTGTAACGGTCAGTAAGAATGGCAGCGGGGCAGGCACGGTCACTTCGAATCCTGCTGGCATCAATTGCGGCGGGGACTGCACCGGAGCATATCCAGGCGGCACAACCGTGACATTGACCCCTTCGTCCACGAACGGGTCACGCTTTGCCGGTTGGAGCGGAGGTTGTACAGGAACTGGTCCCTGTCAGGTGGCCAGCACGGTTACCGTGACGGCGACGTTTAATGTGTTGCCGCCTCCGGGAACATTTACAGTAGATATTTTTAAGGATGGGACTGGAACGGGGAAAGTCGTCTCAGCGCCCACGGGAATCGAGTGCGGCGCGACCTGCAGTTTCAATTTCTTCAATAACACCACCGTGACTCTGACAGCAACAGCGGACGGTGGATCGACCTTCACTGGCTGGAGCGGTGGTGGCTGCACAGGCACAGGCAGCTGTGTCGTAAATACCGCAGCCACCGTGCCGGCGACGTTTGACGGGCCGCCAGACAATGTCAGTACACCAGCGTCAGCTGGAGGAGGCGGTTGCACGATCGCTCAGGCCGGCACCAACGACGCTCTGATGCCAATCATGTTGCTGATGACCATTGGGGTACTGGTTTGGAGAAGTCGGCGTCGATTATAGTCACGTGACGGATACTCAACCACATCACTCATCTGCTGAGGTTCCCCTGGGATACCCCGGGGAACCTCGTTGAGATGTGAGCAGTAAGACCTCCCATATCCTGTCGGTCCTGTGCGAGAGGTGTGGCCTCAAAGCGGCGCCGGCCTTTTATCGCTCTCCCATTTTTTTGTCTGCGCTGGCCATGGGTGCAGTCGTCTGGTTTGTGTTGCCCTTCCTGGTGGTTGTCCAACCCTTGCCGTGGCTGCATATATTCTCACGACCGTTCTTTGTGGCGGTGCTGTGGCAGCCGGCAGTTGAAGAGCTCTTGTTTCGAGGATGTGTGCAAGGATGGTTATTCACTCATGGATGGGGGCGGCAATCGTTCGTCGGAATCAGCATCGCTAATCTTCTGACGTCGGTCGTATTTTCTGGTGCGCACATTGCGACGCATTCGCTTCCGTGGGCTTTGTCGACGTTGTTCCCCTCGCTGCTGTTTGGGGTTCTGCGTGATCGGTTTGGATCTGTCCTCCCTCCACTCGCACTACACATCATTTACAATGCAGGATACTTTCTGCTGACAGGAGGGTCGTCTCTTGCCTGAGCCTGGGAGCCGGTCCGACATTGACCATTCTACTGCGGTGAAAGATCTTCGACCATCTGCATCGTAATCGGCCTGAAAAAATCCTCAACGTATTCCAGCGAATACGCCTCCGGTTTTTCCAGGCCTGCGGCCTCGCATCTGACCGCATCTATTTCGCCTCGTCACGAAGGCAATGTCGGACAGGCTCCCTAGGAGATGATCTCGATCAAGAACCCCGAGGGCATGGCTGAGATGGGCGGGGAAAAGGTGTTGGGCAGGCAGTAATACTTTTAGCGAATCTCGAAGTTCATGGTGGTGCGCTGATTATTGCGCAAGACGTCAAGCTTCACGGCGCGTTCGTTGCGAAGCTGTTGGAAGAGTGTGAGTATCGTGCTCGGGTCACGAATATCCACGCCATTGACCTGCTGGAGGATATCCCCGTACTTCAAACCGATTTTTTCATAAAAACTGGACGGTGCGATGTAGTCGAGGCGGAACCCGTTCATCGCTCCATTCACGAGGTTTGGCACGGCTCTCGCCTGGGACAATAGTTTAGGCAGATCGTCCATGGCTTGCTCAACGATTCTTCGATCGAGGACCGTACGCGTCGGACTCGCCGGTGCTTGAGTCACGGCTGATGCAGTGGGTGCTGGAGCAGCCGGAGGCTTCTCGATCTGTGAGGCGGCGAGTTCAAGGAGCTCTTGTTGATCGCCCTGCCGAACGACCATCCCGTCTCGACGGATTTCACTGATCTCACCGATATCGGGGATGTGGTCGTGCAACCGGAAAAATAGTTGGCGTTTGCTCGACAGTTCTTCAACAATCGCCGAGACCCCTTCATAATCGCCCATCACCACCCCCAGCAGCTTGAGCTTTGACGCTAGATTTAACGGTGCGCGGGGAGGCGCTGACGCACTGGCTCCAGCTGTGTTCACACTCACAGGATCAGGCGGAAGGGGAAAGAGCCCACTCTTTTGAATAGATACAATCATTGCCGTTGCAGAGGTTTTTGCCTCACCTTCCCGGTCCGTCCCTGGTGATGGGCGCACCGATCCGCTCGGAACAGACAAGGCCTCCGCAATCACGGCGTTGATGATGTGGGCCACCAAAAAGGTGCCGCACAGGATATAGGCGAATATGATGCCCCGACGCATCGTCATAGCTTTCAAGACCATTCACCGATCACCCGTCACAAGAACGAGGGTATTGTAATGCGTGGAGAAGGTTCTGTGCAAGAATAAGCCATGATCCATGATTCGATCGGAAGTGTGCAGCTTGTAGACAACATTGTGTGAGCAAGGCATAATCCGTCCATGGTATCCCGCCACAACCGAGGAGTATGCTTGTGAAAAAAGCGTTGATCAGTGGTATTACAGGGCAGGATGGATCGTACTTGGCTGAATTTCTTCTCGGGAAGGGCTATGAGGTGTACGGCATTATTCGACGATCGAGCTCGTTCAATACGGGCCGGATCGATCCCATTTATGAAGACCCGCATGTTCCGCATCGACGGCTCCATTTGGTATATGGAGACCTCAACGACGCAAGTTCGCTGAACCGCATTATCCGAACGATCCAGCCGCATGAGATTTACAACCTGGGCGCACAAAGTCATGTGCGTGTGAGTTTTGATATCCCCGAGTATACCGGCGAAATTACCGGGCTTGGAACGATACGCCTTCTGGAAGCCATTCGCGAGTCAGGGTTGAAGCCGAAGTTTTATCAAGCATCGTCCAGCGAAATGTTCGGCAAGGTGCAGGACGTCCCTCAGCGCGAAACGACGCCGTTCTATCCTCGCAGTCCCTATGGAGCTGCCAAGGTCTACTCCTATTGGGTGACGGTGAATTATCGGGAGGCCTACGGCCTCTTTGCCTGTAACGGCATTTTGTTCAACCATGAATCGCCTCGGCGCGGCGAGACGTTTGTCACGCGCAAGATTACGAAAGCCGCGGCCCGCATTAAGCTGGGTGTCCAGCAGGATCTGTTCCTGGGAAATCTCGATGCAAAGCGCGATTGGGGTTTCGCCGGCGACTACATCGAAGCCATGTGGATGATGTTGCAGGTGAAGACCCCTGACGATTATGTTATCGCCACTGGTGAAACACACACCGTCAAGGAAATGCTCGAGCTGGCGTTTGACCGTCTGCAATTAGATTGGAAGAAACATGTCAAGATTGATCAATCGTATTATCGTCCGACCGAGGTGGATCTTCTGATCGGCGATGCAAGCAAAGCGAAGAAAGAACTTGGCTGGGAACCGAAGGTGCGGTTCCACGAGTTGATCGCTATGATGGTGGATGCTGACCTGGTTGCAGAAAAAGAAAAATTGGATGGGACTCGGAAGCGAGGCTAAGTGTTGAACGTTGGAGGCACGCACACGGCTATGACATCATTTTGGAACGAGAAACGTATCGTCGTCACGGGCGGAGCAGGCTTTTTGGGATCGTTTGTCGTCGAACAGCTTCGCGCCAAAGGCTGCCGCGATATCGTTGTGCCTCGCAGTCAAGATTACGATCTCGTGCACATGGATGCGGTGGAGCAACTCTATCGCGATCATGCACCCGATATGGTCATCCATCTTGCGGCTCGGGTTGGAGGGATTGGCGCGAACCAAGCCAACCCAGGAAAGTTTTTCTATGACAATCTCATGATGGGCAGCCAGCTCATAGAAGTTGGGCGCCAACGGGGGCTGAAGAAATTTGTGGCATTGGGTACCATCTGCGCCTACCCCAAGTTTGCGGCAATCCCATTTAAAGAAGACGACATCTGGGATGGTTATCCCGAAGAGACGAATGCACCCTATGGCCTTGCCAAGAAGATGATGCTGGTTCAGTCGCAAGCCTATCGTGAGCAATACGGGTTCAATTCAATTGTGTTATTCCCGGTGAACCTCTACGGCCCTCGCGATAACTTCGACCTGGCAACGTCTCATGTCATTCCCGCGTTAATACGCAAATGTGTGGCAGCCAAAGAAGCAGGCCACGCCACACTCACATTATGGGGAGATGGATCTCCGACCCGAGAATTTTTGTTTGCAGAGGATGCCGCGGAAGGTATCCTTCTCGCAGCCGAGCACTATGACGGAAGTTTGCCCGTCAATCTGGGGACAGGGGAAGAGGTCACGATTCGCAATCTTGCCACCATGATTGCTGCGGAAGCTGGTTTTACAGGGCAGATCGAATGGGATACCACGAAGCCCAACGGGCAGCCTCGACGTTGCCTGGATGTCAGTCGAGCCAAAGAATTATTTGGCTTTCAGGCGAAACATGCGCTCCGGGACGGGCTTAAGAAGACGATGCAGTGGTTTCTTGCCAATCGCCACAATCTTCGAGAAGTCACGTTTTAGCTCATGCCATTTTTAGGTCTATCCATACCGACTGAGATCAGAATATGAAGCGAATTGATCTGATCGCAGGAGCGCGGCCGAATTTCATGAAAATTGCGCCGATCATCGACGCGTTGAAAGCCGCGGAGAAGCGGGGAGGGTCGCTGCGCTACCGTCTGATTCATACGGGGCAGCACTATGACCGGGCCATGTCGGGGAGTTTCTTCGAAGAGCTCGGCATTCCCGACCCGGACATCAATCTTGAGGTTGGCTCCGGCACTCAGGCTGAACAAACCGCTGCCATCATGCTGGCGTATGAAAAAGTACTGCTGAAAGAAAAAAGTGATCTCTGTCTGGTCGTCGGGGACGTGACGTCGACCATGGCCTGTTCCATCGCCGCCCGCAAGTTGGGGGTGCCGGTGGCGCATGTAGAGGGCGGTATACGTTCAGGCGACTGGACGATGCCGGAGGAAATCAACCGAGTGGTGACCGATTCCATCACGAATTGGTTTTTCACCACCAGCGAAACGGCCAACGACAATCTTCGGCGCGCCGGGGTTACCGATGATTGCATCTTCTTTGTCGGGAATACGATGATCGACACCCTGCTCAAGCAGCTCCCACGCTTGCGCCAGCCGGCCTGTTGGGAATCGCTCAAGCTGGAGCCGGGTAAGTATTTCGTCATCACCCTCCATCGTCCAGCCAATGTCGATGGGGAGCATCAGTTGCTCCAGCTGCTGCATGCCATAGAAGAAGGCACATGCGGTTTGCCGGTGGTGTTTCCGGTGCATCCACGCACCGCCAAGAACCTGCGCGATCTCGATAGTAAGACGCCGCAATTGAATTATGTCGACCCACTGGGTTATTTGGAATTCAACTACCTGGTGAAACATGCCAAGGGTGTGATCACAGATTCCGGCGGCATCACCGAAGAAACGACGGTGCTTGGCGTACCCTGTCTCACTCTGCGTGACAACACTGAGCGGCCAGAGACCATTACGATTGGGACGAATGAACTCATTGGAACCGATCCGAGCAAGCTGTCTCCCGCGCTGGTGCGGTTGATGGCAGGGCAGTGGAAAAAAGGCGCGATTCCTCCAAAATGGGACGGCAAGGCGGCAGCGCGGATCGTCGAGCATCTGGAGCGGTTGCTGGAAAGATAATGAAAGAGAACCTTCAGCACCGAAAGCCAAAACTTCGATCGGTACTATGCCAGGTAGGATGAAGCGGGAGAATTCTCGACCTTGCCATCATGATTCCTGCGTGAGCCGATTTTCCAGGGCAGATCAAATGCGACGCCGCCAAACCCAACGGGTACCATCGACAATGGCTGGATTCCGCCGAGCCGAAGACCTATTCGGCTTTCATGCAGAACACACGTTCAGGGAAGGACTCAAGAAGACGAAATAGTGGTTTTCTGCCGATCGCCGCCACCTGCGACAAGTCACGTTCTCGCTCACGCCATTCTCCTTATCGTTCGCGATGTTGTTAGGCCAAGCGGGATGCGTCTAGTCCAAGCTAGGCCGAAGCGGTGGAAGAAGGTTGAAGTCCTCCAACCTTCCACGATATGGGTGCCTCTTCAATTGACACCCATATAGATACCGGTTATCGTATGGGTATCAATAGCCTGAGAACGGGGGACGACACCATGAAGACCACGATTGAGATCGATCAGCAACTCTTGCGCCAAGCGCAGAAGACGCTTGGTACAGACACGATAAAAGGCACGGTGGAGGCAAGTCTCCGCACGGTCATTCAGCACAGCCAGTTGCAAAAATTGGCTAATGCGCTGGGCACGATTCCTCTCGATCTGACGCCTGGCCAGCTCCGTTCCCAGCGGCACAAACGGCCCTCTCATGTATCTCGTTGACACCTCCATCTGGATCCACGCACTTCGTCCGACGGGGAATGCCGAGATCCAAGCCAGACTCAAACCCTTGATCGTCGATGGACAGACGACCGTCACGGAGTGGATTCTTCTTGAACTGATGACGGGGCTAGTCAAGTCCGAGCAGCCCTCCAGTCTCCTCCAGTGGTTTACGCCGGTGCCCCGGCTCCCGTTCAACCCGGAGTGGTGGGACACCGCCTGGGACTTAGCCGGGCGTCTTAGAAGACACGGGGT